>Ga0307379_10003749_pt1 | contig 21937 bp, 19 predicted proteins | sample UN2MG_FD_202237 | JGI IMG/M metagenome (GOLD analysis project Ga0307379, IMG submission 202237) | Soil microbial communities from Risofladan, Vaasa, Finland - UN-2 | ecosystem: Environmental > Terrestrial > Soil > Coastal area > Acid sulfate soil | place: Finland: Risofladan, Vaasa | collected... | reverse complement strand
GAAGAAAAGATTAAACGCTATAAGGCCCTGTTCCTCAGGATGAACGAGGAGTTCGGGATCGAGGGCGGCCTTACTCTGGAGGTTTTCAGCCGGCTCACAGATGTGTTTAAGACAGAAGCCGAACCGGAGGATGAGGAAAAACTCTGGCCGGTGGTCGAGCGGGCCACAAACCAGGCTCTCGATGCCCTGATCCAAATGCGTCAGCGCGAGGGTGAAGCCCTGGCCGCAGACATATCCAGCCGCCTGGAAGAAATGGACTCTTACATGAGGAAAGCGAATCTGAAAGCTCCGGAGAGATTGGCCCGCCTTGAAATGCGTCTCCTCGAGAAGGTCCGCTCGATACTCGGCGAGGGTGCTGTGGATGAGAACCGCCTGCTCACTGAAATCACCTTCTATTCGGATAAATGGGATTTCAGCGAGGAAGATGTACGATTCAGAAGCCATCTTGAGGCCATGCGTGAGGCTATTAAAAATGGCGGCCCGGTGGGCAGAAAGCTGGGTTTCCTGACCCAGGAGCTCAACCGTGAGGTCAACACAGTAGCGGCTAAAGCTAATGACTCAAGCATAGCCCAGTTTATGGTAGCGGTCAAAGAGGAAATTGAAAAGGTAAGGGAGCAGGTGGAAAATATCGAATGATCACTAGCCACAGATATTTGAAATTTATTTTATCTAACCACTAAGTAACTATGTTACTTAGTGTCTTTGTGGTTAAAAATGTAAGAGATATTCTCTTAGAGTGAATTTGTAAGAATCTAACGAACTACCGCGTTTCCGGGCTGACAACTGACAGCAGGCGTCCTGAAAAGAGTGGAGTATGCCGAAAAAATCGTTCAGCACTCAAAATTTTGTAATTGTAATTACCGCGCCCAGCGGTGCAGGCAAGACCACGGTGATCCATGAACTGCTTAAAAACCATAAGAATTTGCGGTATTCGATCTCAGCCACTACGCGGCCCAAACGCACAGCGGAGGTGGACTGCCGCGATTATTTTTTTATTGATGAGCGGGAGTTCAAACAGAAAATCTCCGAGGGCCGGTTCGCCGAATGGGCCGAGGTGCACGGTTACCTGTACGGCACATTAGTCAGCGAGATTGAAAAGATCCTGGCCGATGGCAGCCACGTGCTGATGGATGTCGATGTCCAGGGGGCGAAAAAGATACGCGGACATTATCCGGATGGAGTCTTTATTTATCTTATGCCCCCTAGCATGGAAGAGCTCAAAACCCGGCTTGTCTCCCGCGGTACGGAGGATAACGCCTCATTGGAAAGGCGCCTGAAAGATTCAGTGGCGGAAATAGAGTCTATCCCGATTTTTGACTACCTGGTCGTGAACGACCGGCTCGAGCAGACGCTGGGGGAAATATCCAATATCATCAGGGCCGAGGAGCTGAAAGTGAAAAGACTCCCGGAATCCGATAAACTGGCGAAAGCATATCTTGCCCGCGCCCGGAAAGAGGGATGGCAGTGAATAAAATATTCGAAAACCGGCGGATCGTGGTGGGCCTCTCCGGAGGCATCGCCTGTTACAAGGCCTGCGAACTGGTCAGCCGACTGGTCCAGTCGGGGGCAAAGGTACGTGTGGTGATGACTGAAAACGCTTGCGAGTTTGTGGGTCCGATCACCCTGCAGGCATTGAGCCAGGCTCAGGTCAGTACTGACACTTTCATTCCGGTTGACCCGGGTGGCATAGATCACGTCCGGCTTGCCGAGTTTGCCCAAATTCTGGTGATCCTTCCGGCAACTGCGAATTTCCTGGCCAAAATGGCCCACGGCCTGGCCGATGACCTCTTATCCACGACTTACGTGGCCTGTGATTGCCCCGTGCTGGTGGTTCCAGCCATGAACACCAAAATGTACGATCATCCCGCGACCCGGGACAACATGGAAATTTTAGAGAGACGGGGGGTTCACTTCCTGCATCCGGAGTCAGGGTATCTCGCCTGCGGCACCGAGGGGGCGGGCAGGCTCCCCGGTCTCGACCGGATCGTGGAAAAGATAGCCCTGATTCTGGGGGCCAGCGACAAACTTTCAGGCAAGAGAGTGCTTGTCACTGCAGGTCCAACCCGAGAAGCCCTGGACCCTGTGCGCTATCTGACAAACCGGTCCAGCGGCAAGATGGGGTTCGCCTGCGCGCGCGCCGCTGTGCGCATGGGCGCGGAAGAGGTTTTTCTGGTGGCAGGACCCACTGAACTGGTAACCCCGCTGGGGGTCAGGAGGATCGATGTGGAGAGCGCAAGAGAGATGTTCGAGGCGGTGCGGCCCCTGCTCGGCGAAGTGGATCTGGTGGTAGCCGCAGCGGCGGTAAGCGACTTTACCCCGCTTGATAAATCTGCGCATAAAATAAAAAAATCTTTACCGGACCAGGAGATAACTTTGAAGCTCAAGGCGGCTCCTGACATCCTGGCCTACGCCTCGAAAAACCGCAAGACCGGCGCCGTGGTGCTGGGCTTTGCTGTCGAAACTGAGAACGAGGCCGAGCAGGCGCTCCGGAAACTGCGGAAAAAGGGGCTGGATTTTATCGTGGTCAACAATCCCACAGAGGAAGGGGCCGGCTTCGCTGTAGACACAAACCGGGTTTTCATCCTGGATGCAGGCGGAAAACGAACAGAGCTGCCGCTTCTGGATAAAGGCGAGCTGGCCGGGCGCCTGCTTGAGCTGGCTGCCGGGGCGTTCAAACAATAGCAAGATCTCGAATATGAGTACCGGAGAAGAACTAAGGCAGGAAGTAATCTCTTTTTTAAAACAACTGCACCAGTCTGGAGAAGAGTTCGTCTTTCTCGACAGACGCAGGGAATTCGCCAGGGTCGGAGAGCCGGCTGGAGCCGCAGAGAGCCGGGAAACTGAGTTCTCAAGCAGGGAATCCCTCGAGGATTTCAAGCGGAAAATCAGCGATTGCCGGCGCTGCAGACTGCATTTGAGCAGAACCAGGTTCGTTTTTGGCGCGGGCGATCCAGGCGCAGATCTCATGTTTGTCGGTGAAGGGCCAGGGGGGGAAGAAGACCGACAGGGGCTCCCTTTCGTTGGGGCAAGCGGACAGTTGCTCACTAAGATAATCGCCGCGATCGGTTTTAAGAGAAGTGAAATATTTATTGCCAATATGGTCAAATGCAGGCCCCCGGGCAACCGCGACCCACTGCCGGATGAGATTGAGACTTGCGAGGAATACCTTCTGACCCAGATAGAAATGATAAAGCCCAAAGTAATAGTGACTCTCGGACGGTACAGCGCGTACTATTTTCACGGCCGGGAGGCGGCGCTGAGGCATTTGCGGGGGATTGTCACGGATTTCAACGGGATCAAGGTGGTGAGTACTTACCACCCTGCGGCCCTGCTCAGAAACCCCGGCTTGAAAAAGGATACGTGGGAGGATATGCTCCTTGTTCGCAAGGTTTATGACCAGCAGGGCGGCCGGCCCTCGAGCGGCAAGGTTTACCAGCCTGGCGGCAAGAGATAAAATCAATTCTGTGTCAGCTCAATCAACCTGAACTTTAAAAAATGCGGAGCACGGTTTAAGTGCCTATGGAAAAGGCGGCAAAAATCGGTGTCCAAGGAGACTCGGAGGATTTCGAGCGCAAGCCCCCCTCTTCCCAGGAGGCGGAAGCCTGTGTGCTGGGAGCGATGTTGATGGACCGGGAGGCGATCGGTATCGCCATCGAGATGCTTGAGGAGGGCTGTTTCTACATTGATCAGCACAAGAAGCTCTTTAAAGCCCTGGTCGCCCTGTACGAAAAATCGATCGAGGTGGATCCGATCACCCTCTCCGAGCAATTGAAAAAGGATGGGACCCTGGAGGAAATCGGCGGCCTCCCGTTTATCTATGAAATAGCGGGATCAGTGCCCACTGCAGCTAATGTCTCGTATCACGCGCAGATAGTGCGCGAGAAATCCATGCTGCGCAAGCTGATCCAAAGCTGCACCACGATTATCCAGCAATCCTACGAGCCGGTAGAGGATGTGGACAAGCTGATCGATTTGTCCGAGGAGCGGATTTTCCAGATCCAGGATTTCCGGCTCAAAGAAGGGTTCTGTCCGGTAAGGCCGATTATTAGCGACATTATCAACGACCTCGAACACCGGGCCCAGCATGAAATTACAATGACCGGCCTGCCCTCTGGCTTCCGGGACCTCGATGAGCGCACGGTGGGCTTCCAGAAATCGGACCTCATTATTGTCGCCGGCCGTCCCAGTATGGGCAAGACTTCTTTCAGCCTGAACGTGGCCCTTTCCCTGGCTTTGTCGACAAAGGAGCACCCCGAGCAGGTTCCGGTGGCCGTTTTCAGCCTGGAGATGAGCAAGAAACAGCTTGTCCAGCGCCTTTTGTGCTCTCAGGCCCATGTGACTGTCAACAAGATGCGCAAAGCTAGACTCACCGACCTCGAGTGGCAGCGGCTGAGCGAGGCTGCAGACAGGCTGTTCGATTCTCCAATATTCATTGACGATACTCCGGCGATCTCGATCCTTGAGCTGCGGGCCAAGGCGCGCAGGCTTCATAAAACAGAAAATATCGGCTTGTTAATCATTGATTACCTTCAGCTTGTTCGTACCACCGGCCGGATCGAAAGCAGGCAGCAGGAGATAAGCCTGATCAGCCGGTCGCTCAAAGCCCTGGCCAAGGAGCTCGATATTCCGGTGATTGCTTTAAGCCAGCTTTCGCGTGCGGTTGAGAGCCGGCCGGACCGCAAGCCGCAGCTTGCCGACCTGCGCGAGTCAGGGGCTATCGAGCAGGATGCGGACCTGGTGCTTTTTATCTACAGGCCTGAGGAATACGATATCCCTCAATATGAGGGACACAGCACGGAAGGCCTGGCGCAGGTGCTGCTGGAGAAAAACCGCAATGGCCCGACAGGCAAATTTTTTCTGACTTTTGCCAAAGAATTTTTCAGATTCGAAGACTTGAGCTTCCGTGAAGAATTGGAGGTCTTCTAGCCGGTGTTAGAATTTTTTTCCCGTATTGGCGAACGTGTTTTTCAGAGAATCTATCGTCTGGGAGAAGCTGCGCTTTTAATGCTGCGGGTGGTAGGGGAGCTCCCCCGTCTGTGGACTGTCCGGCGGGAGACAGTGTCCCAGATGATGCGGTTCGGCATTGGTTCCCTCCCTCTGGTGGCCGTTACGAGCCTCTTTACCGGGATGGTGCTGGCCGTGCAGACAAGCTATCAGATATCCAGGTACGTGCCGGAGATTTTTATTTCCGTGGCTATCTGCAAGGCGATAATCATAGAACTCGGCCCTGTGATCACGGCCCTGGTGATCTCCGGACGCGTGGGGGCTTCGATCGCCGCAGAGCTCGGCACCATGAGGGTCACCGAACAGATAGACGCCATGGAGACCATGGCGCTCGACCCGGTGCGCTACCTTCTCTTGCCGCGGCTGATAGCGGGATTGGTGATGATGCCGGTAATCGTTCTTTATGGCTGTGTGATCGCCATTCTGGGCGGCTATGCGGTCTGTCTTGCCTACCTGCATATGTCGAGCCAGGTCTTTATCCAGGGTTTTCGACAGTTTGTCTTTCTCCACGATATCTACAGCGGCCTGTTCAAATCCCTGGTTTTCGGCGGCACTATTTCCATGGTCGGCTGCTATTACGGATTCTGTACTTCCCAGGGCGCAGAGGGGGTGGGGAGGGCCACCACGGAAAGCGTGGTCACAAACTGCCTGCTGGTTCTCGTTTTTGATTACTTTTTGGCGATGATACTTTTCCCAATGTAAAAAAGGCGATGTCTGAAGCAATTATCAAGCTGATTGATGTATGGAAGCGTCTCGGCAGCCAGGAAGTGCTCAAAGGCCTCGATCTGGACGTGCCCAGAGGAGAGACTTTAGTGATCATGGGGCGCAGTGGGGCCGGCAAGAGTGTGATCCTCAAGCACATGATCGGCCTGATGTCCCCGGACAAAGGAAACGTCTTTTTCGACGGACAGTCTCTTGAAAGGCTGAGCCGCGCCGAGTTGAACGAAGTGCACAAGCGTTTTGGCATGCTTTTCCAGAGCTCGGCCCTTTTTGATTCGATGACAGTGGGAGAAAATGTTTCTATAGGCCTGCGCCACCATACGAATTTGACTGAGGAGGAAATCCGCGGGGTGGTGGCCAAAAAACTGGAGGCGGTCGGGCTGCCGGGCCTCGAGAATAAAATGCCGAGCGAGCTTTCCGGGGGCATGCGCAAGCGGGTCGGTCTGGCGCGGGCGATTTCCATGGACCCGGAGGTGATCCTTTATGATGAACCCACCACCGGACTCGACCCGATCATGGCGGATGCAATCAACGAACTGATCCTTGAAACCCGCAATCATGTCGGCGCAACGAGCGTGGTGGTGACCCATGATGTGAACAGCGCCCTTAAGGTGGGTACTTTGATCTCGCTTCTTGATGATGGTCGGATTATCTTTACCGGCAAGCCCCAGGAATTGAAAGAAACGGATAATCCTTACGTCAAGCAGTTTCTGGAGGGCAGGGCCACCGGGCCCCTCAAAGGATAGTATTGAGGCCATGTACCTGTAAACCCCGGCCACCGCGCCGTGAAAACCATGTTCAACCTCAACGGAGCCTGAATCCGAATGAAGAATAGCCGGAAAGAGACAATAATTGTCGGGATAGTTGTTTTCGCTGCCTTTGTAATCGCTCTCTGGACAATCTTTTACCTTCAGGGATATCTCGCGAGAAAAGATATGGCCTTTTACAAGGCGTATTTCGATGATGTGGGACTGCTCAAGGTGGGCGACGATGTCAGCGTGGCCGGCGTTCCTGTGGGACGGGTGCAGACTATAGAGCTTGAAGGTAAAAAAGCGGTCGTTAACTTTTTTGTGGATCCCAAGTTGCAGCTCACTGACAGCACGGTTGCGTTAATCGATGCCTCGGATGTTTTCGGCGAGGCTTATCTGCTTCTCCTGATCCACGACGGTCCGCCTGTTGCTCCAGGAAGCAGAGTCAAAGGTCAGCTTGCGCCGGGCCTCAGGGATCTGATGAAAAAAAGTGTCGATGTGGTTTCGCGCACTATTCTGGTGCTTGAGGACGCCAGCTCTTTAATCAGGCAGATCGACAGCATCTTGGGTCCTAAAAGCTCCCTGCCGCGTACACTGGATAATGTCGAGGTTTTCACAGCCAACACCCGCGATTTGAGCGAACATTTCGACACCTACGGCCAGATGCTTGAGGAGACAATGCGCTCGCTGGACTCCGCGGCAGTCGGTTTCCGCAATCTTGTGGAAGACAACTCCGGGAGAGTCAAAATTACTGTCGCCCGGCTGGAACAGCTTTCCGCCCGCCTGGATACGATTGTTCTGGACATGGAATCGGGAAGGGGAATGATGGGGCGGCTTATGCGGGATGAAAGATTATACGACGAATTGCGGGAGACCGCCCTTGAGGCGAGAAACTTGATCCAGGAATTCAGGGAACACCCCGATAAATTTATCAGGATCAAGGCCTTTTAACAAAACCAGGGCATTTTGTACCTTCAGAGGGGCACGGCATGCCGTGCCCTTACTGGTTATTAATAGAGACGGTGTGTTTTAAATGGGCAAACCGCGTATAATATACGAATGCACATCTTGCGCGGCCACTTTCCCGAAATGGGTCGGCAGGTGCTCGGTTTGCGGTGTCTGGGACAGTGTGGTGGAAAAAAGGCTGGCGCCTGCACAAGCCTCAGGCGGCGCTCTCCATGCCAGGGGAGTTTTTGAGAGTTCGGAGCCTGTTTTTTTGAGTTCCGTGACCCGGGAGGAGGAGATCCTCCGGAGGCTGGCAACCGGTATCGAGGAGCTGGACAATATCCTGGGCGGAGGGATGGTGCCTGGCTCGCTTCTCCTTTTAGGGGGCGAGCCGGGGATCGGCAAGAGCACGCTGATGCTCCAGCTTGCCGGGCGCTTGGCCCGGGAAGGTCTCAAGGTGCTCTACCTCTCCGGTGAGGAAAGCGCCTCCCAGATCGGAATGCGCGCCCGCAGGCTGGAGATTACCGGAGGCGAAAGTCTGCTGGTCTTGAGCGAGACCTGTTTCGAACAGATCGAGCAGGTAGTGGCAAGCCAGAACCCCGCGGTTCTGATAGTGGACTCGATTCAAACAGTCTATGTCTCATCAGTCGAAGCGATACCGGGAAGTCTGGCCCAGGTGCGGGAGGCTAGCGCGGGGTTTCTGCGGCTGGCCAAGGGCGGCGCGCTGACTGTTATCCTTGTGGGACATGTAACCAAGGATGGGTCCCTGGCAGGCCCCAAGATACTCGAGCACATGGTGGACACGGTGCTCTATTTCGAGGGCGACTGCAGCCAGACCCACCGAATCCTGCGCGTGGTGAAAAACCGTTTCGGCCCGACCAATGAGATCGGCCTTTTCGAGATGCGCTCGAATGGACTCTCCGGGGTCAAGGATCTCTCCGGCTATTTTCTTTCAGGCCGCGCCGAGGGAGCCTCAGGTACAGCTGTTGTTTGCACCATGGAGGGTACCAGGCCGCTGCTGGTCGAGGTCCAGGCTCTGGTTACACCGACAGGCTATGGAACAGCCCAGCGCGTAGCCACTGGCTATGACAGCCGCCGCCTGGCGATTATGCTGGCCATTCTGGAGAAGCGCCTGGGCCTGCCCATGTCCTCGCACGACGTGTTTGTCAATCTGGCCGGGGGCCTGAGAATTTATGAGCCGGCGGCTGACCTGGGGATCTGCCTCGGGCTGGTCTCATCGCTGAGGGATAAGGCCCTGCACCCGGGAACCGTGTTTGTGGCCGAGGTTGGTTTAAGCGGGGAGCTGAGGACCGTAACGAGCCTTGAGAGGCGGCTTGCCGAAAGCGCCAAGCTCGGTTTCGAGCGGGTTATCTGCCCGGCCGCCTGGCTCGAGCGGATAGAGGCGCCGGAAGGCCTTCAGGTTACAGGCTGTGAGACACTGGTCGAGGCGGTAAAAGAGGGGTTCGGCTCTTAGGAGAGAAAAACTGTGAGCGGCAATGCCAGCGGAAATAAAATATCAGCAGGAGACAGCCTTCTGTCTTGCGCGGCGGTTATCGCGGCCGGCGGAGAAGGCCAGCGCATGGGCGGAAAAGTCAAAAAACAGTTCCTCGAAATAGGCGGCAAGAGCATTCTTCGCCACTGCCTGGAGCTTTTTCTGTCTCTTCCTGAAATAGAACAAATCGTTGTAGTTCTCCCTGCGGATGAAGTCGAGCGCTTCCGCTCGGGTCTTGCCCAGGCAGAAGCCGGGCGGGTGATTGTGGCAGTCGGCGGCGCAACGCGCCAGGAATCGGTATATAACGGGCTTGCCGCGCTCGACCCGGAACGGATAAAAGTAGTCGCCATCCACGATGCTGTCCGGCCGCTTGTCGAGCTGGAGGTTGTGCGCGAAACGCTCAAACTGGCAAGCCAGGGCACGGGTGCTGTGGCCTGCGCTCCCATGCGGGATACGGTAAAGCGCTCGCAGGGAGAGATTATCAAAGGCACTGTCCACCGGGGCGATCTGTGGCTGGCCCAGACACCCCAAAGCTTTCCCTTAAAGATGATCAAGGAAGCCCACCGCGCGGCCCGGGAGGAAAGTTACACCGGCACGGATGACTCCGCGCTCTGTGAACGGCTTGGATTTCCGGTTCGCATTGTCAGTTCAAGCCCACAAAATGTCAAGATTACCGAGCCAACGGACATGGATTACGTACAGTGCAGGCTGAACAGGGAGCAGGCTCCGAAAGGCGGGGACAGAGCCTCGTTGCGCATTGGCGAGGGTTATGATGTACACCCTCTGGTAGAGGGGCGCAGGCTCGTGCTCGGCGGAGTGGTCATTCCCCACGAAAAGGGGCTTGCCGGCCACAGCGACGCGGATGTGCTCCTTCACGCAGTGGCGGATGCCCTGCTCGGGGCAGCCGCCCTGGGCGACATCGGCCGTCATTTTCCGGATACAGACCCGGCCTTCAAGGATGCCGACAGCGCGGCCCTTCTCGAGCAGGTTGTCCGGTTAGTCGAGCGAGAGGGATTTCACCCGGTTAATCTGGATGCCACTGTTATCGCCCAGAGTCCGAGGCTCGCGCCCTATATCGAGAAAATAAGGGGGAGGCTGGCCGAAATTCTCGGCCTTGAGCTCGGAGAGGTAAGCGTAAAGGCCAAAACGCACGAAGGGCTGGGCACTTTGGGCCGGGGCGAGGGTCTGGCGGCCAGGGCCGTGGTCCTGGTCAGCCGTTGACAGATAAGCCAAACCTGCCGCCTTTTGATACTCGATGCAGGGTGCTTTCCGAAACAGCGCCTGGAGCAGACACGGTACAGGCCATGCTCCTGCGCTGCCGGGCATTTTTATTTTTGAGCATAAACCATAGGGGATAAGCCGCTATAGAAGAGTTCATATATCAGATAAACCAGGTTTTACCCTCCTGGGTAATTTACCTTTTGCTCGGTGTTTCCTCGGCAATCGAAAATCTCCTGCCCCCTTTCCCCGGAGATACAATCACCGTTTTCGGCGCCTATCTGGCCGGGCTCGGGTTTTTAGATCCAGTGCTGGTTTTCGGCTGTACAGCTGCAGGCAATCTGGCGACTAACATTTTTGTATACTATCTGGGCCGGGCCAACGGCAGGGAATTTATCAAAAACCACCCACGCATGTTCCACCCCGAATTGCTTCCCAGGGTGGCGCTGTTTTACAGAAAGTGGGGTATGGGAACACTGTTTATAAGCCGCTTTCTGGTGGGTTTCCGCTCAGTCATCCCTCTTTTTGCAGGTGTGAGCCGCTTCCGCCTGCGGCGTTTCCTTGTACCGGTTATCTTCGCCATAGCCATTCAGCATGCCCTGCTTGTTTATTTTGGATTTTACCTGGGCCAGAACTGGGCGTATATTAAAACCATCCTGAAAGAGTTGAATCTGGGTCTGGGAGCGGTTGCGGCGGTATTGGCAGTGCTCGTTTTCCTCTGGTTCCGGAAAATGAGAAAGTCAGGCCGCAGAGCTGGCAGAAAAAAGGTCCGGCGGGACAAGCCGGGAGAGTGAAGGAGAGCGGCAGGTATGGATAAAATTTTCCGGGCGCGTTTCGCCCCTTCGCCAACCGGAAGGCTGCATATCGGCAACGCACGCACGGCGATACTCAACTGGCTCCTGGCGCGCAGGCTTGGGGGATGTTTTATCCTGCGTATCGAGGATACGGACCTGGCGCGTTCCACCCCGGAGAGCGAGAAAGCGATACTGGATGATCTGCGCTGGCTGGGCCTTGACTGGGATGAAGGGCCGGATGTGGGCGGCCCATACGCGCCCTACCGCCAGAGCGAGCGGGGAGAGCTCTATCAAGCTGCAGCCGGGAAACTCATCGAACGGGGCCTTGCCTATTACTGCCATCTGAGCGATGAAGAGAAAGAGCAGTTCCGACAGCAGCGCCTGGCAGAGGGAAAGCTCCCTGTTTACCGGGGGGAGCTGAGCGGCCCCAACAAGCCGGATGAATCGGGCAGGCCTGCGAGCATCCGTTTCAGGGTGCCGCCCGGGGAAAGCTCCTGGAACGATCTGGTCAAGGGAGAAGTCGTTATCGACCACCGGAATATCGGCGATTTTATCATTCTGCGCTCGGATGGCAGGCCCACTTACAACTTCGCCGCAGTGGTGGATGATATCGCCATGCGAGCGAGCCATGTGATCCGCGGCGACGACCACCTCTCGAACACCCCGCGCCAGCTTATGCTTTACAAAGCTCTCGAAGCGGAGCAGCCCTCGTTCGCCCATATCCCGATGATTCTGGGTCCGGATCACCAGCGGCTCAGCAAGCGGCACGGCGCCACGAGTGTGGCTGATTTCCGCTCCAGCGGCTGCCTGCCCGAAGCCCTGATCAACTATCTCAGCCTCTTGAGCTGGTCCTCCGGGAGCGGCGAAGAGTTCCTGCCACCTGAGCGCCTGAAAGCTGAGATCGATTTCGAGCGCCTGGGGAAGAGCGCCGCTATTTTCGATCCAACAAAGATGCGCTGGCTGAACGGGAAATACATCCGCGCTCTTCCGGAGGAGAAGCTTGCAGCGTTGCTGCTGGAGTTTGCCGGTGAGGAAGCCCGGGCCTTTAGCAATGAGCAGTTCAGGCAGATCGTCCTGGCCTGCCGGGACAAACTGGAGCTGCTGACTGATATCTCGAAATATCTCGGTGCTTTCAGCGGAAAACCACCCGTGATAGACGATCCGGAAGCCCTGGACTTGATCGGAAGCCCGGAGGCCAGGAAAGTGCTGCCTGAGATGGCCCGCGGGCTTCGCAAACTGGGGAACGGGGATGTCGAGCAAATGAAAGTCCTGTTCAATACCGTGGGGAAGAGTGTTTCAGTCAGGGGAAAGATGCTTTACATGCCTGTGCGGATTGCCCTTACAGGGAGCTTTCACGGGCCCGACCTGCCCCGGGTGATGGCAGTGCTGGGAGCGGAGCGCTGCGCGCAGTTGCTGGAGCGCGCGGACAGTCTTGCCTGAGCTGATTACAAGGTTTTATCACAATCGGGATCAATAAAACAATCCCTAAAAATATAAAATTTTACATCGATCGGAGGTTTAGCGTGGAGCATGTGTTTTCGCGGTCGAAAGTCAGGCGGGTTTTACTGACAGCGCTCCTTTTAGCAGCCGTTACCTGTCTTTCCTGCACGCTCGAACCCCCGCCCAAAAAGGTGGTCGTCAAGGAAGTCAAGGTGGCCGGGGGCGGAGTGGAGATCAAGGTTCATTCGGTGAGTGGACTGATCACTGGATTGATTCACGAGCAGACAGGGGTCGACCTGCTGAGCGACTCTGCCGACTCCCGGCAGGCATGCGGAATCGGGATTGAGATTTACGATGAACTGGACAGGCGGCGCTATAGCGACCTGTTGGATTCCGTCGTTGTGAGAAATTTCGAGGAGACTGGGAAAGGGGCGGGCTTTGAGAAGAGGTTCGCCAATGCACCTTTCTTCCTGAAACAAAGAATAGAGGAGGACAGGGATGGAGTGTTCGTGCGCTGCCGGGCCGTGGCAATTGATAAGGATGTCCTCTTTCGTTCGGTTCGCTTCTCATATCTCGTGCCTTTGCCCCGGGGTTTTTACCTGTGGGTCCCGAATGGAGCGGGGTCTCTGCTGCTGGACGGGGATACCTCTGCCCATTTCGTCTATGGACCGGGTGCGGACAGCCGCACGAGTATCAGCATTCCGCTGACCATGCTATGGAAACCGGGAGGGCCGTCTGTGACTCTGGCTGTTCCGCTCGAGCTCGAGCCAGTGCGCGTAAAATTCGAAATCGAACCCGGCCGGCTGCCTCTTGGAGTGACACCTTCACCTGAGGAGCGGGACTTCCTGAGAATTACTTTCGACCTTGTGGGGCTCGGAGCGGACAGGGAAATGGAAACCGGACTCTGGATTTACGGACACGAGAGTGATTGGCGCCCGGCCCTGGGTGCCTTCGCGATGAAATATCGCCCGTATTTCGAGTCCTCTTACCGGGCTGTCGAGCAGGAAGGATTCTTGAGGAGTATCGAGCCTGCGGAACCGGGCAGTGCTTTATTTGGCATGCTCAAGCAGGAGGAGATAAAGTTAGCCAGAATAGACTGGAATTTTTATCGCCACGGGGAGTGGGTCCCGCCCCAGGCGCTTCGTTTTGACGATTTTACCTGGGCCAGCCAGATTGATCCAGGAAAGTATAACAAAATATCTGTCGGGCTGGTGCGCAGCACACTGGATAATCTTTTGCAGTCGGGAATCAGCCCGATCATTTACTCGGCTTTCAATCAGTATTGCCGGCAAGAGATCGCTGAAGAAAATTTTGCTGCTGATATTGCCCTCGATGAGCGGGGCCGGCGGCTGGAAGCCTTCGCGGGCCATTACGTGATGCATGCCGGCCCGGAAAGCCCATTTGGAATGCGGATGCTCGAGCAGCAGCGCCGAATGATAGAGCTTTATCCCAAGGCCAGCGGCTTTTTCTTCGATGACTGGAATATGACAGGGATCGATTTCGCCCACGATGACGGGCTGACTGTGGTTCACAATCGTCCGGCTTACTGTCTCGCCCGCAACCTCAGGGAAGTGGGGGGGCTTCTGATCGGCATGGTGCATAAGGCAGGCAAAGCGGTAGCGGCCGCACAGCCGGTAAGTATAGCCGATGCCCGGGGGATAGATATTTTCTTTCTGTCTGACACCAGCCCGGAGGTGATGAGAAAAGCCGCCCTGATGTGTCTCTGGCGGCCGATTGTGGCGGATAACCGCAGCGGGACCAGGATTCCCGGCGGCAAGCTCGAGCAGCATCTAAAAGCTGAGCTTCTCTGGGGCGTTATGCCTTCCGGCCCGGAGCTCGGAGCGGACCCTGCTCTTGCCAGGGCCTACCGGCCTCTTTTCCTCGCTCTGGCTGGCAGGGAATGGGTTCTCACGCCCCAGCCGCTGAAACTGCCTGAAGGTGTAGAGGGCCAGATTTTCATGGTTCCCTCGAGCTCCCGTTCCAGGGGGAAAGATATTCTAGTGGCTGTAGTGCAGCCGAATGTAAGTCTTGAGGATGGCAGCCTGAAAGCCGGCGTGGTAGTGCGCGTCCGGGTGCCGGAGATAGAGTACATCGTGCGTGCGGCCTGGACTCCGGCAGTGCGCAGTCCCTGGACCATGCCTCTCAAGCCGGTGGTCGGAGAAGAAGAGGTGACCGTGGAGCTTCCGCCTTTCGGGCCGGCCGGTATTTTACTGCTGGGCCGCAGGTAGGCTGTAGAGGCCTTTTTCAGTTGACAGGAGGGATTTAGTAAATCCAACCGCAGACTGGAAGGACACAAATAAATAAAGGGGCACAGCCGTAGCCGCGCCCCCTTGATCTTTAATGCAATTCTGCGTGGATTATTGCGCCTCACTAAACCAGTGCAGCGTGGGCCTGGACCATCTTGCCGGCAATAGGCAAACCGTAGGGACAGGCGACACTGCACTTTTCGCAAGACTCGCAGGCCTCGGCGTTCGATCTGCCCAGAGCGGAATACGAGCGCCGCGCCTGGCGCGCCATTTCGCCCCCATAGCCTGCTGCGTACATGTGCAGCCGGTTGATCTCGGCCACCCGGACCCCTCTATGGCACTGTCCCTCACAGAAACCGCACATCCGGCAGTACATGGCGCCGTAAAGCGCTGCATAGCGCTCGATAAGCTTGTTCTCAGCCTCGCCCAGTTTGCTGCTTCCCATAGCCCGGACATTTTCCTCGATCTCCTGGAAATTTCCCATGGCTGCGGCGGCGCTTTTCATGTACGGGTTCTGTAAAATCCACTTCAGGGCCGCCCGGTAGGTTTGCGGCCCCTGCTCGTCTTTCATGAAACCGCCGCTGCAGCTTTTGATAGCGACAAAGTCGATTCCTGACTCGCCGCACTTGTTGATCGCTTTTGCCAGGGCTTCGCTGTCCCATTCTTTTTTACTTCCGCCGAGCATGTGGGTATAGCGGCCCATGAAATTGTACGGCACCATGATCACCTCATGGAAAGGCTCCCTGGCGGCGATTTCCAGGAGTTCGATAAAATTGCTGTGGCTGCTGAATCCGAAAGTGCGGATCTTCCCTTGTTCCTTGGCCCGTGTAAGGAAGCCTTTTATTTCATCGCTTTCGATATCCTCAGGCTTGGAGGCCATGTGGATCAGCAGGGAATCGATATAATCCGTGCCCAGAGCTTCGAGGCTTGTCTCCAGGTCTTTCTGCATATTTTCCAGCCCCTTTGGCTGCACCTTGGAGTTGATAACCACCTGATCGCGCTTCCCCTTGATCAGTTTGCCCAGCAGATATTCGTTCTGACCGTTAAAGTATGACCGGCCGGTATCCAGGAAGTTGATACCCACATCGAGCGTATGGTTTATAAGCATGGGGTCCATGGTCCGGCTCGCTCCGTAACCGACCTCCGTGACCTTGATTTTGGCCTTGCCCAAGGTGCGATAGGCCGGTGTTACCGGCCCCTCCTCCCGAGGGGGAGCTTCCGCAATACCGGCCTCCCTGGCTTGTTGAGCCTGTTCCTCCGCTTCGCCGGATTTGCTGCAGGAGACACCGAGTCCAAGTCCCAGAAAAGCTGTGCCGCACTTGTTGAGAAACTCTTTGCGCTTGATATTCGAGTTTTCGGTCATTGTTGATCTCCCAGGCTGGAAAATAAGATGGGAAGGAGATAATTCTGCCTGCTGAATAATACGGGATCGAGAAATTAATGTCAACGGTCAGGCTCAGGAACTCTGGGTTGTGGACCGACAAGGGGGAAATCTTTTCCTTCCCAAATCGGAAAAAGGCAAACCAATCCCCGCGATGATGATTTATAACTAATTAAAATTCAAAGAGTTGCTGAAGACAGCCAATGGAATATTAATTGCTTCGCATTAAAACCGGATGGACTCCGGATTTTTTGACTAAAGGAGCATGAATTGAAAGCAATCAGAACCATCGCCCAATTGGTCGAGATGCTGGCGCTGCTTCTTGCTTTAGCTGTCATGTGGAGCGCCGAAAGCTGGCGCCTGCGCAAAGAACAGTTCTGAGCAAGTCCTCTTGCGCCCGGTCATCTTTCACTTCCGGTCAGGGCTTATTCTCAGCGTGTATTCTGCCCTCGCTTTGAAGAATATTCCGCTTGTCTCTGGTTATTGAACCCGGCTTCGTATCCTTCCTGCTACTTCCTGTAAAAAAATATCGCTTAATCCGCTCTTACATTATATTTTACTGAGGGCTTGCAGTTACTAGTCGAGCTTTTTATTGGAGTTACATCTATCAGGTTGAGGAGTCGGGGATGCTCACGAGCATTCAGGGATTTCCGCGCATAGGGGCCCGACGTGAGCTAAAATTCGCACTGGAAGCGTTCTGGCGCGGGGAATCAGGGAAAAGTGAGCTTGACAAGACGGCCCGGGCTTTACGCCTTGAAAACTATTTATTTCTGAAATCCGCGGGTCTGGATCTGGTTCCGGTGGGGGATTTTTCTTTTTACGACAAGATGCTCGATACCTGCTCGATGGTGGGCGCTGTGCCGGCCAGATTCGCTTTGGGCCAGGGAGAATTGAGCCTGGAGGAATATTTCACCCTGGCACGTGGAGCCGAGCGGGATAAAGGGAACATCCATCCTTTGAGCATGCTCAAATGGTTCAATACCAACTACCATTACCTGGTGCCGGAGTTCGACCCGGATATGCAGTTCAGCTTTCGTGACCGGTCTATCCTGAGTCTGGTGGATGAGGCTTTGGAAACAGGTGCAGCCGCAATGCCGGTCCTGATCGGGCCGGTCAGTTTCCTGCTGTTGGGCAGGTGTACGGAGGATTTCGATCCTTTGAGCCTGCTGGACAGCCTTTTGCCTGTCTACACAGAGGTGCTCGAGGCCCTGGCGTCAAAGGGAGTGGAGTGGATCCAGGTTGACGAGCCATGTTTTGCAGGCGAGGTGAATAATGCGGCGCGGGAATCCCTCGGGCGTGCCTGCACGGCTCTCGAGGCTGCCTGCGGCGGCTCGGCAAAGATCGTGGTCCAGACTTATTTCGACCATGTCGGCGGGAACTTCCGGACACTCACCGGACTCCCGGCAGCGGGATTGGGCCTTGATTTTGTGCATGGCGAGGAGAATCTCGACCTTATTCGCGAGCATGGCTTTCCGGCTGGCAAGACCCTGTTTGCCGGAGTGCTGGATGGCCGGAATATCTGGGCCTGCGATCCAGAAAGCGTTCTCTCTTTGGTGGAGCGGCTAAAAACCCTGATTGGCGGAGAGAAACTGGTTCTTTCCACCAGTTGTTCCCTGATGCATGTGCCGGTGACTGTGGAGAGTGAAACTCATCTGCCGCCAGAGGTTCTCTCTTCGATGTCCTTTGCCCGGGAGAAGGTGAGAGAACTGGCGGCCCTGGCACGGACAGCTTCTGGAAGCGGTCAGACCCGGGAGGACAGGGATATTTTGGACCGGGCACATCGGGCCGCTGATCAGACGAAGAGGAGCCCTTTGAAAAAAGTGCCATCAGTGCGCAAGCGCCTGGCGTCCCTAACCCGGAGAGATTTCCACCGCAGCGCGGACTACCAGGCCAGGCAGGCCGCGCAGGCCAAAGCGCTCAAACTGCCTCTTTTTCCCACAACCACGATCGGCAGCTTTCCACAGACAACCGATCTGCGCCGGCTGAGGGCCAGCCTGAGGAAAGGGGAGCTGAGCGAGGATGAGTATCAGCAGGCAATCAAGGACAATATCCTCTCGCTGGTCAAGCTTCAGGAGGAGCTCGGGCTGGATGTGCTGGTGCACGGGGAGTTCGAGCGCAGCGATATGGTCGAGTATTTCGGCGAGAGGCTCGAGGGCTACTACTTTCTGCGCAACGGTTGGGTTCTTTCCTACGGCAGCCGGTGTGTAAAGCCTCCGGTCATCTATGGGGATGTATACCGCCAGGGGCCGATGACCGTTTTGTGGTCAAAGCTCGCCCAGTCGCTGACCAGCTGTCCCATGAAGGGCATTCTTACCGGGCCTGTGACCATGCTCAACTGGTCGTTTGTCCGTGACGATATCCCGCGGGAGGAGGTCTGCCTGCAGCTTGCCCTGGCAATCCGCGACGAGGTGGCAGACCTTGAGAAGGCGGGAATCAAGGTCATTCAAATCGATGAGCCCGCTCTGCGCGAGGGGCTGCCGCTTCAGCCCGGAAAACAGTCCGATTACCTGAGATGGGCCGTGGATGCTTTCCGTCTCGCCTCCTCAGGCTCTGCTCTCCGGACCCAGATCCACAGCCACATGTGCTACAGCGATTTCAACACGATAATAGACCACATAATCAGGATGGATGCTGATGTGATCTCGATCGAAAATTCCAGGGCCGGCGGACGGCTTTTACAGGTGTTCAAAGAAAAAGAGTATCCGAACGGGATCGGGCCGGGAGTCTGGGACATTCATTCCCCGCTCGTTCCAAGCCAGGAGGAGATCGAGCGCCACTTGAGAGAGATCATAGAGCTATTGCCTGCGGATAAGGTCTGGGTGAATCCGGACTGCGGGCTCAAGACCCGCGGCTGGGAGGAGGTAAAGGCTTCCCTGCAGCACATGGTGAGTGCAGCCCGCACACTGCGCCTGGAGTTAAAATAAAGAAACCATAAAATTTTATAGAATGATTGAGCTATGAATCTGGAAAATCCGGCGGAAAAACACACTGTGCGGTCTGAGTACGCGTATATCCGGGAGATGATCTCAGGAGCTTTCGCCTCCCGGGTTGAAAGATTTCACAAGCTCTACCTTTTCAGCAAGTTGACAAGGGGAGAGAAGAACTGGCGCTTCCTGATAGTCACGCGGGCGGCTGAGGACGGGCGGCTTGAACTGGCGGCCTTTTCCTATGAAGTCGGCGAGGAGGAAGGGGTTTTACGAAAAAAACTGGAAAGCCGCAAGGCCCGCATTCCGCCGGAAAAGCTCTCCGAGGTAATTGACAAACTAGTTCTGCGGATCGATGAGCAGGATTGCGAATATCGCGTAATCGATTTGTCAGCTTTCACAGATAGAGAATCGCAATTTGAGTTTTTAAGACAGACACTGGAGGAGGGCAGCAATGTCACGGAATCAGGCCCGGAAGCGCACGACAGTCTGCAGCCGGGCGAGGGTCACACGGAGTGAGGGCCGCTGGGCCACAGTGGAAGTGACACGCAGTGCGATGTGCGACCACTGCTCTGAGGCGGAATCCTGTGTTTCATACCTGGGAAGCGGCAAAAAGACAATTGCGGTAGCTGATAATTCCCTCGGCGCCCGGGAGGGAGACCTGGTAGAGCTCGCTATCAGCGAGGGCGTGATCTTCTGGGGAACTGTAAACCTGTATCTTATACCGATAATTTTTCTGCTGGTCTTCATTATTGTCGCATTCTATTTGAACAGCGCTCTGGACTGGAACAGAAGCGAAAACGTGCTGGCTGTTTTTGCGGGCCTGCTGGGACTTCTTGTATCCCTGCCAGTGGTCAGATTGATCAGCACGCGCTGGAAGTACCTGGCAGAGGGGCGGCCGAAAATAACAAGGATCATGGAAGACGGTGAAAACGCCAAAGGGTTGATCTGACCCGGGAGAGAAAACAGCTTGGCGGGACCCGATAAAAAATCCGGCTTCAGGCAAAGCACAGGATACTGAAATCGGTAAATTGATGTTCCAGATAGAGGGGCGAGGAAAACCGGAATGGTGAATTAGATTCTTACACATTTCAATCTGAGAGATTATCTCTCACAATTTTCTAACTGACTGATAAATAAAGTGTTGCAGGTTCAGAGGCACAAAGGCACAAAGGGACATAGAGAACTTGAAGATCCACGGAGAAAGGCGAAAATTGAACGACTGTTTTTGGAGTTTAACCTGATAATTTCATAATAAACAGTTACAATAACTTTGTGCCTTTGCCACTTTGTGCCTGAAAGTTTGAATTTTGCGAATGACTTGTTTTATATAGGATATACCTAAAAATTTCAAATATCTTTGGCTAGGATTAAACAGAGGCAGATCTAGCGCAAGGGAAGTTTGTATTGCAGGTATTCAACAAGCAGGCGGTGTTCCGAGGGCTCGAGAGAGCCTCTGCTTTTGGCGAGCATATCGGCAACCCTCGAGGCGGCTTCGCTGGAAAGGATCCCGCTTTCCCAGACGAATCGCGAGCTGTGGCAGGAAGTGCACTGATTTATGAAAAGTTTTCTGCCTTCGGCTAAGAGATTGTCTAAATCGGCAATGTTCAGCTCTTCAGCCCGACGATTGAAGCCAATATTTGCGCTGACCGCGCCTGAAATGATAAAGGGAAAGGCCTGCTGCAGTTCCTGGCCGCTATCTTTCGGCGAGACACCGATCAGGATAAGACAGATCACGAAAGCAGGCAGTCTCTGTGTTTTCATAGAAGGAGGGTCCGTTTTGAGGCAGCAGCCTGAAACGGGTCTATCAAGCTGCGGACAGTAAAAGCAGGAATAATTCCAATAAGACTAGTATAAAATTTTACTCCAGTGATTGCGTATTGTCAAGCAAATTTCGATTTATTATATGCAGAGAAAAAATCATTTTCAATTGCTTTGCGGAATTCTATTACTCGGAGCGTTATTAAATCCCGCCCATTTGTCAGCTCAAAGCAAGTACGCCGGGGAATCGTTCAGTATCGGTGTGGGGGGCCGCGGTCTTGGCATGGGGAGCGCTTACCACACTTTGGCCAGCGGGCCGGAAGCCCTTTACTGGAATCCCGCCGGACTATCCAGGTGCATAGAGAAACAGCTCAACAGTATCTCTTTCATGCACAGCGAGAGATTCAACGGTGAAGTGGTGTATAATTTCATCGGGTTTTCGCATCGCCTTAAAAATTCCTCCAGCGGGATGAGCATCGGAGCCGGTTTGATCCATCTCGGTGTCGGCGGCATCCCTGTGGTCACACATCTTGAAAATCCTGCAGGAGAACTGGGAGCCGAAAACCGTCCGGTTATCGACCGCTACATCTCGAAAAACGATTTTGCCATCCTGGCGGGCTTCGGCCGGAAGTTTCGAGGGGAGCACCATATTGGCGCGGCGGTCAAAGTGCTGCACGAGCGGTATTTGGATGTCACGGCCACCGGGTTCGGCTTCGATCTGGGCGCGGTATTCAAGCTCAACGGGACTGTCCCTCTCCTGTTGAGTGTATCGGCCCGGGATGTAACCACAAGCTTTCTCGCTTACTCCACTGGCAAAAGGGAGTATATCAAGCCCTGGATCTCAGCGGGCCTGGCCCTGGACGAGGGTTTCCACATTCCCGGCGGGCGGCTCCTGGGCGCTCTCGAGGTATCAGTGCCTGTCGAGCGCAGGAAAGCCAACTACAGAAATCCGAGCGCCTACTATATGAGCCTTCTGCATCTAGGAATAGAATACTCCATATATGAAAGAATGTTCCTGCGAACCGGGCTGGATGAAAACCACCCGACTTTCGGAGCCGGGCTGAAAGTCCGTTCTCTGGCGGTGGACTATGCCTGGATCGGCCACAGGGACTTGAACCAGACACACCGGATCTCGCTGGGCTACAGTTTCTGACCCGGTCTGTTGATAAAAAAGAGGGCGCAGTGCATCGCGGGGATGGGATTTCGGGGCAGGGGTGAACTCCGGGGGGAGGGGGGGGGGGGGCGGGTGGAGAGAAAGACAGT
>Ga0307379_10003748_pt1 | contig 21938 bp, 18 predicted proteins | sample UN2MG_FD_202237 | JGI IMG/M metagenome (GOLD analysis project Ga0307379, IMG submission 202237) | Soil microbial communities from Risofladan, Vaasa, Finland - UN-2 | ecosystem: Environmental > Terrestrial > Soil > Coastal area > Acid sulfate soil | place: Finland: Risofladan, Vaasa | collected... | reverse complement strand
AATGAACGCGACTCCCCGCTGTTCCAAAGCACGACGATCGCCACCAGCATGAAGATCGTTGCCACATGCGTGACGATCAGATACTTGAGCCCCGCCCGGAGGGCGATCGGATTCTCCTTCTCGTAGACCACGAGGAAGTAGGAGCAGATCGTCATGAACTCCCAGAACACGAGGAAGAAGAGCCAGTCTCGCACGCTCACGACGCCGATCACCCCGGTGAAGAACAGCAGGAGAATCGGCCAGTAGCGCGCGGGATGCTCGCGCTCGTATATGCGCATGAATCCGGTGGAGTACAGCGTGCTCAGAAAGGCGATGACGGCGATGATGAGCAGGAAAAAGGCGCTGAACTGATCCAAGCCCACCGTTAGGCTCGCGCCAATACCGCCGACAGATGCCAGCACGGCGATTGGGCAGCCTCGGTCAGTGCTGAGCAGGCGCACAGCACCAGCCCACAGGGTGAGCGCGCTCGCCGCGGTGACGAAGAGCAGCGCCAGGAATGCGCACAGCCGGCGGCTGCGGGAGGTCAGCGCGGTGACAACCGTGCCAATCAGCAGCAGTGCACCGGAGTGGATCACGGCCTGAACTGGCGACATAGCCTCTCCCTCGTTTCTCTCAGAAGCCGGCGCCCGGAACGAGGAGCTTGACCAGCGGAAGCCCCACGTACGGCGCGATGACACACAGGACGATCCCCGCTATGAGCGCCACGCTCATCGGCCAGGGGGGATCAGCGGCCGCCGCCGCGACCTGCGAGGGCCGTCCCAGGAACACCCGCTGGGCGATCCACATGAGCCACCCAAACGAGATGGCGCTCTCCGTGACGAGCAGCATCAGAAGCACAACTCCCCCGGGCGATTCAAGGGCGCCGAGGAAGATGAAGAGCTTGGACCAGAAGCAGGAGAAGGGCGGGATTCCGGTGACCGCCAGCGCCCCGATGATGAACGTGACGGCCTCCAGCGGCATCTTCCCCGCGAGGCCCGAAAGCTGGCTGATACGCCGCGTGCCCGCACCATACGCAATCGCGCCCACGCACAGGAAGAGGGTCCCCTTCGCGGCCCCATGACACAGGATGTGCAGGGCCGCGCCTTGGTACCCAATCGTGGACCCGAGGATGCCGAGCGAAATGCCGATCAGCACGTACGCCAAGTGTACGATCGTCGAATAGGCAAGTACTTTCTTTAGGTCATCCTGATGCAGGTAGCCCAGCACCGCCATCAGCATGGTAAGCAGCGCCATCCCCCCGATTAGGATGCCCATGTCCTGCGGCACAGCCCAGCCCGACACCACGAGGCGAGCCACCAGGTAGACCCCCGCCTTAACCATCGCGGCCGCGTGGAGATAGGCGCTCACGGGAGTCGGCGCCTCCATCGCGTCCGGTAGCCATGTGTGGAACGGGATCTGTGCAGATTTCGCCCAGGCGGCCACAAGCAGTAGGACGAAGACGGCTACCTTCAGGCCGCCTGGCAGGTCTCCAAGCGCCGAGAACTCGAAGGAGCCAGCGGCGGCGAACAGCATCAGCAGAGCAATCAGGAAGCCGAACCCGCCGATGTGAGTCATCACGAGGGCCTTGAAGCCGGCGCGCAGCGCGGCCGGCTCCTGGGTGTGAGAGATAAGGGCCCACGAACACAAAGTCGTCATCTCCCAGAAGATGAAGAGCTGGAGCAAGTTGGGAGAAAGCGCGACCCCCACCATTGACGCGAGGAACAACAGCAGCCAGAAGTAGTAGCGCTGGCGACCGTTTCGATGCGGGTGCTCGACGTTTCGCGGGCTCAGGTACTCGGTGGAGTAGAGGACGATCAGAAAGCCGATCACCGTGATCACGAGCACCATGATGGAACTGAGCGGATTGATCGCCACGCCGAAGAGACCCGTTCCGGCGAGGCCCGACAGCCAGGGCATGCCCCCCATTCTGAAGGAGGCCCCGTCCGGGTATCCCCGGAGCACCACTTCTACGCCTATCCCCGCCGTCAGCAGGGAGGCGACCACGGCAATAAGAGGCGCCGCGCGCGGCCGACTCAATCCGGAGAGGATCGCTCCTGCCACCGGCACTCCGAGCAAGCCCAGCATCAGCAGTAGCATCGGGTCCATTAGCGGCTCTGTCCCCCTTCCTCAACCCCTTTGCAGGGGGTCTTGCACACGGAATCGATAGGACTCGACGGTTGCAGGGATCCACTGAACTGGTCAGCGCAAACGCTCGATGCCGACCCTTCGCCGAGCTGCGCCAGCAGCACGTCCGTGACAACCTGGACAGCGCGCTCTACCGCGGTGGACATCGGCTCTCCGAAACCGGTCGTGGCAGGCTGAATGCCGAGCAGAAGCACTTCAGCGCCGGTCATCGCTCGCAGGTAGCCCATGAGAATTGAGAGTGACGCATCGTGCGTCGTGCTCAGTCTACTCGGCAGGTCGTCGCACCCGAAAAGCGCTACATCACCGGGCACGCCCCTGAAGTCGACCGCGTCTATCAGCAGTATGGTTTCCGGGTTCCCCTCGGCTGCTTCACCCAAGTGCCGCTCCGGTGCGTCGCCTGCGTCGATGCAGCTGGCCCGTACGCGGTCTGCAACATGGGCTATCACCTGGGGGCCTGCCGCGTCATCGGCACGCCAGCGGTTGCCGATGCCCATGAGCACCGCTCGCCCGTGCAAGCACGCCTGGAGACGCTGCGCAATGGGAGACATGGCCTCGCCTATCCCGGATCCATCATGGATTTCATCTGCTGGTAGCTGAAGACCGGGCCGTCGGTGCAAACGTACTTGTCGCCGATCAGGCAGTGGTTACACTTGCCCACCCCGCAGCGCATGTGCCGTTCGAGGGTGGTATAGATGTCCTTGTCTGCGAACCCCAACGCGAGCAGGTCCGTCACAACGAATCGGATCATGATGGGCGGCCCGCAGACGAAGGCGACTGTGGCCGGGGCATCTATCGCGGCCTTCGGAAACAGGCTGCCCACGACGCCCACATTGCCGGTCCAGTTTTCGTCCGCGACATCCACGGTCACCATGAGCTCCACGTCCTCTCGCGAGCGCCAGCGCTCGAGGTCATCCTTGTAGACGAGATCGGCTGGTGTGCGCGCGCCGTAGAGCACTGTGATCTTCCCGAACTCATCCCGCTTGCCGAGCATCTCCCAGATGAGTGGCCGAAGAGGGGGGAGTCCAATTCCGCCGCCGACGAAGAGAATGTCGCGCCCCTTGACCTCGTCGAACGGGAAGCCGTTTCCCAGCGGACCGCGCACCCCCAGTTGCGCACCAGCACGGAGAGTGTGCAGCACGTCCGTCACCGCGCCGGTGCGCCTCACAGTTATCTCAAATACCTCGGCACCATTCCGGGCAGAGGCTAGGCAGAACGGTGCCTCGCCAACGCCGAAAACTGAAATCTCGACAAACTGACCGGGACGGTAGTCGAAGGTCTTCCAACGCTCCGGCTTCAGGAAGCGGAGCGCGAAGCTCTTGGTGTCATAGGTCTCGTCCCGAACGTCCGCGATCTCAACTACATCAGGCAGATAGATATTCTCCATCATAGCGCTCCGCGACGAATCCGAGCTGTGACGGCGGGCATGTCATTGCTGCCCATGCAGGCCGTGATACAGCGACCACATCCCACGCACCCATGCGCTTCGAGGGGCTTCGCAAACTGGTAGCTCAGCTTGTGGAAGAACCGGGCCTTCAGCCTGTGTCGGCGCTCGGCCCGCGGATTGTGTCCGCTGGCTTCCAGCGCATAAGCCTCGTACAGGCAGCTGTCCCACAGGCGCTCGCGCGCGCCTGCGTCTCCTATCTCGGAGTCTGCGACCAGGAAGCACGTGCAGGTCGGACAGACGAAAGAACAACCCCCGCACTCCAGGCATCGTTCCGCCATCTCGTCCCACAGGTGATCAGGCACCTGGTCGAAGGTGACCTGTCGCAGCGCCGCTGCAAAATAGGCCTTGTCGTCGGCAAAGCGGTCCTTCGCCTCTTGCTCCAGCTCCCGGCGCGCGCGCATCAGAACCTCCGGTGCCGGTACCAGCAGATCCTCCGCCTCGCCGACCAGGGCTGCCCCCTTCTCCGATCCCACCTCGACAACGTACTCGTCCGAGATGCGAGTGAGCTGAAGGTCGTAGCCCTGCTTGAGGAAGGGCCCGGCCTCAGCGCACACACAGAAACAGTGCTCGCCTGGCTCGGCACAAGTCAGGGCTATCAGCGTGCTGCGCTTTCGCCGATTCAGGTAATAGATGTCCTCTCGGTCTCGCGTGAAGACTCTATCCAGAAACAGCACTCCCGCGACATCACAAGGGCGAACCGCAAGGAAGATGCGCTCTGTGTCATCATAAGCAGGCTCCAGTTGCAGACCATCATCGGCCTGCTTATCCCAGCGCAGCAAGGTGTCGGTTTGGGGGAACAGGAAGCGCTTGAGGGGAGCGAGACTGGAGCTGTAGTCCCAGGCCACCTGCTCAGGTGCCTCTAGCTCGCCGTAAGCCACATCCGGCCCATGGGCGACCCTCGGCGCGATCACCTGCGCCGTCTCCAGCATCTTTTCCACCCAGGCTGAGAGATGAGACTTCGCGATCACATACACTGGAGGTCGGCTCATCCAGATCCTCCAACTCCCTGAGTGCTCGAACCGTGTCCGTACACCCTGGCAACTGACTCGCCGGACTCTGTCTGTGACGGCCGAGAATTCATGTCTTCTCTATTCGCACCGCGCACGGCCGGAGCATCGGCACGCCCGTTTCCGGGTTGCTCGAGGACGGCAGCACTGCTGCGGCCGCCTCCCGCAGCGTCGCCGGCAGCACTACTACTCCCGGGCGAACCGCCTCGCTGACGCGCACCGCCGCCTCCATCTCCCCGCTCCGAGAACGCACCCAGACCCTCGCGCCGGTCCGCAGTTCCAGGTTCTCGGCCTCGCGAAGGCTGATCTCCACCTGCGGAAGCACGGTGGGCCGGTCCGCGCCTTGCTGCCGCCGGAGGCCGATGGCGTTGACCACGAGCTTGTCAGCGGCCCACGATTCAAGGGCGTAATCCGCGGTCAGAATCAGCGGGAAGTCGTCGTCCACTGCCGGGGCCGCGCACTGCTCGACCGAAGGCGGCTCGTCGTCGGCCGCCGTCTCACCCAGCATCGCCTGCTTGGCCGCCACCGCTTCGTCCAGCGACCACCGCACGCCCCAACCTTCATCGAGTCTCTGGTAGGACAGATCGGCGTAAGTCGGAGTCAACGACGAGATCTCTGCCATCACCTGCGCGGGCGATTCGTACTCCATCGGCCGCCCCATGCGGCGAGAGATATCGCACAGAATCTCCCAATCGGCTCGCGCCTCCCCCGGCGGCTCGACCGCCTTCCGGACTCGCTGCACGCGACGTTCAGTGTTGGTGAAGGTGCCATCCTTCTCAGCGAAGGTCGCACTCGGCAGCACGACGTGAGCCGCCTGGGCAAAGGGAGTGAGGAAGGCATCCTGCACGACCAGGAAGTCAAGATCGGCCACCGCCTCTCGTGCCCCGGCTACATCAGGGAAGGCTGTTATCGGGTCATCCCCCATGACGAGCATTGCCCGCACCTTGCCCAACATCTCCCAGGAGGGCAAGCCTGCCTCAGCCGGCGGCGGGGCACCCCACGCATGAGCGAACTTCTCTCTGACGTCCTGGTCGCTCACCGGCTGGTAACCCGACAGGAAGTACGGCACGACGCCCATGTCGCGCGCCCCCTGCGAATTGCAGTAGGTGCTCAGCCACAACATGGGGGACCAGGAATCAGCCGCATCGTCAGCGACCCGGCCGAACGCGGAGAGCGCTGTCAGCACCTCGGGCCCCTGCGGGCCGAGCGCTGCTCCCCGGCTATACACGACCAGCGGACGCTCCGACAGCGTCAGTGCTTCTCCGGCCCTCACTACCTCTTGGGCAGGCACCCCGGTGACGGCCTCGGTACGCTCAGGCGTACAGCTATCGACGCTCGCGGCAAGGCTGTCCCCCTCAGCTCGCGCTGGTTCAGCGCCCGCGAGGGCCACGTGCAGTAACCCAGCAGCTAGTTGAAGCTCTGTTCCGGGGATAGGCGAGAGTCGGATCCCGGCCAGCCGGCCGAGCCGGCCCGAGCGGGTAGCCACTTCGATGACGAGGACACCTTGCTCAACGGCCGCCAGTACTCGCGAGGCGGCTGCCGGATGCTCCTCAGCGGGATCCACCTGCCACAGCATGATCAGATCGGCACGCTCGATGTCGTCGAGACATGTCGCAGACAACGTCAGACGACGATACTCTGGAAGGTCGAACAGGCCGGGCAGCGCCGCCAAGCGGGCGCTGAAGTCCACGTTGTTGGTCCCGAGACAGCAGCGGGCCAGCTTGGACAGGAGGAAGTTCTCTTCGTTGGTGGCCCGCGGGGACCCCAGGACCCCGATGGCATCCGCCCCGTTGGCCGCCTTGATTTCCCCGAAACGGCCTGCCAGGACATCGAGGGCATCGTCCCAGCTCGTTTCCTCAAGCTCCTCGCCGCGACGGATGAGCGGTTTCCGCAGTCTCTGGGAGCTGGTCGATACTTCGTGGGCGTGCCAGCCCTTTGCGCAAAGACGCCCGCGAGCCACAGGATGGCCGCCGCTGGCCGCCGTCCCCAGCATCCTTCTCCCAGCTACCTGTAGATACAGCCCACAGCCACACCCACAGTAGGGGCAGGTAGTCAGCACATGCGGCATGTGATCCCTCACCAAGCGCTATATGAACTTGAACTGCTGGCAGAACTTCCGCTCTAGGCAGCAGTTGCTGCGCTCTGAGGCAACTGCCTACGTCTGAACGATCCCTGCTGCGATCCGCAACGACGCTGTTTCTCCTGGCTTGCTATCTCGGCTTAACGCTCCTGCTCTAATCGCCTCAGGTCTATCGCCAGGTCGGCGTTTCACAGTGAGAAACTCGGAGTGGACTTCAACGGCGAGTTAGTGATCTTTCTCACAATGTCGACCGGTATGTTACACACTCTCGCGTATTTGTCAACCCCTGTTTCCGACGTAACTGCTAGTGCGCGGTGGAAGGAGACTTGGCATATGGCGCGAGTTTGGCGGCAAGTGGGATTCTGCAGCCGTATCGCAACAGGAGTCGGCGCCGTCAAAACCGTTCTTGGGTTCCCGGAGTTGGCTGATCGCACCCACCGCCTCCCCGCCTGCTCTCCCCGTTGCCGCCGGGTTCGCATGTGCCCGCATCGCACCCTCATGCGGTCGCTGGCAGGAAATGCCGGCCTCCTGGGTAACCTATAGAGTTTCTTGCATTATGGTTAGGAGCACCCATAATGCAAGAAACTCTACCGCGCACGGCGTGAGGCTCACACAGCAGATTCTCTTGCATTACGGTCGTAACCGTAATGCAAGAGAATCCGTAGGAGCACGCGCCGGAGTCGCCTGGAGGAACACGTGCTGCCAACCGTACGCATCGGAGACACGGATGTCACTCGCCTGATCTGCGGCGGGAATCCCATCAGCGGAATATCCCACTTCACCAACGACATGGACTGGGATATGCTCCGCTACTACACCATGCCGCGCCTCCAGCATCTGCTCGACGAATGCTGGCGCCAGGGGATCAACACTTTCCAGACCCGCGGCGACCGCCACACCATGCGCATGTACCTGGAGCACCGCGAGAACGGCGGCCACATGCAGTGGATCGCCCAGACCGCCTCCGAGTTCTCCGACATCTACGCCAACATAGATCAGATCTGCGACTACGAGCCCATCGCCATCTACCACCACGGCACCCACACCGACAACTCCTGGCACGAGGGCACAATCGATCAGGTTCGCGATTACCTCAAGGCGATCCACGACCACGGCCTGCCGGCCGGCATCGGCACGCATATCCCCGAGGTGGTCGAGTACGCGGAGGAGCACGGCTGGGAGACCGACTTCTACATGACGTGCTTCTACAACCTCGCCCGCTCCTACAAGAGCGCCCCCGCGGTGGACCGCGACGCCTACGCCAAGGAAGCCTATCCCGACGCTGACCCCGACCGCATGACGACCACTATGCGCCAACTCTCAAAACCCTGCCTCGGCTTCAAGATCATGGCCGCAAATCGGAAGTGCGGCAGCCCCGAGTCGGTCCGCGCCGCCTTCGAGTACGCCTTCGCCACCATCAAGCCCATCGACGCCGTCGTCGTCGGCATGTTCCCGAAGTACTCGAATCAGGTCGAGGAGAATGCGCGATACGTGCGCGACATACTAAGCGCGCAATCGGGTTGACAGGCAACCGCCGAAGTGGTATTCTCTCCGCCATCATGTTGCTGACTGATCGGCACACGTCGTTTGACGCCAACGTCGCCCGACCCATGTACGGGTGCGGTCTCCCGCGCGTCATTGACGGTGTGCCTGCCGGTCTCGACCCATGATCTAACTCGATAGCTAACCGAGCCGTCCCCGAGACCACAGGCAATTCCAAAGAAGCCTGTGGTCTCTTCTTTTGCGTATCAGGAGGTGTGAGATGTCCGAAGCACAAGTGCGACTGAGGCCGCATACCGAGGCTGACCTGCCGCATTACGTCGAGTGGCTGAACGACCCGGAGGTGACGGAGTTCACCCAGGTCGAGGCGGGAGGCGGCACGCTCGAAGGGGAGCGGGAGTGGTTCGCGCGCATCTCCGCCCCCGACTGCGGCACGCGCAACTGGGCCATCGAGGCCGACGGCCGCCACATCGGCAACTGCGCCCTCCACCTCCATGAGTCCGGCGAGATGGCCGGCTTCGGCATCATCATGGGTGACAAGACGCAGTGGGGAAAAGGCTGTGGCTCCGCCGCCCTGCGCGAAGTCCTCCGGATCGGGTTCCAGGAGATGAACCTCCAGCGCATCCATCTGACCGCACTCGGCGGCAACACCCGCGCTGTCCGCTGCTACGGGAAATGCGGCTTCCGTCACGAAGGCGTCCGACGCCGCCACTTCCTCAAGCGCGGGAAGTGGCAGGATGTCGTGTGCATGGGGATTCTGCGGGAGGAATGGGAGGCGGAGCAATGCAGCAAGAAGTGACGACCATTCAGGGCGACAGTGTCCTCCTTCGGCCATTCCAGGCGGGCGACGCGGAGGAGGCGGCCCGCGTGTGGACGCCGGAGCTGACTCACATGTATGGCGGAACCCGTCACGCGACTGGTCCGGCTGAAGCCGAATCGCGCCGGCGCAGGTTCGCACAGTCTACGGCCGATGAAACGCAACACTTCTTCTGTATTGAGGCCGACGGTCGCTACATCGGCTTCGCCATCCTCGGCAAGTTCGACGAGGCAAACCGGAGTGCAAGCTGGCGCGGCGGCATCGAGAACTCCCAATACTGGGGGCGGGGATACGGCACCGAGGTAGTCCAGCTTATGCTGCGCTATGCCTTCGACACGCTCCAATTGCATCGCGTGCATCTCCGGGTCGCCGCCTACAATGTCCGCGCCCGCCGCTGCTACGAGAAATGCGGCTTCCGCGTTGAGGGCATTGAGCGGCAGAGCTTCCAGGTAGATGGCGAATGGCAGGACGATGTGCTGATGGCGATTCTCCGGGAGGAGTGGGAGGCCAGGCGCGCAGGGGCGGGTGTGGCGCGGAACGGAGGCAACATCCGAAGCTATCGGCCCGGTGACTACGAGGCCGTCGTCGAGTTGTGGCGGGATGTCGGATTCGACGTGGACGAGCGGGACGACGCGGCGGCCCTCTCCCGCTACGTCCTTCTCAACCCAGGGCTGTTCCTCATTGCCGAGGCCGATGGGTCTGTCGTCGGCACCGTGCTCGCGAGCTGGGACGGACGCCGTTCCATAGTCTACCGGATGGCAGTGGGTCCAGGCTGGCAGAGACGCGGGATCGGTACTCGACTCATGGCTGAGGTGGAGTGCAGGCTGAAGGTACTTGGAGCGAGGAGCGTAGCCTTGCTCGCATGGAGGGATGACCAGAGGGCCGTGGGATTCTACGAAGCGCTCGGATACCAGATCGGGGAGGGCGTCGCGTTCATGATGAAACGACTCGATGCAGCAGAGGAGAGCAACGATGGACTTGAATGCTGTTGAACGCCTCACCGACGGCATCTTCAGCAAGGCGCTCCAGGTCCGCCGCATGATCCAGCGCGGGTCGAGCGACCTCATGCACCTTCCGCTGGCCGAGATCGTCGCGCTGAGTGACCGCGTCGAAGCGCTCCTCACTCCCGATCAGCTCGCCGAGGGAGCCGAGGCCGTCGCCCGCCAGCGCTGGCACAAGCCCACCATCGAGATGAACGTCCGCGAAGGCTATGCCGAGTGGTCGAAGCAGTACGACGGCGAAGCGAAGGCGAATCCGCTCATCGCTCTCGAAGAGCCGGTGGTACTGGAACTTCTCGGCGATATCAACGGGCTCGACGTCCTCGACGCCGCCTGCGGCACCGGCCGCTACGCCATCCCGCTCGCCGAGGCCGGGGCTCGCGTGTGCGGGTTGGATGGCAGCGAGGAAATGCTCGCCCACGCCCGCCGCAAGGCCGCCGACCGCAGTCTCACTATCGATCTGCGCAGCGGCGATCTGCACGATCTGCCATTCGAGGACGGGTCCTTCGACCTCGTGCTCAGCGCGCTGGCGCTCTGCCACGTCCCTGACCTGAATCCAGTGGCGGCAGAGCTCGCCCGCGTCCTTCGCCCCGGCGGCCGGGTCATCATCTCCGACTTCCATCCGTTCTGCCTGCTCATCGGCTGGCGCACGTGCTTCGACCGCCCCGAGGCGCGCTACTGGATCGAGAATCATCTGAACCTGACCGAGAGCTACGCCGCCGCTCTCCTGGCGAACGGCTTCTCACTCACCGACCTGCGCGAATCGGTCGTAGATGAGCGCGTCGCCGGCATTCTCTCTGACGAGGACATCGAGCGCTTCCGCGGCTGGCCCGCGGCGCTCGTGGTTGCGGGACGGAAGAAAGGAGCGCGAAACCAGTGACAGAGACGAAACCGCTATACAGCGACGAATGGAGCGCGGAGGTCTACGCACACGTGTCGGACCCGCACCAGGCCGATGTTCCGTTCTGGCTGAGCTTGGCGGAACGCGCGGGCGGGCCGGTTCTCGAACTCGCCTGCGGGGCGGGACGCGTGCTCCTGCCCTTCGCGAAGGCCGGCTATGAGTGCACCGGGCTCGACCTCTCTCCCCACATGCTCCGGGCATTCCGGCGCAAGCTGGATGCCGCGCCCTTTGAGGTGCACCGGAGAGTCCACCTCGTCGAGCGCAGCATGGTCGAGTTCGAGCTGCGCCGGGAATTCGGCGTGATCTTAATCGCCAATCGGTCCTTCCAGGCGCTGCTGACGCGTCGAGACCATCGCTCCTGCCTGGAATGCTGCGCGCGTCACCTGAAGCGCGACGGCCTGCTCGCCATCGATGTCTTCAACCCGCGCCTCGACTACCTGATCGCGCCCGGCGGCATGAATCACGAGCCTGACGAATTCACCGGTCCGGACGGCACGAGGATCAAGCAGACATCTCACACCGACTACGATCTCGTCGAGCAGAACCTATGCTCGACGTGGCAGCACCACTTCACCGACGCCGACGGCCGTCCTCAGCAGCGCCACTATGCCATCGACCTCCACTACTTCTTCCGCTTCGAGATGGAATGGATGCTCGAGGCCTGTGGCTTCCGGGTCGAAGCCCTCTACGGTGACTTCGAGCGCAGTCCGTTCACCGCCGAGAGCCCGGAAATCATCGTCGTGGCGAGGAGGGCATGATGCGTGCACCGGAGGACAAACAGCCGCAGGTGACACAGAAGCGTTTTGCCACAGACATAACGCCTCTTGTCTACGACCTCCAATTCAGGCCGGACGCGCCGGACGTGCCATTCTGGGTTGATCTGTGCCGTGATCTCGGCGGCCCCGTGCTGGAGCCTGACTGTGGAAATGGCCGGGTCGCAATCCCGCTCGCGCGAGCCGGGCTCGGAGTCGTCGGTATCGATGTGTCCGAGCTGATGCTCGCCGTGGCCCGGAGGCGACTGGCAGAGGAATCGGCCGATGTCCGCCGGCGAGTCCACCTCGTGAAAGCGGACATGTGCGAGTACAAGGAAGAGGCGGCTTTCGGGTCTGCTATCATCCCCGTGAGCACGTTCTCCGTGTTGCTCACCCGGGACGACCAGGACCGCACGCTCAGCAACATCCGGGCGTCGCTGAAAGAGAGCGCCTGTCTTGCCCTCGAGCTGCGGGTATTCGACGACTGGCTGGGCAGACCACCGGAGCCTCCTGTCAGGCGCACTTCGGCAGACGGCGACGTCGATTTCACTGAAGAGAGGCGCTTCGAGTTCGACTCGTCTGCACGCCTGATCACGAGCATCAACACCTACAGGTTCCGCTCCCCGAAGCACCTTGGCGTGATCACAGAGACCCAGACGGGCCGCGTGCTGTCGCGCCCGGAAGCTCACGAGATCCTGGAAAGCTCAGGCTTCACAGTCGAGGCCGTCTGGGGCGAGTACGACCACAGCCCGTTCCAGGCAGACAGCGCCAGGATGATCTTCGTCGCGAGGAAAGCCAGATGAGCGCCACCGATTTCGACGGCGACCGCGACTACTTCGCCGCCACCGCCCAAACCTACGACCGGCTCCAGCCCATCGTTGCCGGCCTCGGCTATCAGGCCGGCATCGACTTCGTCCTCGACCTGATCCCGCAGGAGCCCGACGACGCGTTCGTCTCCGTCGAACTGGGCTGCGGCACTGCCTCCCTCACAGAGGCCCTGCTCACCCGCTTCCCGAGGTCCAGGGCCCTCGCCATCGACAGCGAGCCGGCAATGCTGGAGATCGCAAGCGCGAAGCTCAGCCAATACGGCGAGAGGGCCGAAGTCCGCCAGGCCGACGCCGCGAGCTGCGACATTCCTCCATGCGACGTCGTGCTGTCGTCGTTCATGCTCCATCACGTCGCGCCGACAGAGCTGGATGGGCTGTTCGGGCGCACCGCCCGCGCGCTGAGTCCCAACGGCTGCTTTATCGTCCTCGACACAATGCAGGTCGGCCCACGCTGGGCCGACCGCATCGGAGCCCAGAATCGGCGGAGCTTCCAGCGGCACGTGGCTGATGCTATCAGTGAAGGCCGGGCCACGCAGGAGGAGATCGACTCCCGCTGGGCCCTCAAGCGTGCGATGAATCAGGCCGGCAAGGACGTCGAATACAGCCACCGCGCCGCGGACATCGTCGCGCAGATGGCGGAGGCAGGGTTCTGCGAGGCGGGAGTCGTCTGGCGCCAGTTCGCCTTCACGGTCCTCACGGCGTTCGCAGGGTGATGCCCACTTCCAATAGGCAACGCTTGTTTGCAGCGTTCCTTGACCGACGGCAGCAAGTGTGTTAGCATCAGTGCGGCGCAGGGGCCCCGTGTCAGCCCTAAGGCGCCCTCTGACAGCTAGACTATCGTGGGCGTGAAGGGCCCGGCCTGAACAGGCTGGGCGTTTGTTTCCTCGGACTTCCTTGCTTCTAGGGAGACATCGAACACAGGGGGTAGGTCGCCGATGTCCGAATGGCTCCAATCCCAGAACCTCCAGAACATCGCCATCAGTGCCGGCATTTTCGCCTTCGCCGTCATCCTATCACTCTTCGTGCGAGTGATCCTTTCCCCCATTCTCCGGCGGTTGACCGCCCGCACCGATACCGACCTCGACGACATTCTCGTGCGGGCGCTGCGTCGCCCGGTCGCCTGGGGCATCCTTCTGGCCGGAGTCTGGATCGCACTTCGTCGCGTGTGGAATCCCGCGCGGCTCGAGGATCTGGATAAGGGCGCCGCGGTTCTCGGCGTCCTCCTCCTCGTGAGCGCCGCTCTCCGCACCTTCAACGCCGTTGCAGCATGGTGGAGCCAGAAGGCGGCCGCGAAGTCCGACCATCCCCGCGAGGTCATGGCGCAAAGCGTCGTCGGCCACAAGGTCATCAGCATTACCATCCTCGTCCTCGGCATCCTCATCATCCTCACCCAACTCGGCGTGAAGATCGGGCCCCTCCTGGGCGCCTTGGGAATCGGCGGCTTGGCCGTTGCCCTCGCCCTCCAGGACACCCTCTCGAATCTCTTCGCCGGTATCTACATGATGGTGGACCGGCCCGTCACCGTCGGCGACTTCATCAAGCTCGAATCCGGCGAAGAGGGCTTCGTTGAAGAGATCGGGTGGCGCAACACCAAGGTGCGCATGTGGGCGAACAACATCGTCATCATCCCCAACTCGAAGCTCTCCCAGAGCGTGCTGACAAACTACTATCTCCCTCGACAAGAGATGTCGGTGTACATCCGCTGCGGCGTCGCTTACGACAGCGACCTCGAGCAGGTCGAGCGCGTCTGCATCGAGGTGGGCAAGGACGTGATGGCCCGCGTGCAAGGGTCGGCCACCGACTGGACACCGGTTGTGCGCTTCAAGGAGTTCGCCGACTTCAGCATCAACTTCTTGGTCGTGCTCCGAGTCCACGACTTCGCCGCGCAGTACCTCCTGGCGCATGAGTATGTGAAGGCACTCCATCGCCGGTTCGATCAGGAGGGCATCGAGATCCCCTTCCCCATCCGGACTGTCATCATGCAGCCCCCGACGGCGAAGGCCCCGGCCGGACTGGAGAAACCGGAGGCCGCCGGAAGCCACGAGGTCGAGGTCGGCCAAGGCGACGCGCCCGTCGGCGCCGGCGAGTAGCCCCGGCGCCCATGGTCGCAGGAGCGGCCGGTGTGCCCCGATGTGCGAATTGCTCGGCCATCAGCGGAACGAACCCCGCTATAATATGACTCCGTCTCTCACGCAGCCTCGATCATCGGAGGCGAGAGCAGCCATCATCTCCACTACCCCATGAGGTGCCCATGAAAAAGGAAACGAAGAAGAAGCATCCCGTTTTTGCCGTGCTCGGCGCCGGGCACGGCGGGCTGGCCATGGCCGGCCACCTGGCCCTGAAGGGCTTCCAGGTGCAACTCTTCAACCGCACCCCGGATCGCCTCGAGCCGATCCGGCGCCGCGGCGCCATCGAGCTGATCGCTCACGACGGGGAAGAGATACCCAGGGGCGTCGGCCCGCTCAAGGTGGCGACCTCCGACATGAAGGAGGCGATTGCGGGCGCCGACGTGATCATGCTCGCCGTGCCGGCCAACGGCCACGCCTGGCTCGCGGAGTCGATGGCGCCGCACCTGGCAGACGGGCAGATCATCGTACTGAACCCCGGACGCACCGGCGGCGCGCTGGAGGTCCACCACGTTCTCCGGCAGAAGCGCGTCCAGGCCGACGTCATCGTCGCCGAGGCGCAGACTTTCCTCTACGCGAGCCGCGCCGTGAACCCGGCCCAGGTGCAGATCTTCCGCGTCAAGAACAGCGTGCCCGTGGCGGCAATCCCGGCCTACCGCACGCCCGAAGTTATCAAGGCGTTGTCCGCGGCATTCAGCCAGTTTATCCCCGGCGATAATGTCATCAAGACCGGCATGGACAACATCGGAGCCGTCTTCCACCCGGCCGTTACAGTCCTCAACTCCGCGCGAATTGAGAGCACCCGCGGCAACTTCGAATACTACGTGGACGGCATCACGCCATCGGTGGCCAAGGTCCTGGAGGAGATCGACAGGGAGCGGGTGGGGGTCGGGGCCGCCATGGGCTTTAACTGCATGACCGCGCGGGAGTGGCTCTACATAGCCTATGACGCAGTCGGCCAGACGCTGCACGATGCCATCCATGCGAACCGCGGCTACTACGGCATCAAGGGTCCCCCGCACCTGAATCATCGCTACATCACCGAGGATGTTCCCATGAGCCTCGTGCCCATCGCCTCCATAGGTGAGATGCTGGGCTCGACATGCCCCGCCATATGCACTGTCATACATATCGCCAACATCATGCACGGCTGCAACTACTGGGAGACAGGGCGGACGGCGGAGAAGCTCGGTTTCTCAGGCCTCGGCCTGCAAGAGATCAGGCGCCTCGTCCTCGAGGGCAAGGTGTAGGCGCCATGCCGAAGGCCATTGCCGGCTCCCTCGGCAATTGCGTCCATGTCGCCGGCGTGCTGAACTTCCTCGCCCTGGCGGAGCGCGCCGGCTATGAGACCGAGTTCCTCGGAGCGGCCGTCCCGGTCGACGCCTTTGTCAACGCCGTACGAGAGCACCAGCCTGATCTCGTGGGCGTCAGCTACCGGCTCACGCCGGCGGTGGCGCGAAACCTCATCGCCGACCTCAAGCAGCGTGTGGAGCAAGCGGGACTTGCGGACCGCCGCTTCGTCTTCGCCGGCACGCCTCCCGTCTGCGCCGTCGCCGAGGAGTTCGACTGGTTCGAGCGCTGCTTCACCGGGCTCGAGGAGCCGGAGGACACCTGGCGCTACCTCAAGGGCGAGCCCGCCCCTCACGAGGCGGAGGACTTCGGCGCCACTCAGATCGCCCGCCTCGAGAAGAAGAAGCCCTATCCACTGCTTCGCCACCACTTCGGGCTGCCCAGCCTCGAGGAGACCATCACCGGCATCGGCGAGATCGCCGAGGCCGGCGTCGTGGACGTCATCTCCATTGGCCCCGACCAGAACGCCCAGGAGTCGTTCTTCCGGCCCCAGGAGATGGACCCATCACTGGACGGCGCCGGGGGCGTCCCGATACGGACCCGCGGAGACCTCGTTCGCATCTACGACGCGAGCCGGACCGGCAACTACCCGCTCTTGCGGATCTACTCCGGGACCCGCGACCTCGTCGAGTGGGCGGAGCTGGCGACCGAGACCATCCACAACGCCTGGGGCGCCATCCCCCTGTGCTGGTACAACGTCCTCGACGGCCGCTCGAAGCGCACCCCCGAGGAGTCCATCGCCGAGAACCAGGCGGCGATGCGCTGGTATGGCGAGCGCGACATTCCCGTCGAGGTGAACGAAGCCCACCACTGGAGCATGCGCGACTCCCACGATACCCTCGCCGTGGTGATGGCCTACCTCGCGGCGTACAACGCCCGCGCCATGGGCGTCAAGCACTACATCGCTCAGTACATGTTCAACTCCCCGCCGACGACGTACGGCAACATGGATCTCGCCAAGATGCTGGCGAAGCGGGAGATGATCGAATCGCTGCACGGCGAGGATTTCGCTTCCATGCGGCAGGTTCGGGCAGGCCTGCTGCACTTCTCACCTGACCTCAGAGTCGCCAAGGGACAGCTCGCCGCCTCGACCGTCCTCGCCCTCGGGCTCCGCCCACACATCATCCACGTCGTCGGGTATTGCGAGGGTGACCACGCGGCCACCGCGGACGACGTGATCGAAAGTTGCGAGATCGTCCGCGGCGTGCTTCGCAACTGCCTCTTCGGTATGCCCGACATGACCCTCGATCCGACGGTGGGGGAGCGCAAAGAGCGACTTGTCGCGGAAGCACAGGTCCTCATCGCGGCCCTGCGCGCGCTCGGCGAAGACGAAGACGACCCCCTCACCAGCCCCCGGGTACTCGCCGAGGCCATCAAGCTCGGAGTGCTCGACGCCCCCCACCTCAAGGGCAATCCCTACGCCGCGGGCCTGCTCCAGACACGCCCTGTCAACGGCGCCATCGAGCCCGTCGACCCTAAGATGAAGAAGGCCCTCAGCGAGACCGAACGCCTCCGCGCCCTGCCCGGCCTCCCCCCCGCCGCGCTGCCACCCGGCTGAGGCACCCTACCACCTACACGATAGGACGCTCCCCCTTACTCTGGCTCCGCCGCCCGCGCGAACAACCTCCGCAGCGCCTGGAGCTGCTGCCTGTCCGCAAGCGCGATCACCCGGTCTCCCGGCCGCAGCACCGTGTCCCCATGCGGGATGACCGAGCGCGCCCCCTGCCGCACCGCCACCAGCAGCGTGTCCGGAGGCACCGACAGAGAGCGGATCGGCCGGTCCGCCGCCGGCGAGTTCGGCGCCACCACCATCTCGACCACGCCCGCCCCAGGCACCGACCCCGAAAGGCGGTCGATCTGAGCCACCAGCTCGGGGCGCTGGGTCCGCGCCTGCTGATAGGCGGCAATGATGTCCCGCCGACGCAGCATTCCCACCACCGCATCGCCCCGAGACGAATCGAGCACCGGCAGCGCTGCCGCGCCCAGAGTGCTCTGCCGCTGAAGCGCCAGCGTCAGGCTCTCGTCCACGAAGCAGGTCACCGGGTTGGGCGTCATGATCTCGCTCGCCGGCGATTCCATCTGGTCCTCCAGGATCGCCTGCTCCGCGTCGGACCGCGATACGATCCCCACGAGCGTGCCCTCCTCATCGACCACCGGCAGGCTGGGCACCTCTCCCCGCGCCAGCCTCTCCATCACCTCCGATGCCGGCGTTTCGGGCGAGATGCTCTCGAACTCCGTCGTCATCGCCTCCGCCACCGGAATCGTCGCCAGCAGATCGGGCCGCGCGCCGATCACATCCACCCCCCGCCGGGACAGCTTCAGCGTGTAGATAGACTCCCGGCTCATGAACTCCGACAGCAAGCTGCTCACCACCGTCGCGATCATCAGCGGTCCGATGATCCGGTAATCGCCCGTCATCTCGAACAGGATGATGATAGCCGTCATCGGCGCATGCGCCGCGCCCGCGAATACCGCCCCCATCCCGACGAGTGCATAGGCCCCGCCGGTCGCCGTCACCGAAGGATACGCTCCGTGAACGAGGTCGCCGAAGGCCCCGCCCAACATGCACCCGATGAACAGTGACGGAGCGAACACGCCCCCCGACCCCCCCGACCCGATGGTCAGCGACGTTGCCAGCGGCTTGAGAAGCACGAGCGTCCACAGCAGCACGACCCCGAGCTTCGCCGCCAGCCCCGCATCGATCGTCTCGTATCCGACCCCAAAGACCTGCGGATACCACACCCCGATCGTCCCCACCGCCAGCCCACCCACGACAGGCTTCAGATACTCGGGGAAGCTCCAGCCTTCGAAGACGTCCTCGAACCTGTACATTATCCAGATGAACCCCCGTCCGACCAGACCCGCCATCAGCCCGAGGAGGAAGTAGAGTGGGAGCTCCCAGGCGCTGACGAGAGAGTAGGGATGCGCGATGGTGAAGGCCGGATGGTCCCCGAGGTAGATGTGCGAAATCACAAGCGACGACACCGAGGAGAGCACCACCAGCGCGAACGAGCGGATGCTGAAGTCCCGAAGAATGACCTCCAGCGCGAACAGCACACCCGCGATGGGCGCATTGAAGGTGGCGGAAATCCCGCCCGCGGCCCCGCAGGCGACCAGCACCCGGATCCGCTCGTCCGAGAGCTTGAGAATCTGCCCCATCGTCGACCCCAGCGCCGATCCGATTTGGACGATCGGCCCCTCTCTCCCGGCCGATCCGCCCGACCCAATGCAGATGGCCGAAGCGAGCGACTTGACGACAGCGACCCGGGGCCGGATCCGGCCGCCCTTGTGCATCACCGCCAGCATCACTTCCGGAACGCCGTGCCCCTTCGCCTCTTGCGCCAGGAAGTAGACCAGCAGCCCTACTAGCAGCCCTCCCACGGCCGGCACCAGGATTACGTAGTACCGCCCCAGCCACGGCAGCGCCCCGCGCAGGCCCTCGAAGAAGCCGACGTGCGCCGTGGAGATGAGCCACCTGAACACGACCGCGCCGTAGCCCGACCCGATCCCGACCAGAACGGCCAGCGCCACCATGCCCGTGGGCGCAGGCCCCCGGAGATAGCTCACCAGCTTCTTCCCTAGGTTGCGACTCTGTTGTCTCGGCGCTGCGTCTCTAACTTTCACTTCCGTCCAGTACCTCCGTGATGGCTGCGTGATGACTACACGATGGAGGACGCGCCGACACGCCGGCGCGCCCGAAGCCTCGGGCAATCTCGCCCCGGCATCTCTCTCCGCGCCCTAGCCCAGCCCGAACAACTCCACGGCGTTCCCCCGATTCACCCGCTCCCGAAGCGCCTCGGTCGCACCCACCGTGTCGAGCAGCGCGTCGTAAAACGCGAAGTAGGGCTCGACGCCCGGCCCACCCTCGAAATACCCCACATCGCTGGCGAATAACAACTTCGCCACACTCTCCTCATCGAGCTTCCCGTTCGGGGCCAGCATCTCCCGCCACATCACCAGCGACCGCTGGAACGCCGTCCCCCCGCTCAGATCCGCATACACATTCGGCGTGGACCAGGTGATCTTCCACGCCTCCTCCCACCACGGGTTGCCGTAATGCGACATCAGAATCTTCAGATCAGGATGGCGCCGGCTCAGGCAGTCCACTGCCGCGGGCCGCATCAGCGTGATGTCGGTGGGTCGAGACCCTGCGGCGAATTCCCGCCCCAGGTACCCGGTATGAAAGACGGCCACCTTTCCCCGCTCCGCTATCGCCGCGTACAGCGGGTCATACCGCGTGTCCCCGTAGGAGAACCGCGGGTCGATAAACTTGATGCCCGCGGCACCCGCCTCAAGGTGCTGCTGAATCTCCGCCGCTGACACCGTATCTATGTCCACCCGCACGATCGGAATCACAAAATCGGGCAGTGCTCTGTAGGCAGCGAAGACCGCATCGGGGTCCTCTATCAACCCAATCCGCTCGATGCCGAGCTTCCGACACTGGGCGGCGTATTCCCCCGGCGACCCCTCAAGCTTGGAGACATCCCCGTGCACGTGTACGTCTATCCTCATGCCACTCACCTGAGAAACCTCCCGGTTCTGAACTGGGCGCCGTTCCCGGATGTGCCCCAGCGGATCATGTGCTGCGCCTGACCCCCGGCACCCGCCAATAAGCCACCAGAGCCGCCGCGAAGCAGACGGCGGCGCCAATCCCTACCGCCGCCCGCGGCCCCAGCCACTCCCCCATCGCGCCGACCTGAAGGCTCCCCAGCGGCATCATCCCCGCAAACAGCAGCGTCCGCATGCTCATCACCCGGCCCCGAAGCTCGTCCGGCGACAGCGCCTGCAGCATCGTGTTGCTCACCGCGTTGAACAGCATCATCCCGACCCCCGTCAGAAACAGCGCTACCATCGCCACGCCGTAACGCGGCGACAGCGCCACCGCAGCCAGCGCCACCGGGAACCAGTACGACCCGATCGTCGCCAGTCGGCCCAGAGGCCATCTGTCACCGAACGCAGTCAGCAACAGCGCCGAAGTAAGAGCTCCCACGGCATAGGCCGACATCAGGAATCCATAGCCCGCGGGGCCCCTATGGAAGACATCTCGCGCGAACACCGGAAGCAGCGTCGCATACGACATGGCGAACACGCTCGCCACCGCAATCATGCCCAGCAACCCCCTCACCACCGGCTGCCCCTTCGCCCAGATCAGCCCGTCCCGAATCTGAGGCAGCATCTTTCCCTGCGCCTCCGGCCGCGGCGGCCGCGGCGCGATCCCCGCCAGAGCGATGATGGTGGCGACGAAGCTCACACCGTTGACGAGAAAGCAGACGGCCGTCCCCACCACCCCAATCAGCACCCCCGCCAGCGCCGGTCCCACGATCCGCCCGGAGTTGAATGCCGAGGAGTTCAGCGACACCGCATTCAGAACGTCTTCTCTCCCCACCAGCTCGATCACCATGGCGTGGCGGGCCGGCATGTCGAAGGAGTTCGACGTCCCCAGGAAGGCCGCCAGCACCATTACATGCCATACCTGAATCGCGCCCGAATACACGAGCGCCGCCAGCGCGAATGCCTGTAGCATGGCAATGCTCTGCGTCACCAGCAGGATGTTTCGCTTGCTCAACCGGTCCGCCACCACCCCCGCCGGCAGCGCGAACAGCAGCATCGGCGCGGTCCCGCACGCCCCCACCAGGCCCAGCGCCAGTGACGAGTCCGTCAGCTCGTAGACCAGCCACGCCTGGGCCGCCATCTGCATCCACGTCCCCACCACGGAGACGATCAGCCCGAACCAGAAACGGCGGAAGTCGCGGTGCCGCATCGACCGCAGAGCGGCCGGCCACTGCCTCCCCACACGATCCTCTGTCCGTGCTCCCTCGACCGGCTCCTGGCTGTCCGCCGTAGTTCCCTCCCATGACGCGCGCCGCCGCGCCGGCACACCTCAGCATCTCCGGCGCGGTCGGCGGATGAACTGCTTCAGCGTGTTCCCGACGGGCTCAGTCCAGCCCCCTCCAGCGCCTTTCGTCCCCCCTTGGAAACCAGGAAGTCCACGAACCGCCGCGCCACCTCGGG
>Ga0307379_10003747_pt1 | contig 21946 bp, 16 predicted proteins | sample UN2MG_FD_202237 | JGI IMG/M metagenome (GOLD analysis project Ga0307379, IMG submission 202237) | Soil microbial communities from Risofladan, Vaasa, Finland - UN-2 | ecosystem: Environmental > Terrestrial > Soil > Coastal area > Acid sulfate soil | place: Finland: Risofladan, Vaasa | collected... | reverse complement strand
GCCTTCTGGTAGATATAGGATACCTGGTAATTTGCCAAAGTCGGCGAGCTTCCGCTGCTAACGAGCTTGGAAGCCTGCACCCGTACATTGTCCTGATAGTCATAAGATAGGTTTAAACTGAGTGGATATTTCTTTGCAGGGGCGTGCTCTCCTATCTTTATGGTGAATTTCAATGGGGACTGGATCTTATCGCCTGACTTCAAAGATTGCACAACCTGGTCTCCAGACTTTATCTCGATCTGAGGATTGTCAGAGAGGAGACTAGCAGTGATTCCCAACGCGGTCGGCTTTTTGTACTCTTCTTGCAGCTCGGCGGCAGCTAACGCGAACTCCTTGGGATCTTGGGGAGTTTGATCCTCCTTAAATCCCAATATCCTTCCGTAGTTGTTCAAGTCCACGTAAAGAGAAACGGTATCGCCACGCTCAAATTCATCCGTCCCGGAAATGCTGGCTGAGATATCAGGGCCGCCATACATGGTGTAATAGTTATCTCCACCCAGCTCAAAGGGTATGTAGGTGTTTTGAGCCGAGACGTTGGCAATTAGAGCCAACAGGCAAAGGCCCATCAGGGCCATTTTAATTCTCATCAATCATCCTCCTCTTGCTATCAGCTTGAGGGCTTTCCTCATCTCGTATTTTGCATTTTCCACCACGGCACGCCGTATCTCCATGCGGTACATGAGCACCACGAAGACTGTAAAGGTCGTGAGCAATGCGAATACTATCGCTAAAACGGTAACGGTTCCGAAATTATTGGTGATCAGGAAGGGCGAAGATATCAGGGCCGCAAATCCAAATATGGTGGTAAGGCCGGAGGCAATGAGTGCGGAGCCTATGCGCCTTGATGAAATCTTGAGGGCCTCCAGGGGTTGCCCGATACGTTCCAGCTCCTCGTAGAAGCGTTCCATCATCAATATTGCGTACTCAGATCCCACGCCCAGAATTAATGCGCCCAAGCATGCCGTAAGGGGCGTGTATTTCATGTCGGCCAGGTACATCACGCCACCCATCCAGCCTATTACTACCAGCATAGGCAGTACTGGCAGCAGCGCCTTTATCAGATCCCTGTAGATCAGCAGAAGGACGACGAAGATGAGAACTAATCCCAGCAGAGTCATCTCCGTTCTGCCTTGGGTCAGAGCTCCGATGACGGTGGTCATCACCACAGCATCGCCAGTCTCTCGCACGGACACCCCTGGAGGCGGCTGATGCCAGGCGATGTCTTTGTCGATCTCTTTTATGAGCCGGTCGGTGCCCTCTGCACCAAGGTTGCTCAGCTCCTTGCCCACATTCAACTTGATGAGGGCCGTGTCGTGACCATCAAGATTCTTGACACGCATCTGGGCGGGAAGGGCATCGATCAGCCTTCTGATCTCAGTTTGGTCCGGCGGTATCTCGCCGCCATTGGCCTGCTTGACCAGAGCAGCTATGCTTTCGTAACCATATACCTGATCTCGGGAACTCTTCAGATACATGCAAAACTCGTCCATCCAGTGGAGGGTTTCGGGATCGGTAATATCATCGGCCTGAACGATGAGATCTACCGTATCCGTGCCCCCAAATATGTCGCTCATATGTTTGAAGTCGATGAGTGGAGGCAAGTCCTGAGGCACATAATTCTTGAAGTCGGTGTCCACCTGGACTTGTGTATCTGCATAGATGCCAACTAATGAGAGGAAGAGTGCGGCAGCGAGCACCAGATGCCATCTTTGGATGCAAATGTCCGATACCTTCTCGATAATGTTTCCGATTATTGTGTCCTTGGGCACATCGTCTACTGCATCTTCCTTCCTAATTGCTCTCCTGGATGATCCTCTCTTCTCTAAAATGTAAAGCAGAGTAACCCCCACGAAAAGGGCGGACAGATAGCAAAGGAAGAGTCCGACCAGGCATAACAGCCCGAAATCTCTGGTCATGGGCACGGATGAGGTGAGGAGCGAGACGAATCCCATGGCAGTTATGACCAGGGCGATCATGACTGGCTTGGAGATGTTGCCAACGGTCTTTACCACGGCCTGTGCCGGTGAGCCGCCTTTAATGAACTCCTCATCGATCCTGTTATGAAACTGGATAGCATAGTCTATGCCGATGCCGATCAGCACCGGGAAAGCGGACATCGATACCATGGTAAAAGGTATGTGCAAGAATCCCATGGCACCGAAGGTCCAGATTAGGCCCAGGAAGACAATGGGTATGGGAAGCAGCGACCATCTCGCATGATTGAAAGAAATCAGCAGCGCCACGATCATGAGAAGGCCGGCCAGGGCAAGGATGGGGCCATTGCTCTGAGCCATCTCCTCGGTTATTGATTGCATGAGTGCTGGCTTGCCGGTAACTGTAACGCCTACGTCCGGTGGAAAGTCGGCCATCTTTACCTGACCGGACGTCTCTGTGGATATCTCTCTAAGTTGTGTCTCCGTCAAAGAAACCGGCAGTTCAATGGAGAGTATGGTATGTTTTTTATCCGGCATCATGGCATTTACAGCCGGAAGATTTGCCGGATAGGCAAGAATTTCATCTATCCGACCCTGGGTGGGAATTGTTCGGATACCGCTTTCGTGCATCTCTGTGTCTGCCACAATATCGGCTACGCTTGTCACAGCCAGCACATCCGGAGCTATGCGCATCTTTTGCGAGAGCTTATCCATTGCTCTCAGGATCTCCGGTTTTGTGACATCGTCCGCTTCAATGAGCACAGCTATGGACTCGGTGGCAAACTTTTCCACATAGAGATGGTCGAAAAGCTGGTAGAGAGGAGAATCTTTGCCCACCATGCTCTCGGTGGTCATTCCTTGCATCTCGATCTGCTGGGCATAATGCAAGGCGACGAGAGTTAGAAGCAGTGCGGCTGCCATGATTATGATAGGATTGTCTGCGATCCATTGGCCGAGCCTTTCTGGTCCCTTCATTTTCGCGTTTACCTCAGTTTCGTTCGGAAATTACTAAACGTCCGGAACATGCGAAAAGTACTTAAAATTTGTGGTCTTCTTGATATAGATGGATCGAGACGAGAAGGATATCTTGAAGAGATATATGGTTGATGCCTGCGTCAAAGTGGCCAACAGCTATGGCTGCTCTGATGCGGTGGGCGTTTTGCGCGGCACGCTTTTTCTAGCAGACAGGCCCATTTCCATGGACGAACTGGTAGAAGAGACCGGCTACAGCAAGTCCACAGTCAGCGCCAATATGAGCACGCTGGAAAGGCAGGGGCTGGCCAAGAGGGTGGTCATACCGGGCGACAAGAGATACCACTATATTCCGATTTCCGATCCTGATTCTCTTAAAAAGGAAATGCTAATCAATTTGAGGCAAGAGATGCAGGTCATCATAGCAGCCATGGACCGGACGGAAGAGGATCTTAAGGCCTGTGAGTATGTGTCTGAAGCGGCATTGGATAGGATCGACAGAGCCAGACGCTTCTATATGCAGACAGACCAGCTCTTGGATCTGATGTCCCAATATAATACTGAGGAATTGATCAAGCTATTGCAGCAGGGGCTCGTGAGGAAAAATAGCCACTAGATTGGGGAGTTCATCGCATATCTGTCCCTAAAATTACACACTCATCCATGTAGCACATAAATCTCATCCATAGATCTCATTCAACTCTTCGCCTATTGATGTAGATAGCAGTACTTGTTCTTGATCGCGCATATAAGCCACGATTCTTAGTGCCTTCATAAGTACTTCCGGATCGCCATTCACTACTACAAAGCCAACAGGACAATAGGTCATCATGAGTATGAAAATGGACCATAGGCCATGAAGATTTCCTTACCTTATGTCGGTGAATATGTAACGGCTGGTTCACCCATGCCAAATCGCAATGGGCCGCACCCCACTCTATCGGCCTGAGTGCAACCAATAGATTGCCCAATATCTTGATTAAGAGTAACGATGTTTACCGTTAGAAGCGCAGGTAGTGATGCCTTTGGGCGAAGAGAACGCTGAAAGCGGCAATCCGGAAATGAAAATCAAGCAGATGCTGCGGAAAATAGCGGATATGCAGGAGAGTGGCTGCAATGCAGCGTATATGCCTGCGTTGCTTGATGGTCTTAAGGAGAACTTAGACGATCTATTAGCCTGCTTGCCGGAGCGCTGCTCCTCTTTGGCCGGAAGAGAGGCATTTGGCCAGATGAACTCTCCGTTTAAGGATTGCCTATTTCTTCAAGACCGAGATTTGCGCTATACCTGGTTTTCCTGTGAGAAGCCCTTTGGAGTAGAGGCTTATATGGCCCTTGGAAAGACGGAGAGCGATTTTTTCCCTCCAACAGATACCATGCGGCTTAGAAGGATCAAAGAGCAGGTCATGAAGACGGGAATGCGAGCGCAAACCGAATTGCATGTGACACTGCAAGGAAGAGAGCGCTGCTTTGATTGCATTTATTATCCCTGGCGAGACGAATCAGGAAAGATCCTAGGCTTGACAGGCTATTTGCGAGATATAACCGAACGAAAGGACGCTGAGATAGAGATCCTGAAGATGACAAAAGCAGTAGAGACGGCTCCAACTGCCATTGTGCTCACAGATCTCGAAGGAAGGATCGAATATGTCAATCCTGGTCTTCTGAAAAATTCCGGATTTCGGGACATCTCCGAGATGAAAGGACGATCTGTATTCGATTTTACGAATGCAGAGGGTAAAAGCAAGCTGCAAGAAGAGGTCATACCATCTCTTCATTCCGTTGGGCAATGGCAGGGGGAGCTTCCTTTAACGAAGGTCGACGGCCAATCCTACATCGCGGAGATGATTTGTGCACTGGTCAAAGACGAATGCGGCAAACCTATCTATCTGTTGGCCAACTTTTACAACATCACCGACAGAAAGCGCGCGGAGGAAGCCCTGCTCCTGGACGATTCCCGGCTGGAGGCATTGCAAAGGCTCAACCAGATGGATGAGGCATCCATTAAAGAGATCGCCGACTTCGCCCTGGAGGCAGGGGTCAAGCTAACCGGCTCTAAGCTTGGTTACCTGGCTTTTGTCGACGAGGATGAAAAGATGCTCTTTATGCATTCCTGGTCCAAGAAGGCCATGCAGGAGTGCAACATTGAACACAAAAGGATCGTCTATCATCTGCAGGAAACGGGGCTTTGGGGCGAGGTTATTCGCCAGAGAAAAGAGATAATAACCAATGATTATGCCTCCTGCCCCCAAAAAAGAGGCACTCCTGCGGGCCACGTTAAGGTTGTCCGCCATATGAATGTACCCATCATGGACAAGGGCAAGATAGTAATTGTGGCGGGCCTTGGCAACAAGGAGGAGGACTACGACGACTCCGATGTGCGACAGCTCACACTGCTCATGAGCGGCATGTGGAAGATCATCCAGCGACGAAGTGCGGAGGAGGAGCTGCAAAAGCATGATCTATTGCTGCAGGGTGCGGCCAAGGCCACCAATTACCTGCTCACTTCCGACCCACAGGCCGTAATGAGGGCTTTAGGTATTCTAGGTGAGGCGGAAGATGTGGATCGGATCCTCATTCTGGAGAACCGGGAATTGCGAAGCGAAGAGAGGTTAGAAGGTCTTCCCCTACAGTGGTTTCGAGAGCCTGCAACGCCATTTTCAGGGGACGTCTCCTGGGAGGAACTTTTTCCAAGCTGGCAGGATACACTCTCTCGCAGCAATCCCATCCAGGGCATAACTTCACAGCTCTCGTTTCCTGGAGCAAAGATACTGAAGGAATTAAAAGTTCGCTCATTTCTGCTCCTGCCTATCTTCATCGAAGGCCGGTTTTATGCAGTCATGTGCTTCGATGACTGCCACAAAGAGCGTCGGTGGACAGATAATGAGATCACAGTACTACAGGCAGCGGCGGGAAGCATCGGCGAAGCCATTTTGCACAGGAGGACGGAAGAGGCTCTCCAGGAGAGCCAAAGGACGCTCTCCACGCTGATGGGCAACTTGCCTGGCATGGCCTACCGCTGCAAAAACGATCGGCAGCGGACCATGGAATTCGTAAGCGACGGCTGCCTGGCCCTTACAGGCTACAAGCCGGAAGAACTGATCCACAATACCGTCATCTCCTTTGCCGATCTAATCCATCCCGATGACCAAAATTATGTCTGGAATGAGGTTCAGGAAGCAATTGCAGAGAGAAGGCCTTTCCGTTTGATTTACCGGATAAGATCGCGCTCTGACATCAAATGGGTCTTGGAGCAGGGCCAGGGAATATTCCTGCCGGATGGGGAGCTGCTAGCCCTAGAGGGATTTATCAACGACATCACTGAGAGGAAACTGGCGGAAGAGGCCCTGAAAAGGACGCAGGAAGAGCTGGAAAAGAGAGTGGCGGAGAGGACTGCCTGGCTGCTTAGGGCAAATGCGGCGCTGCAAGAGGAGATGGTCAAACATAAGAAAACAGAAAATGAGCTTCGTCAGGCTCAGCAGTCAGCAGATGCAGCTTTACGAGCGAAGGGCGAGTTTTTGGCCAACATGAGCCACGAGATACGTACCCCCATGAATGCGGTCATCGGCCTTGCTGGCCTGCTGCTTGAAACCAACCTCACCGAAGAGCAGCGTGATTTCGTGGAGACTATTCACGGAAGCGGTGATGCTTTGCTTGCCATAATAAACGATATCCTGGATTTCTCCAAGATCGATGAAGGCAAGATGAAGCTAGAGCGCTTGCCCTTCGCTTTGCGTGACAGCATCGAGTCATCACTGAATATGGTGGCAGCAAAGGCTGCGGAGAAAGGACTGAATCTGACCTATGCCATTGATGAACGGATTGCCCCAACCATCATGGGGGACTCGGTTCGGCTGCGTCAGGTCCTTGCCAACCTGCTCAGCAATGCAGTAAAATTTACGGAAAAAGGCAGCATCGCCATTCATGTTCAACCGGGAGAAAATGCAGATGAGATCCACTTTTCGGTTTCCGATACTGGAATTGGCATCCGTCCAGAGGACACGAAAAAGCTCTTCCACTCCTTCAGCCAGGTCGATGCTTCTACCTCCAGAAAATATGGCGGCACGGGCCTGGGCTTGGCCATAAGCAAGAGGCTGGTGGAGCTGATGGGCGGCAGAATATGGGTAGAAAGCGAGCTATGCAAGGGCTCAACTTTCCACTTCCTGATTTCCGCCCAACCATTTTCCGGAGAGACTGCAAAGCATCATCTGGCCGGCAAGAAAATAATGGCTCTGCTTTGCTGCGAGGACACCTTAAAAGAGATCGTCGATTATGCGCGCTCTTGCGGAATGCAGATCTTTCCCGTGGTCTCGGCCTTTGAGGCGCGAGAGCTAGCAGAGAATCGTTTTGATGCCGCAATTTTGGATCTGGATGTTCCGGGGGCCGAAGAGCTTGCAGAGGAGATCGGGGAGAATCTTCCTACAATCACTCTCACCTCGCCCGGCCAGCAAAGGACAAGGAAAAAATCTCTAATCAAGCCCCTTTCAGAGGCCAGCATTCGCGTCGCCCTTCAGGAGGCGTTTATGCTCCCAAGTCATAAGAAGATGCGCAGCTGTAGCAGCGAGACCGACGCCCTGGATCTGGAAATATTGCTGGCAGAAGATAACGTTGTTAACCAGAAGGTTGCACTTCTTATGCTAAAAAAGCTGGGCTACAAAGCCGATGTTGTCTCCAATGGCCGGGAAGTCTTGCAGGCCCTTTTTAAAAAGCCCTACGATGTGATTCTCATGGACGTGCAGATGCCGGATATGGACGGCCTGGAGGCTACCCGTGCCATTTTGAATTTGAAATTAAAAAAGAGGCCGAAGATCCTGGCCATGACGGCCTACGCGCTAGAAGGAGACAAAGAAAGATGTTTGCTTGCCGGCATGGACGGCTACATCTCCAAGCCGGTGCAGCTTGGGGAGCTGAGAAGTGCTCTACATAGCCTGCAAAATATCCCTTTTTGCACGGATAAAACCGGCTAAGACGGTTTGATGATCACATCCTCTAAAGGCCGCCTGGGGCTGGGCCGCATAGGCTTTGCCATTCCCAGGCTGAAGAGAAGCTGGGGGTGGACGCGGTCGATCCGGGCCTTCAGCTCTTCTCGCAGATCGGCAAGGCCTATGGGCTGGCTGAAGAAGGATGCTCGCACATCGTAGCTGGTGGCCCGGAGCAGCAGCATTTCCAGGGCGAAGCCACACTGGGCCCAGGTCAGCTTGTCGTCCTGGTCAGTGGCAAGCACGGCTAGGGTAGAGCAGCCGTGAATGAGGCCCGAGTCACGATAAATAACTGCCCGGGAAAGGTCAAACTCCTTGAAGGCGGCGGGAAATCCTAGAGATACGGCATCCGGCACTCCGAAGGTATAGAGGGGCATGCCGTCCGGCTCATTCGTCCAGTTATTGCGCAGCCAATCCCCCAGGTTATGACGAAACTCCTTTTTAGCCAGTTGAATCTGATGGGCACGGGATACCAGATCCGCCATCTTAGCCTTGGAATCCTTATCCTCGAGGTAGCTGAGATAAATGTTAGGCAGGTTTATGCTCTTTTCAAGCTCTTTTAAAATGAACGGTTCGATTGTCGCATTTTCATATCGATCTTTGGTGGTGTGCCTTCTCTGGATCTGGGGGAAGAGATCCTCTTGCAAATCCGCCGGGCGACTGCCGGGCAAAAGCCGCACCTCGGCCACCAGATCGCCCTCTTGTCCGTGGGGGAAATAGCTCACGCTCGGAGCAAAGCCAAAATGCGCTCCCGCGACAGCAAGGTTGGCGATAGCGCAGCCCACGCTCATGTAGAGGGTGCGATTGCTGGGATCGACAAAAGGCAGGCTTCGGTTCAAATCGGCAAAGACGGAAATGCTGTCGTCATGAATGGCAAACTTCCAGGGCTGGGTGTTGGGGCCGGAGGGGGCCAAAATTGCATAACGCAAAAGGAACTTGAGCCTCTCCTCAATAGGTGCTTGCGCGGGGTATTTGGACTCCAATACCTCCCATGCCTCATAGTTTTTAGCTGTCAATTGCCATTCCTCCCCAGAAAGATTCTAATATATTAAAGCCATTTATTGGCATATATATTTTCGCCAGGCCCGAGCAGCAAGGACAATGAGAGCGTCTCAATGGATAACTTCAGCTTTCAGATATGAGAAAAGCAAGACGGATAAGTGGAACTTGTGCCAATACGGCCCCTAGCTCACCCGTTCTCTCCCTTGCAAGCATCAGATTCATTTATTTGCGAAGCAGATTATATATCAGCTATTTGGTGGTGGGCAATAATTGAAAAGCACTGTTTATTTTGCCGGCGTCAGGGCGAGAAGCTATGCGGACAATAAGCAAAACAAGATCCTGGGGCTCTTTGAGGCCGCTGGCTTAGATGATGTGGTACGAAAGGGCGACTTGACTGCCATAAAAATCCACTTCGGGGAGAGGGGAAACGACTCTTATGTAAATCCTGTCTTGGTCCGGCCAATAGCAGAAAAGATCCGGGCCTTGGGCGCAAAGCCTTTTCTTACTGACACCAATACTCTTTACGGAGGAAGCCGGGCCAATGCCGTCGATCATCTGCAAACTGCAGAAGAGCACGGCTTTTGCCAGGCAGTGGCCGGAGCGCCGGTCGTCATCGCTGATGGTCTGCAAGGTGATGATTTCCAGGAGATTCCAATTGACCGGAAGCATTTTCGCTCTGTCAAAATAGCCGGAGAGATAGCCTCCGCCAATAGCATGATAGTAGTATCCCACTTCAAGGCCCATCTTCCTGCCGGCTTTGGAGGCGCTGTAAAGAATATGGGCATGGGCTGTGCACCCGCGCTTGGCAAGGCGGAGCAGCATTCGGCCAAGCCCATCTTCAACGCCGAGCTTTGTAGCGGCTGCAGGGCCTGCATGGACAATTGTCCGAACCAGGCCATCACAGTGGAAAAGAAGATCTCGGCCGTAAGCTACGATCTATGCACGGGCTGCGGAAAATGCCTGCGCGTCTGTCCGACCCATGCCCTGGACTTCGACTGGTTTGTAGAGGTGCCACCCTTCATGGAGAGGATGACGGAGTATGCCTTGGGCGCGATAACAGGAAAGGAGGGGCGAGTGGGGTTCTTCAACTTCCTGCTCAATATCACCCCTGACTGCGACTGCGTGCCCTGGAGCGATGCGCCTTTCGTGCCTGACATCGGCATCCTAGCCTCGAAGGATCCGGTGGCTATAGACCAGGCCAGCTACGACCTGGTGAACCGGCAGATGGGCCTGGCAAACACGCTTCTGCAAAAGAATCTGGAGCCAGGAAAGGACAAGTTTCTGGGCATCTGGGAAAGCACACTTGGAAATATCCAGTTGGACTACGGAGCCAAGATCGGCCTGGGAAATAAAGAGTACCGTCTGGTTGAGATCTGAAAAGGCTAACGGTAACTTAAACTATATAATTTCTGTAAAATAAATTAAGGGGAAAGACGCATGAAAGTTGTTGCATTTAACGGCAGCCCTCGGAAGGACGGCAATACTGCTACCTTGCTGGGCGAGGCTCTCAGGGAGCTGGAAGGCCAGGGTATAGAGACGGAGCTGGTACATCTGAAAGGGCCCCTTTCCGGCTGCATCGCCTGCTTCAAGTGTCATGAGAAAAAGGACGGCAAGTGCGCCCAGGATAAGGATATGATAAATGAATGCATTGAGAAGATGGCTGGGGCGGACGGGATCATTCTGGGCTCGCCTACCTATTTTGCCGATCTCACGCCTGAGCTGAAAGCTCTCATCGACCGGGCCGGATTTGTGGGGAAGGCCAATGGGGATATGTTCAAGCGAAAGGCGGGCGCGGCGGTGGTGGCCGTGCGCCGAGCGGGAGCCATCCACGTATTCGACTCCATAAACCACTTCTTCCTCATCAGTCAGATGATAATTGCCGGCTCCAGCTACTGGAATATCGGCATGGGTCTGCACGAAAAGGATGTGGAAAAAGATGAGGAGGGAATACAGACCATGAGAACTATGGGGCAGAATATGGCCTGGCTCTTGAAGAAGATCAATGGGTAGTGCGGATAATCGATCAACCGGTAGGATGGGAAATGGAAAAGGCTGTGGCAGGACGAAAATTATTAAATGATCTACCTGATATCAAAATTGTACAGTGCTTTGCAAAGCCTTAAGATCTTTAGAAGTCAGTGAGGAACTATGCTTCTGGACTATCAGACATTGGTTGCATCAAACCTCGCCCTGCAATTGATTCTGACCGTCGCCCTCGTCTTTGCCATATTTCTGGCCAAAAAGAAAAACTTCCAGAAGCACTGCCTCGTCCTCAGGCTGGCGGTTATAGCACAGATTCTGGCCATCTTAGCGCTGATGTCTCCAGCCATGGGCCAAATCCTGGAGCCAGGCCGACCTGATGGTTTCTTTCGGGCCGAGGTCTTGGTGCACCATGCCCTGGGCCTGGCAGTGGTACTTCTCTGGACCTACATCAACTTAGTTTACCTGCGGCGTTGGAAGGCCCGGATTCCTCCAAAGCGGGCCATGCAAGCGGCTGCCAGCTTCTGGGTGGCTTCCATCATCTTGGGATTTCATATCTATCTAAAACTGTTTTATTGAGCCATTGCCTAAATGAAGCCATCAGTCGTGCTTGGAGGGAAAAAGCAAGAGCATGCCCTTAAAAGCTTGTCCATCTCGCTCGCTTCGGTCTATTCTACCCACTCATAGCCTGGATCTTTAATTTTATTGAAATTGCGGATGAGGTCTGCTGCATCCTTTCGGCTGAAGTTCGTTTCCATCATCCTGGAGCAGACAAAACGCAGAGCAATTTTCTGCATTTTGACCTCGTTGCTGTCATCAGGTTTAGAGGCCAGCCCGAAGGTCTCGAAGAGGTGCTCCTTCTCGTTCAAATGAGTGCTCTTGCCCCATTTACCGAACATCTCCGCGGCGTGATTCAGAAGATCCTGATCAAACGTCTCAGGGAGCATGATGCCTTCGAACTGCTGCAAGAATTCGTCTTTTCTCAAAACGATCAACCCCTTTCAATAAACCATCCGATGGGATTTATCTCTTTCCGATGAGTAGCGGATGAAGTAGTAGTGAAAGAATTGGCCAGATCCAACGAGATTTACATAATAAAATATAAACAACATCGATGGCAAAAAACTGCATAATATAATGATGCAAAAAACAAAAAATTAAAAAATAGTTAAATTTAAATATATACCGCAGTTCCCGGCTCCACATTAATTATCTTTAAAACGCCTCTCTGGAAATACATGCTCTTTGGATAATTAAATTGGCTATCGTGCACCCTTATGTTGTGGTTTTGGTTCCCTACTACCTTGAAGCTGAATTTCCCATCCGGGGCATCACCGCCGGTACCTTCTACGCCGATCAAGACCTCATCCAGATAGACCTGATAGCCCCTCATTCTCTGGGACTGAATAGTGACTGGAGTGTCTCCGCTTGCTGCTACCGTCTGCAGTGGATAAGATGTGCCGTATGCCTGATAAGAGGTCGATGTGCTGGAGGAAGTAGTGGTCTGGCCAAGGCCACTCGTAGTGGTTTGACTGTAGCCGGTCACAGCAGTGTTTGGCTGATTGTAGGCAGGCGGCATATCAGTGGAGGGCGGCATCTGGCTCGCGATTGGAGCCTGCTGAGCCGGTGGTACCTGTTGGGCCGGTGGTGCCTGGCTGATAACGTCTACAATGATAGCGTTGCTGGGCTGATTATTGAGCACGAAGAGTAGAATGTGCCTGCCTACTTTGTCCGCCATGAAGTTTATGCTGTTATGGCCGGAATAGAAATTAACGCGCTTGCTGGTTATATCCAGAGCATCCGTCTGAAGGAGCTCATAGTAATCGGCCTGTCCGCCCGCGGGGGCAAAGGCGATGAACTGCATGCCGGTTCCAGCAGGAACTATGGCATACTGGGACCAATCCATACCCTTCTGAATCCACAGCTCATTGCCTCTTGCATTGGCTATGGCCGACTGGTACTGGCTATATGCGACCTCTCGCCCGCTGCCGAAGTAGATCTTGGAGGGCATCTTATGCGTGACATCAATCTTTACTGGCGTAAATCCGCCGACCACAGGCACGCTGGTATTGATGTAAAACTCGGAGAAGAAGGAATAAGCGTTGCTGCCGTTCTTGAACTCCGGGCCAAACCACGGGCTGCTCAACTCAGTGCCCAGGTTACCGATGCCAAATAGGCTGTTTACAAATTCTTCGCTAAAAGCTCCACCTGTCATATCAATGGACTGCTGCAGGGAAAAGCCCTGCGCTGCTGCTGTTCCTGCGCCCAAAATAAGGGCCAGAAGACATAAGCATAAGCATAAACAATTAAATCTCAATTATTGCACCTCACTTGCCGTTCCTCAGGCAATATCTTATTTAGCTTTAAGTCTCTCCTGAGTCTCATCTGAACGTCATGGAAACCCGCATGACAGTGAATGCTCGGCAGAAGGTTCAAGTGCAGAATCTTCCGGGTGGCCGGAGGAATAAGAAAAGTCTGCATCATCCAGGCGACAATGTTACTATCCGTCACAGTTCGGACTGGCGAAGCCGGGTCTCTTTAGTAAGTTGCCTCCAGGTTCCATTTGTTAAGCTTGCCTGTGTCTCTGCGTGCCAGGTCCCTGATCTTGAGTGTCCATTTGCCTTTCAGGGATTGACCGAGCAATGCAGCTAAAGATGCCTTTGATCTGGAATCATAGATCTTCTGTAGATTCTTCTTGCCGATGCCGGTGCGATTGTGCAGAACTGCTCTTTTGCCGCCCGGTGAGATGAGTTCTACCCTCAGATTGGAAATGTTGTTGTGGCTTATATCCACCTCTACGACCAGTCCCTTGACCTTTCCCTCCTGGTCGATGGAAATAGCATTGACAAAGCCCTGAGGACCATTGTCCGGGATTGTCTCGTTAGAAAGCGAAGATTCTTTGACCGCATGATCGGTCTTTCCCTGCCCTATTACAAATGTTAGGACACGGCCAGGCTCTCCGATATTTGATATCACCAGACCCGAATCCGATCCATCCCATAAAACGGAGGCGGGTCTTGTGTCGTGGCTGAGGGCGATTCCCACCACCTGGCCGAAGAGGTCCTTCTCGTCGCCCATGCAGCGATTGGTCTCCAGATCAAAGCTGCCGTCTGCCTGCAAGAGCCCGCACTGGTAATGCCTAGAGGCTGTTCCGCCCTGCCACTCATTTGAGCCTAAAGTGTCGCAGTGATAGACGGCCAGGCCGCTGGCAGGAATGGAGGCGTCAAGACCTATTCCAGAGCGGTTCTCTACCAGGAAATATTCGTTTATCTTGCCAGTCTCGTAAATCATGATCGTGCCGTAATCCCCATGAACTGCCTGATACTGGCCGGGCTGGTTTAGGCAAACCTGTCTGTCGCACCATCCCACCAGGTTTCGCAAAAATGCGCACACAGGTGCAGGAGTTCGTCCCTCATCGTTATGATTTCCGGCACTCATGAGGCAGAAGTAGCCGAGGCCCGCGCTCTTCTCGAAATCGCCGTCTCTATTGCCGTAATCGTAGAGATCCGGCCAGCGGCAGAGCATGTGGCCGCTCTCATGGCAGAAGGTTCCAATGGAGAGATCCTCCTTGCTTCTGCCCATGCTGGAGAGCATATAAAAGTAGGTCTTCATATCTTTGTGCTTGAGATCTATGAAATAGTTATGTGGCCAAAGCTCCCCTAAATATTGGGTCTGACCCGCGTAAAGAAAGCTCATGGCATCTACTATTCCCACTCCCTGCGAATCGAACTTCTCCAACTGCAGGCCGCCTTTGATGGCCAGGTCAAGTGCCTCCTTGACGAGCAGGTTTTCTGTATAGTATTGACGATGGCGGCTTAAGGTTATGGGCCCCACTACCTCGTTGGTGTAGTCCAGCTTGCCGCTTGACATGAGACGGAAATACTCTCGCACAGAGCAGAAGTTGCCATTCTCATGGTAGTCTTGGCCATTGAGCAGGGCATCCACATCGTCTCGAGTGACAGTGCTCTTCACATCCCTGAACTGGACGAGCACCGTCAGCCCCTTGATCTCGCCCTCGGAAACCCGCCTTCCTTCCATAAGTCCCTTCTCCGCCCCGAAGGTTCTGAAATTGAGGCTGGGCTTGAAGGCGGATGCAGGTGGATTCATCTTGGCGTATCTCGCCTCAAACTTGCGGTTTCTAACCTCTTCTGATTCTTTGAAGTGGCGGCGAACCCTTTTCGGCGGGCTTTGGAAAACGTCCACTCCGCTGGAGACGAACTCGCCCGAGATCGGTAATGCATAGCAATACAGTCCATGGTCCTGGTCGTAGACCACGGTATAGCCGTCCATACTCTCGTACCGAGAATAGAACTCATCGCCGTAGACCCTGAGCTGCACCTCAGGGCCCTTCTCCTGTGAGAAGGTCAGAAACTCTCCAAATATCGAACTCATGGCAAATCAGACTCAAGAATGCTTTTCGCCGAAAGGCAGTGCTTAAGTTAACTTCTTGTCTGATTACTATTTAATTATTTTGCATGTGTTTATCTTACTCCAATAAGCATCAATAACCAATTTTATGATTTCTCGCGCCGCCAGTTCACAACGGCAAATTTCAAGCAACATCAACTATTGCTATCGATTTTCAATCGGGGACAAGTTCTTTATTATCATGCTTTTAGCGACTAAAATCAGTGTCTATCGAGTGATTCTAGGGAAGGTAAACACATACATTATTTTTCTATCAAAAAACTATCAAAAAAAAAGATTTTAGGGTTGCTTACTTGCGTCCAATCCCCTTCTCCATGGCCTCTTTCGCCAGCCGGATGGCACACAGCTCCGAGCACATAGTGCAGGTGTCTGTCTCCACGCCCCTGCGGTGCCTGATCTGTTTTGCTTTGGCCGGATTTATGGCCGCCTGAAACTGCCCTTCCCAGTTCAGCTCCGCTCTGGCTTTGGCCATCTGCAAATCCCAGGCCCGAGCCCTCTCTCGCACACCCGGACGGGTGAGGTCCGCGGCATGGGCGGCCACCCTTGTGACGTAAGTGCCCTCGATAACGTCCTCCTTTGTGGGCAGGTCCAGGTGCTCGGAGGGTGTAGTGGCGCAGAGAAAGTCCGCTCCTGCCATGCCCGCAATCACTCCGCCCATGGCGGCGGTGATGTGATCGTAGCCGGGCGCGATGTCTGTGACCAGCGGGCCTAAGAGGTATAAGGGCGCGCCATCCGTCAAGTGCTTCATGGCTTTGACACTGGTTTCTATCTCATCAGCGGGCACATGTCCAGGCCCCTCCACCATGGCCTGCACTCCAGCTTCGCGGGCTCTTTTCACCAGCTCTCCCAGCATGATGAACTCCATGTACTTGGCCCGGTCCGAGGCATCCTCAATGCAGCCGGGCCGCAGACCATCGCCCAATGAGAGGGTCAAATCATACTCTTTGGCCATCTCCAGGAGATAGTCGTACTCAGAGTAGTAGGGATTGTCCTCGCCCGTCTCGCTGATGTACTTCATGGTCAAGGAGCCGCCCCGGCTCACCACGCCCAATACGCGCGGATCGAGGCGAAGCCGCTCCAGAGAATTCTTATTCACGCCCACATGCACTGTGACGAAGTCTACGCCGTCTTTGGCATGCTTTTCCAGAGCATTGAAAAATCCCTGACTTGTCAGATCCTTTTTGACGGCCGCATTGTAAATTGGCACAGAGCCCACAGGAACGCTGACTGCATCCAAAATCATCCGCCGCACTGCGTCCAGATCCCCGCCCGTGGACAGGTCCATCACCGCGTCTGCGCCTGCAGCTACCGCAGCCAGGGCCTTTTCTACCTCGGCCTCAGGTGAGTCCAGGTTTTGCGATGTGCCCACATTTACATTCACCTTTACGCTGAGCATCTCGCCTATGCCTGTCGCCTCCAGCCTCTCGCGCTGGATGTTTCTGGGTATGACGGCCCGTCCTGCTGCCACCAGCCCGGCCAGCTTAGCCTGATCTATTCCTTCGCGCTTGGCTACGGCCTCTATTTCACTGGGCACGCGCCCTCTTTTTGCCTCTTGCATCAGCGTCATTGATACCAACTAATATATTGTAAGAGCTGCATTTCGATCCGTTGGTGTTTATTTCATGGTCGAAGTGCATAAGGTTAGCGGTGCTGCCTTCGATGGCAACGTCTACCTGATATTGGACAAGAAGCCCATTTTGGTAGACGCAGGCATGATGGCCGGCCCGACCCTAAAGAATATCAAGAAATTTATTGATCCCACTAAAATCGAGATGATCGTTCTCACTCACTGCCACCACGACCACTCAGGCGCTGCGCCGGCGCTCAAGGAGGCTACGGGTGCGCGGCTCCTCTTAAGCGAGAAAGAGTTGGGCGCCGTGGGCGACGACCTGGCATCCGTGGCCTATCTCTTCGGCCAGCAGGCTGCCGAGTATAAGGTGGATGAGACGCTCAAGGAGGGCATGGTCCTGGATATTGGAGAATGGAAGCTGCAGGTCATGGAGACTCCCGGCCACTCACCGGGCTGCCTCTGCCTCTACGAGAAGGATGAAAAGGTGCTCTTCTCCGGAGACACCGTCTTTCCCGACGGGAACATCGGCCGCACGGATATGTTCGGGGGCGATACGTCGGAGCTGGTCAGATCCATTGAGCGGCTGACCACGTTGGATGTACAAACCATGTATCCCGGACACATGGAGATCACCTCTCGCGACGTCAACCGCCAGATTCAAATGAGCCTCCGCTTTGCGAAGAGTGTGCTGTGAAATGAAGTCAAAACAGTCTCTTGCAATAAAGCCAGAAGTAGTATCTATGATCGACAAAAATGATCTGAAGAATCGGGAATCGCAGGCCATAATCCAGACCTACACCCGCCAGGATGTAGTCCTCGTGCGCGGCAGCAAAGCCCGTGTCTGGGACTCGGAGGGAAAGGAGTATCTGGACTTCGTGGCAGGCATCGCCGTGAATAGCGTGGGCCACTGCCACCCGACCGTGGTCGAGGCAGTAAAGAGGCAGGCGGAACAGCTAATTCACACCTCTAACCTCTACTACACGGAAAATCAGGTGCTTTTGGCGGAGCAGCTGAAAGCTCTCACCGGAATGCAGAGGGCGTACTTTTGCAACTCCGGTGCAGAGAGCGTGGAGGCGGCCTTGAAGCTCACCCGGCGGGCCACCGGCAAATCAAAGATCGTGGCAGCCGAGCGCTCTTTTCACGGCCGGACCCTGGGGGCGCTGGGCACCACCCACAAACCCGTCTACCGCGAGCCCTTCCAGCCTTTGAACGAGGCGACATTCATTCCTTACAACGATGCAGAAGCCCTCAAAGCCGCTGTGACTGCCGAGACGGGTGCCGTCATTTTAGAGCCGGTGCAGGGAGAAGCCGGTATCTATGTGGCAGATTCAGAGTTTCTGCGTGCCGCCAGGCAGATTTGCGATGACGTGGGGGCGCTGCTCATCTTCGACGAGGTGCAGACCGGCTTTGGGCGCACGGGAAAGTGGTTTGGCAAAGATCACTTCGGCGTTATGCCGGACATCATGACCCTGGCCAAAGCCATGGCCAGCGGCCTGCCCATTGGTGCCATGCTGGCAGCGGGCCCGGCGGCTGAAGCCTTCCAGAAGGGCGACCACGGATCCACCTTTGCCGGTGGGCCACTGATCTGCGCTGGTGCGCTGGCCACAATCCAGGTCATAAAAGAAGAGAAGCTGGTGCAAAGGTCCGAAGAGATGGGCGTATACCTTAAGAGCCAGCTCGCAAAGCTCGCGCCCCGAGAAATTCGCGGCCTGGGATTGATGGTGGGCCTGGACCTGGACGCCGACTGCAAGTCTCTGGTAGAAAAGGCTCTGCAAAAAGGGGTGCTGATCAACAGCACGGGCGAGCACACCCTTCGCTTCATACCGCCCCTGGTGGTCAGCAAAGATGAGATCGATAAAGTGGTGACAGTGATTGGAGAGTCACTCTGATTCCTGGCGGATGTCCAAGCTGCGGCCAGTCTTAAGTCAGCTTAAGCCTTACGTGGCTGGCAAAGGCTTTGGCGAGATCTCCCGCAAATATGGCATCGCGCCGGAAGATATCGTTAAGCTGGGCAGCAACGAGAATCCTTACGGACCGAGCCCCAAGGTGGCCGAGGCTCTCACATCCATCTCTCCAGAGAGATACCCGGAGCCCGAGGAGCTGATGGCGAGCCTGGCCAGCTATACCGGCTTTCCTGAGGAGATGATCGTAATCGGAGCGGGCATGGACGGTGTTATGGACACCCTGACCAGGCTCTTTTTGGAAAAGGGAGACCAAACATTCATTCCCACCCCTACCTTCAGCTACTATGAGATATTGACCATTACGGCCGGAGCCACGCCCTTCTTCTCGCCTCGCGGGCCGGAATTTGAGGTGGCTGCCGATATGCCGCAGGACACTAAGATGGCTTTTCTCTGCTCGCCCAACAATCCCACCGGCAATGTGACGAGCGAGGAAGATGTCCGCGCTCTGCTGGAGAGCACGGACGGAATTGTCTTCCTGGACGAGGCTTATGTGGAATTCGCCGACAAAAGTCTCATCCGGTTGGTAGAGCGGTATGACAACCTGATTGTAGGCCGCACGTTGTCCAAAGCCTTCGGCCTGGCGGGCATGCGCCTGGGCTACGCCGTGGCCCCTCGCTGGATCGCAGATCAATACAGAAGAGCTGCGCCCCCCTTCTATGGTATCAGTTGTGCCTCGGTGGCGGCAGGAGTGGCAGCTTTAGCCGATCTGCCGTTCATGCACAGATCCGTGGAAAAGATAATTTCGGAGCGGCAGCGGCTGCAAAAGGAGATAAATTCGTACCCCTCCCAGGCCAACTTCCTTTACCTGGAGACAAAGCTTGCCTCCCATGAATTTGTGGAGAAATTCTTGGCCAGAGGCATCATCATTCGCGATTGCCACTCCTTCCGGGGAGCAGGCGAGCATCGTGCTCGAGTAACCGTGGGAACGCCGCCACAAAATGACCGCTTCCTTTCTGCTTTCAGGGAGATATGCGGATAGCTCTGACGGGCACCCCCGGAACGGGGAAGACGACCGTTGCCGGGCTTTTGCCCTATCAGGTCATCGATATAAATGCTCTTGTAAAGGCGGGCATGAATTTCGGCAAAGATCCGGAAAGGGGCTGTCTGGAGGCGGATATGGAGGCCCTGGCAGACCATCTGGCAAAGCTGGACTGCGATGAGACCATTATCCTGGAAGGCCATTTCTCCCATCACTTCGCAGACTGGTCCATAGTTTTACGGCTGGCCCCCACCCTACTCAAGTCGCGGCTGGAGGCGCGAGGCTACTCTGCCCAAAAAATAAAAGAAAACCTGGAGGCAGAAGCGCTGGATATCATTTTAGCCGAGGCGGTGCAGCTTTGTGCCCGGGTTGATGAGGTGGACACAACTGGAAAGATTCCTCAAGAGGTGGCAGAGCAGGTGGTGAGAATAATCCAGGGAAAGCTGAAGCTTGCCCCCGGCCAGGTGGATTGGCTTGTTGATTTTTTCTAGCTGAGAATAATTCGACAGATTGAGTATTGTTAGTATTGCGAGCTTGATCCAAGACCTCTAGCCCTGAGTGGAACCGGTCTTGATGCTAGCCAGCAGCTCCTTTGAGGGAAGGATCATTTTGTTTGGGCCACATACATCCAGGAGATGGCCGATACGACCTGCTGCCTTTTCCAGAAAATTGAGGCAACATGTGCAGTTTGCATCATTACAGGCTACGACCACGGCCCCCCTGGCCTCGCCTGCATTGATTATGGGTGCTGACATCCAGCTTCGCGTGCAGCCCTCTTCGCATTTGTGGATACGAGCTACGCTGAGAAGAGAGCCTGAATCCATCTCCTTGATAAATTCGATTAGCTCCTCTACAGGTCCGTGCAATGCACGCAGCACCAGGCCACTCTCTTCCAGGAGAAATACGCTCCCTACTTCTGCACCTTCGATTCCTGTGATGATATTGGACAGGGCATCGGCCAATCTCTTATCGAGGTCCTCCGATGAAGGCAAACAGGTCTCCATTATGCCGTCAATGGCTGCAAGCTCCCGGTTAGCTTGCATTATCTGAATCTCCAGCTCCTTTCTTGCTGTTATGTCCAGGAGATTGCCCAGGATTGCTCTCTTGCCTTCATACTCTATGGGAACGGTCCGAAACTCGATCCATCGACAGGTTCCGTCTTTTCGCTGCACCTTTGACTCATACACAGGTATATTGGACAGCCAGTCGCGCTCCAGGCGGCTCACGCACTGCATATCATCGGGCCTCACGAGCTGCCAGAAGGGCAGGCCAAGCAGGTTTTCCGCTGAGCAGCCGAATATCTCGCCCAGCTTCGGATTGACTAGCCGGAAGACTCCCTCCTGCAAAATATAAATGCCTGCCAGCGCATTTTCTACAACGTTTCGGTGGATCCTCTCCGATCGCTCGATCTGCCCACGCATTGCTCTCTCGTTAGCCCTGAATCTGGCCTCCTGAATGAGGTTCTCAAAGACATAAGGAAGGCTCTTGAAGCTTTCCAGGCTCTTGACCACATATTTGGTAGCCCTGTTCTCAAAGGCCACTACTGCCATCTCAGTAGTGCCATGACCTGAAACCATGACCACGGGAATGTCCGGATCAAGTTTTCTGATCCTCACCAGAACATCCAGGCCCCCAATGCCGGGCAAAACCAAGTCCACCGAAATCAGGTCATAGGTGGTAGTGTTGATCACCTCCAGCCCTTCCTCACCCGAGGCGGCAAAGTCTAAGAAGAATTCGTCATGCCTTCTAAAACCCATTCTAATTAGCTCGGCATGCTCTGGATCGTCCTCGATAATCAGAATGCGAAATGGCCCGGCCATGAGTATCCCCCCTGCTTAAAGTAAGAATAATAGATTTGCCTATTTCTATCTTTCTACCAACTGCCCTCAACTTAAAACTACAAAAAATATACAATTGACATTAACAAGATATTGGTGGCAGAAGTGGCTGGGTCTTCTTCGAAAGCGTGATGGTTATTAGTCTAGAAAAATATTGGAAATATTGTGGCGACCTATGAGGATTCCTATAAACCCTGCCCGCACCATAATATAGAAAAGTATATATACTATTAATACTATTATTAATTATGGATTCTTTTACTACATGGGTGCTGCGAGGGCTTAGTGAGAAGCAAGAGAAGT
>Ga0307379_10003746_pt1 | contig 21949 bp, 14 predicted proteins | sample UN2MG_FD_202237 | JGI IMG/M metagenome (GOLD analysis project Ga0307379, IMG submission 202237) | Soil microbial communities from Risofladan, Vaasa, Finland - UN-2 | ecosystem: Environmental > Terrestrial > Soil > Coastal area > Acid sulfate soil | place: Finland: Risofladan, Vaasa | collected... | reverse complement strand
ATTGGTACGGACCGGACGGACTACTGGCGTGAATGCGAGCAGGAGCGTGGCATTCGGGTCAGCATTCAGGAGGGCCAGTTGGCCGCTTTGGAGAAGTTCAACCCGTCGTTGTACGTGGTGCTGGCGAAACGAGCATGACAGAACAGACAGCGCAGCCGTCTCTGCGGTTGACCGAGTCGTGTTGGCCGGTATTCGAGTTCCTGGTCAACTTCAGGCGGCAGGTGAAGCACGGCAACGTGCCCGACCCGGACGCGGTCCGGTACGAAGCGCTCTCGGCGCTGCGGGACGCGGAGGACCTGGCCCGCAACGACCCGGTGACCGAGCGCGGCTGGGACGATCACATCAAGGGGGCGATGGTCTACCTGCTCGACTACGTGATGATCAACACGGACTGGTCCGGTCGAGACTACTGGTTCGACAACCCCTTCGAGACGGACCCGGAGATCGTGAATCACGCCCAGGCGCTGGGCGGCGAGGAGTTCTTCCGGGACTGTGACGAACTGCAACGGGAGTACGAGCTGGCCGAGCGGCGCGATCGCCGCGACAAGGACGAACTGGCCGAGCAGTTGAGCCTCTACTTCATCGTCCTGCGCCTGGGGTTCAAGGGCCAGTTCCACGACCGTCCGCAGGAGTTGGCCGACTACACGCGGCGGCTGTTCAGTCGGTTGCCCGCCTACGCCTCGACGCGGGCCAAGGAGATGTTTCCCGACGCCTACCGGCACAACCAGGAACTGAAGATCACCTACAGCCTGGGGGCGAGCCTGACGGTGGTGCTGGCCATCTTTGTGGTGGTCATCGGGCTGTCGCTGTTCACCTTCCGCATGGCCTGGGAGCGTGCGGTGGGTGACATTCGGGAGAGCGCCACGGCCTGGGTCGAGGCCCGGGATGCCGGGGGCGACCGGTCGTAAGGGGTTCGGGGATCGCGGCAGGGGTCATCGTGCGACGCAAGCCCCCCGCTTGAGCGGGGCATGAGGTACGGGCCATGAAAAAACTGCTCCAACTCTACAGGGGCCTCCCGCGGGAGGTTCAGATGATGGTCGCCATGGCCGGGCTGGGAACGCCGCTGGGCGCGATCTACATCCTGCAGCGGTTCCTGTTCCCGGGCATGCCCCTGTTCTTCGTCATCCTGATCGTGGGTGGGGCGGTGTTGGGCATTTGCCTGCTGGCCTTCCTGCTTTCCCGGATCTTCGGTCGGGGCAAAAGGAAGCGCGGCCAGAAGCTGGCGGCGGACCTAGCCGCCGACGCCGAAGGTGGAATGGCCGCGGTGGACGTGCGTGCGGCGATCAAGGCCAACAACGAGAAGTTCTTCACCGCCATCCGGGAGATGCGCAAGAGCCTGGGCATCAGCGTTTACGACCTGCCCTGGTACATCGTCCTGGGCGACTCGGGCTGCGGGAAGACCAAGCTGATCAACGAGGGCGGGCTGACTTTCTCGACCGGCAAGCCGGAGGGGTACCAGCTGGGCACGCTGAACTACAACTGGTGGTTCACCGAGGACGCCATCTTCGTGGACATGGCCGGGCGGCTGTGCAACCCCAAGGACGACGCCGACCGCCGCGAGTGGGAGGCGTTCCTGGCCACCGTCGGAAAGGGGCGCAAGGGCTATCCCATCAACGGTGCGTTGGTGTGCATCTCGGCCGACCACCTGCTGCAGGACCCGCCCGAGAAGATCGAGCAGGTCGCCAACACCACGCTGGAGCGGCTGCGCGACCTGCAGAACAAGCTGGGCGTGACCTTCGCCACCTATCTGGTCATCACCAAGTGCGACAAGATCGTCGGGTTCATGCAGTACTTCGACCGGGCCGAGCGGGACATCACCATCAAGAACCAGATATTCGGCATGTCCAGGCCGGGGGTATTCAACGAGCTGTACGATCCCGAGACGTTCAAGGGGGACTTCGACACGCTGTACGGGCGGCTGAACGACCTTCGCCTGCGGCGGATGAACGACGACGCGGACGAGGGCGATCTGGGGCTGGCCTACAGCTTCCCGGAGGAGTTCCGGGAGCTGCGCGAGCCGCTGCAGACCTACGTTCGCACGCTGTTCCCCATGATCAAGAACCCGCGTGCGGTCAAGAACCTGATCTACCGCGGCGCTTACTTCACCAGTGCCACTCAGGAAGGGCAGCTCATCCTCAAGCACCTGACCGAGCGTCTGGGTCCGGAGGCGGGCGCCCAGTTCCAGAGCCTGGATCTGTACCCCAACAAGCGCCCGCACTTCATCAAGGACGTATTGTTCAGAAAAGTGTTCCCCGAGCACGGCTTGGTCTTCCGCAACGAGGAGGAGGCCCTGCGGAAGCGCAAGTGGGCCAAGATGCTGAAGGTGGCCAGCATCGTGCTCGGCGTGGGACTGGTGGGGACTCTGGCGGCCAGCTCGGTGAAGTTCAACGGGGTGATCGGGACGCCGCGGGTCGACGCCCAGCGGCTGGGCCCCACGGACGAGACCACGCCGGACAACGCCCTGGTGCTGACCAGCGACCTGAGCCGGGACATCAGCAGCCTGGAGGAGAACCGCTTCTGGGCCGCCCTGCTCTCCTGGGGCGTGGGCACCCACAAGCCGGTCGAGCACCTCAAGACGATTCAAGCCGGCATCTTCGAGAAACGGCTTCTGCGTCAGGTGCTGCTGGACGTGGGGGAGGCGCTACGGTCGGCCCAGTTGGCCCAACTGCCTTGGGACGACGAGGGCCGGCAGAAGGCGGCGCAGTACATGGACGCCCTGGAGCAGTACGTCGTCTGGGTCGGCTGCGCGGGCGAGCAGGCCCCGCCCGAGCATCTGACGCTCGAGGGGCTGCGGGCGATGGGTGCGGTGGTCGAGGACCCCGAGACGTTCGTGCGCAGCCAGAGCGAACATTTCTGGGACCAGGCGGCCAACTATTTCAACGTCATCCGCGGCGAGGTCGGCAACTGGCAGAATCCCGCGCTGGCCTTGCGCGACGGGGCGATGCAGACGGACGATACGGTTCGCCAGGGCGTCGTCCAGGTGCACGAGTACTTGAAGCGCTACGCGGAGCTGACGGATCGGCATCCCGATCCGCTGGTGCGCGAATGGATACGCCTGCGGACCCAGTGCACCGAGGTCGAGACGACCTACACCGCGATGCTCGATCTGGGCGAGCGGGACCCCGAGACCCGCGAGGCACTGCTCCAGTTCAAAGATACGTTCGTGACCAGCTACGACCGGTTCAGCCAGGCGCTGGACGGCTGCAAATGGCAGGGCGAGCAGAGCGGCCCGTACATGATCATCAAGCCGTTGCGCGACGCGCTGCTGGCCCAGCGGGAGGTGTGGATCGCGTATCAGCAGAAGCTGACCGAGGCCCACGCGCGGTGCCCGTCGCCGCCGGAGTCGACCATACCGGCCTCGATCGCGGCCCTGCAACGGGGCAGCCAGGCCACCGGGCTCCCCGGACTGGACCGGGTGCTGTGGGAAAGCCTGAAGACCTCGAGATTGGCCGAGATCGACTACCACGAGGGCAATTTCGACGAGTTCCAGAACCTGGTCCGCGAGGTGCCCGACGAGTACGCCCCGCTCCTCACGCTGGTTCCGGGCGGGGGCACCACGCACGACCGGATCGTGCTGACCGAGGGGGCCGTCGCGGTTCGCGACATCCTGCGGGGCCTCCGCGACAAGCTGGTGGCGGCGCCACTGGACCCGGACGCGGATCCCGGTACACCCGAACAATGGGTGGAGGACCTGTTCGCCGTGTTGGGTGAGGCCGACAAGGAGCTGGCCAGCACGGTCGACGTGACCAAGTTCGACGAGTACTGGCGGCCGGACGATCTGGCCCTGCTCGACGAGACCCAGCAGTACCTCATCTCGCGTGGCGTGGCGACGCAGCTTCTGGCCGGCATCAACGCCCGGCTCGGTCGGGTGGGCTCGTGGGGTCTTGCGGAACTGGCGTCCGACGAGGATTTCCTGGGCAAGCAGCCTTCGGTCTACCGGATCGCGTTGCCCACTCGGAGCGAGGAAAACAGCGTGGAGCGCAGAGACAAGCCCAAGGAGGATGAGGAAGAGGAGGCGGACTCTAAGCGGCCCAGAAAGCGTACCCGCCGAACGCGTCGTCGGGCTTCATCGTCATCGTCTCCACGGGCGACCGAATCGCCGGGAGAGCGCGAGAGCGGACTGCAGATTCCCATCTGTGCCACGTCCACGTTTCTGCTGGACCGGTCGGAAGAGTGCATCAACCTGCAGCTGGCCCTGCGCGACTTCGACGAGAGCCTCTACTTCCCCGGCGAGTCCGACAACATCCCGCTGCACGAGGCCTGCCTGGAGGGGCTGGAGGACGCGGCCCAGACGTACTTCCAGGCCTACGTGCGTGCCTGGGGCCAGGCGTACAAGGCCAAGGAGCTGGGCGACCTGGAGCGACTGCTCGGGCGGGCCCGCGATTGGCAGTCCCTTTCCGGCATGATGCGCAGCCAGGGGGCCGGATCCGGCGTCAACCGCGATGACGTGGGCGACGAGTTCCGGCAGTCGCTGGTCGAGATTCTGTCGGCCCTGCCGTTCTGGACCACGTTTCAGGATGACAACGGGGAGTGGACGCAGGCGGACCTGAAGGATCCGGACTGGCAGGACGTGGCCTACTGGTGGGGTCAGGCGGTGGACAGTTGGTGGCCTTCGGATCAAGGTCGATTCGCGGAGCGTGCCCGCGTGCCCAGAGAGGTGGCCGACGCGGCGCCCGGCGAGCCCGCGGCGCAGTCGCTGGCCGACGAGTTCGTTCGCCGCTGGCGGGTGTTGGCCGACGGAATCGCCGCCGCCGCCGAGCTGCCGCGCCGCTTCGAGCAGCCGCCGAGCCAGCGCGACAAGCGTGGCATTCCCTGGGGCGACATCGAGGCTCTGCGCCAGGAGGCGCGTCTGGACGACGAGAAGCTGACCGGGCAGTTCGTCGTCTTCGAACGGCGGGCCCAGGAGCTGCTGAGCGAGGAGTTAACCGACATCCTCTGCAGCGTGCAGGACCGGTACTTCGGACGGGAACACCCGTTCGACGGCTGGCCCTACCTCAGCCCGGGTGGCGAAGAACTCAATGCCCTGGAGACGGTGAAGTTCGCGGACTTCACGAACTTCCTGGTGGAGATATCCAACGCCCGGCAGGCGTTCGAGCCGATCGAGGCGACGATTCCCAAGGACGATCGGTTGGCCCGCGAGCGGGACGCCTTCTACCGGAGCTGCGAGGAGTGGCGGACTTTCCTGCGGCTGGGCGATGACCGGGTCGCGGGTGAGTTGGCCGTCGAGGTCTCCGGGGGCGATCCGGTGATGCCTCCCTACGGCAAGGAACGGGTTCAGGACACGGCCCAGCACTACTACGAGGCGGTCGAGCTGGATCTCGGGCTGGCGGTGTCCGCGACCGGCGACTCCGGACGACCGCTTCGGGTAGCCACGCTGTACGAGGAGAAGGTCCGGTCGCAGAAGTGCGTCTGGCGGTGGAGCGGCAGCACCGGCGGCGGCGAGCTGTCGGTGTCGCTGGTGGACGGCTGGCAGATCGAGGGATCATCGCGGGCCTATCCGGCGGTCAAGCGAGTGCTGGGCCAATCCTCTCCGCTGGCTCTGTGCGCCTACCTGCACCGCTACGGCGTGCCCGACGACGGCAAGTGGCTCACGGTGCACAAGTTTGACCTGGTCGAGGCGCTGAAGCGCCAAGGTCAGAGCGATCTGGTTCGAGGCCTCAAGACCGACACGACGATCGTGGGCGAGAAGTTCGTGTTCAACCTGGTGCGTCCTCTGCCCAATCCGATCGGCAAGCTGGAGCGGAGCGCATCGGGAGCGGCGGACGATCGCTAGCGCTGCGGTGCGCTGGCGGCCGCGGCCTTGTGCCGGCCGGCAGGAGACCGTAGGTTACCGATGGCCATGGACGGCACACCGCTGGGGGGTCCCCCTGCCGGGGCGCCGGGGACGAGATAATCCCAAGATGGGTTGGACCGATCTGTTCAAACCGAGGGCGACCAAGCAGAGCCCCGATCCGAAGCTCCGCTGGTTTGGCAAGCTGCCCACCTACCCGGACTACTACAGCTCGACGGCGGACGAAGCCTGGGCGGTCGAGTTCAACGACTGGATTCTCAGAGGCTACGAACGGTTCATCGGGCGGTTGAAAGCGGTGCGCAGCGAGACCGCCGCCGACTCGCCGAAGACGAACCGGCGGCTGGAGTCCAGCGGATGTTTCATCCGAATACCGGAGTCCGGCATGACCGTGCTGGCGTCGATCCAGGATTACGGCGGCGACATGCGGGGTCGGCCCTTTCCGCTGTGCCTGTATGTGGGCGTGCCGACGGCGCAGTGGCCCGGGCCCGGCAGCGCCCGGCTCCTGCCGGCCTTGCGGGTGGTGCGCGATCTGACCGCCCTGCGCCATGACGTGGCCCGCTTCTTCAACGCTCCGGGGCGGTTCGAGTCCATCTTCGAGGGTCGCGAGATCGATCTATCGGGAATCGATGACCAGACCGTGGACGATTCATGGGTGGCAGCGGCCTCGGCGGTCTCTCTCGGCGATTGGTTCGGGCAGACCCGATCGGGCCGCGACGGGGCGGAATTGGGCAGCTGGACCGGCGCGATCGGGCAGTCCGGACGCAACATCGCCGCCTTGGACTCGGACGACTTCGAGGCCGCCCTGTCCTTTCCACTGTCTACCGGCCTGGCCTGGGACGTCCAGGCGGCCGGTTGGATCCGCTGGCTCGAGTCTTACATGGACCTGAGCCGCAAGTACCTGTCGCTGATGATCACCGGTGACGCGGATACCGGGCCCGGGAGACTGGCCGTGCTGGCCCGCAAGGCGATCGGCGAGGAGGACTTTCTGCTGCTGACGCCCGTCTGGCACACGTCGGCCTACGCGGACGACCTGACAGGCTCCGGGGAGGTCGGCGCGACGGGCTCGGCCGACGGGGCTCGACCGGGAAACGTCCCTGAACCGCGTGCTTCGGCCAGTTGGGGCGATTTTGTGGCCAGCGGGGCGCCGGTTTCTTGACATTCTGGGGGGTGTTGCTAGTTTAGCGCGTCGGCATCCGGGCCGGGCCGACCGCCTGAAAACCGATGCGCTCGACCTTGTGGGGTCCGGGCGTTTGTCCAACCGAACGCGACGGGTGCTGTTCGGGAGGGGTGGCTACACCTTCGTGTCGGTCGCCGATCTGCCGGACCATCGTGGCACCGAGACGTCGGATGAAGGCAATTACGCGTTGATTGCACGGCCGCGGCCGTGGTGGACTCATGGCGAACCTCGACGAGAACCCGATCATCCAGTTGGGCACGGATCCGATCCCCGGCGGTGAGCCCTGCGGAGCCGACATCGGCGACGACGAGGAGTACATGTTCGTCACCGCGGAGATCGGCAAGGCCGACCGGATCGAGGCCGAGGAGCCCGACTGGTACGCCATGGAGCAGCAGGGGCTCCACATCCTGGGCAGCAAGTCCAAGGACGTCGAGATCGCCTCCATCCTGGGGCAGGCCCTGTTCAAGCAGTACGGTTACGCGGGCCTGGCGGCGGCCCTGGGCCTGATCAACGGACTGGTGAAGAACTTCTGGGAGGGGCTGGTTCCGCCGCGTCCCAGGCGCCGCAAGGCCCGGATCGAGACGCTGTGCGACCGCTTCACCGATGGCGGCTGGTTCGGCGAGAACCAACCCAAGGGGGACCGCGACTTCGACGCCCTGGACCGGTGCGTGGAGCGGATCGCGGAGCTGGACGCCGCCCTGTCCGAGCGCATGCCGGACGATCGTCCGGACTTCGGCAAGTTCCAGCGGAAGGTCAAGGAATACGCGGGCATGCGCCCCAAGCCGCAGGTGGCGGCGCCGCCGGCCGCTCCGGCCGGAGAAGCGGGCGCGGCACCTGCCGCCGGGGCAGGGGGCTTTGCGGCCGGTGAGATCGGGGACGTCAGCGGGGCCGTCAACGCGGTCTTGCAGGCCGCCTCTTTCCTGCGCAAGAAGGAGCCGCCCAACCCGCTGGGCTACGTTCTGGTTCGGATCGTCAAGTGGTCCAAGATATCGCTGCCCACCTCGGACGCCGCCAAATACGAGATCGAGCCGCCGGAGGCTTCGACCGTCGACGCCCTGGAGCATCAGTTCAAGAACGGGCTCTGGGATCATCTGCTCAACGGGGCCGAGGCGGCCTTTCGCTCGAGCGATCCCTTATGGCTCGATTTGCAGCGTTACGCCTGTGCGGCCATGAAGGGGCTGGGTCCGGATTATGAGAAGGCCCACGACGCGGTCGTTTCCGCGACGGCGGGTCTGGTGCGCCGGCTGGGGGACGGGCTGTTCGAGTTGAAGTTTCGCGGCGGCGGGCCGCTGTGCGGCGGCGAGACCAAGATGTGGCTCGATTCGGAGGTGGTCACCGCGGATGCCGGCGGCGGCGGTGGTGCGTCGGCCGAGGACGGTCGGCTGACCGAAGCCTCGGACAAGGCCAAGAAACTGGCCGCCTCGGGCAAGCTCAAGGAGGCCCTGCGGGAGCTGCAAGCGGGTCTGATGACCTGCAATCAGCGGCGGGATCAGTTGCTCTGGCGGCTGCGCATCGCTCAGTTGTGCTTCGACTCGCAGCGTCTGCAGTTGGCCGCCCCCTTGCTGGAGGAGTGCTACGAGGAGATCAACCGCTTCGGCATCGGCGAATGGGAACCGCGTCTGGCGGTTGACGTCGCCCAGACGCTGTACCGTTGTCGGAAGTCTCTGGTTTCGAGTGAGAAGTCGCCGGCCCCGGAGTCGCTGGAGAAGGTCCGGGACTCTTTTACCTGGTTGTGTCAACTGGATCCGTTGGCCGCGTTGGCCGCCGAGCCTTCCGGCAAATGATCCAAGAGAGGTTAGGTCAGTAAGAAAGGAGCCATTCCATGGCCAAGGCCGGATCAAAAGCTCGTGAATCGCGGGTCAACATCGCGATATCAGACCGCTTGCGCGGCGGGGCGGAACCGGAATTGCCCTTCCGGATGCTCGTGATGGGGGACTACACGCTGAAGGACGACAAGCGTCCCATCGAGGAGCGGCAGCCGCTGGACATCAACAAGAGCAACTTCGATTCAGTGATGCAGGGCTTCAACCTGTCGCTGGACGCGGCCGTTCCGGACCGCGTGGTGGGCACCGGCGAGCTGCCGGTCTCGCTGAAGTTCGGCACGCTGAAGGACTTCCGCCCGGAGTCGATCGCCCGTCAGGTGCCGCAGACCAAGAAGCTGCTCGAGCTGCGGGACGCCATGAAGGCCCTGCGCCCCAAGATGGGTGACAAGGGTGCCCAGAAGGAGTTGCTGGGGGCCATCAAGGACCCGGCGGTACGGGATCAGATTCTGGCGATGATCAGCGCGGCCGAGGGCGGGCAGGGTACTCCGGACGCCGGCGCGGGGGCAGCGGAAGGTGGTGGGGCTGAGGCTCCGCCGGAGACGCCGTCGGAAGGGTAGGCCGGAAGAGATGACCAGCCGGACGGCGCCCGACGTCGTCCGCACCAGCTAACGGAGAAACAGAGTCATGGCAGAGCAACCGCAAGAAGCGGCCCAGGCGGCGGGAGCCGGCGAGACCACCGCCGTTGACGCGCTCATCGACAGTTGGGACCTGGACAACGAGTACCGGGATCTGTACCGCAAGGGGATCGCCGGGATCGTTCAGAAGGCGGCGGGCCTGAACCTGGAGAAGCTCACCATCAACAAGCAGGTGGTGGACGACTTCATCGCCGAGATCGACCAGCAGATCAGCGCCCAGGTCAACGAGATCCTGCACAACGCGGAGTTCCAGAAGCTCGAATCGTCCTGGCGGAGCCTGTGGTACCTGGTGGACAACACCGAGTTTCGCCAGAACATCCGCATCGAGGTGCTCAACGCCTCCAAGGAGGACCTGCTGGAGGACTTCCAGGACTGCAAGGACTGGCAGAAGTCGGGCCTGTTCAAGACGGTCTATCGCGACCAGTACAACACCTTCGGCGGCAACCCCTACGGGCTGATGGCGAGCAACTACGCCTTCGACAACCGCAATCCCGAGTGCGAACTGCTGACCGAGATCGCCCGGGTGGCGGCCGTGGCCAAGTGCCCCTTCCTGGGCGGGGTCAGCCCCAAGATGTTCGGCAAGAAGGAGGAGTCGTTCACCGGTCTGCCGCGGATGGCGGAGATGTACGAGATCTTCGAGCAGCCGCAGTACACCAAGTGGAACGCCTTCCGCAACTCGGACGATGCCCGCTACATCGGTCTGTGCATGCCGCGGTTCCTGCTCCGCAAGCCGTACACGGTCGAGGACCAGGACGTCAAGGATTTCACCTTCGAGGAGGACGTCCGGGCCGAGCACCACGACCGCTATCTGTGGGGCAACGCGTCGTTCGCGATGGCCGGGCGCATGACCGAGAGCTTCGCCAGCTTCGGCTGGTACAACGCCATCGTGGGGCCCAACAGCGGCGGGACGGTGCCCAACCTGCCGCTGCACCAGTACGAGGCCACCGGGCAGGTCCAGACCAAGATCCCGACCGAGACGCTCATCTCGGAGGACATGGACGTGGACCTGTGCAACTTCGGGTTCATTCCGCTGATCATGCGGAAGGGGAGCGACAACGCGGCCTTCTTCGACGCTCCGTCGGCCAAGAAGGTCGGCAAGTTCCCGGACACGGCCGAGGGCAAGGAGGACGAGACCCGGGCCCGTTTGGGCATGGCCCTGCCCTACCTGATGATTTCCTGCCGCATCGCCCACTACCTCAAAGTGATCTGGCGGGAGAACATGGGGCGGGTCATGGACGCCGAGAAGATGGTCGCCGAGATCAACAAGTGGCTCAAGCAGTACTGTCGTCAGGGCACGCTGGACGACGTGTTGGCGGCCAAGTATCCGCTGAAGGAAATCCAGGTGACGGCCGAGCCTGTGCCGGGCAAACCGGGCATGTTTAAGTCGGAAATCCAGATGGTCCCGCATTTCAAGCTCAAGGGTGTGGAAGTAGAACTGTCCATGGTGGGTCAGTTCGATCCGCCTCCGTCCTAGTGGTCCGTCGGCGCTGGGCGCCGGGATTCGTCGGGACCGCGGTGCCCGTCATGGGCATCGGTTGGGAAGGTGGCCCGGGAGGGGCCTGCCTTGGCGGATCGCCGTTTCGCGGGCGGTGTTATATGCCCACCTGGGCGTCGCGATTGGGCGGTCGGCTACACGTTCAACGGACTGAACCTCGACCGCCGGCCCGGTGTGGCACGCCGGGCCGGCACGTAAGCGTTTTGCCTGACGGAAGTAAGGGGCCTTTCTCTCGCCGGCTTCCGTGAGGTTGGGGCTCTGGCACACCGTCTGCACAGCTGGTTGGTGCGGGGCGTCCGTCATTTGCACCGGACGCCGGGCCGGCCGTGACGGAGGCCCGAGTCGGGCTGCTCATTCCAAGTGGAGGTCATGATCCGCCGCAGGGGTCTCGCGTGGGGATTCGGGCGGGCGGACAGGCAGACTAGATCGGCGATTCGAAACCAAAGGAGAATCGAACCATGCCAACTCCGTGCAACCTGAAAGTGGGGGAGTACCCGGGCTCTTCGGAGAAGGAAAGCCGCGAGGACACTTCCGACGTTTTCGAGATCGAGCATCATCTTCATCAGCCGGTCGAGCCGACCACCGGACAGGCCAGCGGTGTCCGCGTGCACAGCCCGTTCCGCATCGTGAAGCTGATCGACAAGGCCTCGCCGGGGTTCCACAAGGCCTTGTGCACCGGCCAGAACCTCAAGGAGGTGGTCGTCGACTTCTACCGGATCGATCCGGCCACGCGGGCGGAGCAGAAGTACTACACCATTACTCTGCGGCAGGCCCGCATCGTGGACATCCGGCCGTACATGCCGATGAGCTTCGTTCCGCAGAACGAGTCCTATCGGCACATGGAGCAGGTCAGCTTCGTGTACGAGGAGATCGAGTGGAACTGGTTGCCGGACAGCGTGATCGAGATGGACAAGTGGCGTTCCCCGGGTGGCGGCTAATCGGCGCGTCGCCGATCGCTTGGACGGGGTAGGCGCGGCTCGGGCTCGCGGTGGCGCGGGCGCTGGGACCCCCGGTATCCCGCCTCGGACGAGGTGGGAGGGGTGGGGGGCGGCGCCCGCGGCGCCGTGGCTGGTGCTGCGGGGCGGTGGAGAACGACCCGGGCCGTTGGGGCCCGAGAAGGTGGACTGCGGTGCCGCGCGAACAGACGCTGCTGGAGCGAATCGCGGCTCGGGAACAGAGTGCGGGGCGGCGCTTCGAGGCCACCGCGACCGAAGACCTGGACGCCATGATGGATTCGGTGCGTACCCACCTGGGCCGGCTGCTCAACGCCCGCCAGGGGATGAGTGAGGCCCAGCCGGACTACGGTCTGCCGGCGCTGGCGGACCTGACCATCGGCGTGGGCGACTACGTCAAGAGGGTGCGGGACGCGATCCAGACCGCCATCGAGAAATACGAGCCCCGTCTCCGCCGGGCCCGCGTGACCCTGTTGACGGACGAGGATGAGCAACGGAAGCTGGCCTTTCGCGTGGATGCGGTTCTGGTGAGTCGCTCGGGCGAGCACCGGGTCTGGTACGAGACGTCGCTGGCCGGAGACGGGCAGTTCGACGTTCGTTCCTAGACCCCCGCCCCGTGAATCATCGGGTGCCCGAGGGGCCGGGCCCGGCACCGGTGCGTTGGCTCCCCCGGAGTCGGGGGTCCGGACGCGCCGGCCCGCCAGGGTCAAGTGAAGCCGGGTTAGGCTGTGTCGAACACCTACTATCAGGACGAGTTGCGATACCTTCGCGAGGTCGGCCCGGAGTTCGCCCGGGTCAACCCCGAGCTGGCCCGCTTCCTGGGCGACCGCGGCAGCGACCCCGACGTCGAGCGTCTGCTGGAGGGCGTGGCCTTCCTGTGCGGGCGCATTCGACAGAAGCTCGATGACGAGTTGCCGGAAGTCACCGCCAGCATGATGTCGCTGCTTTGGCCTCATTACCTGCGGCCCATCCCCTCGATGACCAACCTGGAGCTGCTGCCCGAGATCGAGGGCATGCAGGCCCCCTTCGTCGTCGAGCGCGGGGCGGAGTTCGCCAGCATTCCGGTGGAAGGGACGAACTGCCGTTACCGCTCATGCTGGCCGGTGGTCCTGCGACCCTGGACGCTGGTCAACGTTCGGCTGGAGACCGAGGCGGCCAAGCCGGTCCGCCTGGTGTTGCGCTTGCAGGCGGGCGCCAAGGCGAAGCTGGAGGAGATGCAACTGCAGTGGGTCCGCTTCCACCTGGCCGGCGATCCGGCGGCGGCGTTCGCCCTGTATCTGCTGCTGGCGGCCCACGTCGACCACCTGACGGTCAGCGACGGGTCCGGCCGACACGATCGGCAGGAGGAGGTGCTCGGCCCGGAGCGGGTGCGCCCGGCCGGCCTGGACCGCCGCGAGGCGGTGCTGCCCTATCCAGAGCGGTCCTTTCCCGGCTACCGCCTGCTGCAGGAGTACTTCGCCTTCAAGGAACGGTTCCTGTACATCGACGTGAACGGGCTGGATCGGGCCGTCCGACGCCTGGAACTGACCGACGCCATCGAACTGGCCTTCACCTTCAACCGGCGGCTGGAGACCTACCCGCTGGTCTCGAAGGAGAACATTCGGCTGCACTGCGTGCCGGTGCTCAATCTGTTCCAACATCCGGCCGACCCCATCCGCCTGCGGCACGACCGCGTGCGGTACCTGATTCAGCCGAGCAAGTCCGGCATCGCCAATCGTCGCCACGCCGAGGTCTATTCGGTCGAGCAGGTGGCCGGGCTGTCCCATGCCGGCGGGCTGGAGACGCGCGAGTATCAGCCGTTCTACTCCTTCGCCCACATGACCGGGCCGGAGCCGGAGTCGGGCGGGTATTACCAGGCCCACCTGACGCCCAACGTCATGGGTGGCGACCCGCGGCTGGGGACCGACACCTATATCTCGTTTGTGGCCGGTGCGCCCGGCGCGGAGCTGCCGCCGGAAGAGACCATCTCGATCGAACTGTTCTGCACCAGCCGCGACCTTCCGGGCGAGCTGCGGGCCGGTGACATCAGCCAGCCGACGGACAGCTCGCCGCCGGGCACCAGGTTCCGGAACCTGCTCAAGCCGACGCCCACCATCGCTCCGCCGCTGGGCAAGGGGCTGCACTGGCGGCTGATCTCGCACATGTCCCTGAACTACGTCTCGCTCACCAACGCCCAGCACTTCAAGGAACTGCTGCGGGTCTACGACTTCGAGTCCGAGCAGGACGTGCAGGCGGCGTTGGCCCATCAGCGGATGCTGGAGGGCATCATCGCGGTCCGCTCGAGCTTCAGCGAGCGGATGGTGCGCGGGGCCCCCATCCGCGGGACGCAGGTGGATATCGAGTTGAACGAGGATCATTTCGCCGGTGAGGGGGACGCCTACCTGTTCGCCACGGTGCTGGATCGGTTCCTGGCCCTGTACGTGACGCTCAACGCCTACAGCCAGCTCAACGTGCGTTTCACCCGCAGCGGGCAGATCTACCGCTTCCCGCCCCGGTGGGGCGAACAACTGACTCCGGCGGAGACTCGACCCGAGGGCGCCAAACATGACTGACGCCGGCCAGACAACGCGAAGTCCCGGCGGCGGCGTCCTGATGGAGCGCCTGCTGTCAGCCGGGTGGCAGTTCGACTTCTTCTCGGCGGTCTGGCTGTTGGAGCGCTATCTGGTGGCCGACGACCGTGTGCCGGTGGGCGAGCGCGGTCCAGTGGCCGGCGAGGCCCTTTGCTTCCGCCCTCACGTGTCGGTCGGGTTTCCGCCGACCGATGTCCGGCGGATCATCGAGGCGCCGTCCGGCCCGGGCGAGAGCCTGCAATACGTCATCGATTCGACCTTCATGGGGCTCTACGGCGTCAGCACGCCACTGCCGTTGCACTACGCCATCGGGATCCTGCGATCGGTGGAGCCGTACAGCGCCACCGAGGCCGAGCAGACCGAAGCGGCCCCGACCGATCGCCCTCCGGCGGGCGGGCGGGCGACCGACTCCACTCCGGTCCGCGACTTCCTGGACATCTTCCACCACCGCCTGCTTTCGCTGTTTTACCGGGCCTGGACCAAGTACCGCTACGACGTGGTCTTCGGCATGAGCGGGCGGGACAGGATCACGGACTACCTGTTGCGCTTGATCGGCTGTCCACCGGAATACGACGAGGCCGTCTTGGGCCTCTCGCCGATCCGTCTGATCCGGTATGCCGGGGTCTGGACCCAGCATCCCAGGTCGGCCGTTACCCTGGAGGGACTGCTACGGGATTACTGGAAGGAGATCGACGTCGAGGTGCAGCAGTTCGTGGGCCGCTGGGTGCCGCTGAGCCCGGGCGACATGAACAGCATCGGGACGAGCAACAGCTGCTTGGGCGTGGACCTCACCGTGGGCGAGCAGGTGTACGATCTGAGCGGAGCGTTTCGGATCGTGCTGGGGCCGGTGCACTGGGACACCTACGTGTCCTTTCTGCCGGACGCCTCGCGTTGGGCCCAGACCCGGTCACTGGTCAAGCTGTTCGGTCCGGACCCGCTGGCCTTCACCATCGAGATCAAGGTCTACGGTCAGGAGGTGCCCGAGACCCGTCTTTCATCCGACGGTGAACCCGGTCGGTTGGGGTTCACCAGTTGGGTTCGTACGGAGGAACTGACGGATACCTCCGTGTTGTTTGACATGAGCGCGGCCGCACTCTTGGAGAGTGGTGCCCAAACGCAGGGGCCGGCGGCCGAAACGGAGTTGCAAGAGCAGGTCGCGGCGGTATAGCGGGCGTTCCGGCGGAATGCCGGCGGGCATCCTCCGGCTCGACGCCCCGCTGCGGCACGGGAGAACACGATATGGCCAGTGCACCCAAGGCAGAGGATCTTCGCAGCTTGATCGGGCGGTTTGATGCCGCCTGCCTCCACCACTTCCAGGGCGCTACCAACCTGTGCGTATCCCGCACCAACTACGAGGTGACGCCCGATCACCTGTTGATGCGGATGCTGGACGAGACCACCGGTGACGTGGCCCGGATCTTCAACACGTTCAAGGTGGACCGGCCGCCGCTACGGCGGGCTTGTCTGAAGGCCCTCGACGCTCTGCGGGTGGGGCATCGGGCCAAGCCGGCCCTGTCGCCCAAGCTGGTCGAGCTGTTCCAGTCGGCGGCGGTGATGACCGACGAGTTCGGCATGCTCCAGATCCGTAGCGGGGCCCTGTTGCTGGCCGTGGTGCTCAACCCCGGACACCTGCAGGCCACCGAGCACACTTCCGAACTGACCCGGATCGACGTCGATCAGTTGCGGGACCATTTCCACGAGATCGTCCTGGGCGCGGGCGAGGGCGCCGGAGGGCCCGAGGGCATGCCAACCGGGGCGCCGGGGATGCCCACCGCGGGCGGGGCGCTGGATCAATACACCATCGACCTGACGGCCAGAGCCGCGGCCGGCGAGATCGACCCCGTCTTCGGGCGGGATCACGAAATCCGCAAGATGATCGACATCTTCTCCCGGCGGCGCAAGAACAATCCCATCCTGGTCGGTGATCCGGGGACGGGCAAGACGGCCATCGCCGAAGGACTGGCCCTGCGCATCGCCGAGGGCGACGTGCCGCCCACGCTCAAGGGCGTGAAGATGATCTGTCTGGACCTGGGTCTGCTTCAGGCCGGTGCCAGCGTGAAGGGCGAGTTCGAGAACCGGCTCAAGAACGTGATCCGGGAGATCAAGGCCAGCGAGCAGCCGATCGTGACCTTCATCGACGAGGCCCACACGCTGATCGGCGGGGGCGGCGGTGCCGGCGGCAGCGACGCCGCCAACCTGCTGAAGCCGGCCCTGGCCCGTGGCGAGCTGCGGACCTGCGCCGCCACCACCTGGGCCGAGTACAAGAAGTACTTCGAGAAGGACGCCGCCCTGGCCCGGCGCTTCCAGTTGGTCAGTTGCGACGAGCCCTCGGTCGAGGACGCGATCGTCATGCTGCGGGGGCTGAAGGACAAGTACGAGAAGCACCACAAGGTGTTCGTCCTGGACGAAGCGGTGACGGCCGCCGTGTCCCTCTCCAAGCGGTACATCAGCGGGCGTTACCTGCCGGACAAGGCCGTGGACCTGCTGGACACGGCCGCCGCCCGGGTCAACGTCAGCATGAACACGCGCCCCGGGGCCCTGGACGATTACGATCGCCAGCTCAACAACCTGGACACCGCCACAGCCGCGATGGAGCGAGATCGCACCGCCGGCGTCACCATCGATGAGGACGCCCTGGCCGAGATGGAGACCGCCCGGGCCAAGGCGCTCGAAGAGCGGGAGAAGATCGAGGAGCGCTGGAAGAAGGAACTCGAAGTCGTCAACCAGATCCGCGACTTGCGGGCCAAGCTGGTCGGCGACAAGGGCGCGGGCGGCGACGGCAAGGCAACGCCCGAGGCCGAGGCCAAAGCGGGCAAGAAGAAACAGGAGGAGGTCAAGACCGCGGAGCCGGTGGACCAGGACGAGCTGCGCAAGCAGATCGACGAGGCCATGGCCCGGTTGCACGAAATTCAGGGTGAGACCCCGCTGGTCCACCCCCAGGCGGATGCCGCGGCGGTGGCCGCTGTGGTCTCCGACTGGACCGGCATTCCGGTGGGCAGCATGGTGAAGGACGAGGTCCAGGCCATCCTGGAGATGGAGGACCGGTTGCGCACGCGGGTGGTGGGGCAGGATCACGCCCTCAAGACGGTGGCGGAGAAGCTGCGGACCACGCGGGCCGGAATCGGCAACCCCAACCAGCCCATGGGCGTGTTCCTCTGCGTGGGGCCCAGCGGCACCGGCAAGACCGAGCTGGCCCTGAGCATCGCCGACCTGCTCTTCGGCGGTGACCAGTTCCTGACCTCGATCAACATGTCCGAGTTTATGGAGAAGCACACGGTCTCGCAGTTGAAGGGCTCGCCGCCGGGCTACGTGGGTTACGGCGAGGGCGGCGTGCTGACCGAGGCCGTGAGGCAGCATCCCTACTCGGTCGTGTTGCTGGACGAGGTCGAGAAGGCCCACCCCGACGTGATGAACCTGTTCTACCAGGTGTTCGATAAGGCCACTCTGGCCGACGGCGAGGGGCGGATCATCGACTTCAAGAACACGGTCATCATCCTGACCAGCAACCTGGGCACCGACGTCATTCAGGGCATGTGCGAATCGGGCGAGGAGGTTTCGGCCGAGGAACTCAAGGAGGGCGTCTACCCGCACCTGCGGGAGCACTTCAAGCCGGCCCTGGTGGCCCGCATGACGGTGATCCCGTTCCTGACGCTGAGCACGGATATCCTGCAAATGATCGCCCGGATGAAGGTGAACAAGGTGGCCAAACGGCTGGCGGCCGCCCACAAGATCGCCTTCGAGGCGGACGACGCGGTGTACGCCGAGATGGCCCAGCGCTGCAACCAGGTGGACCTCGGCGCCCGGCAGATCGATCACCTGCTGGACCGGGAGATGCTGCCCGAGCTGTCGCGCCAGTTACTCCAGCAGATGGCCGAAGACACCATGCCGGCCAAACTGACCATGGGGCTCGATGCGGAGGGACAGTTTACCTACAGGTTCAGCTAGCCGACCGCCGGGACCGCGGCCCGGGGGCGATCGGAATCAACCCCCCGGTGGGCGGGTCCACGGCGGTCCGAGGACGGCGTAAAAGGAATGACCTTTGGGGGGACGGCGCTTCGCTGGGCGTACAAAGGCGTACAAAGACCACAAACCGAAAGGAGATGGGCATGAACTCGATCGAGGAAGCCAAGGTAAGAAAGTTCCTCTATTACGACCTGCATTACGACCCCTACCAGGTCGGGACGATCATCTACAACATGAACGAGCTGGCCCGAGTGACGGGACACGAACTCGACCATCGATTCGCCGGTGCCGGGCTGGGTGCCGGCCCGGAATGCCGGGTGGCCAGCGGGATTGTGGACCTGGCCCTGGGCGGCGGCGGCTGCGAAACCTCGATGTATGCCATTCGCAAAGAGATCGAGATGTGGCTGCTCAAGTCGCCGTCGAAAGGCATGATCGCCTAGCGACAGTGGGGCGCGCAGCGGGTACCATCCGCCGCGGCGAGGCGGACGCCCGTTTCACGGGCTGACGGTTGGCGACAACAGCCTGCGCCCGGGCCACCACGACCGTGACCGAGAACAGCCCCGTTCACCTGCGCCTTGGATGACCGACGCGCCGGTATCAACCTTCCACAGGAGAACCCGCCATGGCCGAGCCACCCCAACCGCCGGACCTGGACGTTGACATCCCCTGCCCGTCCGGACTGTTCGTCACCACGGACCAGAAGTACTACATCCTGGTCGTCAACGATTTCGCGGGCGGCGAGAGTGGTTCCTTGTCCGGTCCGCTGAGCGAGCGGGTCGTCGAGGTCAACGCGAACAACTTCGACGAGGTGATGGCTTCTGCCTCACCCGCGATCAGCTATGCGACCAAGGACCCCGTCGGCTCCGGTGGGGCGATGATCGAGGTCAAGCTGCGCTTCGACTCGTTGAAGGCTTTCAATCCCCAGAATCTGATCGGCCAGATTCCGCCGGCTCGGGCGCTATTGGAAGTGCGCGGCAGGATCGTCGAGCGCATGCGTGGCAAGATGTCCTCCGACGAGTTGGGCGGCGCGGTGGGCCGGGCGGCTTCGGCGGACGCGGCCCTGTCCTGGTTGCCGGACGCGATTCGGTTCACGCCGGCCGAGCCGGCGGCCGATCCCGGCACCGTCGATGCCATGCTGGACCAGATCGACCTGGGCGGCGAGGAGGGCGGCGAAGCCAAGCCACCGGGCAAGTCGCCCATGGGCAAGCTGGTCTCGGCCGCCGCGGGTGTCGGCGGCGGAGTGCCGGCCGAAGAGGCCACCGCCCTGCGCCACGCCCTGACGGAGATCGACAAGCGCGTCTCAGCCTGGCTGACGCACGTGTTGCATTCACCGCAGGTCCAGAACACCGAATCCGCCTGGCGGTCATTGGCCTTCCTGGTGTCCAGGATCGACTTTCGCAAGGGGTTGCGGTTGTCCGTTCTGCATGCCCGGCGGGCCGAGGTGTGCGATCGGTTCCGCACCCTGTTGATCGACCCGGTGTTCGACGAGGGGGCCGACGCCCCGCATCTGGTGGCCGTCGATATGGAATTCAGCAACGGCGCCCCCGACGTGGCGATACTGGACGAGATGGCCCAACACGGTGCCAGTCTGCCGGCCATGGTCGTTGCCGGGTTGGCCGCGAGCTTCTTCGGCGTCAAGCACGCCTGGCAGATTCCGACGTTGCCGGCCATGGTCAACATGTTCGACACGTGGCAATTCGCCAAGTGGAAGGCGTTGCGGGCTCAGCCCTACGCGCGGAACCTGGCCGGCGTCTTCGGGCGCTGCCTGCTACGCGGTCCCCACGGCGGTGACGGAGAGGGGAAAGCCGCCGACCTGGCGTTCCAATACCGCGAGAAGTGCCTCGGCGAGAAGGACCTGGTCTGGGCGACCGGCGCCGTGGCGGCGGCCTGCACCACGGCCAAGAGCGTGGCAGACACCGGTTGGCCGTGCGGCATGGCCGGCTACGTCCACGGGCGCATCGAGGGTCTGCCCATCATCCAGGCCGGGCCTAAAGGCGACAAGACCTTCGGGCCGGCCGACACCAGGACGCCCCAGCCGCGCATCGAGGAGATGGGCATGGCCGGCATCAACGCCGTGGTCGGGCTGGCCGACAGCGACGACGCCATCGTCTGGAACGGGCTGACACTGGCCAGGCCGGACCGGGCCGAGCCCAGCGCCCTGCTCGAAGTCAGTCTGCCGTACCACCTCTTCGCCGGGCGGTTGTCCTCGCTGTTGTGGGACCTCAAGTCGCACCTGGCCGGCATGTCGGCCGACAAGATGACCGCGACGGTCACCGCACACGTCAGGAACTGGCTGGGCACGGAGGGTGTGGCCGGGGACGAGAATGTCACCGTCCAGGTTCGTCCGGCCGAGGACGACCCGAGCGCGCTCGAACTGGCCGTTACCGTGAAGCCTCCGCAGGCAATCCTCCCCGCCAGCATTCCCGTGGTGCTGGGGTACAAGATCGCCAAGTGATCCGGCTCGCAGTGTCCTTCCGGGGAGCGTGCACAGCTGTTTTTTGTCGGCGGCGGCCGATTCGGCGTGGGATCAGCGGCGATCGGCCGCGGGGGGCGTCCGTGGTCGTCTTCGAGAAACAGAGGCAGACGCATCACACGCCGATTCAGGACGTGATACGCAAGACCCGGCTCCGTGATGCGTGGCGGCCGTCGCATGCCCAGATTCCACCTGAACCGCCGGCGAGGTCAAGAGAATCTTCCCTGACACTTTTCTGCCTTTTTCTGCCTTCCGTGCGCCCGGACGACGGCGCTCTCGGGCGGCGCGGCAGCGCCGTACCGAGCAGCGCATAGTTCGGCATCAGTTCTCGCACCTGTCCTTTGGCCCGCCACAATTCACCGTAATCACCCGACACAGGAATGAGCCTTCGCGTCGGACTTCGTGAAGGGCTCCCGGGGGCACAACGATCATGTCGCCTTCTCTGAGCGTGTGCTCGTCTTCGTCAACGTCGATCTGCATTGACCCTTCTAGAAGGAGATAAATCTCCGTTCCGATCATGTGCCGATGGCGGGTCTGTTTCGCCACTTGCGTAAAGACGCCTGACTCCGTGTCCTTCATCAACATGACCGGACACGGAACAGCCTGCCGCCATGTGGCCTCGGTGGCCTCGATCTCCTTACCAGCGTACACCTCGGTAACGAGGAGTTTTCTGTCGCCTCGTGTGGTCAGGGCGGGGTCTCGTTTGGTCTCTTCCAACGATACAAACAAAGCCGTTCTCATGCTGTCCTCCTCTCCGATTCCTGGTTAGTACTCTTGCCGAACGTCGGCCATGACGCGCGAGGAATAGCGCAGAGCGAAGCGGCGCGCTATTCCTCGTCGCTGTCGACCAGAAACGAGCTGCGTCCCCTTTTCCGACTTTTCTTGGAATTGGTATTGTGTGCCCTGATTATTAAGCTACTTCTTGGAATTTTGCACGGAGAATTACTAACCGGAGCATAAAATGTCTTGCATTCTGCGGTTTTTCGAGTATACTTCATGAATGAAGACCTACGATACACGGCACCTTTCACCGGCTGCCCAGGAAGCATTGCGATTTCGGGTCCTGCGG
>Ga0307379_10003745_pt1 | contig 21957 bp, 17 predicted proteins | sample UN2MG_FD_202237 | JGI IMG/M metagenome (GOLD analysis project Ga0307379, IMG submission 202237) | Soil microbial communities from Risofladan, Vaasa, Finland - UN-2 | ecosystem: Environmental > Terrestrial > Soil > Coastal area > Acid sulfate soil | place: Finland: Risofladan, Vaasa | collected... | reverse complement strand
AGGCTTGGGGCTTGAGGCGTGGGGCTTGGGGCTTGAGGCTTGGGGCTTGGGGCTTGAGGCTTGGGGCTTGAGGCTTGAGGCTTGGGGCTTGAGGGCGCGGCCTGGATCCGTTTTCTTCCTCAAGCCTCAGGCCTCAAGCCCCACGCCCCACGCCGCATCCCCGGCCATCCTGTGAAGAGGTGCTGAGATTAAATGGACCAACGTTTAAGAGCGCTCGATTATTTGTTCCGTCCACGTTCCGTGGCGTTCGTGGGGGCCACGGAGAAGCTCCAGAAATGGGGCTTCATCGTGTTCAACAACCTGATCACCGGCGGGTACGAGGGCAAGCTCTACCCGGTGAACCCGGGCCGCGAGACCGTGCTCGGCCTCACGGCATACCCGTCGGTGCGCGATATTCCCGGCGAGGTTGACCTTGCCGTGTTCACGGTGCCGGCCAGGGAGGTCCCGGCCGCGCTCGACGACTGCCTGATGAAGCGGGTGAAGGCGGGCGTGGTGATCAGCGCCGGGTTCAAGGAGCTGGGCGGCGAGTGGGCGGACGTGGAAATGGAAATGGTGAGGAAGGCCCGCGCCGGGGGCATGGTGCTGGTCGGCCCGAACGGCCAGGGCATCTGCAATCCCGCCGCGAAGCTTTTTGCCTGGATGCCGCACCTTTATTTTCCGCGGCCGGGGAAGGTGGCGGTGATCTCGCAGAGCGGGAACGTGCAGGGGATCCTGGTGGAGGAGGTGCAGAAGGCCGGGTTCGGGGTCTCGAAGGGGGTGTCGAGCGGGAACGAGGCGGACCTGCGCTCGGAGGACTATTACGAGTATCTGGCGAACGACCCGGAGACCGAGGTGATCCTTTCTTACATCGAGGGCGTGACCGACGGCCGTCGGTTCATCGAGGGCGCGCGCCGGGCCGGCGCCATCAAGCCGATCATCGCGCTCAAGGGCGGGCGCACGAGTTCCGGGATCAGCGCGGCCCGCTCGCACACGGGCGCGATGGCGGTGGACGACCGCCTGTTCGAGGCGGCGTGCCGGCAGGCGGGCATTGTGCGGGCGCGGACCATGGACGAGGCCGGGATCATCGCCGGCTCGTTCCTGAACCGGCCGCTGCCGCGCGGCAAAAGGGTCGGGATCATCACCGGCGGCGGCGGGCTCGGAGTGGTGGCGGCGGACACGTGCGCCGAGCTGGGGCTCGACGTGGTGAAGCTGTCGGAAGGGACGCTCGCCAGGATCGGCGCCATGATGCCGGCCTGGTGGTCGCCGGGCAATCCGGTGGACCTGGTGGCGGGCATGAACTTCCAGGTGGTCATGCCGGTAATGGACCTGCTCATGAAAAGCGGCGAGATTGATTCCCTGCTGCTGCTCTTCATCGGCCCGCCCCGCAGCAAGGAGCAGGAGCAAGCCGCCAGGAACCCCCAGACCGAGCAGCTCCATAAAATGTGGAAGGCCATGTCCAAAATGTTCGCGGCCTTCGGCGACGCCCTGCTCAAGAAAATGCGCGAGCTCCGGGTCCCCATCTACGTCGTCTCCAACTTCAACCCCGCCGGCGAGGCCGGCAACGGCGTGCCCGGGCCGGACCACGTCTCGCTCTTTCCCACCATCGAATCCGGCTGCGCGGCCATCAGCGCGGGGGCAAGGTATCATGAATGGAAGGAAGGGCAAGGCCGCGGCACATTTTAATTGGTGCGAGTTTCAGCGGACAATGGTAGGCGGGACACTTTTGTCCCGCGCTCCCTGACCCTCAGGGGCGATGGCCCGACAAGAGTGTCGGGCCCACCGCTCCGGTGGTCCGCTGCCCCGCATGAAGATTAGCGTCACTCTAACGAGGCGATGACCATGACTGAAGGCTCCAGGCCTAAAAGTTTTATTTTGGCCCGCGCATCCGGGTTTTTCTGGACGTTCGCGGAGCGGGGAGAGCTGTTCGGCCGGGCGACCTTTTTATGGACCCTGGTTTTTCTGGTCAACCTGCAAATCTACCTGGTGCTCACGAAGATCATCATCCCCTCCGACGCGGCCCGGGCCTATTTCTCCCCGGATAACCTCGCCTTCTTCGTGGCGGTGATGAAGTGGTATCTCTTGTGCGGCGTGCTTGGGTACATCTCGCTCCCGATTCTCAAAGTCACGCAAAACAACATGAGCGACACTTATTTGGGCTGCTCCATCGTGCTGGTGGTTGCCAACTTCATCCACATCTGCCTGTTCTTCGGCGGCATGATCGGACTCCTCGCCCCCTTGTTCCTGTTAATAACCATCACTTACCTAAGCATCTTCATGAGTCCGCGCATCGGGCGCTGGGGCCTGTTCTGCTCGGTCACCATGTACCTGGGCGCCGTCGGACTCAGCCGGCTGGGCTACATCCCCGACATGTCGGTCATCCTGGACCGGGTCACGTTCAAGGAGTTGTTCACCGCCCCTACCCTGGTGATAACGTTTTCCCTGATCATAGCCTTCACCATGATATTTTTCGAATACTTTATTATTTATATCGTGGGCCTGCTCAACTACAGGACCAAGCAGACGCTGCGCTTGAACGAAGAATTAACGGCCTCGAACCGCAAGCTCCGGGAACTGGACGTGATGAAGGACAACTTTCTTTCATTGGTCTCGCACGACCTGCGCACGCCCATGACCAGCATCGAGGGCTACGCCTCCATCATGCTGGAGCGGCTGGGCCGATTCAGCGAGCAGGACCAGAAATTATCGCTGGAGATCATCGTCAAGGAAAGCCAGCGCCTTGCGCGCCTGATCAACGACCTGCTCGACTTGCAGCGGTTCGCGGCGGGCAAGATGGAGCTCGACTTCCAGGACCTGGACCTTAGCCGGCTCGCGCGCGAGTCCGCGGACCTGTTCCGGGGAGCGGCCTATTCCAAGAAAATCAGCCTGGAGACGGCCCTGCCCGATACCGCGGTGTGGGTCAGCGGCAACGCCGACCGGCTCAGCCAGGTTATGGCCAATCTGCTCTCCAATGCCGTGAAATTTACTCCGGCCAACGGCCGTGTTATACTTTCGATTGCAATGCTGGCCGGTGAGGAGCGGCCGCGCGTCAAGGTTTCCGTCTCCGATACCGGCCCGGGCACTGCCCCCGAGCTCCGGCGGGGCATCTTCGATAAATTTCAGCAGGTGGACAAGTTCACCCGGCCCCGGGAACATGGCGCCGGAGTGGGTCTTGCCCTGGCGCGTGAGATCATCGAGGCCCACGGCGGCAGGATCGGGCTCGCGGACGGGAGGGGCCAGGGCAGCGAATTCTATTTTATTCTGGACGTCAAGACCGGGAGGGATCAAGGTGAAGAAAATCCTGATCGTGGACGATGACGCCAATGTCCTCCGCCTGGTGCGCATGAGCCTGGAAGACGAGGGCTACGAGCTGCACGAAGCCGAGGACGGAGAGGGCGCGCTGGAGATGGCGGGCCGGCTCAAGCCGGACCTGGTGGTCCTCGATCTGATGCTCCCGGACAAATGGGGCTATGCGGTGTGCGAGGAAATCAAGAAGAACCCCGAGACGCGGCGCACGCTGGTCCTGATCCTGACCGCGCGCGGCAGCTCGCCCTCCCGGGCGCTGGGCGACCTCAAAGGCGCCGATGACTACATGGTCAAGCCGTTTCAGCCCCGCGTGCTCCGGGAAAAAATCAGGAAGCTCCTCGGCCGCGACCGGGCTTGAGGTTGAGGGCCGGGAAGCCCGAGGATGCGGAGGAATTATGGGCCGGAACAGGAAGGATCTGCCGTGACCGATCAACATCCTGAAGATAAGGGGCCGGGGATCCGCAATTCGGGGATCAGCGACCTGGACCGGAGACTTTTAAGCCGGGCCTCCGGATCGTGCAGCTATGCCGAGTGCGCGAGACTGCTGGACCAGGGCGTGAACGCGAGCGCCCGTGACGAGGAAGGCTCGACGCCGCTGTTGTGGGCCGTCCTCTCCGGCAAGCGGGAAGTGGTCGAGCTCATGGTCGAGAGGGGCGCCGACGTCAACGGCCGGAACCTCGAGGGCGAGACGCCGCTGCATTGGGCCTCGACCACCGGCAACACCGTGATCGCGGAGTACCTGTTGTCGCGGGGCGCCGACGTGAATGTCAAGGACATGTTCGGGGTCACGCCGCTGCGCTCCGCGATCCTGAACGAAGACACGGACATGATCGCGCTGTTCCAGCGGCACGGCGGCTCGACCTGAGCGCCGGCGGCTGCGCCACAGGCCCCGGGCGGATTATCCGCCCTTCCTCGCCCGCGTTATCTTCCCGGCCCGCCTGGCGCGGGATCACTGTTTTTCCCTGCGTCCCAGCGTCTGCTCGAACCCGGTGTGCTTGCCCGCGTAGTCGTCCCAGAAGGCGCAGCGGGCGGCCATTTGCGCGGGCTCGGTCTTGATGGTTGTGTCGAGGACGAGAAGCTCCTGGGTCTCTTGGTTGAATTTGGGCCAGGCCGCGAGGCCGGGGCCGTTGGGGTCGCCGGTCCGGGCGAAGTTGGTCCAGTATTTTTGAATGGTATGGGCCAGCGGCCGGGCCGCGGCGGCCCGCGCCTCGTCGTAAAGGAAATTGAGCGTCGCGCCGTCGAACACGTTGAACACGAACGGGACCTCCATGCCGTGCATGGCGTGGATGTGGTCGCCGTATTTCATGCCTTCGTAATCGAAGCGGTAGAGGTACGCGTCCGGGAACTCTTGGGCCGCGGAGGCGAGCCCGAGATAGGTGGGGCAGGCCAGGGTGGAGTCCGTATAGAGCTTGCCATAGGCGAGCCGGGGCTTGTTCTCGAACTCGGACAAAGGATAGAGCGCCGCGAGACGGTCCGCCTCGTCCCGCGTCAGCGCAAGATAATTTTTCAGGCGGCGTTGGTACTGGAAGGGCAGCGCGCGCCAGAGACGGGGCCGGAACCAGAGCACCGCGTCCACCTCGTTCTTGCAGAAGCCGGCGAGCAGGGGGACCCGGTTGTAATTGCCGGCGCGGATCATGGAGAGCGGGGTGCCGGTGAGGAGGCAGCCGTCGTGGTGGGGAGCGTAGGGCATGCCCTCCTGGTACAGCACGCCGATCCCTCCCATGATTTTTTCCGCGGAGGCGGCGCGCAGACAGGCGAGGTCGGAGGACGGGCAATGGACGCGCCGGGCGATGATCTTCTCGTGCTCGTAACCGGCTTCCAGGTCCTCGCTCTTCTGGCAGCCGCCGGACTCGATGATGGCGCGCTGGAACATGCCGCGGTTGAGCGGCGTGGCCAGCATGGTGCAGACGGACCAGCCGCCGGCGGACTCGCCGAAGATGGTGACGTTAGCGGGATCGCCGCCGAATTTCGCGATGTTGTCATGCACCCAGCGGAGGGCCGCGACCTGGTCGAGCGAGCCGTAGTTGCCCGTGCTCTGGTTCGGGTCCTCCGCCCGGAGCTGCGGATCGGCCATGAAGCCGAACGCCCCGAGCCGGTAATTTAACGTCACTACCACCACGTCGCCGGCGTCCGCGAGCCGCGTGCCGTCGAAATTCAGGCCGGTCCCGCCTTGGCCGCCGCTGCCCATCACGTAGCCGCCGCCGTGGATCCAGGCCATGACCGGAAACACGCCGGACTTCTTCGGACGCCAGACGTTCAAGTAAAGGCAGTCCTCCGACATCGTCCCCTTCTTGCCCGTGACCTGCATGCAGGTCTTGCCGTATTCCAGCGCGTCGCGCGCGCCGTCCCACCCGGCCGCGGGCGCGGGCGCCTTCCAGCGCATCTCTCCCACCGGCGGCGCCGCGTAGGGGATGCCGCGCCAGACGCACACCTCGTTATGAGGATTGGTCATGCCGCGCACCAGCCCCGACGCCGTGGCCACCGGCTCCGCGCACAGGTCCGCGGCCGACGCCGCGCCGGCAAAGGCCGTGAGCGCGATCAATACCAGACCAAAAACTCCCGCCGCCTTTTTCATTATCCGCCTCCTTGCTCCGCGGTTGATTGGTTAATGATGCCCCTCTTTATAAATGGAATCAAGGGCCGGGCGGGAGGCCTGATTGACACGCGCGATGGCGGCCGGTTTAATATTGTTGCTGACTAAGAGGAGAAGTAACAATGAGCAAGAAGACAGTAGCGGCAATTTTCGGCGCGGCGCTCCTTATATTGGGCGCGATGTTATTGCTCCCGCAGGCATCGAGCGGAGAGCCGGGCAGGGCATCGCCGTATCTTGCGGACGCGCCGTGGCCGGTGATGCGGGCGGATTTAAAAAACACCGGCCGGTTCCTGGTCCCGGACTGGCGCCGGGCCCCCGGAGCGCCGGAGCGGCCCGTGTTCTTCCATACCGGGAACGGCGTGTTCTCCACGCCGGTGATAGACGGAAAAGAGCGCGTGTACGTGGGCAGCGCCGACCATTACTTTTACGCGTTCGACCCGGCCAGTAACCAGGTGCTCTGGAAGTATGACGCGCTCGAGCTGATTGACTCGGCCGCCGCGCTCTCGAGCGACGGCCGGGTCTACGTGCCGGCCGGCGGCGCCATTTTCGCCCTGGACCTCGCCGGCAACAAGCTGTGGGCGTTTGACGTGACCACCAACCGGCCGGAGGGGCTTTACACCTTTGGCACCAATTTCTGGTGGGAGGGCAACGTCGTGGTCGGCCCGGACCATAATGTTTACGCCGGCAACGACGACTTCTTCTTCTACAGCATCCGGCCGGAAGGGACCATGAACTGGGCGGCCCGCACCGGGTTCCTGATCTGGTCCGTGCCGGCGTTTGGCGACGACGGGACCATGTTCTTCTCCGGCTTCGACATGCGCCTGTACGCGCTCGACCGGAACACCGGCAAGATCAAGTGGAAAAAGAACCTCAAAAACCCGCTGGTGGCCTCGCCCGCCCTCGGCCCGGACGGGACCATTTACCAGGGCAGCTTTGACGGGAACCTCTACGCCCTCGATCCCGGCCGCGGCAAGGTCTTATGGACCATGAGCACCTTGAGCCACATCTACGCCTCCGCGGCGGTTGACGGAAAGGGCAGGGTCTATGTAACGTCCACCGACGGGTTCCTGTATGCGGTGGACGGCATGACCGGCGAGGCGCGGTGGACCTTTTACACCGGCGACGCGGTGCGCTCATCGCCCGCGCTGGGGCCGGACCCCGAGGGCCTTAGTGATTACCTCATCTACTTCGGCGGCGGGCAGGGCGGCATTTACGCGATTGACCCGGAGGGCCATAGGCGCTGGTCGCTCGACACCCTGGCCCTGGTCCCGGGCATGGACTATCCGAACCTGAACGCCTCTCCGGCGCTCGGCCGCTCGGGGCTCGCCATTGCCAACGCCAACGGCGACGTGTTCTACGTGCCCTATGATTATTATCTTGAGGCCGGCGCGGCCGGAGTGAGCCGCGACCCGTCGGAGGGGTATCGCGAGGAAGGCGCGCGGTGGCATTACGTGTCGCCCGGCGGGCTGATTGACAAGGAGTCCGTGGATGGAGAAGCGTCGCTCTCGATCCATGCCGGCCAGGTGATCATGCTGCGGCCGGCGGTGGTGGAGAACGGCCGGATCGCGCGCACCCTGCTCGACCCGGCCTCGGTCAAGGTGGAGGCGTCGCCGCCGTTTAAGCACCGGGTGGAGGTCTTCGGCGACAATAAGACCGTGGCGGTGGTCCCGGACGAGCTCCTGGATCCCGGCCGCGACTACTCGCTCGCAGTGTCGGCGCGGTACGTGGACAAGACGGGCGGCGGCGGAACCGTGCGGGGAACGGCCAAGCTCCAGGTCGAGAGCGCAAACGAAGGCAGTCACTTAATAAAGGGGAGCGGGAGCCCTCTCCCGCTCCTTCCCCTGCTCACCGAATCCAGCTCCTTCGTCATCACCCACATGGCCTTTCCGCAGCCGCCCATCATACCGAGCCTTGACCAGATCGGCATCGCGATCATGCGCATCCCGTTTTCCATCGTCGAGGCCGACCGGCGGCGCGACACCTTCGTGGCGTGGGGAGTGCAGAAGTATGGCGCGAGCGCGGGCGGGGAGGAGCAGGGCATTCCTGACTCGCGCGTTCTTTTCTACGCCCTTTCCGGCAAGGTGCGGGACGATTATTTCATGATGGAGTCGCTGAGCTGCTTTTTCGAGGAGTCGTCGTTCCCGTTTCCGCTGGACCGGTTCCGTTTTTCCGGGCGCATGCTGGCGGACGGGAGCGTGGCCAGGGACGCGAGCCTGTGGGCCGAGCTGGATCCGCCTTCCATGCTGGACACGATCAGGAACCTGAGCGTGTCGAGCGAGCAGGCGAGCTCGGGGAAGCAGAGCTGGGTTGGCGGCGCACTCTCCGGCGGCGGGGATACGGGCTTCTGGGACGCGGCGCTGGTCTCGGGTCCGACGGTGGCCGGCTACATTTCGCATCACATCTGGCGGCCGTGGGACCTGTACAATTACCAGGGCCGGTTCGTGGCATCGGGCACGTTCCGGATGGCGGCGCTCCCTGCCGGCGACGCGGCCCCGCTTCCCGGCCTTGCCGTGAAGAGCTTAAGCTACGACCCGAAGAAGCGCGAGGTGACGGGCGCGGTCATAAGCGATGAGAAGCGGCCGGGCCGGGTCGCCCTAGCCATCCTGCTGGTGGACATGGAGAGCGGTAAGCCGGTGGCCATCAACTACAACACCGCCACCCGGCGGTATCTGCTCCCGGACGGGACCAGGCGCACGATCCTCACCATCCCCAAAGATCTTCAGCTCAAGAAGGGAGGCACGCGGGCGTACCTGATGGTGGACCTGTTCCCGGCGCGGAAGATGGAATTTTAGGCGACTATTTTCAACTAGAGCCGGTTTCATGACCCTTTCAAGAAAAAGAAACAAGGATATTAAGGATAATCAGGATAAAAAAACCCCCTGGATTTATCCTTGAAATCCTTGACATCATTGTTTTTTTATCTTCGGGCTTGGGATGATGGCGCTGGTTATGAAACCAGTTGTAATAAAAAAGAGGTCGCGTGTCATGAAAAAAATCGCCCCGCATTTTTTGGTTCTTGCCTTGCTGTTGCCTGGCGGCCCGGCCCGGGCTGACGAGCTGTTCTGGCGCCTCATCGCGCCGCCGAAATTCCACGAGGAGATTCCGTTTCATGAGCCGGTGCTGGACGCGGAGGGCAAGCTCCTGCCCTGGACCTCTTATGACCGGGTCATGGCGCTTTCCATGGACTTCATCGCTGCCTGTCCGCGGGACGGCGCGACCGGATTGCCGTGGTACGAGCAGTACAGCGACTTCCGCGCGCCGGACATGGAGCCGGAGCAGTGGCCGCACAACCCGGCGGGGCTGTACGGGATGATGGTGGAGACGGTGGCGCGGTACTGGGCGTACACCGGGGAGCGGAAGTGGATCGAGCTCGCGCGCCATCCGCTCGACCACTTGATCGCGGAGTCCACGCCGCCGGACTTTGCCTGGCCGCGCGTGCCCTATGCCTCGGCCGACAACTCCGGCCATTACCGGGGCGGGTCGCACGAAGGAATTGACGGGATCGAGCCGGACAAGGTGGGCCAGGCCGGCGCGGGCTACGTCAGGTTCTACCAGCTCACCGGCGAGGAAAAATATTTAAGAGAGGCCGAGCATTGCGCGGAGGTGCTGGCGGAGAAGATGAGGCCGGGGGACGCGCGGCATTCGCCGTGGCCGTTTCGGGTGAACGCGCGGACGGGGAAGGCGCTGGAGGAGTACACCAGCGAGGTGATCTGGCCGGTGACGCTGTTTGACGAGCTGATGGCGCTGGGCCGGGACCGGGAGGGGAAGTACGGGGAGGCGCGGGAGGCGGCCTGGACGTGGCTGATGGCGTATCCGATGCGGACCATGAAGTGGAAGGGCTATTTCGAGGACGTGGTGCGGGACCCGGGCAATTTTAACCGGGACCAGTACACTCCCGGGGAGGTCGCGCGGTACCTGATGAGGCGCCCGGAGGCGGACCCGGAGTGGCGCGCTCACGTGCCCATGCTGCTCGGCTGGATCAAGCAGACGCTGGGCGACACCCGCGGGAAGTGGCGCGGGGCCACGGCCGTGCGCGAGCAGCGCTTCTGCATGCAGGTGGCGTCGTCGCACACGGCGCGTTACGCGTCGCTGTGCGCGATGTGGCACGCGGCGGGCGGCGGACCGGAGTGGCGGGAGGACGCGCTGCGCTCATTCGCTTTGGCCACGTATTTGTCGCGGGGCGACGGGATCGTGATCTTCAGCATCGCGGACCCGGACGTGTGGTTCTCGGACGGGTACTTCGATTACGTTCCGCACTTCCTGGACGGCATGGGCGCTCTGCCGGAGCTGGCGCCGGAGGGCGAGGACCACCTGCTCTCGTCCTCGACGATCATCAGGGAGGTCCGGTATCAGCCCGGCCGGATCGAGTACGAGGCGTTTGACGCGGAGGGGACGGAGACGCTGCGCCTGTCGTTTATTCCACGGCGGGTCATGGCGGAGGGCCGGGAGATGGAGCTGCGCGCGGGAGAGGGCGCGGGCGCGGGGGCGTGGTTCGATCCGGCGCTGGGCGCTCTCCGGGTGCGGCGGAGCGGCGTGCGGCGGATCGTCATCGAATAGGAGACTTGCCGAACAGATCCCCCCGAGGCAAAAAACAACCCTGACTTAAACAAGACATGAGGGAAATTTATGGCTTCGGTTTGATTACGCCAATGATGAAGTTTCCTCCCCAACTACAAATATCTCCGCCCCCGCAATCATTGCCGGAGTAAGTTCCACTGATAGTATTACCATTTATTTCACCGGAGAAATTATTGAAATCACCGCATCCATTGTCCAATTCAGGTGGAAGAATAATAGACATTTCTATTGTCGCAGCATCCATTGTTCCGTTAATGGTATTGGGCAGCCAAGAATCGGAAGAAAATGAACTTCCCTGATGCTGGACCTCGAAGGGTGGGTAGGAACCTGAAACACCTAAGAAGCTATTATTACAAGCAGGTCCACAAATGCATTCCGGTGGACCTAATGAATAGGTAACGGTGATTTCCATGTTCCAAGTTTCGCATTCCCCGGCCGGTCCGCTGGCCAGAAGACGCTGGTGGTTAATGATGTTGACCTCATAACCGGCAATCACATGGCTTAACACCTCGATCTTGACGCCTGCCTTCACGAAAAGACCAGCATATAGTTTCCACCAGGGATCATCACATGGATCAGCTTCAAGTAGCAGATACCCGCTGGTATTGATGTAGGGGCCTGTCACCCCATAGATCATCAAGTTCAACTGGGGACCTGCATAGCCCTTGAAGGAGCAATTGGTGGAGAGTACCGGAGGCTGGTACGAAAACTGATTGCTGAACTCACTGATTGGGCTCCATGCCCGGTTTTCATATTTCAAGCCCGCGGTGAGGGTGGCTTGCTGTGTAATACCAGTGGTAATATCCACTGATAATTCTCCATTTATGCCCACCATCACCGTAAGAATTGGCGCTATCTCCACCGGCCCGGCCGGAATGGGAGCGAAATAATATCTCGCAATCTCCACTTCTTTCTGGAGGCTCAGGATTTCGATGGTTGAGGTTATATTTATATTCGCGGTCTCATTGAGAGTGATTGTAGAGACAAGGTATTTGAGTGAAAACCATCTGATCTGGGCCTGGAAATTGAGATCCGGTTTGAAGGTTATATCGCCGCTCAAGACAACCTGGTTGCCGCCTTCTTCATATAAAACGACGCCATCAAAATTAATATAAAATTGATCCGCAAGCAGCGGCTGCATCTCGGCTGGCCTAGAAAAATAAATTCCCTCCTGCAACGGCTGTTGAGACTGCACGCCCGCTGGCGTTAGCGCCTGAGTGAGGCCAATAGTCAGATTTTCAAATGCCTCTTCCAGAGTGGCCTGGGTGGTGCCAACCAGAAGCGAGGTTCCGGTGTCATTTACGGAGATCACCTTGCGCAGGTAACCGTAGCCCTCGCTGCTCAGGAGGATGTCATCTGGATTGATGTCAGGGGCGGCACCTGTGTAGTCATAGGTGTAAGTCCCATCAGTAGTATCGCTGAGCAGGACTGACGTAATCTCGTCTATGAGGATGACGTTGTCCGCCATCTTATCGGGAATAGGTGCTTCTCTTCCTCCTCCATTGCTCCCTCCTCCGCCTTCACAGCCCGGTATAAAGAAATAGAGGATTGCCAAAGTGATAAACAATGCGCCCGCTGATATGCCAGCCTTTTTCATAACATTACTCCTCCTTTCTTTTTTGGGGGCGTCAAGGGTCAATCTTCTATTTGAAGACGTCCTCTGCTTTGTGGAACCCGTCCTTGACCACGACCTCTTCGAGGTTTTCCAGGTCCACCTTGATGGGCTTTAAGAGGATGGCGGGGACTTTCATTTTGCCGTTGTCCACGAAGCTGGTGATTCCGGGGATTTCCTCCTTCTTGAGCATGAGCATGGCGGCCTCCATGGCCCTTCCGGCCTGGAGCTTGATGGGCATGTACATGGTCATGGCCTGGGAGCCCTCGACAATGCGGCGGCAGGCGGAAAGCTCGGTGTCCATGCCGGTGACGACGACCTTTTTGTCCTTGATCAGTTCCTTGACGGCGCGGATGGCGCCTCCGGCGGTGCCGTCGTTGGATGCGACCACGGCGTCAATCGGCCCCTTGGTTTGGATGACCCTTTTAGTCAGGTTGTAGGCCTGCTCGGGCGACCAGTCCGGGACCCAGATGTCGTCAACGATGGCGATCTGCTTCTTTTGGGCCAGTGGTCCGAGCACTCTCATCTGGCCGGCGTGGAGCATGTGGGAGTTCGTGTCGGTGGGCGAGCCGGCGAGGATAAGGATGTTGCGGCCGGGGGCCTTTTGCACGGCGGTCTCGGCCTGGACCTCGCCGATGCGGTTGGCGTCGAAGCTCACGAACAGGTCGAGCTCGCAGTTCTTGATGAGGCGGTCGTAGCAGATGACCGGGATGCCGGCCTTTCTCGAGCTCTCGGCGATCCGGCCCGCGGCCTCGGCGTTCACCGCGACGATGATCATCAGGTCCACGCCCTTTTTCACCAGCTCTTCGCCCTGCTCGAGCTGGCGGTCGGAGTCGCCCCCGGCCACGCGGAACTCGAGGGCGGCGCCGAGCTCGGCGGCCTTCTGCTTGAAGATGCCTTCCTCGCGCTGCCATCGCTCCTCGCGGAGGTTGTCGAAGAGGAGGCCGATGGTGACGGCGGCTTGGCGTTCGGGCAGGGTGATGTCCTTGAGCTCGTGGCGGAGCAGGATGGACTGGTGGAGCACGCTCATGGAGGTGTTGTTGACGTTCTGGGCGCTGATGGCGACGAGGTCGGCCTTTTTGCGGATGGCCTCGACGGCGTGGACCACGCCGGAGGAGCTCCCGGCCTGCTCCTCGGTGGCGTGGCGGATGCCCTGGATGCGGGAGGTGAGGCGTTCCATGGCGCTGGAGATGCGGCGGCTGGACTCGGCCTGCTCGGACATGGCCTGGGCGACCTGGGCCACCAGGTTCTGGGTGCGGACGGCGCGCTCGCGCACGTAGCCCGAGGCGTCCTCCTGCTCGCGCATGGCGGCGCGGATCAGCTCGGTGCGCTTGGCCACCTCGTCCACCGCCTTGAACACCTGCTCGCTCACGGCGGCCTGGGCCTCGGTGTTGCTGGCGATGTCGTGCGCGTTGTGGGCCGCGACCTCCGCCCGCGAGAGCACGTCGGCCAGCGAGTGGTCCGCTTCCTCGGCGAGCCGCATGCCCTCGCCCACCCGCGCGGTGCCTTCCTCGATCGAGCGCACGGCCTTGTCCACGCTCTCCTGCGTCTCGAGGATCAGCTTCTCGATTTCCTTGGCGCTCTCCGAGGTGCGGTTGGCCAGGGTCTTGATCTCCTGCGCCACCACGGAAAAGCCGCGGCCGTGCTCGCCGGCCTTGGCCGCCATGATGGAGGCGTTAAGGGAGAGCAGGTGCGTGTCGGCGGCCACCGAGGTGATGACGTTGAGGATCTCGCCGATGGAGCGGGACTGGATGCCGAGCTGGCGCATGACATGGCGCGTATCCTCCACGGTGTCCGCCAGCTTGTGGATGCCGGAAACCGTCTTGGCCAGCAGGCCCTTGGTCAGCGCCGCGCCGTCGCGGGCGGCCTCCGAGAGCTTGGTCGCCTCCTCCGCCCGGTCGCGGATCGAGTGCGTGGCCCGGCTGATTTCCTCCATGGAGGTCCGGCTCTGCACCGCCGCCTGGGTCAGGGAATCGGTCGAGTCGGCCACGGTGTGAATGTTCCCGACCATCTCCTCGATGGCCGAGACCTCCTCCTGCACCGCCTGGTTCAGGTTGACCGCGTTGCGGCCCACCTCTTCGATGCTGGTGATCATCTCCAAGGTGGCGCTGGACACGTTATCATTCAGGTCCGCCAAGTCCTCCACATTGGAGACGACCTCGCGGATGGACGTGTCTATGCGGTTGATGGAGGCGGTGGACTGGCCGACCGCGGAGCTCTGGTCCTCCGCGCTCTGCGACAGGCGCACGGCCTGGCCCAGGATCTCGTGGGCCAGGCTGTTTAAGAGCCCGCTCATGCGGTTGGCCTCGATCAGCACCGTCACCAGCCGCTCGTACACCTCGCCCAGCGGGATCAGCTTGCTCTCGCCGTTCACGGTCAGCTCGATGTCGTCCCACGGCAGGTCCATCTTGCCCTGCCGCGCCCGGATCAGCTCCTCCGCCAGCTTCTTCGCGGAGTCGCCCTGGAACGTACCGATGCCGGAGAAGAGCCGGAACAGGAAGAGCGCGCCCATCATCAGGAGCGACACGGCCACGCTCCATCCGGCCAGGGCCGGCAGATGGGGCGCAACCTTGGCGCCCGCGATCATGGCGGCCACGGCCACGGCCACGAAGACGATGAGCGTGTTGGCGACGCCCAGTATGATGACGTAACGGATCCGGCTTGACCCGTTCATGCTTTACCCCTCTCCTGCTCCGCTTGGTTCTTGGGGGCGGCGGCTGAAGAATTGACGCGGGTCCCGAACAGATACAAAAATCCTACCATTAATGCGATGCCCAATACAATGCTGACGGCCGGGGGCAGGCCGTAGGCGGTGGGCACGTCGCCCAGGCACATGCCGAGGAAGGCGGGGAGCAGGGCGTAGGGCATCTGGGTGCGGACGTGGTCCACGTGGTCGGCGCCGGAGGCCATGCTCGACATGATGGTGGTGTCGGAGATGGGCGAGCAGTGGTCGCCGAAGACCGCGCCGGCCAGCACCGAGCTGACCACGCCCACCAGGATCAGGTGCTGGTCCGCGGCCCCGAAGCCGGCGTCCAGGCTGAGCCGGTGAGCGATGGGGATGCAAAGCGGCATCAGGATGGCCATGGTCCCGTAGCTGGTCCCGGTGGCGAAGCTGATGCCGCAGGCCAGCATAAACACGATGACGGGCAGGAGCCTTGGCGACAGCGCGCCGGCCAGGCTCGAGGTAAGGTACTCGGCGGTGTGCAGGTCGCGGCAGACCTGGCCCAGGCTCCAGGCCAACAGCAGGATCACGATGGCGATCACCATGGACTCGACCCCCTTGAGCCAGGCCTGCATGGTCTCGCCGATGGTGAGGATGCGCTGCGTGGTCACCATGAACACCGTGATGATGCAGCCGCCCAGGCTGGCCCACGCCAGCACTATGTTCGGCGACGCCGCGCTGAACACCTCGCCCAGGATGAAAATCCGGCCCCACAGCGCGCCGAATTCCCGCGCCTTGGCCACGACCTCCGCATAGCCCGCGTCACCCAGCGCGCCCGCGCCGTTCACCCACAGCCCGCCGAAGGTGATCCCCAGCACGGAAAGCAGCGGCACCAGCGCATTGTACCAGCGGCGCGGCTTGCCCGGGGGCGGCTCCACCGCGCGCGTATCGAGGCCGGAGAGAGGCATGGCCCCGTCGCGCAACGGCTTGCCCTCGAGCCGCGCCCGGCGCTCCGCCCGGGCCATGGGCCCGAAGTCGCGGCCGGTGAGCGCCACTAAAAATACCAGGGACAGCGCGAGGATCGGATAAAAACGGAAGGGAATCGAGCGCAGGAAAACCATGTAGCCGCTCTGGTCCGAGCCGATACTTTCCAGCGCCTTGTTGATCAGCCCGACCTCGTAGCCGATCCAGGTGGAGATGGGGAAGATCGAGGCCACCGGAGCGGCGGTCGCGTCAACGATATAGGAGAGCTTCTCGCGCGAGACCCGGAGCCGGTCCGTGATCGGACGCATGGTGTTGCCCACGATGATGGTGTTGGCGTAGTCGTCGAAGAAGATGAAGATGCCCATCAAGAAGGTGTAAATCTGGCCGCTCCGGGCCGAGGTGGCCCGTTTGGCCACCAGGTCAACAATGCCCTGGATGCCCCCGCTCTTCGCGATCATGCCGATCATTCCGCCCATGAAGATGATGAACACCAGCATGGCCGCGTCGTCAGGGTCGGCCATCGAGCCGATGATGTAATAATCAATGGAGCGGGCGACCGCGGTAAAGGGGTGCCAGCCGAACGCGATCAAGGCCCCGAGCCAGATGCTCACCCACAACGCCGCCAGCACCTGCCGGAAGGCCAGCGCCAGGCCGATGGCCACCAGCGGGGGCAAGAGCGTGAGCAGGCCGTAAAGCGCCCGCGCCGAGAACGACGCCGTGTACATATCAGCGGACGCCCGGAGCTCGAACGCGCCGGCGCGGTCCACCTTCACCCCCTTGAACACGGCCTCCTCGCCGCTCTTACAGGGCAGGCTCATCTGCGGAATGGACGCGCCGGCGAGCACGCACCTGGCGCCGGCCGGCAGCGGCGCGTTCACCGTGACCCGGACCTCCGTGGCCACGCCCTTGATCCATAAGCTCGGAGCATTGATGACGACCGGGTCCGGCGCTGCCGGCGGCCCGTCGGCGCGGGCGGACGTGGCGGGAATGGCCAGCGCGGCAAGCAGCAGGCTCAAGGGCAACAGCAGGGAGACGGCGCGCAGCGCTCGCCGGGCCGGAGACTTTTCCGGGACCGCCATGTGGATAACATATCCGCAACCCCGTGATTAATCAACCTTCAGGCGTGGCGCCCGGCCGCTTGAAAGGCCCCGGTGCATCGTGTACCTTGAATTGACGGCCGGCCCGAAGCCCGGCGGAGGTTAATTATTGTTCCAGCAAGTACCAGGATACCTGACCGCGTTTACCGCGGGGATCATCTCTTTTATCACGCCCTGCGTCCTGCCGCTGGTGCCCGGATACATCTCCTTCATTTCCGGCGTGTCGCTTTCCGACCTGGAGGCGAAGGACCAGGACAAGTGGAAGAAGCTCATGCCGGTGATGGCCTGCACGCTCATGTTCGTGCTCGGGTTCACCCTGGTCTTCATGGCCAGCGGGGCCACCGCCTTCGCGCTCGGCCAAGCCCTGGCGCGGTACAAGGAATGGCTGGTGCGCGGCGCCGGCGTCATCATCATCATCCTGGGCCTGCACATGGCGGGCGCGTTCAAGATCCAGGCCCTGTACCTGGAAAAACGCTTCCAGGGCGGAAAGGGCGGGAGCCTGCCGCGGGCCTTTGTCCTCGGCATCGCGTTTGCTTTCGGCTGGACCCCGTGCGTGGGCCCGATCCTGGGCGGCATCCTGGGCCTGGCCATCAGGGAGGACACGGTGGGCAAGGCGCTCGGGCTCATGGCCTGCTATTCCGCGGGCCTGGCGCTCCCCTTCTTCATCACCGGCCTGGCCGTGGACTCCTTCTTCAAGGCCTTCGACAAGATCAAGAACCACTTCCGCAAAATCGAGATCGGAGCGGGAGCCCTGCTCGTCATCATCGGACTGCTGATGGTGATAAACCGCTTCGACTACCTCAAACACCTCTTCCAGCTCATCCTCCCGGACAGCGTGAACCTGTGGGGGTGAGCGGCGGACCCATGATCCTTTTCGGCGCCGCGGGAATTCCGATTTGCGCCAGGGGCAAGGGGATTGCGGACGGGATTCGGGAGGTTAAGCGGCTCGGGCTGGACGCGATGGAGGTCGAGTTCGTCCGGGGGGTGCGCATGGACGGGGCCACGGCAAGAAGGGACTGGGCCAAAGGGCGCTCGCGGACCTGCACCTGCACATGTCCGGGATCGAGTGGAGCGCCAAGGGCGAGCGCAGGCACGTGATGCTCAAGGAGTCGAGCCTGAGGTGGAAAGCGCTGCTGCGCGCCTTGGACGATTGCAAGGTGTCTGGTATCATGATCTGCGAGAGTCCGGTCATGGAGGGCGACGCGCGGGTCATGAAAAAGGAATACCTGAAACTGGTGGACCGGAAAAAGGGGCGGTAATGGACACGGCCCGGATCAAAGCCCTTGCGGTATTGGGGTACAACTTCAATCTTCATCTGCTGAAGAAGGTCCTTCCCCACGAGAAGAAGGACCAGGCCGAGCTGTTCCGGAGTTATTTCAAGGATGACCGGATCGCTCCGTTCACGGCGGCCGAGACCGCGGAGCTTAACGGGTTCGAGACGTGCGTGGCCTGCGGCCTGTGCCCGTCGCATTGCCGGGTCATGGAGTTGAGCGAGGGCAAATTCCTGGGGCCCATGCATCTGGCGGTGGCGGCGAGCCGGTCGCAGCCGGAATTCATGCACGACGGCGACAGCCTGTTCCTGTGCGCGGCCTGCGGCCAGTGCGAGCCGGTCTGCCCGGAGCGGGTGCCGGTGGGCCGGATGGCGCGGGCGATGCGGGCGATGCTGTGGCGGACGGCGCCGGAGGCGCTGCCCGAGGCGTATCATCACGCGGCCGAGAACTTGAAGCGGCACGGGAGCATTTACGGCGAGCCGGCCGCGGGCGCGGCGCCGGAGCATCGGGACGCGGGGGCCGCGCTGGTGCTGGGCCCGTCGCTTAAGCGCGATGCGGGCAGGGCCGGCCGAGTTGCGGAGGCGCTAAAAAAGCTCGGGATTGACGTGACCTGCATAAATGAGGGCTCCATCGGCGGCGTGGCCGAGAGCCTGGGGCTGGTTCCGGACACGGGCTGGGTGGATGCGCTCGCGGCGAGCGCGGCCAGGACCGTGATCGTGGCCGAACCGGACGAGTGGATCGCCTTGAAGGATGACTTGAGGCTCAAGGGCAAGGCCGTAAAATTCATTCTCGAAGCGGTGGCGGAAAAGATGCCGGCGGGCCTCACGCTCGCATCGCTCATCAACGGCCGGGCCGCGGTGCATGACACTCATGCGCTTTGCCGGCGCTCTTCGATGTGGAAGCTCTCGCGCGATGTCCTCGGCCGGGCCGGCGTCGGGATTGTGGAGATGGAAAAGCACGGGGAATGGTCGCCGCCTCTGGGCTGGGAAGGCGGGATCGAGCTCGCGCTGCCGGGCCTGGCCGGGCTGCTGGCGCGCGCGCGCCTGGATGACGCGGCCAGGGCGGGCGCCTTGTCGCTTATCGTGTTCTCGGCGGCGGACGCGGCGCTCTTGGAAAGGGCCGGGGTTGACCACGAGGTGAGTGTGCACTATTTTCTGGATATGGTCCATGAAGCTTTATAAGGCAGTGGGAACGGCAAGGTAAGCAGGATCGAAAGCCAATCAACACAGGGAAAAGGGGGAGTCATGAAGAAAAAAAATCTTTGGAAGGCGGCGGCGCTGATGGTGCTGGTGGCGGGCGCGGTGATTTTCACCGTGCCGGCGTTCGCCGGGAGCGACCAGATGAGTTACTGGGACCGTTTCAGGATGGTGTTCATAGACTGGAACGACACCGCGCAGCCGGGCCAGGCCAAGACCGAGGTCACGGGCGTCCGGGGCCTCAACGTGGAGGAGGCGCTGGGCAAGGACGGCTATGATTGGGACGCGGTGTATTACATGGAGGACTACAAGGTCAGCGAGAACGATGAGATGAAGTTCCTCCAAGAGGGCAAGATCGGCCCCTTCCAGGGTCAGTAGGAGGCGGACCATGAAGAACATGAAAAAGACAATCGGATTCGCGGCGCTGATGTTGGCGCTCATGGTCATGGGGACGTTAGTCATGGCCCAGTTCAAGATGCCGGACCTCAAAGACCTGGACAAGGCCAAGGGCCTGATTGAAACGGGCAAGAAGGTCGCGGATGCGTCCAAGCCCTGGACGTATCCGGAGGAGCGGGCCACGGGCGAGGTTTTGGCGGCCCAAGTAGCGTCCAGCTTCGGCGGCGTGTGGAGAGGCAATAAGAGCGCCGACGCCTGGACCGCTTACGTGAACAAGATCGGCCGCGGGCTGGTGCCGTACGGCAACCGGCCGGACATCAAGTACCGCTTCGCCATCCTGAACTCCGACGACATCAACGCCTACTCGTGTCCGGGTGGCTACATCTTCGTGACCCGCGGGCTCTTGAAGTCGCTCAATAACGAGGCCCAGCTCGCCGGGGTGCTCGCCCACGAGATCGCCCACGCCTCGGAGCGCCACATCGAGAAGGCGATCAAGAACCAGAAGGTCATGAGCGCCGTGCTCGAGGGGGGCGTGAACTTCGCCCAGGCCCAGGGCAAGCTCGACGGCAATCAGGCCACCTTGGCCAAGAACCTGGGCAACGCCGGCTTTGACATCCTGACCAAGACCGGGCTCTCCCAGGCCGACGAGTTCGAGGCCGACAAGGTCGGCACCGAGACCATCTACCGCATGGGCTATACCGCCGCCGGCATCTCCTCCTACATGAAGCGGCTCCGCGACGCGGAAGGCACGAAAGGCTCGCAGATGAAATACATCCTGGCCACCCATCCCTCGCCCGACGCCCGCGTGACCAAGCTCAAGCAGCTCATGGACAAACAGGGCATGGACGTGAACCGCCCCAACCTGGCCGACCGCTACCAGGCCATGGTGAGCTCGAACCCGGTTCCGTAAGCCCGGCATCAATCGCTACGACGCGGGGCGCGGCATTGCCGCCGCGCCCCGTTGCCATGGGGTGATGGCCCTTTAAAATGGAGAAGAGGATTGAAGCTCGCGATCAAAGCGGCCCTGGTCACTGCCATCTCGATCATCCTGGGCGTGGGCTCGGCCTTATGGGTCCTCAATCACCCGCCTTATGGCTTCTTTGTTTCCAATGGCCCGTGGGTCACCAGTCTGAAGCTGGGAAGCGCGGAAGGCGGCATGTACCTCCGGGCCATCGTCGCCCGGCAGGGGCTCCTGGCGCTGAACAAGACCGAGGCCATCTACTACCTCGCGGAAAACGACAGCGAGGGCGATAGGCTCAGTTCCGAGTGCGACTACCGGATCGAAGGAGATGATCTTCCCGCGCGCTGGTGGTCCCTCACCCTGTACGGGGAGGACAACTTCCTAATACCCAACCAGCCCGGCATCTATTCCTATAATATGAAGAACCTGAAGCGGGAAGATGGCGGCGCTTACCGGGTCTTCGTCTCCAGGTCCGCCAAGAACCGCAATTGGCTCCCCTCCGGGGAAAAAGACCAGAAGCTTTCATTGGGACTGCGCTGCTACAATCCCGAGCCGGTCCTTTATGAGCGGCCCGCGACCGTCCGGCTGCCCCGGATCATCAAGGAGGGGTGCCGATGAAACGGGCGTGGCCCTGGATCGCGGCCACGCTGGCCCTCACCGCGGCCTTTCACCTGCTCACGATTTACGCCTACCCATACTTCAAGATGGTGGAACTGGGCCGCAGGGGCAAGGGCTCGGCCAACACCATCTTCCACCGCTCGCGGGTCTCGGCCGAGAGCCGGCAGGTGGTCAGGCCCAGCCCGGACCTCATCTACTCCGGCTGCGGCTACGATCTGTCCAAGCATCCCCTCAAGATCAGCGCGACGGTGCCCCAGGACACTTACTGGTCGGTTTCCATGTTCGCGGCCAATACGGACAACTTCTTCGTGTTGAACGATAAAAAAGCGCGTGGTAAAAAGGTGGAGATAATATTGTTCAGAAAAGGCGCGGATTACCGGGAGGGTGAAAACGTGACCTCATTGTGGCTTTGGGCTTGGATGGTCACGCGAAATGAGGATTATCGGGCGGAGATGGTCGAGTCGCCCTCGACCCGGGGACTGGTCCTCTTCCGCATGCTGATCACCGACGAGAGCAAGGTCCAGGACCTTATCCGGACGCAAAAAATGGCCTCCTGCCAGTCCGTGGAATGATGAATTATCAGTGCTGTCCAAAATAAACGGACCGGAGAACCGCCAAGACGCCAAGAGCGCCAAGGATTATTTTTAAACACGATTTTAAGAGGGCTTGGGTGCGAATGTTTCTTGCTTGGCGCTCCCGTCGGCCGG
>Ga0307379_10003744_pt1 | contig 21960 bp, 15 predicted proteins | sample UN2MG_FD_202237 | JGI IMG/M metagenome (GOLD analysis project Ga0307379, IMG submission 202237) | Soil microbial communities from Risofladan, Vaasa, Finland - UN-2 | ecosystem: Environmental > Terrestrial > Soil > Coastal area > Acid sulfate soil | place: Finland: Risofladan, Vaasa | collected... | reverse complement strand
GCGTCGGACAATCTCTCGCAGATTGTCCGACGCCTTCGGGGTCTATCAAAAGATCCGTGGGTTGCACCCACGGCTACCCACATGATGCCCTTGTAGGGCATTGAAGCATCACTCTCGAACAGTCCCCGCCTCCGGCCCACATTGCAGAAGTTTCTCGCGCCAGAATCCCTCAAACTCAGCCCGCCACCACGTTTGCAGCCGCACCAAGGCATGATATTACGAAAACTCCCCTCCCGCTCGGGTTGACATGAGCACTTCGCGGGAATATATTGCCCCGCTGCCGCCTGTAGAAAACGTTTATCGGGATTCTGTGGCAGCCAGAAGTCCCCGGTTTCGGTTGATGAGAGGCAGGCTTGAGATGAACAACAGTATAGACGTGGCACGTTCTTGCAGCGAGGAGAGATAAATGCTTATTGCAGAGATTCAGACAATCGATGATCTTATTTCGAAGCTGTTGGCTGACTTTCGCTCGTGCGATTTGAAGCACTGCGATCTGGTGGGCAGGTGGCGCCACGTTACGGTGCCAGTTAGCGAGCGAGGCGTTGAGCTTTTGAGAAAGGGTGTTGGCTTTGATGGGTCAAGCGTCGCGGGCTTTGCCAGGCTGGAACGCGGGGACATGCTGCTCCGTCCAGACCCGAGCACTGCGTTCGTCGATCCCTTCTGCGAGGAGCCAACGCTGAGCGTTATCTGCGACTGTCTTCTCTGCGACACTCATCAGCCATTTCAGCGTGATCCTCGGCACATTGCGAGCAAAGCGGAGAGCTATCTTGAGAGTTTCGGTGTAGCTGACGAGAGCTTCTGGCTGCCGGAGCTTGAGTTCAACCTTGTCTCGGCTGTGTCGTTCTATGACGAGTGCTACGGCTCCGGTTACAGCATCCGCTCGATGGAGTCCCGAAGGGCACTCTCGTCCATGAACGAGGAGGGTGGTGAGATGGGGCTTGGCCCCAAGGACGGCTATCATGCCTTGCCGCCTCAGGACCAGCTGCTCGATGTTCGGATGCGCATGGTTCGCGCGATCGAGGATGCTGGGATAGGCGTCAAATACCACCACCACGAGGTTGGGGCAGACGGCCAGCTCGAGATAGAGCTATTCTTCGACAAGTTGCAGCGGACTGCGGACACCATTCTGCTGAGCAAATACATCATACGTAACGTCGCCCAAAGGGCCGGCCTGGTTGCAGTGTTTCTCCCCAAGCCGTTCTTTGGCGAGGCTGGCAACGGTATGCACTTCCATCAGTATCTCACAAAACAGAAAAAACCTGTGTTCTACAAGAAGGGCAATTACGCAAACCTCAGCGACCAGGCCCTACACTATTTGGGCGGCATTCTCAAACACGGCCGGTCGCTTCTGGCCCTCACAAGTCCTAGCACCAACTCCTACAAGAGGCTGGTTCCTGGTTACGAGGCGCCGACGAATCTGTTCTTCTCGTCCGGCAACCGCTCCGCCGCGATCAGGATACCGCTCTACGCTGATACGCCGGAGACGAAGTGCATGGAGTTCAGGCCGGGCGATGCGACGGCAAACCCATACCTTGCGATGGCGGCAATGCTAATGGCGGGTCTGGACGGCATCAAGCAAAAGACAGACCCGGTCAAGGAGGGCTTTGGCCCGTTTGATGCGAACATCACTGAGATGTCAGCCGAGGTGCTTGCGAAGATAATGCCCGTGCCCAAGAACCTGGAAGAGGCGCTCGAGGCGCTGAAGGCCGATCAATCGTATCTTTTGGAGGGCGGTGTGTTTTCGAAGGATACGCTGGACGCCTGGCTCGACGCCAAGTATGAGAACGACGTCAAGGCAGTCGCGCGCAGGACGCATCCATACGAGGTCGCGCTATACTTCGACCTTTAGACTTGGTTGGCTGTCCAATAAGTCGGGTCCGAGGTTGTGTAGGGGCGGGGCTTGTCTCCGCCCATCTATATATTCGGGCAGACACAAGGCCTGCCCCTACATGTGGCATACCCCGCTGCGTCATCCCCGTAGAAACCGACTTATTAGACAGGCTCCGAAAGCCCGCCCTACACTATATTGCCCACCCATGGCGCATACTCCAACCGAGCAAACGGCCCACGAAAAACACGAAGGGACACCAAGTCTCTGCCATAGGTTCGCACTAAGCGCGTCGTCTATTAGCGAGCCAAAGCGGCGTCAAGCCGCCGCACTCCAAATGGCCGCAGCCAGCGCTCTTGACAGTGCGGCGCCAGAACAATACTTTGGTCTGGTGTGTTGCTGTTGAGCATGTCTGAAATGGCGATGGGGTTGTAGGTAGTGCGATGGTCTTGACGCGGTCGTTGAGGTTACATTTCGGCTTAGGGCTGGTCATATTGACGGGCCTGGCGTTTCTCACCGGCTGCGTGAAGGAGATGGAGAAGCGAGATGTAACACTCGCAGGGCCCGCACCGTTGAAGCCGATTGCCGGCGCCAAACACGGTGGCGAGGCGAGTTTTGGACCTGTCGTTTCGGCTGTGATGCTTGATGTTGATGCTCAATTGCCCAGCCCCTATGCGCAGGATGGTCTGAAGGCTCTGGTTGTGGCTTTACAGTCCAAGGGGCTGGATGCGTTTGCGGCCTCGGGATGGGACGACGTTTATGAGGTCAAGGCGGGCGTCAAGACGTTGAGGGCAGAGCTTGCGATTATCGTTTCCTTCCAGGATGTCCTGAAGCTCAACACCCTAGATGCTGCCCAGCAGAAGTGCGGGTGCAAGTTCACAGGCAAGATCATCGAGGTTGCATCGGGAAGGGTCCTTCATGGGGAAGACGTGGAGTACGAAGGCGAGCCGGGCAAGGGGTTTGATAAGGCTTGCCTTAGTGCGGTCATCTCTAGTGCAAAGGCCTACGCCGAGGTAGCGCGGCACCTGATTGAGAACTACAGGGCCCCTCAGGCGAACGTGGTGGGCGATTAGGGGTCTCGATGTTCCCCAAACGCGAGCTGGCAGGCGGGGGCTACCTCATGGTCTCCATTTGGGTCCTCGTCGGGGTTTTTTGGGCGGCGAGCATCAGCCTGGCGCAGGATTCGGGACTTGGGGCTCAGCTAGATAAGGCGAGCGACCGCCAATCTCCGAAGATAGGGCTTCTCGCGGACGAGAAGGCAGTGTCTCTGGACGGCGATGTCCCAGCTAGCGGCGCTAGCATATCTACGGCAGCCATAGTGGGCACTACGTCAACGGTCTCGACGATCGCTGCCGTCCTGCCTCGGGTCTTGGTCCTGATCGACCCGAGCCTCGCCTCGCCGTGGGGCGTCAACTACACCGTGTTCAGGAGCGTGACGGCCCGCTTGGAGAAGCGCGGGGTGCCGCTGGTCAATCCACAGTTCAATCAGGCTATCCACTGGACTGCACATCAGCAGGCCAAGTCCAGCACGGCCAGGGCCGCCGCCTCGCGGGTGGGCCTTAGCTATCAGGCCGCCGTCGTTGTTACTTTCTCATGCAAGACGCTGAAGATGGGGTTCGGGGGCGACCTTGACCGGCCTTACATGTTCAGGGCGACAGTCTCGGGATACGTGCTCGAGGCGGCCTCAGGCCGGGCTTTCAAACAGATGATTATTGTTCATCGATTGGGCAATGGTGAGGATGAACAGAAATCTGAGGAACAGGCAGTATCGGAGGCAGCCGAGGCTTTCGCCCGCGAAGCGTTCAATCAGGTGAACCAATGGGCGCATCGTCGGGAGGAGCGAGGGGACCCGTTCTTGGTGAGGTTTCTCGCTGTTGCCGATTACGGCGAAGTAAAAATGCTCAGGAAGGCTCTCGAGACTATTCCCAGCCTGTCAGCCGCAGTGCAGAAAAGTGTCTCGATAGGCGACCCGGAGGTGGGGAACACCTTCGAGATTAGCGTTATATACAAGGGCAGCGTGCAGGATTTGTGTGCGGCCGTCCGACGCGCTCTTTCCAGCGGGCCAGTTTCGTTCGTGGCCTCAGTAAGGCCAAGGGGTAGGCACCTTGTCGAGGTCAGGCTGAGCCAAGATGGCCCCGAGGGCGAGCTCGAGGGTGGCGACCTCGGCCCAGACTCAGACATGAGAAGTATGATTCAACATGCCTCGACAGCGACGATCGGCGTTCGGTCTCCGGCCAGCGCGAATTGACAGCACAGCGAGGCAGGTTATATTGAGATGGAGCAAGAAATCTGTGAAAGCGGCGTGGGAACCCAGCATTGATGAAGCTTATTAACGACGACTTCTGCTTTGCCTGTGGCGAGAAGAACCCATACGGCCTTCATCTATCGTTCGAGTACTCGGACGAGGGTGACGTGGCGTGGACCTACTTCGTGCCGGACAAGAGCCACGAGGGGTGGGAGGGGATCGTTCACGGCGGGATAACTGCTGTTGTCATGGACGAGGTGGCCGCGAAGCTCGTCAGCCGTATGGCCATCAGGTCAGTAACCGGCAGACTTGATGTTCGATATATCAAGCCAGCGCTGGTGGGCGAGAGGCTCGAGTTTCGCGCCAAGCTGCTCCACCACCGAGGTCGCATTGTCGAGACGAAGGTTGAGGCGCGGAGAGATGACGGCACCCTCGTAGCCACCTGCATCGCCGTGATGTATCAGGTTTGATGGGGCCTTGACTGGTGCTTGTGCAGTGCCCGACAACGGCCGCCTCGCGCCGCTTGCACTTTTTCTCTCCTGCACCTTAGCGTTTACAATCCTCCTCTCGACGCTCTCCACTTCTGTTCACACGGGCGATAGCGGCGAACTCGTGGTCTCTGCATGGTCGCTGGGCATAGCCCACAATCCCGGCTACCCCGTTTATGCACTCTTGGGCCGCCTCGCGGGGTTCTTGGGCCTTGGGAATGCGGCGTTGCGTGTCAATCTCCTGTCTGCGCTGTGCACCGTACTCGCGTCGGCCTTCCTGTTTATGACGGTCTATCACCTACTCGGGCGTCTCTTCACCGCAACGGTGGCGGCACTGCTTTTGCCCATCTCGGCCACAGTCTGGTGGCAAGCGGCGGATGCCGAGGTCTATACGCTCTATCTGCTATCACTCTCGGTGCTGGCATATACCTTCACGCGCTTTCTCACCGACAGCGATGTCCGATGGCTCTACTGCGCCTCGTTTGTGTTTGGGCTGTCGCTGGGTAATCACGTATCGCTGGTCATGATGATTCCGGCGATCGTGTGCCTTCTGTGGGGCAATAGAAGCATTCGGGAAGCCAAGACCGTCTTCGTCCTTCTTGCGCTGATTATCCTCGGCCTTTCGTGCTACATATACCTGCCGATCCGTGCATCGACCTCGCCGGCGATCAACTGGAGCAACCCGGACACGCTTGCAGGTGTCATCTACCACGTTGGAGCTGCCGAGCACCGAGGCAAGGCCATGTTCACTACCGGATACCAGGCCCCGGAAGACCGATTTGCCTCTGTCGCTCAACTGCTCACGACGCAATATGGGCCAGCGTCCGCCATTTTCATCGCTATCGCGCTATGGGGCTTGTGGTCGATCAGGCGGAACCGACGGTTGGTGGCAGCGAGTGCCCTTGCGATCGGCTTTAACGTTTTCTACATCCAGTTCGTCAACGTCGTACCGCTCGAGGCGACTGGCTTTGGCTACCCCTCACATCTTGCGCAGGTATTGCTGTTTGCAGCGGGCCTTGCGCGGCTCATGCAGAAGCTCCCTCGCCTCGCCGTTATCATCTCCTTCGTGATTGTTCTAGCCGGGATTCTCGCAAACTACCACCCGAACGACCGCTCCGAGGACCTTCTCGAGTATCAATACGTCCGAAACCTGCTCTCGCCGCTGCCCAAGGACGCCGCCCTGTTCGCTAAGGGAGACAACCAGATATTCGGCCTGCTCTATCTTCAATCTGTTGAGGGTGTTCGGCCTGACGTTTCGCTCTATGATGCTTACGGAGAGATCGCGGTCCCGCTGAAGTCGTTCGCTGGCTTCAGGAGTATTAAGGGGTTGCCGAGGATGAGAGAGGTCTGTCAGTCGTCCCGAACGTGCTTTTTTGGTTTCACGCCCGGCGAGGAGCTCGGGTCGCGAGCAGAGGAGATAACGGCGGTGGGCATCCTTTCGGCACTGGGCGATACATCCTGGCTCAGCGACGCTGTCTGCTGGGCGCTTTACGGTCTAGAAGGCATCGATGATGAGAGCATATTCAAGAGGATTCTCTCGCAGGAGATAGCGGCCAGCTATCATTTCCACCTTGCGAAGCACTATCTTAGTCGTGGAGACCGGAGCCGGTGGCGAGATGAGCTGCTCAAGACCTCCCGCGCGGGCAGCCAGGTCGATTTCATGCGCGCAAAGGTCGGCGAACAATACGCCGAGGCGGGGATGATCGATGATGCAGTTCGGGAGTTTGCTGCCGCCCGCAGGCTCGATCCCAGCCATGCCGATTACAGCAATCAGCTCGGTGTTCTTTTCAGGAGGTCTGGCCAGAATGCGAAAGCGATAGAGGCTTTTCGCGAGGCGCTCGCCGAAAAGCCTCAAGAGAGCGTTTACGCATACAACCTTGGCAATGCGCTCAGCGCAGTTGGCAGGACAGATCAGGCGATTTCATACTACGAGCTGGCCTTGAAAAGCGCGAGCAATCCTGCTGAGGTCCTGAATAACCTGGGGCAAGCACATAGGCAGAAGGGCGATTCTGAGCAAGCCATCAAGGCTTTCAACGAGGCGATACGCATCAAGCCCAAGTATCTTGCGCCGAGGTTGAACCTAGGCGTCACGTTCGCGAAAATGGGGCAATACAAACGCGCAATTGCAGAGTATCAGGCGGGCCTTGCTATCGACCCGGACTCCAAGGAGCTTCACAATAACCTGGGCACTGCCTACAAGCGGAGCGGAGAGATGGGGAAGGCCATCGAGCACTTCCGCAAAGCGGCAGAGATCGATCCCAACTTCCTAGCCGCTCGTGTGAACCTGGGCGGGACGTTTGCTAATATGCGCAAATACGAACTGGCAATCCCGCAGTACGAGGCAGCGCTCGGCATTGACCCCAACTACGCAAGCGCCTATTTTGACCTCGGGTCGATCTACCTTCAGAAAAGGGATGTCGAGCTGTGCAAGAGGATGTGGGCAAGCTTTCTAAAACTCGAGCCGAGTGGTCCTCGGGCGCAGAAAGTGAGGGACATTTTATCTAAGCTAATGCGCTAGGCCCAGCGCGGGGCAGGTCTGACGTGTGAAATTGTGGAGACTATGAGAAGGCCTTCAGGGCTGATACGCTCCCAAGACTCGGTTAACATTCCCATGCCTTTGGGTTAATGTGTCGGCCTTTCACCAACTCAGACATACCGCAGCTTTCAGGACGCACGCCCACGGCTACTGTTGTTAATCCCCTTTGGGGATGCGAAACGCGGCATCACGTCAATCTAATTCCACTGCTACTCTGGGAAGGCTACGAAGCACGAGTTTTTTCTCGCCCAAAACACCGCCCCACAGCCACACCCCAAATCCTTAGCCCGTTCTGGGGAGACTTCTGGGCATCGGAGCCGGTGAAATCAGGTTGACTGTTCGGAGCGATTTGGCTCCTTGCATAGTCGGACGCGGTCTTGACGAGTGGAGCTGGCCATTCAGAAACTAGTATAACTGGATTGTGTATTATTTATCACGAGCGAGGTCTGATTGTTAGGGCGGCGCACGTCGGTTGACGCTTCCATTGAAGAGCTGTAAGTTCAGGTGGGTAAAGGGACTAGACCATGAAGGAAAGTGTATGCAATGAGAGCGGGCACAACGAAGCGCAGCGTGTTCGGTGATGTTTCGGACGAGCTTGGACGTGTGCGAGATGAATTGGGGAGGCGCCTGTGCGCTGAGGAGCTTCCGAACGGGCAAGGGCTTCTAGCCGCGATTCAGGCACCGGGAAAGCTGCTCAGGCCGGGCCTACTTCTTCTCATTGCGCGAAATGGGGAACGGTCCGAGCGGAGCAGAGGTGTGCTGATTGCGAGCGCGCTCGAAATGCTCCACACAGCTACACTTCTGCATGATGACGTGATAGACCGATCGGGCATGAGGCGCCGTCGGCCTACGACGGCGAGACTTGTCGGGGACAAGGCATCGATTCTTTTTGGTGATTATCTTTTCGCGAAGTGTTTTAACATGTTGGCCCAGGGAGGGGAGTTCCGGGCTCTTGAGCTGCTGCTGGGCGCCATTGGCACATGTGTGAAGGGGGAGCTGGCGGAGCAAGCGAACCTGTTCAACTTCTCGCTCACGCAAGAGGAGTACATGAACATAACCAACATGAAGACGGCGGAGTTGTTTGCGGCATCGTGCTGGCTGGGATCACACATTCATGGGGATTGTGACGGGGAGTGTGATGCCCTTTCGAGGTTTGGGCGGCATTTCGGACAGGGCTTTCAGGTAGTCGATGATCTCTTGGATTTTGTTGGCGATGCGGTGTCGATGGGGAAACCTTCGGGTCAAGACCTATTGCAGGGCGTCGTTACCTTGCCGACTATTTTGGCTTTGAGAGATGCTGGTGATGCGATGTTGTCTGCCGAGGGTCTGGGCCGTGGGTATGCAACAGAGCGTGCGTTAGACCGTGCGGGAGGGCCGGGTGGAGCACTGGGTCCGGCGGAAGCCGCTCGGGTGAGGCGCGTGGTGCTTGAATCTGGGTCTCTGCGTGCGACGATGGATATTGCTGGCGACTGTTTTGCCGGGGCTTTGGAAAGCGTTGCGGGGCTGAATCGTGATGACGGTCTCTGTGCTAAGCTGCGGCTGCTCTGTGAGGTGTCGGCCAAGAGGGGTGAGGATGCACTCTCAGAGTTCGAGAGGCAGCAAAGAGAGAGTAATCTGATGGGTAGAGACGATGGATAGTAAGCCGCAAGAGGCGATGTTCTACGAGAGACTTGACGGCGGAAGGGTCCGGTGCAAGTTATGTCCCCACTACTGCCAGATTGCTGACGGCAAGGCGGGGATATGCCGGGGAAGGGAGAACAGAGGCGGGACTCTGTATGCCTTGACTTTCTCGGAGACGATCGCACTGCACAACGATCCGGTGGAGAAGAAGCCGCTTTATCATTTTTACCCGGGCAGCTATTTGCTCTCGATCGGGCCTAACGCCTGTAACTTAAGCTGCCAGCACTGCCAAAACTGGGAGATATCCCAGGCGCGGGTTCCGACCTCGCACCTGACGCCAGAGGCCGCAGTCGAGTTTGCAGAGAGTAGTCGGCGTTGCATCGGGCTGAGTTTCACCTATACCGAGCCGTTGATGTGGTTTGAGTATTTGCTCGAGACGTCGAGGCTGGCAAGAGAGCATGGGCTAAAGACGATGCTGGTGACAAACGGCTTTATCAACCCCGAGCCGATGGCCATGCTGTTGCCCCTCATCGATGCTATCAATCTCGACATCAAGTCGATGGACGACGATTTCTACCGCAAGGTCTGCGGCGCAAGGCTTCAGCCAGTCCTTGATTTCGCGAATCAGGTGAAGGATGCTGCTGCGCTTGAGATAACCAACCTCGTCATTCCGGGCTTGAACGACAGCCCGGACCAGATTCGTAAACTGGTTGACTGGATTCACGACAACCTGGGGCCGGGGACGCCGCTTCATTTCTCGCGCTATTTCCCCCGCTATAAGATGAACAGGCCGCCAACGCAGATGGCCACACTCGTTGAGGCCTACGACATGGCGAGGGAGAAGCTTAAGTTCGTGTATGTCGGAAACATCATCGACGATAAGCTGAACTGCACGTATTGTCCCAGCTGCGGCAGCTTGCTGGTCAATAGAATCGGCTACACGGTGAAGGTTGTGGGGCTTTCTGACGGCAAGTGCGAGAAGTGCGGGGAGCCCATCCCGATTATCATTTCAACCTAAGAGCGCCGGCTGAGCCCATGCTTGGCGCGGCGTCATCTCTAGAGAATGAGCCTTCGCGAGGCTACGGCACAGAAACGTTCCACTCTCCGTTGCAGGGTTTCTAGAGGCGTATATGAGCTCCTGCTACGCAGCGCTTCGCAGAGTAGCAAGGGTGGTGGTGTCAAGCCACCGCCAATGAAAGCGGCGTCAAGCCGCCGCACTCCAAATGGCCGCCGCTTTGGCTTGGCTAAATCTTGCTTTTGGCGGAACCGATCAGCTCGCCGGCGCTTCACCGGTGCTTGCGCCAGGCCCGGTGGCAGCTGGCATAGCACGGTCGGCGGCAGCTCTTTTCTGACGTTCCTCCTTCTCGATCTTGCCAGAAAGGATGTGCTGCCAGTCGCCTTCCGCCCAAGCTTTATCGAGTATCGCCGAAACGCCGTCCCGGTTACTGTCGAGCGCTTCGGCAAGGTCTGTAACGAGCGACTCTGCGCCCTTGTGCGTCGGCCTTGGATGGAAACGCTGGTAGTGTTCTCTGAAAACCTGTGGCCGATCGATTAACATGCAGCACCTGAGCAGGTTGCCGTCGTAGGGGATGCGCTCGCGGATCGCTCGGAAGAACGGGCTCTTGAGCGCCTCGGTTACAGTGGTGTCATAGATGTTGTCCACTGCGAAGTGACAGAAGACGCACGGCTCGATGTCGCCATTGTTGTTGATGTGCAGGTACCTCTTGCCGCCAGCCATGCAGCCGTCCACCGCCGTGCCGTCGTTCCAGAAGTCGGCCAAGAAAATCGGTTTGGCGGCGCGCTGCCCATCTACGCTGCGCCGCAAGAAATCGCGCTGCTGGGGCGTCAGCATCAGACTCGTGTCTGGCCTGTCCCCGATCGGGATATACTGGAAATACCACCCTATCAGAGCACCCCAATCAAGCATCGTGTCGATGAACTCCGCGCTTGAGACCACCTCGACGTTGTGTCGCGTCGCGGTAGCCGAGAAGCCAACCACAACGCCCTCGTCCCTCAGCATCTTGGCGGTTTTCTCAAGCTTCCTGAAGATGCCCTTCCCCCTTCTTGCGTCGGTCTCCTCCTCCAGACCCTCAACACTAAGCATCGGCCCGGTATTGCCAAGTTTGGCGAGTCGCTTGGCAACATCCTTGGTGACGAGGGTGCCATTTGTATAGATGAGGAACCAGCAATCGTTGTGCTTGGCATAAAGGTCAAGCATGTCCGGCCGCATGAACGGCTCGCCGCCCGCGATAGTAAAGAAGTGGAGCCCAAACCGCTCCTTCGCCTCCGTGATGGTTCTGTCGATGACGTCCCAAGAGAGATCAGCAGTAGTGTCTCGGTATTCCCTGGCCCAACAGCCACGACAGTTCAGGTTGCAGCGCGAAGTTACGCTAAAGACGATGAGATCGGGCGGCCTGAACCCCTCGCGGTCCCTGAACGCAAGCCTCTTCTCCTCACCAACAAACATCGAGTTGGCAAACACGTTGACCACAAAACCTTTCCTGCTCGCTGGGCTTAGCTGAGCAGACAGCCGTTTGAGCCACTTGCCTATGGGGTGCCCCTTCTCGATTATCTCGCGCAGGCCACGAGCCCCAGCCTTGTGGTCCTCCACAACCGCGAGCCGCTCCCAATAATTGGTCATCCGGATGATCTCCTCATCCGAGCCATCAGCAAGGGCCGCCATGATCTTGTTGCCCAAGCGCTTGGCGACGCCTTCCTGAAGCCGTTGAATGAGTACTCTTCTCATCTCAAACCTCCCTCACAACGGTCTCCCAAAGAATAAAAAACTAAACTCCAGCCAACCCTCCGTCAGAAGCGGCTATTCGACCGCTCCCACTTGTGTCGTGTTGGCTGGGGCGAAAAGTACGTTCATTATGAAAGATGCCTCTTCGTCCGGGCTAGCATCACTGTCCTTCCCAAGCCACCTAGAAAGGTACGTTTCAATGGTGCTCAAAAGCGCAAGCGCTCGAGCACGCGAGCCCGAGCTGCCCAGATGACCTTCCTCTATCCAATCCCGTAACTCGCTCTCGGCATGTTCCACGTAGCTTGCGATCCGAGCCTTCGCCCGTGCGTAGAGCTCCTCCTTTGGCTCATAATCCGAGCCAAACTTCTCTGTCATATATATCTTGAAAAAATTCGTGTTCTCTTGGAAAAAGCGGAGATAATCCTGAACAAAACGCTCAATGGCGTTACGCCAGTGCAGCTCCATCCCCTTGACCTCGACCAAGCTTTCCTGAAGCCTCGAGAGCTTCTCATCGATGATTGCCGAATACAGCTCGACCTTGCTGCGGAAAAACTTGTAAAGAGTTGACATGCCGAACTCGGAGCTCTTCGCGACCTCCTCCATAGTTGCTCCGGAGTAACCCTTCCGAGCGAAAATGGACTCCGCCGCCTGAAGTATCATCTCACGTCGCATGCGCCTTTCTCTCTCTTTCCGTCCGATGTTCATTCTCGGCAAATCCTCACTGACTGTTTCTGCAAGTTAGACTAATTCAACGTTTGGAATACTCATTCCAGAACCACAATAGGTATTCCCAAACCTGGTGTCAAGCTATTCTTCTGAGGAGTTTTCCCATTCTGTTTTGGAGTGGTTCATGGCACGGTTTTTGGTTTCATGGGGATTGACACCGGGTGCGTGTTGCTGTTTTTGCAGCAAAGTCTTAGGACCTAACGCCCGCTGCAAATCCCCGAAAGGGGGTTAACGTGGATAGCCGTAGTCGCCGGCCGCCGGCCCAGCCTACGGATCGAGAATCCAAAGAAAACATCCCCAGCCCTGGAGGGGATGCACATAGCCCTGTAGATGGGGCTGTTCGACCCTTTCGGGGACGAGGTCGCGACTGGTTCCCCCGATTCCGTAGGTTTCACTACGGATTCTCATATTCGCCCCATTCAGGGACGATCAATCAGACACAACGCTGCCATGTTACGTCCGTCTTTGCCATCACCCCACCGCAAGTGGAACTCCCGCCTTTACACCCGCCTTGGCGGCGTCAACATACCGCACTCCGAATCAGCCGAGCTTGTCGATCTCGGCCAGCAGTGCGTCCGCCTCCTTCACGTAGCCCTTCATGTCCTTCGCCTCGGCGAGCTCCTTCGCCTGGTTGGCGTAGTCGGTCGCTTTGGCGAGAGCCTCGTCCCGGGAAAGGGGCGGCGCCTCGTTCTGCTTGCCCTCGTCATACCACCGCACCATCTGAACGTGCGACTCAGAGAGGGCCAGCCGGGAATCGAGCACGTTTTCCTGATCCTCGATCTTATTCGCCAGAGAAAGGGCCTCTGCGCCACAGGACAGAGACGCATCCCACCTCCCCAAGCCAGCCTCGGCCCGACACAGGACTGACAGTGAGAAAGCAAGCTGTGACAGGCTGTCGGTAGAGCGGGCGATCTCCTCAGCCTCCTGCCCGGCCTCCTTCGCGTCAGTCCACTCGCCCCTGTGGGCCCGGACGGCGCCGATGTTGCCCACGACGATCGCGATGCCGCGCTTGTCGCCCAACGCCCGACGGATCGCAAGCGACTCCTCGAAGCAGCGCAGCGCTTTGTCGTAATCGCCACGGGCATTATGGACGGCGCCGATGTTGCCCACGACGATCGCGATGCCGCGCTTGTCGCCCAACGCCCGATGGATCGCAAGCGACTCCTCGAAGCAGCGCAGCGCTTTGTCGTAATCACCCAGGCTGCGGTGGACGGTGCCCATGTTGGCCACGACAATCGCGATGCTGCCCTTCTTGCCCAACTCCCAATGCATCGCAAGCGCCTGGTCATAGCAGCGCAGCGCTTCATCGTAACCGCCCCGCCTTCTGTGGAGCTCCGCCATGTTAGCCACGGCCATCGCGATGCCGCCCTTGTCGCCCGACGCCCGGAAGAAACAAAGCGCTTCCTCATAGCAGCGCAGCGCTTCGTCGTAGTCGCCTCTCTCTACGTAGAGGTTACCCATGTTGCCCACCAATCTCGGGATGCCGCGCTTGTCGCCCAACTCCCGATGCATCGCAAGCGCTTCGGCATAGCACCGCAGCGCTTCGTCATAATCGCAGCGGCTCAGGTGCACGTTGCCGATCTGGTTAAGTAAACTCGCGTGCTCCTTGCGATCCTGCGTTTGACGGACCAAGTCAAGCGCTGCGTTCGCGAGGTCAAGCGCTGCGTTGTATTCCCCAGTCTCAGATTTGATCCGGGCCTGCCAGTTGAGCGACTTGGCACGCCATTTGCCGTTCTCTAGGCTTGCGAGCTCCTCGGACAGAGGTAGGGCATCGTCCCAGCGCCCCATCACATCAAGCACGCTGATCCGAGAATCGAGCAGGTCGGCCTGTTCCTCGGTCGAAAGCACGCCAGCTCCATCTTCAGGGCAGACACGCAGGTCTGCCCCTACACGGCTCATAAGCCGGTCGTAGCGCTCGAAGGCGTTAAGGGCCTCAAAGTTGCGCTGTTGCTTCTGCTCGTGGATGGCGTGGAATGCGGCGTGTCGGGCGGCCTTCTCAATGTCGCCGGCGGCCTCGTAGTGCTCCGAGAGCGTCCCGTGAAACTCGTCCAGCCGGTCCTTGTAGAGCTCCTCGATTCGCTTGGCGATAAGCCCAGAGAGCTCCTGGCGCAGGCTGTCCACGAGGCGGGAGACAAGCATCTCCCGCGTCAAAGCGTGCTTGAAAGTGTATTCCAGCTCAGGCTCGACCGCCCTTTCAAAGATAATCTCTCTGCTCACCAGTGTCCCTAGAGCGTCGCGAACTTCTGGCGAGCCGTGCAGCCGGCCATGCAGGTCCGAAAGCAGGCTGTAAAAAAACGAACTGCCGATGACGGCGCCGTAGTAGGCCACCCGCTTGTCGACGCGAGTTAGCCGGTCGAACCGCTCGGCCAGAACGCCCGAAAGGACCGTGGGCAGAGGCATCTCCTCAATCGGCCCGGTCAGGTGCATCTTACCATTCTCACGCCTGAGCTTGCCCCGCTCCAAAAGGAGGTGAAGGAGCTCCTCAGCGAAGAGCGGGTTGCCCTCCGAGTATTTCTTGAGGCGCTGGATAAGCGCCTGCTCCTTGTCGCCCGAGGCCAGGTAGAAGCTCAGAAGGTCAGTCTCCGCCTGGTTTGACAACGGACCTACTTTCAGCTCCGTGAACGGAATCCGCTCGATCCTGGCGAACTTCGGCTCGTAGGCCGGCCGATATAGAAGAAGGACAAGGACAGGGAAGTCGCTGACAAAATCACTGATGTATTCGATGTAGTCCCTCGTGCCGCCGTCGGCCCAGTGCATATCCTCAAAGACCAGGACCAGCGGCTTCTCGACCGACCAGCGCTCGTAGAGCTTCCTAATCGCTATCCAGAGGTTATCCTTGATGGCCTTCGACTCTAAAGCGGCCAGCGGCTCGCCGTGGAACTTCAGGCCAAAGAGGTGATAGATGTAGGGCACATGCTCGGCATCGAACGCCGCATCATTCTCGAGCCTTGACAGACCCTCCTCGATGACCTGCGTGCTGGCAGTTAGATCGAAGCCAAGTGCGGACGCGATCTGCTGCTTGATCGGCCAGTAAAGAGGCGTCTTGCCGATGCCCCAGCTGCCCCCAGCCAAAAACCTCGCCCCACCCCGGCCAAAGTTCTCGCGGATGTAATACTTGAGCTCGCGCTTCAGCCTTGATTTGCCGAGCCCCGCCTCGCTCGTGATGCCGAAGATGTGCGAGGAATCGCGGAACTTGGCCTCGCCCGGCTTGCATGGCTTGGGCTCGGGGTAGCACTCTTGAAGCTTCGCGAAGGCCGCCTTCAGCGTATCGAACTCCGCGTCCCGACCGAACATCGACGCGCCGAGCTCAGAAAAGCCGATGCGCTCACCCGTGACCGGCTTTGGGCCGACGACCCTGAAGACCTCGAGCGGCTTTGCTATGCCCGGCATCTCCTGCACGCCGAGGCTCTCAAAATCGAACGCCTCCTCTGCAAGAGACTTGGCCTTTGACGAGACAAGAACGGTCTTGGCAAAAGCCGCATCTGTGAGGCGCTTCGCCAGATTAACGGTCTCGCCCAGAATGGTGTATTCGAGCTTTTGAGATTCGCCGAGCTTGCCAGCCTCAACCTGGCCGAACGCGATGCCAGCGTGGACTGATAGTGGCAACTGCAAGATGTCCTTGAAGTGGTAGTTTACCGCCGCAAGTCCGATCTCTACCTCATCAACGGCCGTTATCGCCCGCTCGCAGGGACGCTCAAGCGCAAGAGGCGCCCCGAAGATGGCCATCACCTCGTCGCCGATGAACTTGTCAACGTAGCCGCCGCAACGCGTGATCGCCCCGGACATGACGGAATAGACGTCGCGCATGACCTCGCGCACCTCCTCCGACCCAAGCGCGGCGAACATAGGCGTGAAGCCCGAAACATCCACGAACAGGACCGCAACGTCACGCCGCTCGATGGCGATGCCTTTCTCGGCGATCTCGCTCAGTTTTGAGGCGTATTCATTTGTCTGCGAGCGCTTCTGAATCTCGGCTATCTCTTGCTCCGGGAGGATCGCCTGTCTGGCCGGCCCCTGCTTCGCGCCGCACTCGAGGCAGAACTTCGCCCTGTCCAGCAGCTCAGTCCCGCAGTTTGAGCATCTCATTTGAGGCCTCGAACTCTTTGCTTTAATCCCTGTTCAGGTTCGATTCTTAGCTCAAGGCTATCGTTCGTGGCTCCGCGTGTCAACGTGGGGCTGAAGCCCCAGCAATCACATTGAGGGGGCGTCGGGCTCGAGGAAGGTCGGTCGCCCACACGGTCAATCTGATTTTTGGGGGTCAAAGCTTGCGTGGCTTTTCACAAGCGAATATCTTAGGATAATCGCGAGATTATATTGTGGCGCCATTGGCGTCGGCCAGCGCAACTGGGAAAAAAGAGCGGATGAAGGGCCTGATACTTAGCGGCGGGACGGGCACCAGGCTTCGGCCCATAACATACACAAACGCCAAGCAGCTGATCCCTGTGGCTAACAAGCCGATCCTCTTCTATGGGATCGAGGCGATCATCGCGGCGGGCATCACCGATATTGGGATCATCGTAGGCGATACAAAGGACGAGATAATGGCAGCCTGCGGTGATGGCTCGAGGTTTGGTGCGAGTTTCACGTTCATTGAGCAGTCGGCGCCACTTGGGTTGGCGCATGCGGTCTTAACGGCGGAGGAGTTTCTCGGTCAGGACAGGTTCATAATGTACTTGGGGGATAATCTCATCGTAGAGGGGGTTGCGAGCTTCGTGGAGCAGTTCAAGAGGGACGCCCCGAACGCTCAGATTCTCTTGGAGCACGTGAAGAACCCGTCGCAGTTTGGCGTGGCGGAGCTCGAGGACGGCAGAATAGTTAGGCTTGTGGAGAAGCCCAAGAGCCCCAAGAGCGACCTTGCTCTGGTTGGTGTATATTTGTTTGACAAGAACATCTTCGAGGCGGCCAGGAACATCAAGCCGTCGCCCCGCAACGAGCTGGAGATCACAGACGCTATCCAATACCTCATAGACAAGGGCTACACTGTGGCTCCGCACACGATTACGGGGTGGTGGAAGGACACCGGCAATGTGGAGGACCTGCTGGAGGCGAATAGGCTGGTGCTTGATTCGCTGGAGCCGAAGCTTGATGGCTATGTTGATGCGAACTCGCAGCTCGTCGGGAAGGTGGTGCTCACGACGGGATGTGAGGTGCGCAACAGTGTAGTTCGTGGGCCTGCGATTATAGGCAGGAATACCCAGATAATAGACTCCTATATTGGCTCTTTCACGTCGATCCATCATGACACAAAGATAATCGGCTCTGAGATCGAGCACAGCGTTGTCCTTGCCAACTGCTTGCTTGAGAACATTGGGTTCAGGGTCGAGGACAGCCTGATCGGGCGGAACGTTAGGATAGGCAGGAGTAATGCCAAGCCCAAGGCGCTGCGATTTGTGCTAGGCGACAACAGCGAGGTTGGACTTATCTGAACAGAAAGGGAATACAATGGCGATCAAGCACGATGATAGAGAACAGAAACTCCGAAACGCGATAACGCAGATAGAGAAATCCTACGGCAAGGGGGCGATCATGCGCATGGGTGAGAGGGGTGCTCTCATGGACATAGAGGTCATACCGACCGGGTCACTGGCGCTCGACCTTGCACTGGGAATCGGTGGCGTGCCTCGTGGGCGCGTGGTCGAGATATACGGGCCGGATGCGTCGGGCAAGACCACGCTTGCGCTTTCCATTGTGGCCGAGGCGCAGAAGCGTTCGGGCGTGGCGACATTTGTCGATGTTGAGCATGCGCTCGACCCGACCTATGCAGAGGCGCTGGGTGTCAACATGGATTCGCTTTATGTTTCCCAGCCTGATACTGGGGAGCAGGCGCTTGAGATTGTCGATACGCTTGTCCGCTCGACTGCTGTTGACATTATCGTCGTTGATTCGGTCGCGGCGTTGGTGCCCCGGGCCGAGATAGAGGGCGAGATGGGCGAGCCACAGATGGGGCTTCAGGCTCGGCTGATGTCCCAAGCGCTGAGGAAACTCACCGGGGCGATAAGCAAGACCAAGACATGCGTTATCTTCGTCAATCAAGTCAGGCAGAAGATTGGTGTCATGTTCGGGAATCCCGAGACGACCACCGGCGGCAAGGCACTCAAATTCTACGCCTCCGTGAGGCTTGACATACGAAGAATTGCGTCGCTGAAGGCCGGAGCCGGAGAGATTATCGGCAACAGAACTCGCATCAAGGTCGCCAAGAATAAGCTTGCGCCTCCTTTCAAGCAGGTGGAGTTCGACATCATATTTGGCGAGGGCATCTCCAAGGAGGGAACACTCATCGACATGGGACTTGACCACGGGGTAATCCAGAAGGGCGGAACTTGGTTTTCCTTCAAGGACCAACGGATCGGACAAGGCAGAGAGAACACTCGTAAATTCCTCAAGGAAAACAAGGCCATCGCGCTTGAGATCGAGAATGCCCTCCGCGAGGAGCTCCACCTCCCCTTGGTTGCGTCGCCCAAATCCCCGGAAGACGCTAAACCCAACGAAGGTTGAGCAGGCGGGTTGTTCTCAACTTGGCTATCTGGGTGTGCATGCGACGTGAGCAGCTGGACCGCGCTGTACCTCTCGGCGTCGGAATTGGAGCTTTGCCACGGGCAGAGAGAGCCTCATGCCGGTCTTCTCGTTACGTGCGGCCGGCCCCCTGACTACAACCATTGGCCTGAACAATCAGACTCGGTCAGTTGCGGTAGGTGAGGAATGCGCTTCAGCGAGAAGGAGCTGATCTCGCTCATAAAAAGGAGACTTGCGAAAAGTGCTCCCTCCGAGGGGATCATTGTAGGGCCAGGCGACGATGCAGCCATCATCGCCCCAACACCCGGCGAGGCGCTCGTGATATCGACGGACGCTGTCGTTGAGGACGTGCATTTCAGGCTCGAGTGGGCCACGGGGTTTCTCTTGGGCTCAAAATCGCTGCTGTCGAGCATCAGCGATATATTCGCAATGGGTGCGAGGCCTCAGGCGTGCCTCGTGAGTCTGGGGCTTTCGAGTCGGATTGATCCTTTGTTCGTCGAGGACCTGTTCGAGGGGATGCTCAAAGGGGCCGGCCGTCTCGGCGCCTCGATAGTCGGGGGGAACATCACGAGGTCAGACAAGGTCTTTATCGATATGACTGTGACCGGCCTTGTGGCCCCGGGCGCTGCGATCACGCGGGCGGGGGCAGAGGTCGGCGACGCGATCTACGTTACGGGCTGCTTGGGTGGTGCTGCGCTCGCTGCCGAGTGCCTTTTCGGAGGCCGGATGGATAAGGGAGCATTGATCAAGGTTGAATCGTTTCTGAGAGATGACATGGCCGAGCCGCAGGGAGATGACGCAGCCCAGATTGCACTCTTATCGAGGTTCTTTGCGCCTCCGATCAGAGCACAGGAGTCGTTGACACTGGCAGCTGCGAGGATATGTACCTCGATGATCGATATAAGCGATGGTATAGGTTCAGACTTGAGAGAGGTCTGCTGTGAGAGCGAGGTCGGGGCAGAGATCGAGATTGACAGCATCCCGGTGTTCGATAGGGTACCGGGGAGTGCAGCGATTAAAGAGAGTGATATGTTGGAGCTGGCGATATCTGGCGGGGAGGATTATGAGCTGCTTTTCACAGTGCGTCAGGCTGACGAGCTGAGGCTGCATCGTTTGTTTCGGACAAATGACCTGTGCAGAATCACGAAGATTGGCCGCATCACTCCGAGTTCGGCAGGGCTTGTCTTTCTGGATAAGAACGGCAGGCAGTCCGGCGGCTTCACAGGGTTTGACCATTTTAGGAAGAAAGAGGAAGGGCGCTGAGCGTGCAAAGGGTCTCGTGGCGAAGAGTCAAGGTGACGTTTCTTAGGCTCTTGCATCTTCACGACAGCCCGCAGCGAACGGCGGCAGCGTTCGCCATAGGCATATTCTGGGGGATGTCCCCAATTACGCCGCCTTTCTTCGGTCTCCAGACCGGGATGGCGCTCTTTTGTGCTTTTATTTTCAGGCTCAACAAGATCGCTGCGCTCGTCGGCACGCTCATCTCCAACCCGTTCAGCTTCATGCCATTTTACATGTTCGGGACCTACGTAGGTTCCGTCATTCTGGGCTACGACCTCAACGTCAACGCCTCAACGTTGAGGCACTTCTTCAGGCACTTCTCTCTCAAGGAGATGTTTAGTAGTCCGATCGCTCATGCCTACTTCGCCGGCAACTTCATAACCGCAACAATCGCATCACTCGCCGGATACTTCATACTCGTCTGGTTCATCGGGCGCTATCGAAGGCTGAGAGAATCGCGCCGCAAGCGACTCAGGCTAGAGACTTAATAATGGGCAACACCCCCGGAATGAGGCCGTGTCCGCACAAATAGTAACGGTCGTATTCCTTCTCCTACTCTCGTTCTTCTTCTCAGGCAGCGAGGCGGCCATGCTGTATCTCTCCCGGCGGCGAGTAGGCCGTCACCACAAAAGCCAGGCGAGGGCACAAAAGGCGATAGAATCTCTGCTGGCGGACGCGCCGGGCCTGATCACGACACTTCTAATCGGCAACGAGTTCGTGAACGTCGCGCTCGCATCCGTAACAGCCACGATTGTGGTCCCACTACTCGGCAAGCCAGTGGGTGCGCCCGTCGCGTTCTGCATTGCCTTTACGTTGCTGGTCTTATTTGGGGAACTGATGCCCAAATCGCTCGCTCTTCGGTATCCTGACGACTTCGCGGTCGCAGCAGTTCATCCTCTGAGATTCCTTTATAGAGTTCTTAAACCAGTGCGAAAGCTAGTTCACAGCATAACAGGCGTTCTGCTTGGCTCAAACGAGGGCGCTCGCGAAAACGAGGAAAGGGGGTTCTCCGACGAGGAATTCGAGAGTCTTATCGAGGATGGCCTTGTCAAGGGCATCTACAAGCACGACGAGGCTCAAATGATGCAGCGCATACTCGCCCTGCGACGTCTAACGGCGAAGGAGCTCATGACGCCTCGGACAGAGGTGTTTGCGATGTCGGAGCAAACCTCTGCCGCTGAGGCCACAAACGCACTTCGCGACCGTTACTTCGCAAGAATACCGGTCTTCTCTGACTCGATCGACAAAATAGACGGAATAGTCTTGGCAAAGGACCTGATCAAGGCCGCCAATTCTGGAGGTGGCAGCTCAGAGATCAAAGAGTTTGCAAGAGAAGCGCTGCTAGTGCCGGAGACGAAGAAAGCAAATAGCCTGCTTGCGCTGCTTGTGATGAAGCGGGCACACCTTGCGGTAGTGATTGATGAATACGGTGGTACAGAGGGGATAGTGAGCCTCGAGGATATTCTGGAGGAGATAGTCGGCGAGATCGTTGACGAGAAAGACGAGGAGGTGGAACAGGTCACCAGGGTAGGGCCGAACGCATTTAGGGTGCTTTCGAGCGCGCGGACAGACCTGTTTGCCCAGAAGGTAGGATTCGAGCTGCCAGAAGGAGACTACGATACCGTCGGAGGGTTCATCGTGACCAAGCTGGGGCGGATACCGGTCCGGGGGGAGCGATTGCGGGAGGGGCAGCTGGAGTTTGTGGTGCTCAGGACTGAGAAATCCAGAGTGCTCTCTCTGCTCGTCAGGAAGTTGTCGCCGCCCAGCGACCGAGGGGAGGCTGAATGACATGACAGTTGCGCTCCTGATACTTATAGTAGTCTGTCTAATCGCTCTTGAGGCGTTCTTCTCGGGCGTCGAGGCTGCGGTTATATCTTGTGATAAGGTCTCTACGCGGCAGCTCGTAAAGAGCAGAAGTCGGGCCGCTCGTCAACTTCGAGACATTCTCGCTGCTCCGGACAGGCTTGTTGCGACGACGCT
>Ga0307379_10003740_pt1 | contig 21966 bp, 17 predicted proteins | sample UN2MG_FD_202237 | JGI IMG/M metagenome (GOLD analysis project Ga0307379, IMG submission 202237) | Soil microbial communities from Risofladan, Vaasa, Finland - UN-2 | ecosystem: Environmental > Terrestrial > Soil > Coastal area > Acid sulfate soil | place: Finland: Risofladan, Vaasa | collected... | reverse complement strand
TCACTTTCTACAAAGCTGAGCCCGGAGCAGAGGATATATTAGCACTGTATCGGGATGATGCTAAATACGGCAGCCTTACGATTAGCTACCCGCTCGACGAAACGCTTTTTCCGCCGGAAATTGTGCCGCCCTTATTTCGCTGGAAGGATGACAATTCCATCTCCAGCATATGGCTCATTTCCATCAGGTTCCGGGACGATAAGCCCGGCATGAATTTTCTCACTCGTGAACCACAGTGGGCGCCCGAGCCGGAGCAGTGGGAAGCCATAAAAAAGCGGTCACTGGAAAAAGATGCCGAAGTCACCATTCTGGGTGTTAGCCGTAAAGTGACAACAAGAATCGTCTCGGCAGGAAATGTCACGATCAGAACATCCAAAGACGAGGTCGACGCACCGTTGTTCTACCGGGAGGTAAACCTGCCATTTATCGAAGCCGTCAAGGACCCATCGCACATTCGGTGGCGATTCGGCGCCATTTCTTCGCCGCAGCAGCCTCCGATTGTTCTGGATAATCTGCCGGTCTGCGGAAATTGTCACTCGTTTTCCGCAGACGGTAAAACACTCGGCCTGGATGTGGACTACGCAAACGACAAAGGCTCATACGCGATTGCCCCGGTCTCAGAACAAATGGTTCTCGCGAAGGACACGATTATAACGTGGAGCGATTACAAAAGGGACGATGAGCAGGAGACGTTCGGCCTGCTCTCGCAAGTTTCCCCGGACGGCAGGGTTGTTGTCAGCACGGTAAAGGACAAGTCAGTTTTCGTTCCAAGGCCGGACCTGGCTTTCTCCCAGCTCTTTTTTCCATTCAAGGGCATTCTGGCCGTATATGACAGGCAAAAACGTAAATTTGAGGCACTACCGGGGGCGGATGACCCGCAGTATGTCCAGAGTAACCCGGCCTGGAGCCCTGACGGCAAATATATCGTATTTGCCAGAGCCAAGGCGTACGACCTCAAACGCACTTCTTCAAACAGTAAAGTGCTTCTGAGCCCCGAAGACTGCAAGGAATTCCTCGAAGAAGGAAAACCGTTTCTTTTCGATTTATACAGGATTCCGTTCAACGATGGAAAAGGCGGCACGCCCGAGCCGATCCAGGGCGCTTCCAACGACGGCATGAGCAATTTCTTCGCGAAATACTCGCCGGACGGCAAATGGATTGTCTTCTGCAAAGCCAAAAGTTACATGCTGCTCCAGCCCGACAGCGAGCTTTACATCATACCGGCCGAAGGCGGCACAGCCAGAAAACTTCGCGCCAATACCAGCCGGATGAACTCCTGGCACAGCTTCTCGCCCAACAGCAAGTGGCTGGTGTTTTCATCAAAAGCCTATTCAGCCTACACGCAGCTTTTCCTGACCCACATCGACGACGAGGGACGCAGCACCCCTGCCGTCCTGTTGTCGCATTTTACCGCCCCGGACAGAGCGGCAAATATACCTGAGTTCGTCAATGCCGGACCTGCGGCAATAAAAAAAATCAGCGAGCAATTCGTGGACGATTATTCTCTTGTGAGAGCTGCGAACGAACTGCTCAAAGCCGACGATTTCGACCAGGCGGAACAAAAATGCAGACAGGCGCTGGAACTGAACAAAAACAACGCCCATGCCCATTACACGCTCGCATGCTGCCTCGAACCCAGGGGCATGCTCGAAGAAGCCACATCTCATTTGTCCGAGGCTGTGCGACTTGACCCGAACTATGTCGATGCGCACTACAATCTCGGACAGGCAATGTTCCGCATGTCAAAGCCCGATGAGGCAATAAAACATTTGTCGCTGGTTGTGCAGCTTGAACCGGACCACGTCAAAGCCCAAAACAGCCTGGGCGCAATCCTGCTGACAAAGGGGATGGTCGAGGAGGCTGAGCCGCATCTATCGGCGGCGGTGCGTCTTGACCCGAACAATGTCGATGCACAGTACAACCTCAGCCAGGCGATGCTCCGTCAGGGAAAGACCGACGAAGCAATCGTGCATTTGCAGGAGGTGGTGCGGCTCAAACCGGACGATGCCGATGCACACTATGCCCTTGGTGTCGGGCTGGCCGGCCGGGGAAGGCCCGATGAGGCGATCAAACATTGGTTACAGGTTGTGAACTTGAGACCTGATTTTACGGGCGCGCACTACAATCTGGGCGTCGCACTGGCCCGCCAGGGAAAACTCAATGAGGCATCCGGGCACTGGCTGAACGTGATACGTCTTGAGCCGAATAACGCCGAGGTTCACTACATGCTCGCCAATGCACTGGCCGCTCAGGGAAAGCTCGACGAGGCGATCCAGAATTACACGAAAGCCATACAAATCAAGCCGGAAATCGACACCTCGCCGAGACTGCACGATCTTCTGAGTATGAACTATGCCAAAACAGGCCAGTACCAAAAAGCTGTTTTATCCGCTCAGAAAGCAGTCGATCTGGCCCGTGCCGCGGGACAGGAAACGCTCGCACAGCAAATCGAGCAGCGAATTGAACTCTACAAACAAAATAAGCCTTGAGAAAATCCCCCAACGAGAGACAACATTGAATAAGCTTATTTCAACCGGCAGAATCTTTTCGATCGGCGCCGGAATTTAGCTTGATTTTTCTACCCATGATGTTTAGAATAAAGCAGCTATAAATTAGAAACTTCAGATGGAGCAAGGGACACTAACAAGACATGACAGCAAACTTAGACACACGCAGCGTTGAGTCGCCCGGGGCGACCGAAATATACATTTCAAGCACACCTCAGGAAAATGCTCCGTTTCAGGATCAGGCCCGGGAGATCTTTGCCGGAATCAGCGACGTTCTCCGCTCAAGAGGTGCCTCCATCCTTCAGGAGCGGATTTTTTCCACCCAGGCCGCGGCCGAGACTCTTCGCAAGGCACGTGCCCAGGCTTACGGCGACCTCGATGATGGGGTTACCCCGAGCTTTTTGGTGGCCGCAGAAGGTTCATCCGGACCGATTGCCGGCGTCCAGGTCCACGCCGTCAGCGGCGACAACAGGCCGAAAGTAGTACAACTGGACGGAAACCCCTGCGGACGAATCTTCCGCTCGCCCCGCTGCAGCTATCTGACGCTTTCGTACATATCCGATCAGCAGGATGAACAGGCTCCCGCACAAGCCCGGATCATGATGCAGAAAGGCGACGCTATACTCAGGAAGTACGGCGTCGATTTCCTCTCGGTGCCCCGGACCTGGATGTGGCTCAAGGACATTCTGTCATGGTACGACGACTTTAATCACGTCCGGACGAAGTTCTTCACCGAGTGGGGCCTGGTCGGAGCCGGGACCCGCCAATCCATGCCCGCCAGTACCGGTATAGGACTCGGCCCGGCCAACGGAGGCCACTGCGCGATGGACCTGACTGCGGTGCTCAAACCGGCCGGTTCCACACAGTACCTCCAGGCCGCGGGAAAGCAGCATTGTGCGATAGAATACGGCTCGGCCTTCTCGCGGGCTTCGAAGGCAATCACGCCGGCGGGCCATACGGTATTCGTCTCCGGAACCGCCTCGATTAATACCGACGGCCAAACCACACATATCGGCGACGCTGCGGGCCAGATCAAGACGACCATCGAGAACGTCCGCGCTGTGCTCGGGAATATGAACTGTGGTGACGAGGACGTAGTGCATGTAATCGCCTACTGCAAAACAACCGAAGTCGAAAAGGTGTTTGAAGCTTCCAGGAAAACTCTCGACTGGCCCTGGATAACGGTCATTTGCGACATCTGCCGCCCCGACCTGCTCTTCGAAATCGAAGCCACCGCTATGCTGAAAAGTTAGAATTGAGAAGCTAAAATCCCAATTCTGCCCACAGGATTCTGGCTCCTGAATTCTGTATTCTGCCCTTTGGCCTTTATACTTTTTCCCTGGCCTCTCCCGTATTTCCTCGTAATCAGAAGCGAGCTTCATACATACCATTCAATCTCATCGAAACCGGCATAGCTTAACTCAAACGGTTAGGCTGTTGTTGACAGGCTGTCTAGCCAAGCCTTGTTCCACGCGATGCGATACGGCCATACAGTCTCAATCGTAGAGCCAGAAATGTCCGGTGCCTTGATTCTGGAAATGAATTGTATCTGAACGGTGCAGATGAGGTCCAACTCAAGACCGTACAACTGGCGATGTCGCCGGTCCGTTTGGAAAACCGCAATTCGGGCGTACCCAATGGGTAAGTACTTGGCCACGTTGGACCACTTGGCATTCTTGCAGGCGAGTCTTCTTGCAACCTTGATGATTCTTCTGCGTGCCTTCTTGACAGCCTGCTGCGGGTCGTCTTCGTCCGCAATACTCACAACCACTGAACCATTAACCACTGCGCCCCAGGCATTACGGTGTATCTCTGCCTGTCGGGGGGTGATGACAATCTGATCGAGATTCTTCCGAATCTCATCGATGGCCAAAGGCATGTGTAGGCGGAAACTCATCAGAAGCGTTTCCAGTTTGCACAGGAACTTAGGCAAGGCTACATTGGGCTTATAGAAGACAAGGCCGTTCTCCAGCACGCCTTTGTAGTCTTCCATTGAACGTGGCCCATCACGCTTCCGGATATCTCTCAGTTTCTTGCCGTCAAGCGCAGCCCAACCTGGCCATGCGATGGGGGAACGAAGTGACACCATGTATCGGTCAAAGCCCGGAGCAAAATATTCCGCCAAAATACCAGAGTAGATGCACATGTATTGGACCTTAGAGTAGTCTCGTGACATTGGGCGAGCATATACTACCAGCTGGGGCTTTCCTGCCAATTCAGACACAAGACACCCTTCGATGTGCCACCACGGAGTTTCGGTGTCCGCCTGCAATTCCTCTAGCATTACCTGTCGAGGAACTTGAATCTTGCCGCCGAGGTGTTGACGGTAGAACAGTTTCAGCGCTAGAGCACAACCGTGGCACGTATCCACAAGACCATCGACCATCTCAACGACGGCCGTATCCCTAAACGTTCGGCTCTTGCCATTCTTGTCGAAATACACAACCTCCTTCTGCCTGTATGTGATACGACCGTGGGCGATGCTGTTGCGCACAGTACTGTCACAATAAGCCACTAGAGACGAACAGACAGCCCGTGTCAGCTCATCTACGCAGGCGGATAGCTTCCAGAGGTCATTGGTCGACTTCCCTCTTTCGCGGCGTAGGCAGATGGCAATTGGGCTGATGAATCTGTGAAGCACGCCCTCGGCGAGTTTAAGGTAGGCGGGATGGAGGCGGCGATCGCACAGACGCATAAAGGCATATTCCTCACGCTCGACAGCCGTGTCGTGCCAGTCCTCGCGTCCGATCTCGTTGAGGGTAAGCATAGCCCTATCAATGTCATCAGAACTCTTATTGAGGACCTCAATGAGCCGTGACGGATTCATGGCTAACTCCTTCTCCATGATTTCTGTATATGCTCGTAGCGCTTCCCGTGAGTAGAAACGCTCTGGTGTGCCACCGAGATACTTGGCCAGTGCTAAGTAGCCATCATGTCCACACGAAGAGAGGACGGGAAAGGCATGCAGCACCCGCGTGCGAACTTGTTCATTGACTTCGCCAGTCAGAGGGGTTCGCCACACTTCTCGTATCTTCGTGAGGTCAGATTCCATCGTGATATGGTCTTCCTGCTAACGGCGAGCTTAACCGCACGCCGCGTTTTTCGCGGCGTCCGTGTTAAAGCCCTGGTTAGGGTTCTATTTGTTTCTGCTTGGCTGCACCATGACCCTGATGATCTGTTAAGAGTTCCTTGACTTCTTTTATGACTCTTCCTGTTTCCATATCTTTGATAATTTCCAAGTAGAGATTATTCTCACGGTCAATTGTCCGTTCTAAGTGCCGCCATTCTTTATCTTTGACGTAGTAATCTGCACCAACTCGCGCATCAAGAAATGGCTTTCCTTTTCCACTATGTTTTCCTTTCATACGCATATGGTCATAAACCGCGATGCCATCTGTAAGGGTTTCTTCATGGTTTCTTCCCATTTCCCCGCATACGGGACATGGTGTTCTTTCTTCGTTTTTTGGCTCGGATAATACGGCACCACATTTCTTGCATTTGGATACCTGAAAATCAATATTCATCGGAGATTCCTTTATGCCCTAACGGCCACAATGAGCCGCGCGGCCCCGCCTCGGCTCCATTGTGGGATTAGGCCTAGTCATCTTGTTGTGGTTATACTATATACTAGGGACAGTCACCCTTTTCTGTCACCGTAAATAGGTGGCTTACCTAGTTTCTTCCAAGCGACATTTTCTTGCCAATTCTTCTGGTGAAATAATACAGAAATCATATTCACTTTCTAACCATTTAAGATTTTCATCACTGAAAATAGATTTGTCACCAGCTTTTCTTGCAGAATCTCTAGTACAGAAATAATCGCCCCCCACAGCTATATGGCAAGCTACCGAGTCACCATCAGCCCATTCTGCAATTGCTTTAGCAATATCACCTTCTTCATGTGTAGGAGCATGTGCAATTCCAGTTACCCAATGAGTATCATATTTTTCACCAAGCTCTCTAATGTGAAACATCCCTGCTTTTTTAGATTCAATAGCTCTGCCTACCTCAAATACCTTATTATGATATGCGCTTAAATCTTTATGTTTATAAAAGTATTCTTCGATATCTGAATTAACTATTCCTGCCACTCTAGGAAGTTTTATTATTTGAAAGCCAATAGAAATCGCATCTTTTAGATGGGATTCTAAAAAACTGTTATTCCCTGGATGTGCTGTTATATCAGACCTAATAGAAAATGATAATTTGATTTCACCATTTTCGCCCTCTTCAACTAACCTGTTTGTATTCGGTTTGTAGTCTGAGAAAAATTCTTTACGGTCTTTCCGTTTTATTGCCTCAAGCGTAAATACGGTTTCACACAAAAATGGAATTATTTTCTTTTCATCAATAGCTTTCCTAATAGCTTTAAAATCTTCGATTGATACCTCTTTTGGGAATTTATCTGGTGATGATATTATTCGCCAGACGTTTGAATCAAACGTAATTTTCATTCTTCCTTCAGTCCATTTCTTTATACAAATAACTACTGATTATCTGGTTTCCGTATAACATCCTGAACTTCCCGTCATTAATAGGTAGTCCATGCCGCTGGCGTATCCTTACAAAATACTAAGAGACTTTGATCTGTCAAGAGATAAAATAACGGCAGTCTGTCAAGGTGGGGCATATTCCACCATAATCAAGTCGATGGTATGTCAGTGTAACATTCTGCAGGATCGATCTGTTATTCGAAATCGAAGCCGCCGCGATGCCAAGAAAAGAGCGTAAGAGCACAAGACAATCAGCCTGTTTGTCATTCTGAATGAAGCGCAGAGCAGTGAAAAATCTCAATAATCGATAGTCAATAATAAATAATCATTCTTCTGCCCCGTGCTTGCGCAACAGTTCAACTATTTCGTCGCACCCATGCTCTTTGGCCAATGATGAAGCTGTCCGGCCGTCGTTATCTTTTGCGTTTATATCGGCGCCTTTGGCGATAAGCAGCTCAGCCACATCCCTGTAGCCTCGCGTTACCGCAATGTGCAGAGGTGTGTAGCCGTTTTTGCCCTTAGCATTGACATCGGCACCTTTGGCAATCAACAGTTCCGCCACACCTTTCTGCCCCTTCAAGCACGCTCCGTGCAGAACAGTCATGCCTTCGTACCCCAACGTGCTTGCCGCCTTGGCATTAACATCGGCGCCTTTTTCGATAAGCAGTTCTACGATATCCTTGTGACCTTTCCCGGCCGCCAGGTGAAGGGCAAGGAAGCCCCGCTCCCCTTTAGCATTGACATCAGCTCCTTTGGCAAGCAGATCCTTAGTTGTCTGCCTGTTTCCGGATGCAGCAGCCGCAAGTAGCGGAGCCCACTTAGCTGCTCTTGTGTCTCCTGTCTTGGTGACGAGAGCTTCGACCATAGCTCGTTCACCGCCCTTGACAGAATCAAATAGCGGGGAGAATGGATACGACTGCGTATAGAGATGGATGTCGGCGCCATGTGATACAAGCAGCAGAGCGGTGTCAACGTCCCACCACCAAACGGCCCAGTGGAGGGGGGTCCCAAACGCATCGGCGTTCGGATTGCCCCCCCTTGCCAGAAGCCACTCAACCATCTCCTTGTGCTGTTCGCGTACGGCCCAGTGCAGGGGAGTCTGCTCCCCGAGTTCGGCATTGACGTCAGCACCTTTGGCAAGTAGTAGTTCCGCCGCTTCCCTGTGGTTGCCGGCTGCTGCGTAGTGCAACGCAGTGTATCCCTCTTGCGTTTTCGAGCGAACGTCTAAGCCATTTGCCAAGAGTAACTCCACGATCGCAGTGTGCCCTCCTGCGGCCGCAGCATGCAACAGGGTCAGGCCTTGTTCAAGTCTCTTTCCTGCCTTGCCATTCTCGATTAGGCTCTGCACTCGTGATAGGTTACCCTTGTAGGCAGACATCAAATCAGTCGAAACCGTTGCCCCACTGCCAACCATCAAATCAAACATATTGTAACGTCCCAACTCGAAGGCGACTATGGCCGGTGTCCTCCCTTCTTTGTCAGCGGCATTAACATCGGAACCGGCAGAGACCAGCATCTCGACCATCGATATGTCCCAGTCCCGAGCCGCGGCGTGCAACGCAATCTCGCCATTAGGAACCGTTGTATTTGGATTAGCGCCGGCCCCTAGAAGCAGTCCAATCATGTCGCTGTTACCTTCTGGCACGCCCGCAGCGACGTACAACGGTGTGCACCCAATCGATTGGACGTCATCAACCAGCCAAATCGTATCCTTGTTCTTGCCCTCCAGGTCCGCACCTTGCTTGATGGCGAATCTCATCTGCTCGATATTTGTATCTCTGATGGCCCGGAAGAGCGCAGCAGTGGCTGCGGCCTTGTCTTTTGCTGTCGGCGCAGGAGGCGGGGCGGCTGTGATTTTATCTTGTGCTTCGGCGGTTAATACAAGCGCAGTCGGTACAGTCAACAAAGCCAATAGCAGTACGACTGACACAGCTATTAGACTTGGTCGTTTGTAGAATTTCTTTCCTGGTTTCATAATGGTCTTTATCCTTTCCTCGATATTTTTTACCGGCCCGGCTATGGCCAAAGACGGAACCGGCCGGGTCGATTCATATTCGGTAATTAACGTGTCAACGATTGCCCTGCTGTAATCCTTGGCTTTGGTATTCAGGCGGGCAATGGCCATCTCATCGCAGCATTTCTCCCGCTCGGAGCGAATCCTTTGGTTGGCCCACCACACGAAGGGATGGAACCAGAATATCCCCTGGGCGATGACCTGCAAAAGATTGACTACCGCATCAAAACGCACGATGTGGCTAAGTTCGTGGCCTAAGACGCCTCTGCGATGCTCAGCGCTGTCAACCTTAGCGAAATCAGCCGGCAGATAGATGCTGCCACGCAGCAAGCCCCATACAAACGGTTGACCTATGCCCTCAACCAGCCAGACTGTCAGTAAACTTTTCAAGCCAAGGCCGGAGAATAAATCCTCAATCGCATTTTGAAGTTCAGCCGTAAGCGGCTTTCTTTGCCGTCTCAGCCAAAAATTGGTCCGCAGCGCTTTTGTCACAGCCACAAGACCGAATAGGATCGCACCGGCTATCCATCCAAGCCCCAGCCATTGCCGGGCCGTGAGTCTCGGCATTGTCTCTGCGACAATAGGTGCCGGTGCTATTACAGCCGGTGAGACAGCAGCTTCGGCTCTGGATCTATCCGCACCTTCTAAAGCCATAGACATTCGAGCCGGAGATACAGAAACCGGCTCAGATAACCTTTCCTGCGGCAGAACGGCCAGTGGAACCGTAAGCAAAGGCGGCACCAGGCATTTGGCCAAGACAATCAGCCAGAGCAGGTAACGAACGTGTGCGCTTTTATTCTTCAGCGCCAAACTTAGTGCTGCTATTATCGCTACCAGGACTGCTATCTGCCAGCTTTGCGTCAGCAGATAATTTGTGATTTGGGTCAAGTAAGTTTCCATTTTATTTCTCCGAAGAAAAATATTGACTATTCTTTACTTGTTAGCCGTTTGAGTTTCTCGATATCGTCGATGCTGATTTTGCCGTGCTCGGCCAAGTACTGCATAAGTGGAATCGGGTCGCCGCCGAAGAGCCGGTCCAGGAAATCACCGACCGTCCTTTTTACGACATGTTCCCGCTTGACCGCGGCCGAAAAGACATGGGCCTTACCGCTATTGCTATGCTTCAGATAGCCTTTCTTTTCGAGCCGACGCAGCAAGGTTTGAACCGTCGCGTAAGCGATCTTTCGCCTGGCCGGCAGCTTGTTGCAGACCTCCTGCACAGTTGCTTTGCCGAGCTGCCAGACTAATCTCAGGATTTCAGTTTCCGAAGGACTCAAGGCAAGTAGTATCTTATTCGTCATTTCAATCTCCTTTTACAAGTGTATTTTACATTTGTACAACTACAATATCGTACATTTGTACAACATGTCAATAAAAAAATAAAAAAATTTTTCCCCTTACGGCATCTCAGTGTAACATTCGGCAGGGCCGACGATAGACTTCTCAAGGCCATTATTGACAAAAAACTGCCGAATGCTGGTGCACAGATGGCATTTGCCGGCATAAAATTCGGCCCTTTTATATCCCTGCTTTTCGGCATCGGCGAGCAAGCCGTAAGGCCCCTTGTTGAATAGTGTGCCGATTAAACTGCTGCTTCGAGGATCGAATTGCTTCCATATATCCTCAAGTAGTGGGCTTAGCCATCCTGTGGAGGGCGGTTCGCGAACCGCCCCTACATTGACGTTGCCTACTATGATGCCACTGCATGTGCTACTAAAAACGTTGCCGAACGGATCGATGTGCACGCCCTTGGCGCCGAGAAAAGCAGACTTGCACTTCATCGCTGCAAGACTTTCTATGGATTTTGACGCAACCAGTCCGGCCAATTTTCCCGTGGCTCGGCCGGTGAAGCGGCAGGGGTAGTCTTTTATTGCGTTGAGATACTGCTGTTCGAGCTCGGCGGGCGAGAGACTTTTAATATCAGTTGGATTTTCCAGATACTTTTGCCAGCGAACCAGGACACGGTCAGGCCCTAAAATCCCGGCCGCCATCTCGGCCAGTCGGCGCACCGGCTCGATGTCAACGTATTCCTGGTGAAACGGATCGGTGCTGACCTTGAACCGATTCATTCCGAGCTCATCGAGTCTTTGTAGCCGCTGTGTAACAATCTTTTCACTCGTGGCCCAGAATCCGTTCGTCTCGATTAAATCGACTTTACCTAAATTTTGTTTTTGTGCCTGTTCGAGAATTTCCTGTAAATGGTCCCAGAACAGAAAAGGCTCGCCGCCTGTGAAGTGAATCTTCGCGCTGTCACCGGCGAGGACTTTCAGTGACTGCCATGCGCTTATAGCGGTATCTACAGGCATCAGCCCCCCCTTCTCGGGGCAGCAGTTGTAGTAGCAAAATTCGCAGGCGCAGTTGCATTTGTACGTGAGCATCAAACCTGCCGAACGCCACAGCTTGAACTTGGGTTCGCTGCGCGTGGTCAGGCTATTGTAGATATTCTCAGACAGGTCAATCATTGTTTTCGATCAGTTGCGCCGTCACTCAGCCGTCCGTGCGATAGTGTCTTTTTCAGGTGAATTTGAATCACAGTGATATCGGCCGGCGTGATTCCGCTTATTCGAGAGGCCTGGGCAAGTGTGCTGGGCTTGAAGGCCGAGAGTTTCTCTTTCGCCTCCGGCCGTAGATGCGCGATGCTGTTGTAATCCAGGTCCTCCGGCATCCTCTTCTTCTCCAGGGTCCTCAAATTCGCCACAAGCCGCTCCTGCTTGACCAGATAACCCTCATACTTGGCATCGATCATAACCGCCTGCAGCACATCTTCAGTGAGATTCATCCTCTGAACATCGGGATTATCCGCCAGCGTCCCGCCAGGAGTTTTATCCGTCCGGCGAAGCTGGTCCCACAAAGTTATCCGGTCGGCATCCGCAGTCATCGAGGTCTTGAGATAAGTCTTTAGGCTGTCAATTTGGTCGAGCTTGTTTTGAAACTTTGTCCATCTTTCTTCGCCGACAAGGCCGACCGATCTGCCGATCTGCGTGAGTCTGCGATCCGCATTGTCTGCTCTCAGAGCCAATCGATACTCCGCTCTTGAAGTGAACATTCGATAAGGTTCGTCGATGCCCTTCGTGAGTAAATCGTCGATCATGACTGCGATGTAAGCCTGATCTCTTGCGAGAACGATTGGTTCTTTGCCCTGGAGCTTTCCGGCGGCATTTATACCGGCGATAATACCCTGCGCCGCCGCCTCTTCGTAGCCGCTGGTCCCGTTTATCTGCCCGGCCAGGAACAATCCCGATATCTTCCTGGTCTCGAGATTCGGCTTTAGCTGAATCGGCGGGCAATAGTCATATTCGATCGCGTAGCCGTAATGGACGATCCGGGCATTTTCCGTGCCGGGCATAAGTTTGAGCATTTGTTCCTGGATTTCCTTCGGCACAGAAGTGCTTATGCCGTTGCAGTAGATCGTCGATATTTGTTCGTCTTCCGGTTCCAGAAATACCTGGTGGCGGTCTTTATCCGCGAAACGCATGATCTTGGTCTCAATGCTCGGGCAGTACCTGGGGCCGGTGGAAGTAATCTGTCCGGAATAAAGCGGCGCAAGGTGCAGATTATCCCTCAAGAGCTTATGTATTTGTTGATTGGTATATGTAATCCAGCATGGAATCTGAGGCCTGTCGATTTTGTCGGTCATAAATGAAAAGGGCACCGGTTTTTCGTCTCCGCGCTGGACTTCGAGCTTGTCCAGGTCCACCGTAGCGGCATCGAGTCTCGGCGGCGTACCGGTTTTAAGCCTTTTAAGTTCGAGCCCGATCTGCCGAAGGCTGTCCGAGAGTTCGTTGGCAGCGGGCTCATCGAGCCGGCCTCCGGCGAGTTGCTGCGTTCCAATGTGCATTAAGCCACGAAGAAATGTCCCCGTGGTCAGGATGACGGTTGGAGCATTATAAATCCTTCCGTCAGTGCACTTCACTGCCCGCATGCTGTTTTTCTCGGTTATAATCTGCGAGACCATCGCCTCGACAATAGTCAAATTAGGCGTTTGTTCGAGCAGCATACGGATGTGATTTTTATACTTGTATTTATCGGCTTGAGCCCTCGGAGCACGGACAGCCGGACCTTTCGAGCGATTCAGCAGGCGAAATTGTATCCCCGTCGCATCTGTAGCCAGCCCCATCAAGCCCCCTAGCGCATCGACCTCGCGCGCAATCTGCCCTTTGCCAAGTCCGCCGACAGCCGGATTGCAGCTCATCTTTGCTATCGTGTCCTTGCTGATTGTCACAAGGCAGGTTTTGGCACCGATTGTTGCAGCCGCATGGGCAGCCTCAGCGCCGGCGTGACCGCCGCCTATAACAACGCAATCAAACTCATTTGTTTTCATTCCATTGGACATTTTAATCCCGCACTAATTGTATCCATAGTAGCGTTATAAAGCAATGGACTTGGTCATCCCTAACGGGACTGCTGGGAGGTTGAAACACTACAGGGCAATTGGTGCGGGATAGCTTTTTGAACATTCTAATCAAGTCTTGACAACTGATGTCATTTTTCTAATAATGGTATCATAATGAATATAATATACACAGCACATCTAAAATTTCGGTTAAAGGTGAGAAACATACCGTCTTCTTTACCCAAGAAAATTTATAAAGAAGCAAAGGAGCATTACTACGATAATCTAACTCGCCATTATGTGGCTGTTCATAAGCTTGAATTCAATAATAAAGTAAGAGAGTTTGCCTTAACATATGACAAAAAAGAAGATGTAATAGAAATAATTACGGTTCATCCTTTAAAAACTTATCAGAAAATAACCCGGATAAAGTCGGGAAGGTGGCAAAAAACATGAGCAAGAAACCTTTAGTAAACTACGATTATGAATCAGATATCCTTTACATTGTAGCTAAGAAGGCTAAGGAAGAAGAATTTGTAGAGATTGCTCCAGGCATAAATGTAGAGCTTGATGACAGAGGCCAGGTGATAGGGATAGAAATCTTGAATGCCTCAAAATGCTTAAAGCCCATTGTTGAACCTCTATATAAACATATTCAGACGGCTTAGGAAAGAAGTGTGTTTTAAATTCGGTTGAAATGCATCTAAACAGCTTCTTATACGGCAACGTTCTGTGCTTTGAGAGATTGAAATCGAAGATAATCCAGAACGCCTGATGCGGAGTAGCCAGCCCGCCAAGCCAACTCGTCATATACAAAGGCAAGAATAAGAAAATATTTTTGATTGACAATGGCGATGAACCAAGATTTCTTGTAATTGGAAAGATTTCAGGAGAGCATTGGTCAGCGATCATTACCTGGCGGCGTGAAAAGATAAGGATCATCTCGGTAAGACGATCCAGAAAAGAGGAGATTGATATTTATGAAAGCTAAGGAATTCGACAAGAGATTTGACGATCGCATGGACATTTCTAAATATTTGGATATGTCAAAAGCCAAAAGGCCCGGACAAGAGCAGAAAAGAGTAAATGTCGATTTCCCTCTGTGGATGATCCGCTTTTTAGATAAAGAGGCAAAACGTCTGGGTGTACCTCGACAATCCATCATCAAAGTATGGATAGCCGAACGCATGGAAAAAGTCTCATCTTGAGTTCAGAACTGTTCCTTTGCTGTCAGCGCGACTGCCGATGCAATGGCAAAATTTGCCGTATGGGTAATGCTTACGCTTATATGTTTGATGCCAAGTTTGTCGGCGATTTTTCTAACCTCTCCACCAAGAGTCACCTCAGGCTGACCTGCAGGATTATTGATTATCTCTATATCCGTCCAGGCGATTTTGCCGCGCCAGCCTGTCCCTATCAGTTTAAGAATGGCTTCCTTGGCGGCGAAGCGACCGGCTAATTTCTCCACTTCGTTCTTATTGGCTCCGGCATAAGCCTGCTCGGCGGCAGTGAAAACCCTCTTGATGAAACGCTCGCCGTGCCGCTCTATCATCTGCTCTATCCGCGGACAATCGACCAGGTCTATACCGTGTGCAATAATTTCCATCTCTTGATCCAAATCAGTATTTCGTTGTTATTGCCCGATCCGGCTTTCACTCCCTGATGTTTCACTGCTGGTATTGCTGATTCGATAAATCTTTTCCAAACAAAAATCTACGAATTTATCTGTCCTGCTGAGTTTAGCCTCTGACTTGATTCCGGCATTGAGTTTATCAATATCCTCTTTGCGACGATCTAAAAGAATTTTCTCTTCTACCAGCTCCTGCACCTGCTCGAACGGTTCATAACCGGCTAATTGCTTTTCCTCCAGCTTCATTATGAAAATGTGGTCCTTCGTTACAACAGGCCCGGCCACTTGACCCGGTTCGATCTTCTCAGCTTCGACAGCAAGGATATCAAAAGGCGCAGCCAAAGAGGAAGGCTGCACCGGCCTCCACAATCCGCCAAACTCCCTCCAATCCCCGTGCGAAAATTGCTTTGCCAATTCGCCAAAGTCCTCACCTGATTTTATTAGTTCAAGCAACTTATTCGCCCGCTCTTTGGCGAGCTGCCGGCGGTCTTCGTTCGGATCTGTCACTTCCAACATGGCCGGTTGAATATCAATCAACCGAAACCTTATCCTCGCAGTTCTTGCGAAATATGTGTCCTTTATACGGTTGTAGCAATCCATTAGCTCGCGATAGGTAACCGGACTGTTAACAGGCATTTTCGACGCTCTATACCATTCAATGAGAATCGCTCTTTTCTGCTGCTCTATAAAGCTCTTTTTATCCATCTGGCTTTGTTTAAGTGCATCGTCGGCCCTGGCCTGGTCTCCTCCAAAGTTGAGAACAAATTTTCTGTACTCATTTTGCGCCGCCTTTTCCAGACCTTCATCAATCTTCCCTCCCGCTTGCCTCTTGGCGCGCTGATAAAGCAGAATGTTCGAGATTTTCGCCATAATAACTTCTTCAAGCTGCCCTTTAGCCCGCTCTTTGAACTGCTCAAACTCGTTCGCTTTAGCAATAGGCCCGAAATACTCCATTGGCGAGATATACATCCCATTTAGTCGTGTTCGTGTCTCGATGATCTCATCGCTGGTTAAAGTCTCGCCGTCGATCATCAGGACAAATCCACCTGCCGCCTCGACAAGTTCTATTTTCTGCGTAACAGCACGACGTTCCAACTGAGCATCGGTCAAAGGCTTGTTACCGCCATCACAGCCTCCTATTAACAGGAGCATCAACACTGATAAAAAAAAGTACTTACACATACTCTAATCCCAAATTTACCGCTCAAAACCGGAAGATTTATACCGATACATCAGTATTACCTTTCAGGCCGATTTCATCAGCTACCTCGCGCATCCCCATAATCACATCGCTGATAAGCTCACCCAATTCAACGCCCAGCATCCCGGCACCTTTTTCAATGACATCCCGGTTCACGCCCGCGGCGAAGGATTTCTCTTTCCATTTCTTTTTGACCGACTTTGCTTTCATGTCCAATACGCTCCTGCTCGGCCGCACCAGTGCCGTAGCCACAACGAGCCCGGTCAGTTCATCGACAGTGTATAAAACCTTTTCCAGCTCGCTTTGAGGCTCAACGTCGGTACATATACCCCAGCCGTGAGAGACCACAGCCCTGATGTATTCAGCAGGCCAGTTTTCGGAAATCAGAATTTCTTCGGTCTTGTGGCAGTGCTGCTCGGGAAATTGCTCATAGTCTAAATCATGGACTAATCCAATAACACCCCATTTTCCCTCGTCCTGCCCACGTTTGCGGGCACAATAGCGCATAACCGCCTCAACAGCCAAAGCGTGCTTAATCAATCCTTCACTTTTATTGTATTTTTGCAGCAGCGAAAAAGCCTCTTCACGGTCCGGCGTAACACCTGTCATAACCTGCCCCTTGATACTATAAAAATCGCCTTTTTTATCGCCCCATAAGAGCAAATGCCAACCTACGGAAGTTAATCTAAAAACAACTTCGCAAAATTGCAATTCTTATTTCCAAATCCCTGCAGGTATATTTTCCCCTGCATATGCGTGAAATCCTGCCTTCACAAGCTCCAAATTTATAAAAAATAAACAAAATTCATAACAATCCCGACGGCAAGGCAGTATAATCTCCAACGATGTTCCCAGCGGGAAAAAGAATGTGACGGATGATATTAGTGCTTAGGGAAAACAAGTTAGGGAAATGAGAAATGAATAAAATATACCTGCTTATTGGATTATTGGTGATAAGTGCATCTGCTGGTTGCAGCAGTTCTGATATTGTCTCTACCGACCGCTTAAAAATGCTTGAGCATAAATGTGTGTATATCGCACCGCTCGAAAGCGAGGACCCGCACGTAGGAAAAGTCATCCAAGATGTTCTTGAAAAAGAGCTAATGAGGCAGAAAATTGAACTATGTGATCCCAATACGGCAACGGTTTTCGTCACCGGAGCGACTTTTTTGACATTAAGAGGTACCGCTTCCACTTCAAGTCAGGCTATTGAGAGCGTATCTCTGGTAGCTAAAGATACCGATGGTGAAGTCCTATTGTCGGCTTCTTACGATAATAAGGAGCGATATACCGCCAGCAGACTTGCAAAACAATTCGGCTCGGCCCTGGCCAGGAAGTTAAAGTAAAATATCGGCTCCGAACAGTGCCTGTTCGACTTTACAATGCTTGCCAACCGCCTTATTAAAATTTCCGAGCGGCCCCAATACCAATACCCCAGGCATCGCCGGTAAACTGGCATTCTAAAAAGTAGGAAGTTCTTTCGTTCGCATCCAAGGATGCGCCGACATAGCCGCCAAATTGTGACATTTCCTCAATATCACCTGAGGATTCCGTAACCATTCTCGTCGAATCTTCAGCAACTGTTTCACCACTGAAATCAAGGTCTCCATTTACAAAATGTAAGAATGGGCCGCCATAAAGACTAAAACTATCATTCATTCGCCAGGTTGGGCCGATGGCAATCTGGGCTTCCCAGAACTCAATCTCGGCATTGCCGGAATAATTAGAATCGCCCGATAAGCTGATATCGCTGTCACCAGGTTTCACCCATGTCATCTGTACTAATCCGCCCCAGGTAATGTCTTTGTCCTCCCATATAGTTACCTTTGTTCCGAGACCCCATGCAAATCCGAAACTTCCATCGAATCCCGAATATTGATGTAGAGCACCATCAGGATAAGTTTGATCTATATCACATTCGGCATCGGCAACACCCAGGCGCAAGAACGCGTCCCAGTTGTCGCTGATACCATAGCTTACCCTGCCAAGAACAATATTCGATTTCAGGTCCTTAATCTTGTACTTACCTCCTTCGGGGGAAACTATAAATGGATCTTGACCTGGGGTATAGTCGATCTCTCTATCTGTTCCAGACGCTTCCAAATCCATTGTCTCATTGGCATATTCAATACCAACCGACCACTGGTCTTGCCCAAGCATAGCCTTAGGGGGACCCATCGGAGACAAAGCCAGAACTGCCGAACCAGATACACCTACTATCATAAAGGCAACAGCAAATAGTGCTATTCGCTTTTTCATAAGTCACAATCCTTTCAATTCTACATACCTAATACCTACTTGACACATTTTAAGCCTTAATTTGGCACACATGACATATCGACCCACATTAACTAAAAGCTTACTTTTTTTTTAGACTTGCCATTTAAAAAATCAAGTAACAGCACTGTTAAAACTCACAATTTTTCACAATATATGAAAATCTCCTTGACACGCAACTCTCTAACGCGCGACTTCTTCTTTGTTTCCTGTCAAATAACAGAAGAAAACACGAATCTTTGCCATATTATCAGCTTTCTCGCAGTAAGATGCTGAATTTTGGTGAAAAAGAGTGTAAGAAAAATCTAAAATTCAGGAGGTACCCTCAAATAGTTTTTTTATAAAGCACCGTGGTAAACCAGCCAACAAAGCCATAATCGGTCCTGACTGTATTAGGATGTGCAAAATTAGGCCCGATAACCCAACATCATCGCGCTGCTGCAGCAGTTCAGCAAGTCGGTTCTTTGGCATTTCTTCTTGACAGATGTGTGCGAATAATGTATACTTATAGTTGTAGCATCTGGAGGTGTGGTGAAAACTGTTTTTCCTTTCTCGGAAGTTTTCCCCCACTAATAATTTAGTTGTCCTATACCCGGCACGTGACAAGGGTGCGGACGAAAATTTGTAGTGTGCTACTAAAATTAGAGTAAAACAATTTTTGCGAGAACTCAGTCATGAAAAACAAAAACAGAAAGAATGCGATAAGGCCCAATACTTTTTTGGCTCTCCTGGCGATAGCCATGTTAACAACGGCTGTCACAAAGACTGCGATGGCAAAATCGTTGTACGTAATTGCCGATATCAAAGGCAGTAGTACCGACAGCACACAACCGGTACAAGCCTACGATATTGGAGTCGATGGTACTTTGATTTTTCAGGCTCAGCACGATATTCCCCATAGCATGCTTGGTGCCGTGGGCATGGCAATCGATTCGGATTATGGATACGTATTCATCACGTATGAGGCCTCCGGTGAAATTCAGTTGATAGAAGCAACAAAAATGACAGACGCAGGTACAACAGTAGCCCCGGACGCCAGGGACTTAGCGGGCATCGTTTACGATCACAAAAACAGTTTACTTTACTGTGTTGACCGTAGAACAAACAGCTTGTACGTGTATAATTGGTGGCCGGAGAACGCCACACTTACTCATGTCTCCGGTTCACCATTCGCCCTGAGTAGGGCTACCGCCTATGGGATTGCCCTGGACGAAATCGACGATCTTCTCTACGTAGCTAACGCCAGCAACACAATTACTGTTTATAGTACCTCCGATTGGTCATTGGTAGATACCATCTCAGTCAGCCGAATTGCCATTAGTATTGCAGTAGATGTTACGAACGGCTTCGTTTATACCGGCGGAGGATATGCAGGTAATATGTTCCTCACCCAGTACCATTTAGCTACGGGTACTGAGACTGAGGTACAGGTGGAACCCGATGCCGGCGTCATGGGGCTCGGTGTGGATCCAGATACTGGCTTTGTATATATGAGTACCGGCAGAGACACCGTTTCTGGCGGGGATAATCTTCTGGTCTACGACTCAGCACTTAACCAGATCGATATCATCACTGCCATTGGAAATCCTACCGGTCTGGCTATTCCAGGCAAAGATATCGGTTACAATCCACTGAATCTCAACAAACAAGTTCTAAGAGGCGCCAGTGCCAGTACTGACTTTGATGAAATGAAGACCGTAGACGCAGGCGACACTTATACCTATGGTATTTACTTCGATAATACAAATGATTATACCGTAACCGATGTGTCTATTGTTGATATACTCCCAAAAGAGGTAACTTTTGTATCGGCTGATGACGATGGAGTAAACGGACATTATGACTATGACGAACAGACTTGGACACAAACTTACACATGGACATATCAAGATCTGCCGCCACAAACATCTACACTTTTGGAGATAACCGTACAGGCGAAAAAAGATATAGCCGTCGGTACGATCATTACGAATTCGGTAACGATCAACAGCAACGAAACGGCACCGACAACAACAAGTGTTGATGTTATTTTAGGGAACAATCCCTTTAACCTGAAAAAAAGTATTATTGGCAGTACCGAGGGCCAGGTCGCCCAGGTCCAATCCAACGATATTATTACCTATGCGATCGACTTCGATAACAAAAATAATAATTTCCCTGTAACGGAAATATCCGTCGTCGATACCCTCTCAAGGGATGTAACCTTCTTAAGCGCTAAGGATGAGAAAGGTAAAGATATCGGAAAGTACGAGGATAAGGAACACACTTGGACATGGTCAATTGAGTCTCTGGAACAGGAAGAAGAGATTCATTTAGAGTTAAAAGTCTCTATAAATCCGGACCTTCCCTTGGGCACCACGATTACCAACGTCGTCACTATCGACAGTAATGAAACACTGCCATCCTCGACAAGTGTTGATGCTGTTGTATCCTACAAACCACTAAATATCACGAAGATAGCCATGGACAAGTCCGGCAGCGAAATCAAATGGATAGAACCAGGCGAGAGCTTCATTTATCAAATCTGCTTCGATAATAGTAATAATGATTCCGAGGTAACAGAGATATTCCTCGATGATACACTCCCGAGTGAGGTAACTTTCGTATCAGCTCAAGTTAACAATAAGAATTTTACTGGTAATTATGACCTTAAAAATCACACCTATACAGGAACACTTAAGTCTCTCGAACCGAAAGAAAAAGAGATTTGTTTAGAGTTAGAGGTAAATGTCAATAAAGATACGCCCATGGACACCATCATTAGCAATTCCGTCATAATCGACAGCAATGAAACGCTGCCGACAATAGCGGATGTTAATATCGTCACGGGTGAACCCCTATTGGAAGTTGATAATCTGAGTATAACTCCCAACGAACTCAGACGCAACGGCACTTCACCGCGTATAAAGGCCGTCGTGCAACTCCCACAAGGTGTTCATAAAGATAACATCAACCCGGATGATCGACCTAAACTTTACTACCAGGACAGAAACACAGGAGTGTTCGTAGAAATCGGAAGTAGTGTAGGCGGTTCATATCCGACTGGAACTGATAACAGGCCAACGATTACCGTCTATTTCAGCAGGCCTGAATTGATGAATGCTGCGCAATACTATGGAAGAGTCAATTTGAAAATTGAAGGCAAACTCAATACAGGCCAATCCTACTTAGGCTACGCAATCATCCATATAACCAAATTCGCAGGCGACTAAGATATAGGCATGTTTATCTGCTTTCGCAAAGCAAAACAGCGAGAGTAGAAAAAGATGATAAGACATTCGTCTGTCGGAAGCTTGACTATTGAATTGGACTTTAAGAGAGGCAGACTCGAAAACTAAGATACGAATCTTTGCCCGGGGCTGGCAAGTCATTCCGCCTTGCCCCCATATTCATCAAATCGGACAGGGAAACATTTCGCATAACGCTTACTGACGTTTTGCGCTCGGTATGGTTTCGGTTCCTGTTTATCCTGTTATTTTTCAGCCTTCTCGTAGCTCTCTAAATCAAAAAC
>Ga0307379_10003739_pt1 | contig 21973 bp, 18 predicted proteins | sample UN2MG_FD_202237 | JGI IMG/M metagenome (GOLD analysis project Ga0307379, IMG submission 202237) | Soil microbial communities from Risofladan, Vaasa, Finland - UN-2 | ecosystem: Environmental > Terrestrial > Soil > Coastal area > Acid sulfate soil | place: Finland: Risofladan, Vaasa | collected... | reverse complement strand
TTCCTTAGGAGAGAGCTCTATTGAATTGATACTCTGGGAAGCCGTGGCGAATCCCCACATGTCAACAAAGGAAGGAACATAAACTTGATACGGACAGACTATAGAAAAAACACTTTTTAAGGTGTTGATGATTGCAGTGAAATTCTGCAAGTTAGTCCAGCCAGAAGCTCCAGACTGGACAGACATAATACCATCGGGATTTAATCTTTCTTTGACTAACTGATAAAACTCCTGAGTATATAGCAAACAAGCTGGTCCTGCCTCCAGAGGCTCAACCAAATCAATTATGATAACATCAAATCTATCATCGGCTTCCTGCAAGTATTTTCGGGCATCAGCAAAATAAAGCTTGGCTCGCGAATCATCGAAAGAGCCCTGGTGAAAAGAAAAAAGGAAACGGCGGCAGATATCTATCACCTGCCTATCAATATCTACCATGACTACCTTTTCTACCGTATTATGCGCCAGCACCTCGCGCAAGGTAGCCCCTTCGCCACCACCAGCAATAAAAACTGCCTTGGGGCATGGGTGACTGAGCATCCCCGGATGAACCATAGCTTCGTGATAGATAAACTCATCCTGCTCGCTGGATTGAATTTTACCATCCAGCACGAGGCAAATACCGAAACTTCCAGTATCGACAATATCTATAGACTGGAACTTGGTTCGTCCCGAATATATTACCTGCTTAATACTATGGAGCTGAGCAAGGTCAGGACTGACTTCATCATGCAGCCACTTGCTTCTGTCAGGGTTATCTGGGTCGCTCATTTTAACTCACAGCCAACTCGATTGTTTTGCAAAATACCCCTTTTCAACTCAATAAAAGAGGGACTCTCCGCCCCTAGCTTTTCCACTAATGGTTTAACAGCTTGCTCAGGGTCAATAGAATCCCCGCAAGTGAATATGTCTACAGCAGCATAACCATGTTCCGGCCAAGTATGAATGCAAAGATGGGATTCAGCAATGATTACCACGCCGCTTATCCCGTGGGGGCTAAATCGATAAAAAGCTTCGTTAACTACAGTAGCCCCAATTTGTTCAGCAGTATCACAGAGACAATCTTTAATAAAATCTAAGTCGTTAAGCATCTCCGACTTGCAATCTTTTAGTTCCAGTAGTAAGTGCCTTCCGAGAGCATCCAAATCACCGTCCCTCCTTTAAGATTTTTTATTTGACGAAGTCCTCACCTCCAATCTACTAGAAAAAATGGTAACAACAAGGTGTAATTGTATCTCTTGTAACAATGCTTTTCAAGACCACTACCTATTGCCTATTGACAAAGGCATTTTGACTATGTACAATCTATTGACAAAGGCTGATTGACGTTATAAAATTAGCCAAGACTCAAAAAAAAGGAGGCGACAGATGAAAGTTTTTGGTGGTTTATTTGCCCTAGTACTGGCGATGTCTCTGGTGCTGATACCAGCCGCTCCGGCGTCAGCCGCTGAGGGATATGGTGGGCTGGACAACTGCGAATGGGACACCGTAAAGTGGCAGGATAATGAGAATTCTTGGGGCTTGTACCTACAGCATTGGGGAAGGACTCCGATCACTGCCATGTCACGTTTAGCAGGCCTGTGTGGTCCCAACGTCATGTGTGGTGATTCCTTCGGCCTAGACTGTCCCAAGGACCCCAACACATGCCTGGGTGGCTGCGCCGGCTGCCGCGCCACACAAGAGGGCTTCCTGGCAGGCTGCTCGGATCCGCTATCATGCACAGATTCCTTGAGCGATGTAGCTTGTACGGCACTGGCAATGCCTGAGGAGGATTGCCCAGAAAGCACACTGTACGGGTGCGCAAAATGCTGCTGCTGCTGGGGAATTAGTCTGGCTTTTGCCAACAAGAGCTGGGGTGCTTGTGACATCGGCGATCAGCCAAGGATCAACAACGACCACCCGAATCACTTCGGCAGCACCACCAACAACTACGGAGGTGATTGGGGAATTAGCGGATGCGCTCACACCGAATGCATCGCCCAGACTTGGTGCCTAACAGATAATCTCTGCGCTACATGCATTCCCTAAACAGAAACAAACCAGGTTGAGAAGAAATTACAGCCTGTTAGGTTCGCGATTATGCTTCGAACCCATGGGGGAATCAGATTGATTTACCATGGGTTCGATCATTTTTAGCAGTCGCCTCCAGTAGGATAGCAAGGCCGAGTGTATAGTCTTGTCCAAAGAAGCACTTACTACAGTTTATATAGCCAGCGGGCAACCAGAGGCGCAAATTATCAGAGGACGCCTCGAAAGCGAAGGAATACCAGCTATGCTTCGTTATGAGAGTGCTGGACTTGTTTATGGCCTTACCGTTGATGGCTTAGGCCAAGTAGAGATACAGGTGCCCTCTTCTCTGGCTCAAAAGGCAAAGGAGATTCTAGCTGCTTAAAAAGGAGAAAAGCTAAGCTTCCAGGCCAAGCCCCGCATAAAGAGCTTTGAAGTCAAAGTAATCATCTAGAACATTCTCAAACTTCCGTAGCTTCTGAGGATTATGGAGGCTGGCTCTGGCTAGAGCCTCTTCAATACCGGCTATGACGCCGAAAGTATTTTGTTTTACCGCTATCATGGGCACATGCTTATCTTCAGCTTGATAGATAACAGTTGGCAAGGGCTTTGAATTATCAGCAACAATGAGGCACTTGGTTGATGTCTCTAAGGCAGCCAGTTGCATATCAGGACGATCGCCTCGGACCACTGCCGCCTTATTTTCTTTGCGGTTGAAATAGTCTATTCCAGAGTCAGGAGTCATAGCTCCCAACATCACATTCTCTACCATCTCGCCCGTGCCCTCTGGGCAAGTCAAGATTTCTCCATCGAGAATTTCAGCCAGCTCCCTAACGCTTACACCAAGTAGTGTCCGAACCTCGGGAAGCATACCTAGAACATTCATTCCAGCCTCTTGAAACAAGGTTGTCATGTGCTGCCTCACCACCTCTATCCGAGACTCTGGCGCAAAGTTAATAACAACTCCTAGCAGTCTTTGCTCTAGCTTTTTAGCTACTTGAGCGATTTTTGATGGGCTTAAGTCTGAGGAATAGCGCAGCACAACAACCACTTTAGCATCCAAGGCCTCAGCAATCGTGTAGCAAGCCAGGGTAGCCACCTTATCTACGCCCAAATCGCCAAGCCCTTCCGTAAGAACGACATCTTTACCTCGTGATATCTGGGCATAGGCCTGCCTAATCTTCTGTGTAAAACTTTCCACCTCGTCAGTTAGGTTTCGCCATAAGTCTCGGCGGGATAAACGAACAGGACTAAGCAGTTCGGTAGATTCTGACAATTCAAGGGCCTCCTTGATAAAAATGGCATCTTCGTAACCATCTGCACTGCTAGCCTCAGCAAGCTGGACTGGTTTAATAAAGCCTACTTTTCTCCCCTGGCTAAGTAACTTCCTACCAATGCCAGCACATATGGCTGTCTTTCCCATGGCTTCCACAGAGGCTAAATATAAAGCGCCCATGTTCCCTCCTAACTGTATGAGCTTGGTTATTATATTATTTTGTATCGCTCTTTACAACCAGACAGGAGCAGCCTATAATATTACTATACACGAACGGCTAACTGAGGGTTTCCACACTCTCAGTTTTTTTACTACCCTTCAAGCAAAGGAGTATCACATGGAACAAAAGAAAGTATTCATTACTCAAGAGGGTTTAATTAAACTAAAATCTAAACTGGAATATCTATTATCAGTACGAAGGCAAGAGGTAGCTAGCAAGATTAAACGGGCTAGGGAGATGGGGGGTACCGAGAACAATGCTGAGTATGAAGACGCCAAGAATGACCAAGCTTTCGTCGAGGGCAGAATTCTTGCGCTGGAAAATATCACCAGGAATGCAGAGATTATAAAGTCACCAGTCTCCCCAGGTATAGTCGAGTTGGGCAACAAGGTACTTATTCATAATCAAGACGGCAAGATAGAACAATTTACTATTGTAGGTAGTACTGAAGCCAACCCCGCTGAGGGTAAGATTTCCAACGAGTCACCCGTAGGACAAGCCCTGCTGGGTAAGAAAGTCGGCGATAAAGTTGAGGTGGCAACCCCGGCCGGGGTGTTTGACCTGCTAATAATGGAAATAAGCTGAGTATTATGTCAAGATTAGAGCACATTGCCCAACAGCGTTTGGTAAAACTGGAAAACATACGACGCAAAGGGATAAATCCCTACCCTCATTCCTATCATCGCAGCCACACTACTCAAGAGGCAGTAGCTCTATTTGAGCACCAAGAAAGAAGCCTGCAGGCTGTCCCCAACCCAGAACTGAGCCTTGCCGGTCGGATTACAGCTAGCCGCCTTATGGGGAAAATAACCTTCTTAGATATTCGTGACGGCTCGGGCAAGATTCAGCTTTATTTTTGCCATGACCTCCTTGGCACCGAAAAATACGAACTTCTTCATAACATTGACACGGGTGATATCATCGGCGCTAGGGGCAAGCTTTTTCGAACCAAGACCGAGGAGATAACTCTTGAGGTAACCGATTTCACTCTCTTGTCCAAGTCTCTCCAGCCACTGCCTGAGAAATGGCATGGGTTGGTTGATGTTGAAAAGCGCTACCGACAACGCTACCTTGATTTGATTTCCAACGAAGAGGTTAAGTCTACTTTCGCACTTCGCAGCCAAGTTATCACAGCTTTACGACATTTCCTAAATGAACAGGGATTTATCGAGGTGGAAACGCCGGTATTACAGCCACTAGCAGGTGGTGCCCTGGCTCGCCGCTTTAAAACTCACCACCAAGCCCTTGACCAAGACCTTTATCTGCGCATTGCCTTAGAGCTTTATCTCAAACGGCTGATAATAGGCGGCTTCGATAAAGTTTACGAGATTGGACGTGTATTTCGCAACGAAGGCATTTCCACTAAACATAATCCCGAATTCACCATGCTGGAAAGCTATCAAGCCTATGCTGATTACAACGACGTGATGAAAGTTGTGGAAGAGATGGTATCCTACATTGCAAAGGAAGTCGTTGGCAGAGCTGAAGTCAAGTTCGGTGATGAGCTTATCAACCTTGCCCTCTCTTGGCAACGTCTTTCCCTTCGTGAGGCAATCAAGGAACATTGCGGCATCGATTTCGAAGACTACCCTGAAGCTGCCTCACTGCGAACGCAGATGGAGCAAATGGGAATAGAAGTTGACCCTAACAAGGATAGAGGCAGGCTAGTGGACGAGCTTATTTCTACCTTCGTTGAGCCCCATCTGATACAACCTACTTTCCTTATAGATTATCCTGTGGAGATGTCGCCTCTGGCTAAGAGAAAGCGAGACAATGAGCACTTAGTAGAGCGATTCGAGGCTTTTATTGGCGGTATGGAAATCGCTAATGCCTTCACCGAGCTTAATGACCCTATAGAGCAAGAAGAACGTTTTGAAGAGCAGAAAGAGATGCAGGCTACTAAGTTAACGATGGCGAAATCAGGTGCCGAAGAGCCGGAAATCGATGTTGTTGACGAGGATTTCCTCCTAGCCCTAGAATATGGTATGCCGCCTACCGGCGGTCTGGGAATAGGCATCGACCGTCTGGTAATGCTGCTGGCTGATAAACAATCTATCCGTGAAGTTATCATTTTCCCGCAACTAAAAACAAAATAGCAAAAGGCTCTGCTTTACTATGCTGGATATTAAGCTAATCCGTGATAATCCGGACTTAATCCGCGAAGCTTTGCAGAAGCGTGGTGATAGTGCTCCGCTTGGCGAAATCATAAAGCTCGATGAGCAGCGTCGCCAGTTGCTTCATCAAGTTGAGGCGCTTCGAGCTCAGCGCAACGAAGTGAGCAAGCAACTAGGCAGGATGGCGGAAAAACCACCTCAGCTTATTGCTGACATGCGTCAACTCGGGGAAAGGATTACATCCCTGGAGACAGAGGTAGGTCAGATTGAGACTGAGTTGGAAGACTATCTGCTGCGGTTGCCCAACATACCGGCGGCTGACGTGCCCGTGGGCAAGGATGAACGAGATAATGTGGTAGTACACTCCTGGGGTGAGCAGCGAGATTTTTCCTTCACGCCACTACCCCACTGGCAGCTAGGAGAGACGTTGGGCATCATCGATTTTCAGCGGGGCGTTAAGCTTTCTGGTAGCCGCTTCTACGTTCTTAAAGGGCTAGGAGCTCATCTTCAGCGGGCACTCATTTCCTTCATGCTCGACCTCCACGTAAATGAGCATAGCTATACTGAAATTTATCCCCCCTTCATGGTGAAACGGGAATGTATGGTTGGCTCAAGCAACCTGCCTAAATTTGCCGATAACCTATACCATGATGAAGAGGACGATTTCTGGTTTGTTCCTACCGCTGAAGTGCCATTGACCAATTTACACCGCGATGAAATCCTGCCGCCAGGTACCTTGCCTCTTCATTATGTTGCTCACACCACCTGCTTCCGACGAGAGAAAATGGCAGCCGGGAAGGATACACGGGGCATCAAGCGAGGACATCAGTTTGATAAGGTCGAGCTTTATAAATTCACTGAGCCAGAAGCCTCTAATCAAGAACTAGATAGGCTGGTAACAGATGCTGAGGATGTATGTCAACGACTGGATATTCCGTATCGAGTGGTGCAGCTATGTACCGGCGACCTGGGCTTTGCTGCGGTCAAAACCTTTGACATTGAAATGTGGGCTCCTGGCTGCGGCGAATGGCTCGAAGTTAGCTCATGCAGCAATTGCGTGGATTTCCAAGCCAGACGGGCAAACATCCGCTATCGCCCGGGACCTGAAGCTAAACCCACTTTTGTTCACACTCTTAATGGCTCCGGACTTGCTTTACCCCGAGTGCTTATCTCGGTACTGGAGAATTATCAGCGAGCTGATGGCAGCATAACAGTGCCTGAAACGCTAAAACCATATATGGGAGTGGAGATAATTAAAAATAGCTAAGGCAGCTATACCGCACCTATTCTGAAACGAACCGAGGCATGAGTTCAGTTAAGACAAAGTATAGCCCAGGAGGATGCCAGACAAAATGCAAGATGATTTTAAGTCCCGGTACACATGCCCCAAGTGCGGCGCCAAAGTCAGGATTTCATCCGGACACTGCCCAAAGTGCGGCTTTATTGGCTCCATGGAGCATAAGGACATCCGCCTTCGAGGAACAAACGCTAATGGCCAAGTAGTAACTGTTTCTCCACCAACCGGGGGGCAAGATACCCAAAACCAGAGAACTTCACAAGCTCCTGGCATAACATCTCGATACACATGCCCCCGCTGCGGCGCCACTACAAACAAGGCATATGGGCGCTGTCCAAACCGACGAAGCTGTGGCTACAGTGGTGCAATGCAACCTAGAGATATACACCAACAAGTGAACAACAACATAACAAGCCCTGAACAATCGAGACCACAGCTACCAGGCCCTTAACTTAGATGTCATTGCGAGGCACAGAGTGCCGCGGCAATCTCGGTGTGGTTTTGGGGGGAGTGCACCGCCTCCCATCCACCGAGATTGCTTCGTCGCTAGCGCTCCTCGCAAAGACAGTAGAGGTTGGCCAAGATTGCTTCGCGGAGTTTACCCTGAGCCAGATTCTTTGGTCGCTCCACTCCCTCAGAATGACAGAAGGCGAAGGGCTTGCAATGACTGAAGAAGAAGTCACAATGACAAGAAGGAAAGAGCACACCCCCGAATTACGGCCTAGGCATGGACATAACCGATGGCAGCTAATACCTAAAAACCTGACCGTGGGTACCTTTTTCACTTTGTCTGCCAAAGGGACGAGGAACACCACGACATAACCAATCCATTCCACTCTACTTTGCCTGGGTGTTATAATTAGGACAGGTATATGGTGTGTCATTTATAAAGCCTGTTAGCAGAAGCGATAAAGATAATAGAAATACTCATTATATCCACCGGAATAATCGGATAATGGTGATAGCGTGCAGCGAATAGTACTGTGTCCCCATTGCCACGTGCGGGCAGAAAAAGACGATTTGGGCGAGCTACTATGTCCCAACTGTAACTCAAGGTTATGCCCTGAGGCTCATATTGTTGGCCCCTATTCCAGATGGTGCCCACAATGCCGCTGGGAAGACCCTAATTACTTCAAATGGCGGGAGGCACAGAAAACCAAAGCGGCGCAGCAACAAATCGTACATCCTGAGCACCGCCCACAAAGTTTTGTAAGTCAGCAATCCTCTGAACTTCACAAGACGGAGACCAAGTACACATGCCCACAGTGTGGGATTGAGATTAACACCCTATCTGAACCCTGTCCAAACTGTAATTACCTTTTTGGCAACGTGCCGCCACAGAAGATACAGCAGGCAAAGCTTACCGAGCCGGCAGGAAGCGACGCAGCAAGGCCATTTCTAGATGAAATAGAACATAACAAACCGAGAGCGCGGCGCTTTCCATCATCGACGAGGCGAATTCTAGATAAGGTAACAAGTGCTACACCAAGAGAATGGAAGCCTTCATCAGCCAGGCGGTTTCTGAGACCAGTGCTAGCCAGCCTGCTGATAATCGGTCTTTTTTACGTGGTAGTGACTAACGCTATCTTACCTGCCCTTAGCCAGCAGGGGAACGAGGTAAGCTCATCGACACCTTCGACTTCAATTTTTACCTCTGCCCAAAGCTATTCTCTTAGCATTAGCACGAGTCCTGAAGAAGGAGGTAGCATATCTAGGTCTCCTGACAATGAAACATATGAATCTGGTACACCAGTGACATTGACGGCTACCCCTGCCAGCGGTTACATCTTTGATGGCTGGGATAGTGCTTCGAGTTCACTGCCAATTATTGAAATTACCATGAACTCGGATAAAAGCGTTACCGCATATTTCAATCTCCAAGATACAACTCCACCACAAATCTCAGAGGTCAATATTTCCAAGATTATCGACAAAAAGGCCACCATAACATGGGAAACCAACGAAGATGCCACCAGCCAGGTTGAGTATTGGACAACTTCTCACGAGGAGCCGACCTCCGCGCCATTAGACGAAGAGCAGACCATCAACCATAGTGTTCGATTAACCGGGCTGGAGCCCAGCACAACTTATTACTTCAGTATGAAATCAACAGATGGCAGCGGAAATGAAGCAACATCTGATACGGAAACATTCAAAACTCTCCACGCCATCTCCTTCGGCCATGAAGTAGGCAAACGCGCTCTCCCATTCACCCTGCAATACTACAAAGACGATACCCAACGCTCAACTCCTAATGATGGCTCTTCAGTTGCCTTGAGCGCCTTCCAAGGTAAGAAGATCTTGCTTAGCTTTTGGTCAACTTATTGCGGAGCCTGTGTATTGGAATTTCCTCTTATTCGGGCAATGTATTATGAGCATGGCGAAAACTCAGAAGACCTGGCTGTAATCACTATATGTATTGACGGAAGAGCAGACCGCATTAAAAAGGTTGAGGATAAATTCGGCGACGTATGTGGACCTCTTGATTTTCCTATCTTGCTTGAAGATGAAGAAACTACGACTAAGGCTAACTATCATGCTTGGAAAACACCCTACACTGTTTTCATTGACTCGGATGGAATTATCAGAGAAACTAAGCTTGGACGTTTCTACAGCCAGGAAGAAATAGAGAGCATACTCACGTCTCTCGAGTCTCCCTAGCCACTCCCCACCATCGCTCGAACCGACAACTCTATATCCAATACTTTGGCTATACTCAGCCTAGAATGTATAATAAGGAAGGTTTTATGATAATGTCCTTTAAAGCTAATAGAGGAAATACCGATACAGGCCAACATAATGAGTGGATGGCAATAGCATGCAGCCAAGAGTAACCCTTTGTCCTAATTGCCACTCGCAAGTCGCTTTAGGGCAGCAATTTTGCGTGAACTGTGGGGCGAGGTTCTGCCCTCACTGTCGTACCGCTGTTCCCACGAGGTCTAGATTCTGCCCAAATTGCGGCTTCCTTCTTGGCACCGCACAACAGAGAGAGGCAGTTCAGCCACCACCAGCTACTGCAACGGCACAGCCACCAAGCCCCACACCGGGAGTGCCGAGCCCGCCATTACAAGCCAGTCCGCAACCTGCCGCACAATACCAACCTACTGGAGCTTCCGGTACGTGGCAGCAGTACAATTGTCCCCAATGTGGCACTAGCATCGACATCACATCCGGGCAGTGCCTAAAGTGCGGCCTGCTTCTTGGTAAAAATATAATTCAGAAGATGCAGCAAGAAGCAACTCCTGCTGCGCCGGCAGCAGCAAGCACTACACCAACACCAATAAACCCTCCGTCACCGCCAAGCTCACAATATGCTGCAGGCCAGCAATCCCCAGGGGGTTATATCACGGGAGCCCAGCATAATTACCCCCCACCTAGTGCTCCTGTACCCCGGGGCCCTGAATATCCTCCAAACTATGGCTTGCCTGGCGCCATGCCATACAGTGAGACGCAGCAGGCAGCAAGCGCTACACCGACAGCAATGAACCCTCCAGCACCGGCAATACCTTTTCCGGGCAAAGTGCGCCCGGCACCAGAAGAGCAGGGCTTTCCGCTGCCAACAAGACGGTCTCTAGTAAGAATCGCCACTTCCCTGCTGCTTGCGATTCCCATCCTCATCGGCATCTATTACGTTATCATCCAGCTAGGAGTTACAACACCGTCTGGCACAGATAGCACGCCTCCCACAATCCAAAGTACCCCGGTTTCATCCACCACCGAGACAACTGCTGTGATTGAATGGGTAACCGACGAGCCAGCTACCAGCCAGGTTTCGATATGTAACGCCGGCAGTTGCACCTGGACAGAACCTGAAGAAAGTCTGGTCACTAACCATTCTGTAACCTTAAACGACCTCGAGCCCGGCACAACCTATCACTACACCGCAATATCGAAAGACGCTAGCGGAAATGAAGCCATATCTGAAGGAGAATTGACAACTTTGGCCCAGACCGACACCACCCCTCCGACGATTTCAGAAGTCAATGCTTCCAATATAAATGAATCAAGCTCAAGCGCCACTATCGAATGGACAACAGATAAGCCAGCTACCAGCCAGGTGGAATATGGGACAACTGACGCTTATGGCTCAACCACGCCATTAGATAATGAGCTGACCACCAGCCATAGCGTCACATTAACCGGGCTGGAGCCCGATGCAACCTACTACCGCTTCAGAATAAAATCAAAAGACGCTAGCGGAAATGAAGCAACAGCTATCCCAGTCGGCTTTAGAGCAGGTTACCGAGCCCCTGATTTCACCCTCCAGAACCTTGACGGCGACAACGTAAAGTTGAGTGACTTTCAGGGGATAGTAATGGTCAACTTCTGGTTTGTCGGATGTGTTCCCTGCGAAGACGAAATGCCCCATATCCAGGCAGTCTTTGATAAATGGCCAGAGGAGGAATTGACAGTACTTGCCATCAATCGCTGGCAGAGTGCCGAAGATGTCCAGAGTTTTGTCGACAGCAAGAGCTTAACCTTTCCCGTCCTAATCGACTCATCGGAAGAAGTCCATGCTGATTATAACGTGAGTGTGTGGCCAACCACCTTCGTTATCGACACCGAGGGCATTATTCAGGAAATACAGGCTGGAGCTTTCAGCAGCCAGGATGAAATAGAAGCCATACTCGAGTCCCTGTAGCCATCCCCAATCATGCCTGCTGGATAGAGAAACGAACTGTGCATGAATAAGATTAAAGGACTGGGAGCCAGGATAGCTAGTGATGTCAAAAAGAGATGATGAAACAACCAAAAACTTAATATATAAACGTGCCGAGCGTCTCTCTAGCAGGGTAGCCAGATTCTTCGCGCCGCTCAGAACGATGGGCAAGATTGCTAAGCAACATCCCTTTACCTCGGCCGTCATTGGCACCTGTCTCTTCGGGCTAGTCGCCTGGGGCATAGTCGCACTATACACTATCCCTGAAACAGGCCCTGCGGTAGGCAATCGCGCTCCTGATTTTACCCTGCAAACCATCAATGGCGACAGCGTAACCTTGAGTGATTTCCGCGGTAAGATGGTAATGCTCAGCTTCCGGGGAGACCTCGATTATTGTCCAGACGAAGCGCTTTACATTCAGGCAGTTCACGATAAATGGCCAGAAGATGAATTATCGATACTCACTATTGATGGTTGGCTAAACCCTGCCGAGGGGCAGCAGTTCGTCACCGAGCATGCTCTTATTTTTCCCTTGTTGCTCGATTCAGAAGGAAAATTCTATACAGATTACGATATCGTGTATATCCCGCAGCATTTCTTCATCGATTCCAAGGGTATTATTAAAGCAGCAACTCTTGGGCCTTTCCAGAGCCAGGACGAAATAGAAGGCATGCTCAACAGCCTAAAAAATAACAGGAAAATCGAGAGGGCAACTCCGACAATCTCAAATGTCCGGGCTTCATGCATAACCGATACAAGAGCTGTTATTACCTGGGCAACTGACAAACCAGCTACCAGCCAGGTTATGGTATGCAACCCTGCTGGTTTTGCTACATGGACAGAACCCGAAGAAACTTTGCTTACTTCCCATTCAGTAACCTTGGGTGACCTTTACCCGAATACTACCTATGACTTCAGAGCATTGTCTGGTTATAACTTCGAGAATCCGATTGCGTCTGAACACTACTCATTCACCACTTTGCCTGATATAAGCCCTCCGGTGATTAAAAGTGTCTATATTTCCGATATTACTGAATCAAGTGCCACTATAGAATGGGTAACCAATGAACCTGCCACCAGCCAGGTGGAATACGGGATAACCGAGGATTACAGCTCAACTATAGCCTCGGGTGAAGAACCGACCATCTCCCATAGCGTGAGACTAACTGGCCTGGAAGCAGATACAAGTTACTACGTCGAAGTGAAGTCAAAAGATGCTGGTGGCCATGAAGCGACGCTTCGTCTTTTCCCGGTTGCAACTTCCTCCGCCTTGCCTATTGGCCGTGAAGTAGGCATGCGCGCTCCTGATTTCACCCTGCAAACTATCGACGACCAAAGCCTGACTTTAAGTGACTTTCGCGGCAAGATAGTAATGGTCAACTTCTGGTTGAGTTATTGTGAGCCTTGTATATACGAAGTCCCCTATATCCAGGCAGTCTTTGATAAATGGTCAGAGGCGGAATTAGTAATACTTGCCGTCAATGTCAGAGAGAGTATTGAAGCTGTCCAGAGTTTTATCGACAGCCAGGGATTAACCTTCCCCGTGTTGCTCGATTCGCAGGGAGAAATCGACGCGGTTTACCAACCCCCTTGGTTCCCCACAACTTTCTTTATCGATGCCGAGGGCATTATCAGGGAGGTAAAAGAGGAACGTTTCAGCAGCCAGGATGAAATTGAAACCATACTCCAGTCGCTTTAGTCATCCCTAATCATCGCAACTGAACTCAATGACTTCCCTGCTATAAAACAGGACAGGTTGTCAAACACAGTCCGATTTTCTATACTAGAATGGCCTCGGAGGGGTGTCCGAGCGGCTTATGGTGACGGTCTTGAAAACCGTTTTCGCGAAAGCGAACGTGGGTTCAAATCCCACCCCCTCCGCCAGTTTAAGGGAAAATAAAACCAGAACATAGACTGCGTTTAGAGGTCTCTGCCACACAAGACACATATTATAAGAAAGCTCAGCACTGGAAGAAGGAGAACAGGTGAAAATCCACGAATACCAGGCCAAGGCGCTGCTGTCTGACTTTGGCATCCCTGTCCCCGAAGGTAGCGTAGCAGCCACACCGGCCGAAGCCGGGAAGATAGCTACCAAGCTTGGAGGCAGGGTGGCAATTAAAGCTCAGGTTTACGCCGGCGGCAGGGGCAAAGCCGGTGGAATAAAGGTGGCTAATACCCCCGAAGAGGCAGAAAAACTGGCAGGGCAGATAATTGGCACTAGGTTAATAACCCACCAGACACCCCCGGAAGGCGTGCCGGTAAGCAAAGTCCTGGTAGAGAAGGCTATTGACTTCAAGCGCGAGCTTTACCTCAGCATTATCATTGATAGCGTAAGCCGGATGCCGGTGATGATGGCCAGCGAAGCCGGCGGTATGGATATAGAAGAGGTAGCCCGGGTTAACCCGGGAAAAATCCTCAAAGTCTACATTGACCAGGCAGCCGGCTTTCAGGCCTTCCAGGGACGTAAGCTGGCTTACGGGATGAACTTAAGCCCAGCTCAAATCCAGCCAGCCACCTCTTTGATGACGAATCTATACAGGCTGTTTCAGGCAAAAGATTGCTCCCTGGCTGAAATCAATCCTCTGGTTGTTACTGCTGCTGGCGAGCTTCTGGCTCTCGATGCCAAGCTTAACTTTGATGATAACGCTCTTTTTCGTCATAGTGATATCGAGCAACTTCACGACCTGGAGCAGGAAGACCCGGTTGAAGTCAGGGCCAACCAACTGGGGATTAAGAATTATATCAAAATGGACGGCAACATCGGCTGTATGGTCAATGGCGCTGGCCTGGCCATGGCAGTCATGGACCTCATCACTCAAGCTGGTGGCAACCCGGCTAATTTCCTTGATATCGGCACCGTCAATAATCCTGACCGCGTTGTCAGCGCCTTTAAAGTTTTCACTACCGACCCTACTGTGAAGGCGATATTAGTGAATATATTTGGCGGTGTGACCAGGGTAGATGTTATCGCCCAGGGCATAGTCGAAGCTCACAAACAAATGGATATCCGACTCCCCATGGTCATCAGATTAGCCGGAACAAATGTTGATGAAGGCAAGCGCATCCTGGCCGAATCTAGAATAGACTTTATTGAGGCAACAGACTTTTATGATGCTGCCCACAAGGCGGTGGCAATAGCTAAAAGTTCCTGAACGACAAAGGAGACAATAATTGAGCATCTTAATTGATGAGAGAACACGATTACTGGTTCAGGGGATAACCGGCAGCGAAGGCAGTTTTCATACCCAGCGATGTATTGAATACGGCACTAACGTCGTCGCCGGCGTCACCCCAGGGAAGGGAGGTAGTGAAATATTCGGCGTAGCCGTGTTTGACACGGTAGAGGCAGCAGTGAAGGAAACCGGAGCCAATGCCAGTATGATTTTCGTGCCTCCCCCCTTTGCCCCTGATGCTATTATGGAAGCCGCCGATGCCGGCATCCCACTGGTCGTGTGCATTACCGAAGGTATTCCGGTTTTAGACATGATGATGGTACATGACTATCTCCAAGATAAATCTACTCGGCTTATCGGCCCCAACTGCCCCGGTCTCATCTCCCCGGGCAAATGCAAGGCAGGACTTATGGTCGGCGACATTCACCTTCGAGGCAATGTTGGCGTTGTTTCCCGCAGTGGTACTCTGACCTACGAAGCAGTTGCCCAGCTAACCAAACTGGGTATCGGTCAATCTACCTGCATTGGCATCGGTGGTGACCCTCTGCCCGGCAGTACTTTCGTCGATATATTAAAGTTATTCCAGGAAGACGAGGATACCAGGGCAGTTGTGCTTATTGGTGAGATTGGCGGCACCCTGGAACAGGAGGCTGCCAAATTCATCAAGGAGGAAATGACCAAGCCAGTGGTTGCTTTTGTGGCCGGAGCTACAGCGCCACCGGGGAGAAGAATGGGGCACGCCGGCGCCATTATCAGCGGCAGTTCAGGCAAAGCTCAGGATAAGATGGCAGCACTGGCCGCCGCTGGAGCTGCTATAACCCCCAACCCTGCCGAAATCGGGCTTACCCTGAAAAAGGTGCTGACGGCATAATTATGAATCAAGTGGATTTGAAGTAGGAGAGGGACTCTGCACACAAAAAGCAGCTCTCCCCCCGCTTTGGCCCGAACCAAAGGAGCTGATAGGGGCAAACCAGCTTCCCACATATGGCTTTGATGAACTGTATAGGCTTGACAACGCACTAATTAGTTAGTATTATACAAATAATTAGTGTAGTACAAATTTATCGTGCCATACTTACTATGTACTTTACACAAATCTACTAAGGAGGCTTGGCAGTGGTTGATTCGCAAAAGCAAGAGCTCGTTGAACATGCGTTACAGCTTGGGGACAACTTATTCCGGGGATTGCTTCCGACAATGCCCAGGGAATTACTGCTTCTAGACCTGACCATGCCCCAGCTCAAGGCGGTGCTGCTCCTCTTCCTGAACGGTCCGTCCCGCATGAGCGTAGTTGCTTCCAGCCTGGGCGTGAGCCTGGCTACAGCAACCGGCGTAGTAGACCGCCTAGTGGAACGAGACATTGTGCTACGGGAAGCCCAGCCCGGCGACCGGAGAGTGGTTCTATGTCATCTATCGGATAAGGGGCAGAAGCTGATAGGCGAGATGTGGCAATCAGCCCGCCAGAGGGCAAAGGAACTACTGGAGGCAATAGACGCCTCCAAGCTAATGTTGATTACCGAGACATTAGAGGCGCTCTTGCAGACCGAGATGGTAACTAAGGAGGATTCGCCGCCTGCAGCGGATTAGGCATATTACAAATTCAGCTATTCAAGTGCTAGACGCAATTGTTAAATGTTCATTACAAATATTAGCGCAACAAGGAATGGATAAAATGAATGTATTAATTACAGGTGGAGCCGGCCGATTAGGCATAACTGTCTGCAAAGCCTTTCTGCAAGATGGGCTCCAGGTGCGGGTGTTTGATCTGGACACGGCACGCAATCAAAAAAGCATCAAAGAACTTAAGGGAAAAGCAGAAATCGCATGGGGAGACGTCACGCAACCTGACTCTGTTCGTAAGGCATTGGAGGGCATGGATGCAGTGGTACATATGGCTGGCATCCTGCCTCCTGTAGCCTATGAGAAACCTGGACTGGCTGCCAAGGTCAACGTGGGGGGCACCAAAATAATCGCTGACCTGATAAAAGAAAAAGGCGGCGGTATTCCTTTCGTCTTTACCTCCTCGGTAGCCACCTTTGGCCATACTCCCGATGCGACTGAACCCCTAAATCCGGATAAGACTGAACCCCACCCGAGAGGGGCATACGGCGAGACCAAGCTTCAAGCCGAGAACCTGATTAAAGAAGCAGGAATCGACTATGCAATCTTGCGATTGACTGCAACCATGTACTTCGCCTTCGGAATCAGCGACATCAAGCGAATGTTCACTGTTCCGCTGAACAATCGTATTGAGTACTGCCATCCGCATGACACAGCATCGGCGATACTCAGTGCAGTCAAGAATTTTGATACCGTGAAGGGAAACACACTGGTTATCAGCGGCGGGCCGAAGCAGCGAATGCTGTACAGGGATATGATCAAAGCCATGCTGGGAGTTATGGGGTTACCCGTACCACCAGCCCGCAAATTCACCAGGGAACCTTATTACCTGGACTGGTACGATACAAACAAGTCCCAGGAACTCCTTCGTTTTCAGCGAAGGACCTTCGCCGATTTTCTCAAGGACTATTCCAAACAACTGACTAAGCAATATGGTTCGGCCTTCCTGCCCTTCATGCGCAACTTTGTTGGGCCTGTCTTCGGGAAGCTCGTTGTTCAGTTCATGTAACCGATAGCCTGTCATTAATCCTAGCAAGGAGCAGAAGGCAGAATTCTGGTCATATAAGTGTGGCCAGGCTCAGCCTTACTGTAAAAAGCCTTCATACTTTTGCATTGACACCATCCCTCCATGGTAAACTATTAGATATATGCCATGCCAAGAATATCGTTGCAAGCCAAGCGAAGCAGCCCGGCGTCACCAAACAACCTTAAAAGGTCATACTATCATGGAGGATAAGATTGTATAACACCATTATAATTGGCGCCGGGCCGGTTGGCAGCTATCTCGCTGCGAGGTTGGCTCAGCTTGGTTACAAGGTGCTTGTCCTGGACAAAAAAGCGGCTGCTGGGCAGGATATCTGCTGCACCGGCATTATTGGCAAAGAATGCCTTAATTTGCTGGCTATCGATAATAACCTCATTATAAGGCAAGCCAACTCAGCCAGGTTCTTCGCTCCCTCAGGCAAGTCACTCAGACTGTGGCGGGATGATGAGGTAGCTTACATCGTTGACCGGCCGACTCTTGACCATGTACTGGCAAGCCAGGCTCAGGCGGCAGGCGCCTACTATCTCTTCAGTGCCCAGGTGCTAGACATTCAAGTTAGAGCAGATTGTCTTCGTGTAGAAGCAAACTGCTGTGGGCAAAAAAAATCATTAAAAGCTGAGACAGCGGTTATTGCCACCGGCTTTGGTTCGCCCTTGCCTAGAAAGCTTGACTTAGGGAAGATCAATGACTTTATCGTTGGAGCTCAGGCTGAGGTAAATATAAACGGAGTTGATGAGGTAGAAGTCTATTTCGACCAAACTCTGGCTCCCGGTGGTTTTGCCTGGCTGGTGCCTAAAAGGGATAGCAAAGGCTTAGCTGGACTGATGACACGCCAGCAACCGGAGTACCACTTAAACAAGCTGCTATCAAACCTGAAAGCTCAGGACAAAATAGCCTCAGCCGAAGCCGTTCCCTGCTACGGTGCCATTCCCCTCCGACCTCTGCCAAGGACATATGCCGACCGAATACTGGTGGTTGGCGAGGCGGCTGGTCAGGTCAAACCAAGTACTGGCGGCGGTATATATTACGGCATCCTGTGCGCTGAGATAGCCGCTGATAGCCTCCACCAGGCATTTCTGACCAACAACTTTTCTAAATCCAGGCTGGCTTCTTATCAAAAGCAGTGGCGAGCCAGACTAAATAAAGAACTCCAAATCGATTATTGGGCACATCGCTTATATGGAAGGTTGAGTAATCAGCAGATTGAGCGCCTGCACAATTTTGTAGATAACAACGGCATACCCCAGCTTATAACTGAATTGGAGAGTTTCTCCTTCGATTGGCATGGTGAACTTATCCTGAAGACGCTAAAGCACTTGGCTGCCAGTATTCCCTCCCGGGCTATTAAGGCCCTCTCAAGGCATAACGCAACCACGGGTAACTAAGACACCCGCATATACTTAATAATTCCACAAGGTTGAAAAATTAGAGTAAAATAAGACGAAAGGATTAGTTGGCTTTATAGCCAAGCTAGGGATAAAAACATGAAAGTAGTTTTTCTCTGCGGCGGCATTGGTAAAAGGATGTTCCCCATCACGGAGGACAAGTTCCTGCTCGATTTCTTGAGCAAAACACTCCTTGAGCACCAGATGGAAACAGCCAAGAAAGCTGGCTTGAACCACTTCCTAATCATCGGCAACCCAGCAAATACGGAACAGATAGAACAAATAACCAAGATGACTTCTGGCGTCAAGATTGAGCTTGTTTTACAGAGGCAACCGCTGGGCATCGCCGATGCTTTGAAGAGCGCTGAACCTTTTCTAGACGGCGACATCATGGTAGTGAATCCTAACGATATCTTCACAGTCTCAGCATACACTAGACTTCTTCAAGAAAGTGAGAAAAAATCTGCTACCTCATACATGCTGGGCTATGAAGTCAATGACTATTTCCCTGGAGGTTATTTAGCTGTAGATTCAGCGAATGATCTGAAACACATCGTGGAAAAGCCGAAGCCTGGTGAGGAACCAAGTCACCTGGTAAATCTCTTGGTTCATCTCCATACCAATCCCAAAAAATTACTGGAATATATAGAAAATGTTGAAACCACCAGGGATGATGTCTACGAATGCGCCCTGGATAGCCTGCTAAAAGATGGGTGCAAAATCAAGGTAGTCCCCTATACTGATTTCTGGGCGCCTATAAAATACCCGTGGCATATCTTCCAAGCAGTCAGGTATTTCCTGAATGCAAGCCAGCCATATATTTCCGCCTCAGCTTCCATTTCAGAAAAGGCCACCATCGAAGGCAGGGTTACCATAGGCGCTAATGTTAGAGTGCTGGAAAATGCAGTAATAAGAGGGCCAGCTTACATCGGCCCCAATTCTATAATCGGCAACAATGTCCTGGTACGAGACTATAGTCATATCGGTGCTGATTGTGTTATCGGCTACTCCACAGAAGTCAAAAATTCCTACATAGGTGATGGCTGCTGGTTTCACTCCAGCTATATTGGCGACTCCATAATAGGCAAGGGCTGTTCCTTCGGGGCTGGCACCGTCCTGGCTAACTTCCGCTTCGATGAGCAGAATGTCTCAGTCAGGGTTGCAGATGAAGCTATCGATACCGAACAGGACAAACTTGGTGCTATAGTCGGCAACAATTGCAAAACTGGAGTTAATGCCAGCATTACACCCGGCACAAGGATTGGCCCCAACTCAATCGTTGGTCCTCATGTTTACCTGACAAATGACCTCGGGGCAGACGAGATAATACTGGCTGAGCCCCATTACCGAAGTCTACCTAACCAAGTTGAGCCTGATAAAGCAAAGAGAAGGGAACTCAAGGAAAGGCTTGATAGATTGGAATGATGTCACCAGTACACTTGAACAATTTGCCTCAGCATGTAGCCATTATCATGGACGGTAATGGCCGATGGGCCAAGCACCGCGGCCTGCCCAGGCTAGCTGGACACAAACAGGGGGCTACTAATGCCCAGCATGTTGTTGAGATCTTTATCGAATACGGAATCTCCTACCTCACTCTATACACTTTCTCAACTGAGAATTGGAAACGCCCACAAGCTGAGGTAAATGGGCTATTTCAACTCCTAGCGGAAAAGCTTGATGAAGGTATCAGGCTTGCTCAGGAAAAGGGGGTTAAAATCCATCATCTGGGCAAGCTTGATGGGCTATCACCAAAAATACAGCATAGCATAAAGCAGGCTCTGGAGTTGACTCAAAATAATACCGGGATGACCCTTAGCTTAGCTTTAAATTATGGAGGTAGGGATGAGATTGTAGAGGCAATGCGGCGCCTTGTACTCAGCGGTATTCCAGCACAAAAAATAGACGAAAGCACTGTCAGCCAATATCTTTATACTGCTGGCCTCCCCGACCCTGATTTGATTATTCGCACTGGCGGCGAAAGACGATTGAGCAACTTCCTAACATGGCAAGCCGCCTACGCTGAGATCTATTTTACGCCAGCCCTATGGCCTGACTTCGACAGAAGAGAAATTGACAAAGCTCTTATTTTTTATCGCCAGCGGCAACGTCGCTTCGGCAGCGTGACACCAGAGTAAGCAGGGTGAAAGATACCATCTCACCAAAACTGAACAAAAAGCTAAAATACATAGTACGTATATTAATTTGCATTTTTATTTTAGTTATGTTATACTAGAGGCAGAATTTAAGAGCCTATCTAAAAGTGGGGCGGTGTTCCCACTTTTTTATTAACAAGGAAAATAGAAAATGGGGGGGTAGCAGGGTTCGATGAAAACTGAATTTATGGTTGCACTTACCCAGCTATCAGCTGAAAAGCATCTGCCTAAAGAAGTGGTACTGGCTGCAATAGAGTCAGCACTTGCCTCAGCTTACAAAAAAGAGGCGTCTGCCACCGAGCAGGATGTCTCAGCTAAGATTAATCCCAACACTGGTGAAGTTAAAGTCTATATCAAAAAGACGGTAGTCGAGACACCAACCGATTTGCTTTGTGAGATATCGCTTACTGAAGCTCAAAAGCTCGACAAAAATGCTCAGATTGACGATGTCACGACTGTGGAATTTACACCCCCCAACGCCGGGCGCATTGCTGCTCAGACAGCAAGGCAGGTTATTTTACAACGCTTGCATGAAGCAGAGCATCATGCGATTTACGAAGAGTTCACTGGCAGAGAGGGGGACATTGTCAGTGGAGCAGTGCAGCGCATTACCCCTGAGCAAATTTATATTGATTTAGGCAAAACCGAGGCAATACTTCCAAGCAGTGAACAAATACCCAACGAGCGCTATCGTACCGGGCAAAGATTTAAATTCTATCTCCTGGAGGTGACTCGGACTAGCAAGGGGCCTCAGATATTCGTGTCGCGATCACATCGCAACTTGCTACGCAGGCTTCTTGAGCTGGAAATCCCCGAAATATGTGATGAGATTGTAGTGCTAAAGTCAGTCGCTCGCGAGGCAGGCTATCGAAGCAAGGTAGCTGTAGCAGCGCGCCAAGAGAGTATTGACCCCGTGGGTTGCTGTGTTGGATTGCGTGGCATTAGGATACAAAGCATCTCAAATGAGCTGAATGGTGAAAAGATAGACGTGATCGAATGGGCTGAGGATCCAGCAGCATT
>Ga0307379_10003738_pt1 | contig 21977 bp, 18 predicted proteins | sample UN2MG_FD_202237 | JGI IMG/M metagenome (GOLD analysis project Ga0307379, IMG submission 202237) | Soil microbial communities from Risofladan, Vaasa, Finland - UN-2 | ecosystem: Environmental > Terrestrial > Soil > Coastal area > Acid sulfate soil | place: Finland: Risofladan, Vaasa | collected... | reverse complement strand
GCCAAAGGGGCTTGAGGGCCGAAATGTTAAGATGGGTAAGGCGGATTTGGGCGCTTTTTTCGACTTTTTTCGAGTTTTTGGTCGGAATTGGACCCGAATTAGCGCTTTTTGACCCCCTTTTTGCCCCTTACGCATGCCGATGTGCCGATGCGTCCGCGGACGATTTTGGCCACTGGTTTCGGGCATAGGCTCAAAATGAGTGGCGGCTTCTCCCCTCGCGGCCCGGGTCCAACGCGGTCCCCGGCCTGCCAAAATGGCAGGGGCAAGGGGGGTGCCTGAGCCCCTGAGTGGCTATGGAGCGGACGGGCAGACGGTTCGTCGCCAAAGTCCGCCTCAATCCCGGAAACATCGACGACGAGGCGGGGGTTCGGCGAGTGTTGGCCGCGGCGAAGAGGGCGGGACTCTGTTTTCGGGTTCCTCGCGCGGGGTGCGGCGCTTTTCCAGGCGGAAGCGGAGGTCGCGGATGAAGTAGGATTTGACGCGCCCGCGAAGTTCCTCCAGAAGTTCCTGGCGGCGAAAGTTGTTCAGTTCCGACAAGAGGGCGCTTGAGTCCACGTGGAAGGTGGCCACGTTTTTTCGCAGACCTTCCAGGCGGGTGTGAGAAGCGTCCGGGCCGAGGAGGTCCTGCCAGGCGTTCCAGACCTTTTCACGCTCCGAAAGCCGGAGAAAACCGGTGCGGGCGGCCCAGCGCCTCAGAATCTGTCCAACCTCTTCGGGGGCCCTTCCACCCTCTGCCGCATCGGCGCTCCCCCATATGGCCACGGCGGCCCCTCCGCTAAGAAGCTGTTTCATATCCCTCGGGTGGCGGGCTGGGACTTTACCCGCCGTGGCGGGGTGCCCGCCACCCCGCTTGGCCGCCTTTCTCGCGGCGGGTCGGTCCCGGCGCGCCGGGACGCCGCGCACGTTGTGAAACAGCCGCTAAACAACGCTCACCGGCATCACAACGTAGGTAAAGAGCCGACCCTCGGTCATGACACCGGGTTTGCTCGATCCCTTGAAGGCAAATGTGAACTCTTCGCTGTCCATCACTTTGAGGGCGTCGGTCAGAAACGTCGGAGCGAAGGCGAATTCCATCGGCTCGCCCTCGTAGTCGGTAGAGACGCGGACCTCGGCCTCCCCCATTTCCGGCGTTCGGCTGGTCAGGACAACTTCTTTGTCGGCGAAACGAAGGTGGATGGCGTGCGACTCTTCCGTCGTCAGCACTGCCGCCTTGCGCACGCCACAGAGGAACGCTTGCGTCACGAGGCCGACCTTCTTGTCACAATCCTTCGGAATAACGTCCTCATACTTTGGAAAGTGGCCGTCCACCAGGCGAGAGTAAACCACCCAGCAACCTCCGGCGGCCGGCGACACCTTGACGAGAATGTCCTTCTCGCTTAGCGCGACCTGCACTTTTGCCTTTGCATCTGTCCCGTCGCCGAGACACCGCTCAATCAGCCGCATTGCCTTACTCGGGACGATGGCCTCGACTTTTTTTTCCGGCCCGCCCTCGCATTTACCTTTGGCCATGCTGAGCCGTCGGCCGTCCGTGGCCACCAACGCCAACTTTTTGCCCTCGACGTTCCAAAGGACACCGTTCAGCGCATAACGCGTGTTCTCGCGCGCCGTGGCAAAGACAACGCGCTTAATCATTCCCACAAGATCGTCTGCACCGATGGTGAAGGCACCGGACTCGGGAAAGTCGGGAATGTTCGGGAAGTCGGCGGGGTCGTCCCCCAGCACTTTGAAACGTGCGCCCGGCGCAACGATTTCGGTTTCCTGCTGGTTTGCGGTCAGCGTAACGGTTTCGGCATCCAGTTCCCTGAGGATGGCATGAAAACGGTCGGCCGGAACCAAGGCGCTGCCGCTTTCGCTCGTCTCTATTTTGTCCAGGCTGATGCGTATGCCGACCTCAAGGTCCGTTGCCAAAAGCGTGATTCGACCCTCCTGGGCGTCCAGTTTAACGCACCCGAGAATGGGCTTCGGGCTTCTGTGTGGAGCGATACCGGCAGCCACTTGAACACCCTGAGTTAAAGTTGCCCGGTCGCAAACTGCTTTCATGGTAAGTCCTCCTTGTCACAGGCGTTCTGTTATTCTCTAAGATAGAATTTAAAGAGGTAATAATACTCATCAGTATGGTGAAAACCTGGGAAATCGCACCAGGGTGCGTGTAAGTTCCTTTTGGACAAGGTGTTAGCGAGTTTAATCATTGGCGCCTATTGTGGATAAGTTGTGAAAAGATGCGTCGCGCCCGGGAGTCCGCTCGGTGGCGCCCGGGGGCAGCGGCTTCCGGTCTGTTACGAAACCGATGATGCGCCACCGAAGCGCCACCTGATTTTCAGCGGATCATGGGCGCAGAATGTCTCTTTCAATTACCTCCACCAAACCGCGAAATACGGCGTCGTGTTCGACCATCCGCCGAATCTTCCGTTCGGCGTGAAGGACGGTCGTGTGGTCGCGGCCGCCGAAGAAGGCACCGATTTCCTCCAGGCTTCGGTTCGTGACCCGCCGGGCGAGATACATGCAGATCTGGCGGGGCAGCGTGACGGACTGGGCTCGGCGGCGGCTTTGAAGGTCGCTCAGCCGCGCGCTGTAGCGCCGGAGCACCGCGTCGGCAACCTCGGGAATCGTGATCGTTCGGGCCGGGGTCACCACCAGGTCGCGGAGAGCCTCTTTCGCCAGGTCCAGGCCCACCTCCTGGTTGCAGAGTGCGGCGTAGCCCAAAACGCGGACGACGGCCCCTTCGAGTTCGCGGTTGTTGGTATCGACGGCCCCGGCGATATACTGGACAATGTCTTCGGGCAGATCGCGTCCGCGCAGGCGCGCCTTTTTCCGGATGATGGCCACCCGTGTCTCGAAACTCGGCTGGTCAATCCGGACCACCAGACCCCACTTGAACCGCGAGACCAGGCGCTCTTCCAGGCGCGGGATTTCATGCGGCGGCGAGTCGCTCGAAAGAATCACCTGCTTCTGCGCCTGGTACAGCGCGTTGAAGGTGTGGAAGAATTCTTCCTGCGTTCGATCCTTGTCGGCCAGAAAGTGGACGTCGTCGATGACCAGCACGTCGAGGTGCCGGAGCCGGCGGCGGAAGGTCTCGACGCTGCCATGCTCAATGGCGGCGATGAAGCGATTGACAAAATCCTCGCACGAGAGATACATCATCCTAGCCGCCCGGGACGGCGGTTCCAGGATCTTGTGGCAGATGGCCTGCAGGAGGTGGGTTTTGCCGAGGCCGATGCTGGCGTGGATAAACAAGGGATTATACGCGCGGCCGGGCAGATCGGCAACGGCGAGTGCGGCGGCGTGCGCGAGCCGGTTGCAGGGACCGGTTACGAAGTTCTCGAAGGCGCAAAGGGGGTTGAGCCGCAGTCCCCCCGGCTCGCCGGGGTCCGGGGCCGCTTCGGGCCTCTCTGGGGAGTCCGCCGTGGTTTCTCCGGGACGCAATTTGTGAGCAGCGCGAAACGCCAGTTCAACCGGGTGCCCGGCGTTGCGTTGGAGGGCTTGCTCCAGCGCGCTTCGGAGGTCCGCATCGAGGTCCGCTTCGCGACGGCCGTCGGGGAGGCGGATTTCCAGTCGCGCCTTGCCCGCTTCCCGGCCGTCCGGGTCACCGATGCGTGGAAATGGAACCACCTCGGCGTCCGCGAGCCAGGGCGGAACCCCGCCGTGTCCGGGGTTGCCTGTGTCCCCCTGAATTTGGGCGAGGGTTTCGTGCCACAGATTCCCCTCTGCGGACTGGCCCACCGAGTCGTCTCCTCCCGCGCTGCATCCTCCCGGCCCACGCGCCGGCGAGGACTGAGTCGCCGTGCCCGCCCGCGCAAGCCCTGGCGGGTCGGAACTTATTCCTACCACAAACGCGCGCCGGAGTCAACTCAAAGATGCCCCAGAGAATACCCTTTTTGGGTTGGGGTGGTCTCAGGGGCCTTCAAGGGCCTTGGGGTGCGTTGGCCGACGCGGAGAATCTTGGTCGTCTGCCGGCGGTTCCCGCCCGCCATTTCCGGCGTCCGGGAAATGAGGTCCGTTTAGGGGTATTGCTTTTCCGAGGCATTTCGGGTAGAGTGAGTGCAAGACGCGACCGGTAAAACGAAAGGGAACAGGCCCAAACAATCGATCAGGGGCGGGAGAGGTCGCTTCCCGCCACCCGTGTGTTGCAAGGAGAAGCCGCCATGGCGACGAAGAAGAAGCAGGGGATTGTTGAGGCCTATCGGATTCACGAGAGCGATACGGGGTCTCCGGAAGTCCAAATCGCCCTTCTGACGGAGCGCATCGGCCACCTGACCGAACACCTGAAGACCCACCGGAAGGACCATTCGTCCCGGCGGGGACTTCTGAAGATGGTGGGCCGGCGCGCCGGCCTCCTCAAATACCTCACCAAGTACGACCGCCGGCGCTATCAGGCGGTTATCGAGCGGCTTGGCATTCGCAGATAACGAAGGGTGGCGGATGGCGAGTGCCCACCCCGCAACCCCACAGGCTCACAAGCCCTGAACGAGAGGGGCCGGAAGCCGACAACGGTCGGCGGACAGCAACAATGGCTGGAACGGAAAGGTTGGCGAAGACAATGGCAAAGGTCAGCGTAGAACGAGAAATCGCAGGACGGACGCTCAGCATCGAGACAGGTCGAGTCGCAAAGCAGGCCCACGGCAGCGTGCTGGTGCGCTATGGGGATTCGGTGGTCTTGGTCACGGCCACGTCGGCGGCGCCGCGGGCGGGAATCGACTTCTTTCCGCTGACGGTTGAGTATCGCGAGTACACCTATGCCGCCGGAAAGATTCCCGGAGGGTTCTTCAAGCGTGAAGGGCGGCCCTCCACCAAGGAAACCCTCACCTGCCGCATGATCGACCGCCCCCTGAGGCCGCTGTTTCCCAAGGGGTTCAACGACGAGGTGCAGATCATCGCGGTGGTGATGAGCGCGGACCAGGAAAACGATCCGGACCTTCTGGCGATGATCGGGGCGAGCGCGGCGCTGGCCATCTCGCCCATTCCGTGGGACGGCCCGATGGGGGCGGTTCGTGTCGGACTGGCGAACGGCGAATTCGTTCTCAACCCGACGCACCGCCAGCGCGAGGATGCCGATCTGGACATGACGGTAGCTGGCATCGACGGGATGATTAACATGATCGAGGTCGGCGGCAACGAGGTTCCGGAGGATCGGATCCTCGAAGCGCTCGCCATGGCGCAGGAGCCGATCGCCGCCGTCATCGAAATGCAAAAGGAACTGGTCGAAAAGGTGGGCGCCCGGAAGGCCGACTGGGAACCCCCGGCGGACACGTCGGCGCTCGAAAAGGAAATCGAGAGCCGCTTCCTGGACGAGTTGAAGGCCGCCAAGCAGATTCACGGCAAAATCGAGCGGGACCGCGCGTGCAACGAACTCGCCGAGCGCGCCAAAGAAGCCATTCTGGGGGCGGACCCGGATGCCTGTGAGTGGTCCGCGTCCGATTTCAAACGGGCGTGGGGCGCCGTGGAGGACCGGCTGATTCGGGAGATGCTCCTTTCGGGCCGGCGGACCGACGGGCGGAAGCCCGACGAACTGCGGCCTGTGGCGTGCGAGGTCGGCGTGCTGCCGCGAACGCACGGGTCGGCCCTGTTCACTCGCGGCGAGACGCAGGCGATGGTGGTGACGACGCTCGGCACGACGGAGGACCAGCAGATCATCGACGGCCTGACGGACGAGTATCGCAAGCCTTTCATGCTGCACTACAATTTCCCGCCGTTTTCCGTGGGGGAGGTGCGCATGATGCGCGGCCCGCGTCGCCGCGACATCGGCCACGGGGCTCTGGCCGAAAAGGGCCTCGCCCCTGTGATGCCGTCGCCCGAAGAGTTCCCGTACACGATCCGAATCGTGTCGGACATCCTGGAATCGAACGGGTCGAGTTCGATGGCGACGGTGTGCGGGACGACGCTCAGCCTGATGGACGCCGGGGTCCCGGTCCGTCAGCCCGTCGCGGGCATCAGCATCGGCCGCATCAGTGACGGCGACAAGAGCCGCCTGCTCGTGGATATCCAGGGAGAGGAAGATCACATCGGCGACATGGATTTCAAGGTGGCCGGCACGCAGCACGGCGTGACGGGCGCCCAGTTGGACCTGAAGGTGCGCGGCGTGACGCTGGACGCCTGCCGCGAAGCCCTCGAGAAGGCCCGCGAGGTCCGCCTCGAAATCCTGCGGACTATGCTCGAGACGATCGACAAGCCGCGCCCGGAAATCAGCCGACACGCCCCGCGGCTCATTCAGATCCGAATCAACACGGAAAAGATCGGCAAGGTAATCGGCCCGGGCGGCAAGATCATCAGGGGCATCGAGGCCGAGACGGGCGCCCGCGTTGAAATCGAGGACGACGGGACCGTGACCATTTCGAGCGTGGACGCCGCGGCCGCCGAAAAGGCCCAAAAAATCGTCGAGGCCCTCACCGCCGAGGCTAAACCCGGCCAAATCTACACCGGCAAGGTGGTCACGATTAAACCGTTCGGCGCATTCGTCGAAATCCTCCCGGGGCAGGACGGCATGTGCCACATCTCGGAACTCTCAGATAAACGCGTGGACAAGGTCGAAGACGTCGTCAAGGTCGGCGACACGGTTCGCGTCAAAGTGATCAGCGTCGACGAGGGCGGCCGCATCAAACTGTCGCGCAAAGCCGTCCTGGGGGAGGAGGCCGGCCAGGGGGCGGAGCCGAAGGAAGGCTGAGGCTCGCCCCGCTTGGCGGCCGGTGGGACGCTTCGGCCCGGCGACCCGAGCCAAGGAGAGATGCGCGTGCCCTCGCTCGTGGCGTTCGGACTCGGCTTGGTCATCGGCTTGGCGCTCGCGGTGCCGGTGGCGCTTGCTTGGTGCAGGCGTGCCGAGGAGCGGGCGCGCGCCTCGGAGCGGCGGGCGCGGGAGGCCGAGCACCTGGCCTACGTCGGCACGCTGACGGGCGGCCTCGCCCACGAACTCCGCAATCCGCTCTCCACCCTGAACCTGAATCTGCAACTCCTGAAGGAGGACCTCGGCCGGCCGGGCCGACCGGCCGACGCGCGGCTCCTGAGGAAACTGGACACGATCGAGCAGGAAGCCAAGCGCCTGGAAGAGATTCTGAACGATTTCCTCAAACTCGCCGGCAAACACGATGTCAAACTCAAGGTCCAGCCGATTAACCCGGCGCTGGAAGAAGCGGTGGCGTTCTACCGGGAGCGGCTGGAGCGGAGCGGCGTCACGGTTCGGACGAGTTTCGCGGATGCCCTGCCGCCCGTCGCCCTCGACGCTTCCCTGATGAACCAGGCCCTCTTGAATCTGATCCTGAACGCCGAGGCCGCCATGCCGGAGGGCGGCGAATTGATGATCCGCACCGAGCCGGTCAAGCGCGGGGTCCGCATCCACGTGACCGACACGGGGGCTGGCATCCCGCCGGAGGTTCTGGGCAAGATTTTCCGCCCGTATTATTCTACACGCAAGGGCGGGACGGGCCTCGGCCTGTCGACCGTGCGGCGAATCGTGCGGGAACACGGCGGCACGCTCGAGGTGCACAGCGAACCGGGCCGGGGCACGCGTTTTACGATGGACCTTCCGGCCGCCAGGGCGGAGCCCGGCGCGGATGCGTCGGACCCTGCGGCCGAGGTGCTTTCCGGGGCCGAAAATGATGAGTGACGCTCGACAGAACCCCGACGCCGCTCGCATCCTCATCGTGGAGGACGACCGGCCGCAGGCCGACGCCATCGCCGAGACCCTCGAACGTGCCGGCCACGCGTGCGTCATCGTCACCGAACCGCGGCGGGCGCTCTCGATTATGGAGGACGACGGCTTCGACCTCGTGATCACGGACCTGGTGATGCACGAAGTCGACGGGATGGGGGTCCTGGCGCACGCCAAACGGCTCGACCCGCAGACCGAAGTCATCATGGTCACCGGGCACGGGACCATCGAGACGGCGGTCCGGGCCATTCGCCAGGGCGCCAGCGACTACATCACGAAGCCGCTCAACATCGGTGAACTGAGGGACCGGGTGGCCAAGGCGCTGGAGCACCGGCACCTGGTGCGCCGGACCGAGCAACTCAGCGCCCAACTGGACGAGCGTTTCGGCTTCGAGGGGCTCATCGGCCACTCGTCCGTGATGCGGCGCGTCGTCGAAATCTGCCGGCAGATTGCCCCGACCAACGCCACCGTCCTGATCGAAGGCGAAAGCGGGACAGGCAAGGAACTCGTCGCCAAGGCCCTGCACAACAACTCTCCCCGCAAGGACCGGAACCTCGTCGTGTTGAACTGTGCGGCCCTCAGCGAGAGCATCCTGGAGAGCGAACTGTTCGGCCACGAAAAAGGTGCGTTCACAGGCGCCGTCGCAAGCCGCAAAGGACGCTTCGAGCATGCCGACGGCGGCACGCTTTTTCTGGACGAGGTCGGCGACATGCCCGCCACCACCCAGATTAAACTGCTGCGGGTGATTGAGGACGGCGAGATCGTCCGCGTCGGCTCCAACGAGCCGCGCCGCGTGGACGTGCGGATCGTCAGCGCCACCAACCAGGACCTCGACGAACTGGTGGAGCGCGGCAAGTTCCGCGAGGACCTCTATTTTCGCCTCAAGGTGGTCCGAATCTATCTGCCCCCCTTGCGCGAGCGGCGCGAGGACATCCCGTTATTGACGGAGCACTATATCCGCCGCCTCGCCGAGGAGCACGGCAAGAGTATCTCCGGCATCACGCTCGGGGCGCAGCGCGTCCTGAACTCCTACGATTGGCCCGGAAACGTGAGGGAACTTATCAACGCGCTCGAAACGATGATCGTGCTCACCCGGATCGAGGTGCTCGACGAGGAACTCATCCCGCCGGAGATTCGGCCTGAGGGCGACCAGCCGCAGGCCGCCGACCTCGGGCCCGGCATGAGCCTTGCAGGCGCCGAACGGGTCCTCATCGCCCGGACGCTGGAAATGACGGGCGGGAACCGCCAGCAGGCGGCCAGAATCCTCCGTATCGGCCAACGCACACTCTATCGCAAGATCAAACAGTACGGCCTGAACTGACCACGTCATTCCGTTCCGGCAGGTCCGGAAGCGGCGGCGGGGGCCGTCAATCCGCCGCCCCGCGTACCGGCAGGTCCGGATGCCGAAACACGTGCCACGCCTCCCGCAGCGTCGAAAGGATGTGGCCCAGGCGGACCGTGCTCCGGCCGCCGGCGCGCGCCAGATGTGTCACCGGCACTTCCTCAGTGCGGCACCCGAGGACGTTGGCCTTGGCCAGAATCTCCGCATCGATGAAAAATGCGTCTGAGGCAATCCGGATATCCTTGAAGATTTTGCGGCGATAGAGTTTGAACGCGCAATCGCAGTCCCGCACCCGCACGCCGAAAATGAAACCGATAAATTTTTTGAACCCCCAGGAGAAGAACTTCCGCAGGCAGGGGTCCTGGCGGTTGGCCCGGTAGCCGGTCACGATATCCGCCTCGCCGATGCGGTCAATCAGAAGGCGAATCTCGTCGGGCCGAAACTGCCCGTCCGCGTCCATGTAAAAGACCAGGGGCATCTGGGCGCTGGTAAACCCGCTCCGCAGGGCCGCCCCGTATCCACGGTTCGGGCGGTGGTGGATGACGCGGACTTCCGCGTATTCCAGCGCCAATTGGTCGGCCAGTTGCGGCGTCTGGTCGGTCGATCCGTCGTCCACGACGACAATCTCGAATCGTTCACACTCGCGCGCCAGCGCCCGGCGCAATCCCTCGGTCACGGCCCGGATGTTTTCCGCTTCATTGTAGGCGGGGAGGACGGCGCTGATGGCGGGCTTCCTCGCCTGGTTCTTGCCCTTTTTATTCATGCCCGCTCCGCTTCGCCTCCAGCAGAACCATCGGCCGGCGGTGGCCCGGCGCGGTCTCAAGCACGGGCGTAAACACAAGGCCCCGGTCCGCCCAACCCGCGACCTCGAACGTCTCGCGATCCGTCAGGACGAGCCACGGTTCTCTCGACAGAGGGCCGTCGAGCAAAATCCCGGGCACACAAACAGGCGACACCTCGTCCACGTCCAGCAAGAAGGCCAACTGATGGCACTCCGAAGCCGCCAGAAAGACCTGCGTCCCGGGCCCGCGCTTCGCCGCCTCGGCCCGGACGGTGTCTGCCAAAGACGCGAGGCCCCGCGTTTCATTCAGGATCGGGACCATTATCACCACGAAAACGATAAATGCGAAGAGCGTCGCACAGGCTAACAGCGTCACCGCCGGGGCCGGCCGCCCACGTCCGATGAGGATCGCCGCCGCCACCGTGCCGAGCGCAAGCGGGCCGACCAGCAGGACCGCCGGCCACGCCTGCCGGGCGAAAAGGTCCCCGATCGCGCCCCACACCGCCCGGTCTGTCTCGTTGTGAAGCGCTTCCAGCACGCGCTCCTGCAGTCCCGGCAAGAACGAGTACATCAAGATCCCCGCGCCCACGATAAATGCCGAAACCGCGGCAATCCAGAAGCCGGTCTTCATCCATCGCCCGAGCGCGCGGTCCTCGCGGTGTACCACAAGATAATAATCAAACAGGTACCCGATTAGAATCGCCGCCGCCGGATACGCCACCATCATGTATTCATCCTTGCGGAACGAGACGGCCGAGAAGAAAACGAACGAACCCGCCAGCCACACGAACGGAAAGAGCATCCGCCCAAGGTGCTCGCGGCTCGCGCGCCGCCACGGCTGAACCAGCGCGCCCGGCAAGAAGATAATCCACGGGAACAGATCCCGTGCCATCACCGGCAAGTAAAACCACCACGAGGTCGTCTTTTCAAAGATACTGGTTCCTGTGGCGCGCCCGAAGACGTGGATGCCCCAATAGAGGTGGCTGAACTCGCCCGCCGTCGCCACGTGGGCGGCGAGGTGCCACGGCGCCCCCACCGCCAGAAGCACGAGCACGCCGCTCGCCGGCTTAATCCGCCAAAGCGGGCGCCAGAACCCTTCGCTCCGCGCCCGCGCCAGAAGATACAGCCCCACGGTCATTAGCGGCACGACGAGCGCGGTCGCCTTGACAAGCGTCCCGAGTCCGGCCAGCCCCCAGAAGAGCCAGTATTGCCACCGCCCGCCCCGGCCCAGATGCGCCCGGACAAAGAAAAGAAGCGACCCGGCAATGCATGCCGTCAGCATCGGATCCAGAATCGCCGCCCGTCCCCACCACAGCATCTTCGGCGTGCTCAAAAGCACCAGCGCTGCCACCGCTCCCGTCCGGGCCGAGACGAGCGCCTTGCCCAGGTAGTAGGTCACGAGGACCAGAAGGACGAAGGAGACCGCGCTCGGAAGCCGCACGGTCAAGCGCGTGACGCCGCCGACCAGGCGGCTCACGCCCGCCACCGCCAAGTAATAGAGCGGCGGCTTCTGATAGTTCCGGCCGGTTTCGGCCACCGGCGAGAACTGCGGCACCAGCCAGGGACTCGGCCTGCCCGCCGGCCACTGCTGCGAGCGAAGCATGTTCCGCGCGCAGCGCGCCGCTCGGGCTTCATGGGCCGTGAACAACCCCCGCTCGCTCGTCCGATAAAGGCTTACCACCGCCGCCAGAACCGCGAGAACAAGCACAAGGCCGGCGCGGCAGCCGGAGCGGGCGCCCGCGCCGGCGGTCTCGCCGCGTCCTTCGGCCGGCGGCTCCGTGTTCCTCATCCGCCCATTCTCCGCCACCTGCGCGCCCGTCAGCCCCGATTCTCGAACGGCCACCCGGCCGCCAGCAGCGCCTCGCACAGCCGAAGGTCCTCGGCCCTCGTAATCTTCACGTTGGCCGCGTCCCCTTCCACCATCACCACCGCCTCGCCGATTGCCTCGACCAACTGGGCGTCGTCCGTAATCTCACCGACCACGGCGCTTCGATGCTCATAGGCCCGCGTCAGGATATCGCGGCGAAAGACCTGCGGCGTCTGGGCCAACCAGAGGTTCTTTCGCGGAATGGTCTCGGCGACCCGCCGGTCCCAACGGGATCCGGCAGGGCAGGAACCATCGCGCACACTCTTGATGGTGTGATCGACGGGTCGGCCGACGACGGCGGCGCCCACTTCGACCGCCACGCGCATCGCCTCTTCGATTACCGCCGGACGAATCAGCGGGCGGACCGCATCGTGAATCACCACCAACTCCGTGCCCCCATCCGAGGCCTCCAGCGCCCGGGCCACGCTCTCGGTCCGCTGCTCGCCGCCCGCGACGAACACCAGGGGCCGCCCCGCCACGGCGGGCAAACCTGCCCCGACCGAATCGCCGAACGTCTTCCGCGCCCACGCCACGGCGCCCGCGGGCACAGGCACGATAATCTCAACCACGGACTCAAGACGTGCGAAACGATCCAGCGTGTGTGCCAGAATCGGCCGGCCGGCCATGACGGCAAAGGCCTTCGTAGCCGCCTCCGGGGCCGGCGTGTCGGCGCGGTGGGCTCCGGGCGCCCCGAATCGCCGACCCCGACCCGCCGCCGGCAGAATCACTGTGGCTGTCGGCATCGCGGTCCCTTTCGGGGGGACCCCGTTCGGGGCCCCTTTGCGCCTCTGCCTGTCGGGGGCATTCTTCGAATCATCGCCCGCCGCGCGACCGCGGCCCGGATCGCAGGGGCTCGACCCGCCCGAACACAATCCGTCCGGCGCTCGTCGGCAGGACGCTCGTCACGGTAATCGTGACGGTCTCACCGATCCGATTGCCCCCGTCCTCGACGACGACCATCGTTCCGTCCTCGAGATACCCGACGCCCTGCCCTTCCTCCTGGCCCGGTTTGATGACGCCGACCTCGACCGTCTCGCCCGGCAGGACGGCCGACTTCAGGGCGTTGGCCAAATCGTTGATGTTGAGCACGTCCACGCCGCTCACCTTCGCCACCTTGTTGAGGTTATAATCGTTCGTCGCGATGCGCCCGGAGAGGTCCACCGCCCTCCCGACCAGCATCTGGTCCACCCCTTCACCCGGCTTGGCGGGCAGCGGGCTGTCCTGGATACGGATATCGACGTGGGGCATCGACTGGAGTTGATTCAGAACATCCAGCCCCCGCCGCCCGCGGTTTCGTTTCAGGCGGTCGGACGAATCGGCGACGGACTGAAGTTCCATCAGGACGAACTTGGGCACGATGAGCGGCACATCGAGAAAGCCCGTTTCGGCGATGTCGGCGATACGTCCGTCGATGATGACGCTCGTGTCCAACAGCAGCGGCCGCCGCCCTCTCGCCTGCCTCGCAAACTCGATATACGGAATGATGAACCGGAAGTCGTCCTTCGTCTGCAGAATCAGCGAAATCGCCAAATACGACGTGATGATGGCGATCCCCACCTTAATCGGGTCGCGGGCTTCGTCCGGAATCCACGTCGAAATGTCCACCACCGGCCCCAGCAGCATGGCCACCACCAGGCCCACCACCAGCCCGAGGAAAACCGCCGAAATAATGCTGATGTCCTTGCGGCGAAGGGCGACGTCGGAAAGGACGATGACCACCGCCCCGCCCATGAAACCCAGCATCGTGTAGATCATCGGGCCGGCCCGGTCCGGAAACAACCGCATCCCCATCACCAGCCCGATCGCCGCCATCACCAGAAAGAACAGCAGCCGAATAATGAACTTGAGCATAACCGTCTCCTCCGAATAAAATGGCCCCGGTTCCCAAACCGGGCCGTATTATAGCGTCCCATGGGCGCGGGCCGCAAGCCTTCGCCGGGCCATCGGGCGGACAGCCCGCCGCACCGCCACCTCGTGCCACATAATCCGTGGCCACATCCGCGCCGAGGGGCCGGCGCGATTCCAACTTGACAGAACACCGTTATATGATAGGATGCACTGCGATGCGTGATATGGGTTGGGGCGATTAGCTCAGTTGGCGAGAGCGCCTGCTCGACAAGCAGGAGGTCACTGGTTCAAGTCCAGTATCGCCCACCATTCTGCTTCGCTTTTCAAATCGCGTTGATTTTCCCGCCTTCAGTCCCTACCTTTATAAGCGAACGTGCACGTCGGACGACGCGCAGGGGCGCAGTGATGAAACGCTTCGGAGTCGCCATCCTCGCTGCCGCGCTCTTCTGGGCCCCCGCGGCCTCGGCCGGGCAGCCCGAAGAGGCGGCGGAATCCGTCTTCCGCCAGTGGCATTCGCTCTATCTGGACGGCCGCAAGATCGGCTACCGCACGGTGAGCCTCCACCGCTTGCCCGGCGGCGGTCACCGGATTAAAATCAGCCTGTTCCTGAAACAGAGGATTGCGGACACGAAGGCCCGGTACGTCAAGACCATCCGGGCCGAGGTGGACGCCGCCGGCCGCCCGCGGGCGCTCGACTGTCAAGTCGCCTCGGGCGCGCGGCGATGGCGCGTGAAGGGCGAACGCCTCGACGATTCGTTTCGGCTCACGCGCACCGTCGGAGAGAAGGAGACGAAGGCGTCGGTCCCGCTCCAGGCCGACGTCACCTTCCGCTCGTGGGCGCTTCTGGCCACCTTTCTGGGCGGCGCGGGCGCCCCGGCCGCAGAGCCGGACGGCCCGCCGGGGCGGGTCGCGCGCTGGCGCATCATCGACGAAAGCCTCGGCGCCGTCCTGCCGGACCCCTGTTTGGTTCGCATCATCGGGCCGCGCAGCATTCCTTTGGGTGGCGGGAAGACGGTGAGCGGAACGGCCGTCCTGGAGGTGTGCGGGCCGGAGGTCGTCGCCCATCTGGTGGACCGGCGCGGCTGGACGCTGCGCAGTGTCTGGCAATCGGCGCCCCTGGTTGCGGAGGGCGTCACCATGGGCGAGGCGCGGCGTATGGCGGACGATGGGGAGGGTCCGGGCGGCGTGTCGGTTCCAGGTCTGGAGGGGGGTCGCTATCGGAACCCTCGGATGGGCTATCAGGTTTACGTGCCGCCCTATCCCTTTGTCGCCCACGTGGCGCGGGACGCCGACACGGTCCGGCTGACCGATTTGACGGACGAGGCATGGGTGACGGTGCGGCCGGCGATCGACCCGCGGATGGCGACGATGCACGCCGCCGAGCAGGAGTTGAAACGCCTGGCCGATCTCGTCCATCAGCAGTGGGCCGCGCGATGGGATGAGGTCGAGGCGGGGGAACCGCGCGACCTCTACCTGAACGGCCGCGAGGCCCGACGCGTCGAGGGAACCGCTCGACTCGGCTGCACCACCTTTCACTTCCGAAACGTTTTCGTGGTCGGCCAGGGGTTGGCCTATCTGGTGACGGCGGCGCGGGCCGACCGGCCGGTGGCGGCGGTGGGGTCCCTGCTGGGTTCCATCGTCGCGTCGCTGCGCCTTTTGCCGCCCGAAGGGCGGATGCCCATCCAGACGAGCGGCGACCGGCTCCGGATTCCGTACTATGGCCTGGAGGTTCGCCGGCCCAGCGAGCGGTGGAAGGCGCCCCGCCATCTGGATGGGCCGGCCACCGTGCTGGAACTGGCGCGGGAGGACCAGGCGGCGGTTGCCGTCCTCCGCGTCCTCACGCCGCGCGACAAGGAGTCGCTGGCCGACTTCGTGGCCCGGCGCGCCGGACTGGTGGCCGAGGACCTCGGAATCGATGCTCCTGAGGCCGCGTCCACGACGCTCGCCGGCCGCAAGGGCCTCGAACTCGCCTACGAAGGGGACCTCCTCGCCGGCGAACCCGCGCAATGCCGCGCGATTTACACGCCGATTGCCAAGCGGATCTTTGTTCTTGTTCTCGTGTCCAAAACCAGGGCCGAAGACGCCCGAGAGGATCTCGAGCGCCTCCGCGAGAGCGTGCGCTTCCTGGAGGCGGAGCGCTGAAAGGCGAAACTTGAGAGGCGGAGCAACCGGCGTCATGACGCGACTGCAAACCACTGTCTGCCGCGCTCTTCTCGCGTTCGTCCTGGCCGCGTGCGCACTTCCGTCGTGGGGTCGCGCAGCCGAAGACGCCGCTTCCGGCCGGGCCAAGCCGACCGCCTTCCTGGTCCTTCCCGTCACGAGCGATGAGGAGGGCCTCGGCGAACACGTCCAGCGCATGCTCCGCTGGAAGGCCAGGCGCCTCGGTGCCGTCGTTTACGATCCGGCCAGCGTCCGCGACGCCCTCGCGGGGGAAACCATCACACGCGAGACGTCCCCCGAACGCGTCGCGGAACTGGCGCGCGAGCGATTCAAGGCGGATATTGTGGTCTTCGGCCACGTCCTCGGCACCGGGCCTTACGAGGTCCGCCTCCGGGTCATCTACCTCGACCGGCCGCAAGGCGAGCGCGCCGTCGAGAAGACGTATGCGTGCTCGCACCACCAGGTCATCCCACTCGAAACGGCCAAGGCGGTCTATGAGATCCTCGGCATCCCCGAGCCGCCCGATCCCTGGCGGCAATTACGCGACGATGCCGACATCCAGCGCCGCTGGCGCGAAGGCCCCAACCTTGTCCGGAACCCCGGTTTCGAGGAACCGGGCGCCGCCGGCGACGGTCCTGCCCAGTGGCAGCCGGTCGAAAAGGAAATGGCGTGGGCCCATAACCCGGACGGTCCCGGCAAGGTCCTGAAGTTTGAGATGACTCCCGGCACGGCGGCCGGCTACGGCCTGGACTATTACAGTGACTGGATCCGGATCGAGCCGGGGGCCGTTTATCGCTTCTCCTGCCGCCACAAGTCGCTGGGACCGACGGTCAAAATTTTTCTGAAAGGCTACCATTCGTTCCCCGCCACGGACGGCTATCCGGCCCAGCGCCGGGAAACCTATCGCCGCCAGGTCCACCCGAGCGGCGAGGCGAGCCGGTGGCACGAGACGCTCGCCGACTTCATCCCCGAAGCGACCCGTCCTGAGCACGCGCCGACCTTTCTGAAAGTGGACCTGTTCGCCTGCTATCCGGCGGGTGTGGTCTATTGGGACGACGTTGTCCTGAAGAAGGTGTGCGATGCGCCGGTCGCGCCCCCGCCGGCGGTCCCGGCCGCGGCGCCACCGGGCGAAGCCGAGCCTGCGGTCGAGGCGCCTGCCGAGTCGAAGGACACGCCATGAACGTCGCGCGCCTGCACCGGTGGAACCTGACGTATCACGAAGCGGTGGCGGTGCAGCGGGAACTGGCCGGGCAGGTCGAGCAGGGGCCGCCGCTCGAGCGCGTCGAAACGATTGCCGCAGCCGACGTTTCCGCCCTGGCCATAAAGCCTCACGGGCGGGCCGGACGCAAGAACGAGACCGTCGCCGCCGTCGTGGTGGTCGTGCGGCTGAGGACGTTCGAGGTCCTCGAGGTCCGCCGCGCGAGCAGACGAGCCGCCTGGCCCTATGTCCCGGGCCTGCTATCCTTTCGCGAAGCGCCGGTCGTGCTGGCGGCGTTCCGCCGCGTGAAAACCGTGCCGGACCTGGTAATCTGCGACGGCCAGGGGCGGGCGCATCCGAGACGGCTGGGGCTGGCCTCTCACGTGGGGCTGGCGCTCGGCGTGCCGACGGTCGGCTGCGCCAAGAGCCGCCTCATTGGAACCGTGCCGCGCCAGCCACGCCGGGAGCGCGGCGGACGGGCGCCGCTTATGGACGGCCGCGAGCGGATCGGAACCGTCCTTCGCACCCGAACGGGCGTCAAACCCGTTTTCGTCTCGGCCGGCCATCGGATCGACCTCGCGAGCGCCTGCCGATGGGTCCTTGCGGCCACGCCCAAGTATCGGTTGGCCGAGCCGATTCGCCTTGCGCACCGTCTCGTCACGGCGTATAAGTCTGTGCTGGAAGCCCGCGGGGAAAGGAGTTAGCCACCTGTGGCCGTCCGCATCTGGTCGAAAAAACACCCTGCGAGGTTGAAAAACGCCAAAACAATCTTCTTTGACGTCGGGGGGACCCTCGTTTACGGTTCCGTAGGATACATCGACCGCTTGTATGACGCACTCGGGCACCTCGGGTACATCGGGACCCGCGAAGACGTGGTCCGGGCGAACGACCGGGCTCGCCGGGCAGTGGCCCGTCACCGGCGCCGCCGGGCGGCGGGACTCGACCCCACCGACGCCAGCCGCATGTGGCTCGACCATCTGGCCGACGAACTGGGTCTGGGCGTCGGCGGCGCCGTCCTGGAGCGGGAACTTGCCTACGCCGTCGCCCGGACCCAGACCGACAGCGAGGCGGAACTGGACCCCGAGGCGCTGCCGCTGCTTGAGCGCTTGCAGCAGCGGGACTTTCGGTTGGGCGTCATCAGCAACTGGTCCGCCGACCTGCCCGACTACCTGGAGGAACTCGGACTGGCACATTGTTTCGAGGTTGTCATCGCCAGCGAAGCGGTCGGCGCTCAGAAACCGCACCGCGAGATTTTCCTGCGGGCGCTGGCGGCCACGAAATGCCCGCCCCGCCGCGCCGTCCACGTCGGCGACGATTACTGGGCCGACGTCGTCGGCGCCCGCAGCATCGGTATCCATCCCGTCCTGATCGACCGCCACCGCGAAACCGCCGACCCCGATTGCACTACCATCACCCGCCTGCGCGACCTGGAACCGTTGCTCTGAGCGTCCCCTGACGACTGAAGGCGCCGCCGACGCTCAAGCACGTCGGGCTCCCGGCATGTCGAACGTCTCCGCCCCCCGGCGGAATTGACACGGAAATCTTGACAGCGCCCCGGGACGAAAGGTCTTGCATCGCCCGCCGCGGCGCGTATAATACCTTTTTCCCAGATGGCGAAACCTGATGGATACGTGAGGCGGGCGATGAAAAAGGACATCCATCCCGAATACGTGGAGTGCCGGGTGACGTGTGGCTGCGGGAACAGTTTCGCGACGCGGGCCACCGTGCCGGAACTGAACGTCGAAGTCTGCTCGAATTGCCACCCGTTCTACACGGGGAAGCAGCGCTACGTCGATACGGCCGGTCGCGTGGAAAAGTTCCAGAAAAAGTATAAGTGGGACGCCAGGCAGGCCGTGACCCAGGCCGAAGCCGCACGCAAAAAGAAGGCGCCGGCGCGCAAGCCCCCTCAGCCCAAAAAGACCAAGGCCTCGAAGGTCAAGGGCGCGGACGCCGGGGAAAGCGGGCCGACCACCGCAGGCAAGTCTAAGAAAGAGCCCGCCGAGGCGAAAGCCAAGACTGCGCCGGCGGAGAAAGAGGACGCGGCGGCCAAGGCCGAACCCGAATCGGCCCCAGCAGCCGATGCGCCGGAACAGCCAAAGGCCGACAAGCCGAAAGAGTCCGAAAAATCCTAACGGGCTGTCAAACTTCGATCAGACCCTTACGCTACGGCTGCGAGGGGAGATAGCGGACCGCCTGTTCGGGCGTGATTCTTTTCGGCCGCAGGGCGGTGACCCGCCTGAGCCGCCACTCACGGTCGGCGTCCGGTGCGAAAACCCCTTCCCACAGGACGACGCGCGACCGCGGATGCACCGCCCACCTCGCCCCGGAGACGGATTCAAATACATATACTTGACGGACGGTCGCCTCGTTCTCGCCCCAGTTGATATTGGGGGACTGGGCCTTCGCCCGCACCTGCCGCATGGCCAGCCGCACCACTCTGGCCAGGTCCTCTTTGCGGGCGCTGCCGTTGCAGTAATCCGGCGAGATGCATTCGATGATGGCTTCGGCGTTGCCTTCGGCCACCCCTCGGGCCATCGTCCTGAGTGTCCGGTTGAGTTGCTCCGCGTCGGTTTCCACAGCCAGGTCCAGGACGCCGAGGAGCATGCCCGCCACCGGAAACGCCACGAGGCACCACGCGGCCCGCTTCGACCGCGTCTGGTCCCAGACGACCAGCGCGATGATCTCCGCCAGACCCAGGACCACCCAGAGGCCGAGCGGATTCTCGAGAAACAGGTGCCGAACGATGTGCATGGAGTGCCCCCTCATCCTGTCCGCAACACCCCTATGATAGCGGCGGCGCGCCGCTGGAGGCAAGGAAAAGAGCCGGGCGGGGCGGAATGGTCTCCCCCGGGCGGGGTCCTGGGGATTTTGTCTTGATGCGCGCCGCGAGGGGGCCTAGCATGGGACCTCTTGAACCCTAGCCCAAGGCGTTAGACTCCAAACGGTCGCCTATATGAAAGCGAATACCCAACAGGACCTCCAGGAAACCCACAGGCGGCGCAAGAAGCGCGAGTCGCTTCTGGAAACGCTGGAATCGATTGTGGTGGCGTTCGTTCTGGCGTTCGTTTTTCGTGCGTTCGTCGTCGAGGCGTTTGTGATTCCGACGGGCTCGATGGCGCCGACGCTCAACGGGGCCCATCTGGAATTCGAGTGTCCGGACTGCGGATACGAATTTGCGATGGGTGCGGAAAACAGACGTGTCGGTCCGCCGCTCTGTCCGAACTGTTTCCTGCCCCAGCCGCTCTCACGCCGAGGAGTGCCCCTCTACAGCGGCGACCGGCTCCTGGTCTTGAAGTTCCTCTACGATTTTGAGCAGCCCCGGCGGTGGGACGTTATGGTGTTCCGAAACCCCAACCAGCCGACCGAGAACTATATTAAGCGGCTCGTCGCGTTGCCGGGCGAAACGCTGGAACTCGTGCGCGGCGACGTGACGATTAACGGACGGATCGTTCAGAAAGCCGACAAGGTCCAAGAGGCCCTGTGGATGCTCGTCCACGACACCCGCTACCGGCCGACGCGCAGCGAGTGGACGCCCCGATGGACTTACGATCTGGGGTGGCAGGCCGAGGGCACGGGGTTCCGCATGAAGCAAACGAACGGGAAGGTCGCCTGGCTGACGTATAAACACCGCGACCCGAGAGGCAACCGCAGCCCCATCCTCGACTTCTATGCGTACAACAGCGGCAGCAACGGGCCCTGTCTGGGCAGCAACGTCTGCGCGGACCTGGGGCTTCGTGGCGAGATCGCGGCCGAGGATGCCGCCTCGGTTGTCCTCGTCGAATTGTGGGCCTACAAGGACCGCTTTCGATTTGAACTGACCGCCGAAGGCTCAGAGCGGCCGACCCGGATCCTAAAGAACGGCCAGCTGGTGGCCGAGGCGCCGGGAGGCGTCCTCCCCGTCGGGAGGGCAGTCGAGTTTCTGGCGGCCAACGTGGACCACAAACTGATGCTCTTGGTGGACGGCCGCCGCATCGCCGAGCCGGTGGGCGGCTCTGTCGCGCCCCAGGGCGATCCCCTCTGTGAACCGACACCCACGACGGAGGAAGAGCGATACCAGATCGCCCACCAGGTGGGCAAGACATCGGGTGTCCGGCTGGGCGCGCGGGGCGGGCCTGTCGCGGTCGGGTATCTCCGGCTGGACCGGGACGTGTACTACACGTCGCATGACGTCGGCGGGCGGCGCCTGGACCCCGGCCACGCGATCGAGGGTCGGCCGCTGACGCTCAAAGCGGATGAGTTCTTCGTGCTCGGGGACAACAGCCCGAAATCATCGGACTCGCGGCTGTGGAACCTGCCGCGCCCCGTTGCGCCGCGGCGGAACCTCGTAGGAAAGGCGATTTTCGTTTACTGGCCGTCGGCGGGTAGGCGCCACGGGATTCCGCTGGCCCCCGACCCGACGGGCTGGCGATTCGTGCACTAGGCCCTGCCGCCCAGTGCGGGCCGTATGGCCGGTGTACTCACCGGAGGCCGATTTCGGTCGCCGTGAATGCGCGGCGGGGACCTTGCAAGGCGCGTAGCGCCGCGGTATGGTTGCCATCGGGTCGCAGGACTCTGGAGGTCAGGGAGAACGGACGTGGAACTCCTGAACGTGACCGGGCTGACAAAAATCTACAGCGGGCGCAAGGTGGTGGACGACGTCTCGTTCAGTGTGAACGAGGCCGAGATCGTCGGCCTGCTCGGCAAGAACGGCGCCGGCAAGACCACCAGTTTCAAGGTGACGATCGGGATGATCCCCGCCGACGCCGGTCGCACCATCTTCGAGGGCGAGGACGTCAGCCGCCTCCCAATGTACCAGCGGGCCCGGCGGGGAATGGGATACCTGGCCCAGGAACCGAGCGTTTTCCAGCGGCTGTCGGTCGAGGAGAATCTGCTGGCCATTCTGGAGATGATGCACCTGTCGAAGACGGAGCGTGAGGCGATTGCGGCCGAGTTGCTCCAGGACTTCGGCCTGGCCCACCTGGCCCATCAGCACGCGCGGACGCTCTCGGGCGGCGAGAGGCGGCGCCTGGAAATCGCCCGAGCGCTCGTGACGCGACCCAGTCTGATGCTTCTGGACGAACCATTCACCGGCGTGGACCCTATCGCCATCTTCGACATCCAGGGCTTCATCCGCAACCTCAGAAGCCGCGGCATCGGCGTGCT
>Ga0307379_10003737_pt1 | contig 21979 bp, 24 predicted proteins | sample UN2MG_FD_202237 | JGI IMG/M metagenome (GOLD analysis project Ga0307379, IMG submission 202237) | Soil microbial communities from Risofladan, Vaasa, Finland - UN-2 | ecosystem: Environmental > Terrestrial > Soil > Coastal area > Acid sulfate soil | place: Finland: Risofladan, Vaasa | collected... | reverse complement strand
GAGATCTTGTGCACCGGATCGGCCTTGGGGAGGAGCCGTCCGAGGAGCGCGTGCCCCGACTCGTGGTAGGCGATGCGCTCGCGCACCTCCTTGGAGAGGATGATCCCCTTCCGTCGAACACCGGCGATAACGCGATCGGTCGCCTCCTCAAAGTCAACCATTTCGATAACGCTCTTATTCTCCCGCGCCGCGAGAAGCGCAGCCTCATTACACAGGTTCTTCAGATCAGCACCGACAAAGCCGGGGGTCTGACGGGCAAGAACGGCGGGATCGACATCCGGAGCGATGGTCTTTCCACGCAGGTGTACATTGATGATCTCCTCTCTCCCCTTGAGCTCCGGACGCGGCACGGTGATCTGCCGGTCGAATCGCCCCGGGCGAAGAAGGGCCGGATCGAGAACATCGGGTCGGTTCGTCGCCGCCAGCATGATGATTCCCTTGTTTGGCTGGAAGCCATCCATCTCCGCCAGTAGCTGATTCAGCGTCTGTTCTCGTTCATCGTGCCCGCCACCAAGGCCGGCACCACGCTTCCGCCCCACGGCGTCGATCTCATCAATGAATATGATGCACGGCGCGCTCGCCTTTGCCTTTTCAAACATGTCGCGCACCCGCGCCGCACCGACCCCAACGAACATTTCCACAAAATCAGATCCGCTGATGAAGAAGAACGGAACGTGTGCCTCGCCGGCGATTGCCTTGGCAAGGAGCGTCTTTCCCGTCCCAGGAGCACCAACGAGCAACACTCCCTTGGGGATCTCCGCTCCTAGCACAGCAAATCGTTTCTGGTCCTTGAGGTAATCGATGATCTCCTCGACCTCTTCCTTCACCTCGTCGATCCCGGCAACGTCGGCAAACGTCACCTCTATCGTCTCCGGCTGCACAAGCTTCGCCTTCGATTGGCCGAACGACATCGCTCCACCACCCTGCGTCTTGCGCATGATGTAGATCCAGACGACGACCAACAGGCCAATCGGAAGGATGGACATCAATATTGAGAGCAACAAGCCACTATTTGACGGTGGTGCATATTTGATCTGAACGTTATTGTCGCGCAGGAACGACTCGTACAGGCTCTTATCATCAGGAAGCTCAACTATAAAGTTGCTCCCGTCCGTCATGAGGCCGGTGCCCTGGTTGTCCTTGATCTCGATGGACACGACCTGCCCGTTTGACACCATACTGCGGAAAAGGGAGTAGTTGACTTCCTGCTGCGTCTTGTCCCCCCCAAACCACGACTGGAAAACAATCAGAGCGATGATCACGATCACAGTGATCAAGGCAATATTCCTCAAATTTCGATTACGTAACTCTTTCAATGGGTCTTTTTCCACGATCCACTCCTTACTGATCCACTAGGAATTCTAGCCCCCAATGTTCCGTACGTCAAATACTGTTCTGTACCGGAGTTTATGTCGTGTGCCGCAAACGGGAAGCTGCTTGCTTCCCGGATGGATCTAGCGGTGCACGATCCGCCTCCAGAGCTGCACCTGCGGCAACGATCGTTCCCGCCTGTGGATGATGCGTACGATGTTTGCGCGATGGTTGAAGATGATGAACAGAGCGAGGACACATGTGATACCAAGGAGGAGTGGATGATAACTGGCACTAGAGAAGTGATTCAGAATGACAATGCTGATGGGGACTGATATGACGGCGAGGACTGACCCCAGCGAGACCATCCCGAACAGGACCATGGAAAGGCCAAAGACGCTAATAGCGATCCCCACCGGGATGGGTGCGATGGCGATGAGCATCCCCGCTCCGGTCGCCACTCCCTTTCCGCCACGGAAACCAACGTACACCGGGAAGACGTGCCCAATCACCGCGCTCAGACCGCACAGAATGGCGGCAACCGGCGCGGTGAACGGAAGGGAGGCAAAGTTGATCAACGGTACGAGCGTCGCCGCTGCCGCTCCCTTGGCCGCATCGAGCGCGAGGACAGTTACTCCCGCCTTCCAGCCGAGGACACGCCAGGTGTTCGTCGCGCCGGCGTTCCCACTGTCGTGCTCACGCACATCGATCCCGCGCACGGCCTTACCAACGATAACCGAAGTGGGGATGGCCCCCAGCAGATACGAGATAACGAGAAGCAGCGCCAAGTTCATAGTCGGTTCCTCCGAGGTCCATTGTATGTGTAATCATGGCGGGATCAAGACTTGTCCCATGTAACGAGACTACAAAGCGTAGGTGTTTCTCGTGCGAAGTGAGCACCAAAGTCTCTTAGTGCAAGCGAGCGAGCGGACATCACTACGCGCATGATCCAGGTTTCACCTGGCGCCGAGCCTGATTCTTCCCGAACGGTTTCCAAAGGGAGGAGTGACTGTCGAGAATCCAAGACGGAGCACTACGACAGGACAGTATGCTAAACTGTTGCAGGAGAAGAAGATCGTCCATTTTCTCCAAGCAAGGCGTATTGGCCCAGCAACTTCGCACTCATGTTCATCCTTCGGCGAAAAAAAGGACCGTGGCTCCTCAATCAATCGCGGACGCGTCGCGCCCCATAGGGATTCAAACTTCCATCCGTAGGAGCCTGCCTGCAATGCTACGACCATAGATCTCGCTTATAGATTCCCTTATCTATAAGCGTCCTGATCTCCTCCTGCACTCTTGCTCTATCCTCACGGTAGGTGACGCCAAACCACTGCTCGTCCGTGGGGAGAACCTTGACGCGTGCCCGTTTCTCTGTGATCAGCTCACCGACAACGTCTGGGAGGAGGTATTCATCCTTCTTTGGATCGGCCACCTCGTCGAGGAAACGGCTAAAGCGCGACTCAAGCTCAGAGATCAGGCTCTTGGTGAAGCCCCACATGTTCATCGATACTGGGGCATCGGGAGAGACGCTGACCCAATTCTCGCCGTCATCGGTGAAGCGCGGCGCACCATCTAGAAGCTCAATCCGCTTGCGCTCGTGTATCTCAACAAGGTGCCCATCATCACCCACGGTGCAGACGCCACGCGCCACATGTCCATGCTCGGTGAGTGTGTTTCCAAGGAGGTATGAGATCATGCAGTAGTCGCAGGCGTCGTTTTGGTCACAGGCTTGAAGTAGGTAGTCGTAAAGCAGGCGGTAGGCGCTGCGCCCGTAGAAGTCATCCGCGTTGATCACCGCAAACGGTCCATCGATGGCATCGTGGCAGGTGTAGATTGCATGAGCCGTTCCCCATGGCTTGCTCCTCCCTTCAGGGACCGAGTATCCGCTCGGGAGATCATCGAGCCGCTGGATGACGTAAGCGTGAGCGCACCTTCCATGGAGCTTTCGTCCCATGTGCGCGGAGAACTCTTCCAATATCTCCTCCCGCACAATGAACACCACATTGTCAAACCCCGCCTTCAGGGCATCATAGATCGAGTAGTCGATGATGATCTCCCCGTTCGGACCAATCGGGTCAATCTGTTTCAGGCCTCCATAGCGGCTTCCGATCCCTGCCGCCATGACGACAAGTGCTGGTTTGGTCACTCTATCCTCCTTGAAAAAACGTCTGTCTCGCACAATGGAACGGCCAAGTGTAACATGCACGTGCACAAGGAGGCCATATTGAACGGACTACGCCGCATGTCCAAGAAAAGGAGACTGTCCCCTTTTCTTGTGGGCAGATGTTCGGGGCAGTCGAATCAGGTGATCTGATCTTCGCTCGGGCGAGCCCTGTGACCTGGACCTCCTCCGACGATTCCCCATTTCTCATCCTGCATGGGGATCAGAGCCAAGTTGTCCCCTTATCGCTATCCCGGAGCCTCTACGATTATCTGGTTGCAGCTTGGGTTACTCACGCGGTGATATCTCGGAGTAGCTGATTGCGTCCTTCTTACCCGCTGGCTCAAGTAGTAGCTTGTGGTTTTGGAGGGGTCTACCACTGAATTTCGCGGGTAACGACCATCCCGTCGAAGGCAGTCTAAATCAACAGAGGTGCTCCCGTCCCGTCCAAAATCCAATAGCAGACCCTGCAAGTGATCCTGCAAGCGCGCGAACCGGCTCAGCGACAGGCTCCGAATAGGAGCAGACCTCGCTTGCTCATTGGTGTAGGGAGAGGGTACCATGTTCTCGGTTGAAAGTTCATACAGAAACTGAGTTTTCCTGCCAGTTGCCCATGCACATCAATGTAAAGGAAGGTTATGATGGACACATCTATAGGAACATCGCCGGTGTCCTCTGACACAGTGCTCAAGGCAATCATTCTGGCTGCTGGCTCTGGCAAACGGCTGAGGCCATTCACTGATTACACCCCAAAATGCCTCGCGCCTGTAAATGGTGTACCGATCCTTGTTAACGCGCTTACTCATCTGCATGACGTGGGGATACAGGAAACTGTGATCGTTGTGGGACACCTCAAGGGAAAGGTCTACGACGCTATCGGAGATTCCTTCAGCGGGATGAGAATTTCTTACATTGAATCCGACCGCTACGAGACAACGAACAACATCTATTCCCTTTGGCTCGCTCGCGAGCACCTGACCGAAAACATCTTGCTGCTGGAATCGGATGTGTTTTTTGAGCGGTTGCTGCTTGATCGTCTGCTCGCAAATGAAAATGCCAACATTGCGGCTGTCGCCCGGTACCAGTCCTGGATGTCCGGTACGGTTGCCAGCCTCGACAGTGATGGGAATGTACAAGCATTGCTGGAAACAAGTCGCCAGCCCCCCGGATTAGATTACTCCAAGGTTTTCAAGACCCTCAACATCTACCTGCTTCGCCGTGATTTCCTGCGCGAGCAATTTGTGCCGCAACTGGAGGCCCGCGTCAGCATCGGTGACGTGAATCAGTACTACGAAGTCGTCTTCCATGCGTCTACCTATGGCCAGGAGCACGATCTCGCGGCGCTTGTGTGCGATAACATTGAGTGCTTCGAGATTGACGATGAAAACGACCGAGTGAACGCGGAGTACCTGTTCGCGTCACCGGATGACCGGTTTGATGTTGTCTCCCGCGAGCATGGGAGCTACTGGCGCTATGGATTCACAGATCATTCGTACCTCTACAACCTCTACTTCCCCCCAGAAGGGGTCTTTGCTCATATGAGGGATAACATCCACGATTTGATAGAGAGCTATCCTGTGGGGCAGGATGCTCTGGCCAGTCTTGTTGGCCTTTCAATTAGTCAGCCAGCCGAACGAATCGTTGTGGGCAACGGCGCTGCCGAACTCATCAAGATTATCTCGGGACGCTTATGTAATCAACTGATCATCCCGGTGCCGTCTTTCAATGAGTACGCCAACGCATCTCCCGAAGGAAACGTCACCAGCTTCACCCTAGAGCCACCTTTTTTTGAACTGGACGTGGATGAGTTTGCCGCTGAAGCCCTTGAGTGCAAAGCTGACGTGGCGGTCGTGGTATCGCCAAACAATCCGACCTCTTTACTGGTTCCGAAGTCTGACCTCGTGCGCCCCGCGGAAAAGCTAGCCAGTCAAGACTGTATCCTCATCGTGGACGAATCCTTCATCGATTTTGTGGAGGAACCCGATCAGTTTACCATGGTGCACGAGCTTGCAGAACACGAGAATCTCGCGATTCTCAAGAGCATGAGCAAGGCTTATGGCATCTGCGGATTGCGGCTTGGCTACTTACTTACTGCGAATCATGACCTGGCCGCATCAGTGCGAAAGGAAGTGCCCATTTGGAACGTCAACGGCTTTGCCGAAGCTTTTCTGAGGCTTCTGCCTCGTTATCGTCGGGAGTTTGCGGAAAGCTGCCGGAAGGTGCGGAGTGATCGTGATGATCTGTACTGGAGCCTGGCTTCGATTCCCGGGATGATAGTCTACAAACCGGCTGCGAATTCTGTCTTCTGTCGTCTCCCTAGTGAGGCAATGTCTGGGCCCGAAGTGACCCGCAGGCTGTTCACAGAACACAACATCTACGTCAAAGACTGCGTGAGGAAGGCGCTTCCAGAATCCGACCGATACCTTCGTATTGCCAGCCGCACAAGAACCGAGAATCACAACCTCGTCGAAGCCCTGCGCAGCGTGATTGGCGAGAGGCAATCATAGTATGAGCAACAGGCCGACTATCCTATCTGTCGTGACAGACATTCCCAACATCATAACCCTGTTGGGATTAAGCAGTGGTATTCTCGGCATATATTTCGCGCTTCTGGAGAATTTCCCAGCAGCAATGATCGCTTTACTCTGGGCCGTTCTGTTCGACTGGTACGACGGGCCCCTCGCACGCAGGATACCAGGGAGAAGCGATGTTCAAAATTCCATCGGCGCCAAGATGGACTCCCTGGTTGATATCGTCAGCCTGGCAATCTGTCCGGCCATCATCCTATTGAGTTACGGGGAATTCAGTGCATGGTTCTTCCCTGGAGCACTGATGATAGTTGTGGCGGGTGTCGTCCGGCTCGCCTATTTTGACGTCTTCGGTGTCGATGACGACGGTACCATTGCAGGACTTTCGCTGGACATCACAGCTCTCGTGGTGGCACTTGTGTTCCTGTTGGAAGGAGTATTGGGCCACAATTCCTTTGCAGCTCTCCTCTACACCACAATAGCGGTCTTATCGTTCCTGCACGTCGCGCCCTTCCGTATGCATAAGATGGTGGGGCGCTGGTATTACGTTATCACAGCCTACGTCTTGATCTTAACCGCTGTGTATTCGTATCTCCTGTGGACCGGTTAGTCGAGCAGCGTAGCACGCTATCAAGGATTTCTCAGCGATATCTCAGTGGGAACAAGCGCTTGCCCTCTCGTATGTCCTCTCGCTGCGACGGATAGGTACCTAGAGCAGCTTGACTGCGATGGAGACCCCCTGAGGTCGCAGCCCGCATTCCAGAATGCTTTGGAAGCGTCCACGCATAGAGGGCATTTGGACCCTCGTTCCGTTCCATCGATTGAGGTAAACGGCGTTGGAACGACAGGCTACAAGTGGCGCGTCGAGATAGGCAGCCAGCTCAGTTCGTGCGCCGGCCATCCGGTCGCGGAACTCTCGATTTAGGAAACGGACCGGCTGACGTTCTAGCTCTAGCTGAATGCGCTGGTACTCTTCAAACACAGGACGAGGGCAGGCTCCAAATGATCCGTGATTAAGGAAAGCGACGCCTGGTTCCAGCAGGAAGTGCGCTTTCCAATTCTCGAGATTACGGCTATCGCTCATTCGATGCTTAAGGCAGCTTGGGCCAGCAGAGAATCTCGCGGATCTTCGTGTCGAAGAACTCGTTCATGTTCGCGGCGCGCAATACAACGGCCGCATCAGCACCGCGCCCACTACCACCCACGCAAATCACGTCCTGTCCTGCTGGAATAGCGCCAGTATCAGCGGCCATCACGGCAATTTCGACACAGACCTTCATGCCTTGGCCGAACATGCGCAGGGTGTGGACGATCATTTCCGTAGTTGATGTTCCACCAAACTTCTTGGAGATGGCACGTGCCACGCCGGAGAGAGCGTGTGACATGGTTAGAATGCGTGCGCCACCTTCGCGAAGCTGCGAGGCCAACATGGGTTCCAACTCGCTTTGATTGGGTTCACGAAAACCCATGTGATGTGTTACGCAGACGAGCTGTACACTTGTTCCTCTCAACGCCTCCATGAAACGCACACCGGTGTCTCCGGTGTTTGTTGCCACGACCACGTGCGCTATATCGCCTTGCTCAAGTCGATCCACAACGCACTGGATCACAGCGTCCGTATTGGCAGTCCCTGGTGCTTCGAATTGCACAGTCATGATGTCTCCTTTGGAGTCAGTTCAGTGATCGCACCCACCATGGCTCTGACAGCCAGCTGCAACCGTCAGCTCAGCAAGGGTTCCTTCTTTCAACGCCTTGACGTTGTCTTCGACCGATCCAGCTCCGCATTGATAGACGCGAACGCCAGACGCGTTGAGCTTCTGAATCGCCCCTGAGCCAATTCCGCCAACGACAAACGCATCGACGCTCTGGCCGCCAAGCGCAGCCAGTGGCTGACACCCTCCACCAGCGTGATGTTCATTCGCATTGGCCAGAACCTCCGTCACATTGGATTCCGTATCGTGTACGACAAAGAACGGTGCCGATCCGAAGTGGCCGAATGGCGTGCTGGTAAGACCTGCGTCAGTTGCTGCTGGGATACATACCTTCATCTAGAATTCCCCCTCTTGATCTGAATAATGACGTGCATAGCATAGTGGTAGACGGGGATGCGCATCAAGGCCAATTCTCTACGGTTGATCGGGCAACGCGCCAAGCCACTGCTTGAAACTTCGAGGTGTTCGAAATCGGAGCACGTGCAGGTGCTCGTATTCAGGCTGTTTGAAAACGCTCGGATAGGTGCGTCACCGTCGCCAATAGGTCTTGAGACACCACAGCAAGATGGAATCCTTGGAGAAGACTGACTTGCGGAACCGCTCACGACACCCTTCCCACAACACTTCGCGTGTGAACGATCAGCGAATGGTACGCCGTAGCAGTTGCCCGAATACTCGCGGGAAGCTGTAGTCGAGCCAGATGATCGTGTCAACACGCGGCCAGACGATTGAACGAGTTCTGCTGTAGTTCCCATCGAGAACCCATCGGTCACCGCGCGTGGCTTCGTCGACGGCTGGAAGAAACTCTTCGTCGGGCGTCTCGCCCCAATCCGGCTTCCAGAACAGGGCGTCGAGTTCAATACGAGGCAGACCGAGCCGTTTTGCCAGCAACTTGGCAGCCGTCGTCTTGCCTGATCCAGTCGTACCGACAACATTGATACGTGAGCCCGGCTTGGGATAGTTCCATGCATTCGCCACGGTGTCTCCTTGATTGACTCACAGAACGGGTAGTTTGCATGCTGTCCAAGGGTCAGGCAAGTTCCTGGTTTAATGCGGTGACTTGTGTGTGATTCCCCTCCCCCTCACTGATGGGGGAGGCTGGGTGGGGGTGACAAGGGAATGCGAAAGGATCAGGTTTCCTCTTATGGCCTGGGTTCGGCGCCGCCAACGACGCCAACAGGCGCTACATACAGGGCGATCTCATCGTCACCGTCAATGCCGAGCAGCTGGTCGAGGTCGGTCTGCTGATAGGCCACCGTGGCGCAGGTGCCCAGCCCCAACCCTTCGCAGGCGAGATAGAGGTTTTGGCAGATGTGGCCGACGCTCATCAGGATGTCCTTCAGCGAATCGTCGCCATAACGGTACTCGGTGCGATAGGGACGGACAGCCCATACGAAGGTCACTGCACCGTTGCCCACATAGGACTGGCTATTACAGACGCTGGTGATTCGCGATCGCAATCCTTCGGCATCGGCGGTCACCTGGATGAGCTGGTGCTCGGTGGCCATATATCGGTAGATGCCCGGCTGCAGGCCTTCGACATTGTGCACGGCGAGATAGGTCTCGAATGGGTGCATGCCGCCGCCTGATGGCACGGTACGTAGTGTGACCATGCCAATGCGGATGAGCTTCTTGACGCCTTGCGTCGACCACAACAAAAAGGCCAACTGAGCCAGCGAGATGGATTCATCGGCATAGATGCGTCGGCTTTCGCGACCGTCGATGGCATCGATCAGGGAAAGGGTGGACAGGCTGCGAATCTGTTCGTGTGATGGCAGAGGAGTCAGCACCGCATCCTCAGGTGCTGGCTTTTCGATGGGAGGAAGCGGAAGCCGTTTCATCATGTCGGTTTCCATCTCCGACATGCCGCGAAGCGTCTGGTTCCTAAAGTACTTGCGATAGTCAGTCATCAGAATCCCTCCATGCATTGGCTGTCATAGTGTCTGTGTGCCGGAAGCTGGAATCGGTTCAGTTTCTGAACCGATGGCAGTTCCTTGTGGAGTTTTGGCAACGGCAACAGGTAGCAAAAACCGCTGCCTGTTGCTTGAGAGAATGGAGATTCAGAGCACCTCCATTCTCTAGCTAGGGTGTGTATCCGCCGCTTGAGCAAACGATCGCAGTTTGCGTGATGCGTGGGCTGTTGCTTGGAGTTTGAATTGCCTGAATGCAACTCAAACTCTGACGTAGGGGTCGATATCCATTCTCTGGCGTTGGTGAGAAAAGGGACTCGTACTCACGGCAGGTGAGAAAAAGGAAACACCCGCGAGCCGTAATTGGCTCGCGGGCGAGTTGAAACGTCTTCTCTAGAGATTGGCGACGATTCTCCAAGTAACGCGTTACCGTTGAAGTCTAGGCTAAAGCCCCTCGATACGGATGCTACCGTTACTGGTTCGCAGTTCCAGTGTCTGGGTGGCTGGCGGGTTGAGGTCAGCGTTCCAGGTCCGGCCGTCGGTGTCGCCGACAAGCGGCAGATTGGTGCTGATGCTGCCGATGCTCGTCGATGCCTCAAACGTAATCGCTGCGTCCAGCGGCACTTCAACGTTGATGGAACCGTTGCTTGTGCGCAGCTGGTGGCTGTCGCCCACCAAGACGCCCGAGAAGTTGATCCGTCCGTTGCTTGTTCGTGCATCGACGGACGCTTCGACGTCTTTGATATCGATGGCGCCGTTGCTGGTCTCAAGATTCAGAACTCCGCTAAAGCCATCCACGTCGATAGCGCCGTTGCTTGTATCAGCATTAACCACGCCGATCAGATTGCTTAAGTTAATGACACCATTGGATGTATCCACGGTGAACTGCCCCTCGATGCCGCTGATGGCGATCGCGCCATTGGATGTGTCGACTTCCACATCAGCCTGCATGGGAACGGTCACCTCAAACGACACGCTCGAGTACTTGCGCGCATCCTCTGGCTGATCCGAACTGCGGTAGCGCAGCAATAGGTTGTCGCCGGTCTGAATCATGTCGAACACAATCGCGTTCACACGCTGTTCGGCTTTCTCCAACGTATCGGCTCGCGATCGCAGCTTCGCGGTGACAGTAACATTCGTCGTTTCTGCTGAGTGCACACCAACGTAGCCGTTCGACGATTCAACAGTCAGGTCTAGCAATGAGGCGATTTCATACGTCTGCGTGATTTCGCGATTGGCTTCAATGTTGCCGCTAGCCGACGCGATGATCTCTTCAATGTCGCACCCGTACAGCCCGAACAGCGCGATGGCGCCTAGGACGGCTACGATTCCTACAACCAGCATTTTCGATCGTTTCATACATTCCTCCGTGTGCTTGTTCGTACCACGTCTTCTTAAACTGCTTTCCTTCATCCGTTCAATATCCATGTGCCGACGGTGGCTTGCCAAATCAGCACTGCCGAGAAGAACAGGCCAACAACGCGCGACGTCCAACTGCAGGTGCCTCGATACAAGCGATAGCCCCAGAACAAGAACAAGCCGACGACCAAGATCCGCACAACAATCAGAAATGCCTGGGTCATGCTTCCACCTCCTGCCAAATTCGTCCTGCAATGACCAATAACACGGCCGTCAGCGCCAACATCACCAACATCGGTTCGATAGGTATGCCTGAGTAGCCGCCTTCATTGGTTGCCGTCATGAATGTTGCTTCAATATCAGCTTGGGAGAATCGCTCAAACACTGCCGCCGGAACTCTCTCGAATACATTCCAACTCGGCAGCTTCCAGAGAATGTCCACCATCCAGTCACTCAGCCATTGCATGGCAATCGGCGTACCTAGTAGCATGACAACGCCAGGGATCCATCCCTTTCCTGAGATTCGATAGGCGCTGACGAATACCATCAGCAACAGGACATAGGCAAGAATTGGGAGCACTACGACACTCATGCCATAAAACGGCATCGCAAGGATCAGCTCGAACAGGCTGCCCGTATCGAAGCTGATACCGGCCAACTCGAAGATCCACCAGAACATGAATCCGATCGCGATGAAGTAGGCGAATGCCACGCCAGCTGCATAGGTGAATCGCGCCAAAATATGTGTATAGCCAGATGGCGGACTCATCAGCAACACCTGATACTGCCCATTGCGTGTCTCGGATCGAATTCGTCCGATCATCATGATCAAAATGACGGTTCCAATGGTCATTGCTCCAGCCAACAACCCGGCACGAATGCCTAGTCGTTCGCCAACATCCATGACCAGCACCTGCTTGATGCCCCAAGCCCAGAATAGCAGCGACCCCATCAATGGCAGCGACCACAGCCAATTCCTTCGATGCTCAAGCCAAACCAGCGTTCCAAATTTCTTCACGAGAGCACCTCCTTGAAGGTATCGACGACGGACTTGCCGCCTTCTCGCAACGACTCCGCAGACACGTCAAGCGCCAACCGGCCTTCGCGCAAGAAGATCGCACGCTCAAACAGACCTTCGGCTTCTGCCACTTCATGGGTGGACAGAATGATCGTCTCATCGGTGTGCCATTCCGACACAATAGACGAGAGAATTCTCTCGCGACTGATCAAGTCAATGCCAGCCAATGGCTCGTCGAGCAAATACAGCTTGGCATTACGTGCTAAGGCCATTGCCAGTCGCAATCGACCGCGTTCGCCCTTGGACATCGTCTTGGTCTTGCGTCGCGGCACCTCCAGCGCATCAAGCAATTCGGTGAATCGCACCGCGTCAAAGTCGTCGTACAGGTTACGCATGAACTTCTCGGCATCCTTCGGCGTCATCCACGGCCACAACACATCGGTCTCGCCGAGGAAGACGATTTGCGAACGATTCGTTCGCGGCCGTCCGCCGAATACGTCGATGTGTCCCGACGTCGGGCACAGAAGACCGGCCATCAGCTTGAGCAGGGTCGATTTCCCGCTGCCGTTGAGACCGAGCATGCCCACCACTTCCCCTGCCGGGAAGTCGAGTGTTAGATCTCTCAATCCTTCGTTCTTCACATATCGCTTGGTGACATTTTCCAATCTAGCCAACATCCCATACCTCCTTCAGGGCGGCAATCGCTTCTTGAATCGAAGCATCAAGTTGCCTGCCCTCATCTGCATAGGCGTTGGCTGCCTGCTGCAGCATCTCCACCTTCATTCCATTCACAGGAGCGTCTTCACGTACGAATGTGCCCAGTCCTCGTCGCTTTTCAATCACGCCGTGTGCCTCCAGTTCGTTGTATGCGTGAACGATCGTGTTCGCGTTCACTCTCAGTACCGCCGCCAAATCCCGGGCCGACGGCAATTTGTCGCCCGGCTTTAGCGCGCCGCGTGCCAGCATCTGATGCACGTTTTTCGCGATCTGTTCGAAGATTGGACCTGCGCTCATATCGATGCTCCATCCGTTCTCTATCTTCATGGTGAGCTAGTATACTAGTACACCTGGTATTTGTCAAGGCGAACTCCAAAGGAGTTCGGCAGAGAACGCAAGAGTTGCTGATGCGTTCTCTGGTTGGTAAGATAGATGCGTTAGGGAGCGGGACTGTCTGCATGTATCGCTAGGTACTTGTGGAGGCTGCCTAGTGAGAGAAGGCGGGGACTGCAAGCAGTTCCTTCGAGAAGGCTATGAAACATATCCCGACTTCTCTGCATGGATTGGCTGAGGAAATTTGTTCTGAAACCGACTTTCTTTGCTTCGCCAACGTGAGAAGGTCGCGCTAGCGCGAGGCTTCTCAAACGACCCGCGCGCTTCACATCATGTGCAGTTCGCGTTCTCTCGTTGGTGAAGTAGAGCAGTTTTGCATGCGGGTGTCAAGGGTCGGGTCGTTGGAGTTGTCGGGGATTTGGCGTGAGCTTCGCAGGATGCAGAAAGATTCCAGGAAGAAGACATCACGAAAGAAGATCCTCCCTCGAGCGGTTGACCAGTACAAAGTACGTGCACGGTCTTCTGAGACCCGTGCCGACTTCTGCTAGAGGGAATGTAGCGTCCTATTCGGTCCGCATATTGACTTGCGTTGTATGCTATGCTGCAATACGAGCAGGAACAGGGAGGTTGCGATATGGCGTCGTCTTGTGGATACAAGGGATGCAGGGTTCCAGCCGAGGACCACAGTGAGTTCTGCATCTTTCATAGTCCAAGCCCGAAGGACGTTGGGGAGTTTCAGCAAGCTCTAACTTCCCAGATCAAAGAGGAAGGCCCCGATGACGATCGTAACGGACGGTACATTTATGATGGCTACATCTTCCCTACGCATGTTGTCGCAGGCCACATTCGTGGTGTCGTAGGGATACAGATGCCAAATCTGATCGAGGGGTATGCTTCGTTCTACGGCGCTACGATCACCGGAGATGCTTGGTTCTCTGGTGCGGAAATGAAGGGCGGCGCATGCTTCGACGGAGTAGCAATCGAGGGGAGTGCTTATTTCGACGGGGTGCTAATCGAGGATAATGCAGGGTTCAACGGCGCCAAGATCGCTGGGAATGCCGTGTTCAATGCTGCCATAATTACAGGGCATATCTCGTTTGACGATTCGGAGATTGAGGGGGATGCCTTCTTCTCAGGAGCGACAATCGAAGGAAGTGCCTCATTCAACGGTGCAAGAATCAAGTTCAGCGTCTGGTTTGACGACACACTGATAAAGGGAAAAGGCTCCTTCAATAGATTTGACTGCGAGACCTTGCACCTTCGTCGCGATGCGCCTCGCATCAGTGGATGGGGGAATAGAAGGTGTGGCATTCACATTGCCGAAGCAGAAGCTGCTGTCTCCTTCTGGCGGTTTGCACAGCGGATCTTCAGCGTAATGGGGGAGCGGGAGAAGGCCGATGCCTCCTTCTATTTCGAACGACTGAATCACTGGAGAGTCCTCCGCCGTACCAAGAAGGTGCGCACCGGAAGACCTAAAGCACAAAGGCAGTGGGCGAACTGGTCGATACGGTTGTGGTATTGGGTTTGTTTCTTCTCGGACCTTGTGTTCGTTCGCTGGACAACTGCCTATGGCGCTAGTGTCGGGCGGTTGATCTTTACGTGGTTCGCGGTAATCGGCGGATTTGGTGTCATTTTCTCCATGTTTCCGAGGTTTATCGGTCGCGCCAGCGAGCAGATGCAGATATGGACGCTTCGAAACTGGATTGTCGGCATTCACTACAGTGCCACCACCTTCTCCACGCTTGGGCTTGGGCGTATCAGCCCAGGAGATTCGCGCTTAGGGATGGTGCTGACATCCGTTGAAGCCATCCTAGGAGCCGTCCTCATTGCGCTGGCTGTCTTGGTCATAGGTCGTAGGTTCATGAGGCAAGGCTAATCCTTGAGGTCTGATCTTGCCTTTTGACATTCTCGCCTCGTAAGTCGCCACGGTCGGATCTTGAATCATGAGTTTTTGCGCAAACCGAGCTTCGGGCCGGGGTCTACCATTGTATTTTGTACAGATGGACAGGGGCTGCTCATCAGTAGATGAGTAGCTTGGGAGTTGGCCTTCAGGAGGCTCAACTCCTTGTTCGATTCCTGTTGATGTAGACTGAGTTCGACGGGGGTAGAGTGGCTGGCTGCTCTGCAGAGCAGCTCTGGGGTCGGCGGTCTCTGATCGCTCGGTTCGAAATGCCGCCCCCGTTTTTTGTGCCGTCCAGGAACGTCTGCCGGGTTCATGGTGGGCTACTCAGCAAGCTGAGTAGCTTGGGAGTTGCTCCGCAACTCCTGGATGGCTGGCTGAGTTGCCTGTGGCTCTGAGCAGTAGACGAGATCGCCTGGATGGACGAACTCATGCTGCAAGGAGGCACACATGGATCCCCACCTTTGTATTGGCATCGATGTCGGCTGCAAGGCACATCGCGTCGGCATCGCAACCCCAGACGGCTCGATCCTGGAGGAGTTCGACATCTCTCACACTGATGCCGGGTTCCAGGACTTCTTCCGTCGTGTCGAGGCACGTAGGCAACAGCTGTCTTTGCCTGTCGCTGTCGCGATGGAAGGGTACAACGGCTACGCCCGTCCACTGGATCGCCTCGTCCAAGAGAAGGGCTACCGGTTGTTCAACGTCAACAACCTCAAGCTCGCTCGTTTCAAGGAAGTCTTTCCAGGCGCGGCGAAGACAGATCCAATCGACACCCGTAAGATCCTCGAGTTGTTCCGCCTCAAGGATCAGCTGCCGATGGCCAAGGATGCAATCCAGGAAGTGGTTGCCGCTCCCCTCGTGAACGAGAAGCTGAAGAGACTCAGCCGACGCAGGCACAGGCTCGTGATCGAGAAGATGCGTGTGCTCAATCGGATACAAGCTGATCTCCAAGGTGTCTGTCCCGAACTACTTGCTGCGACGAATAACGCTGACAACCTGTGGTTCCTCCGCCTGCTCACGTTCCGAGAGGATCTCCGACAGCTGGCACGGCTACGCTGTTCAACAATCCGTCAGATCCCGGGCATCGGAGAGAAGTACTCGCGGATCATCCAAGATTGGCAAAGGAAGGCGCAGTTCTCCCACGAGGTCGAGTACGTTGGCGCGATGATCATTCAAGACGCCAGACGAATTCTTGAGCTGCGGTGTCAGATTCACACATTGGACGAAGACCTGGAGGAGCTGGCTGATCAATCAGAGATCGCTTCTCGACTCTCCACGATCCCGGGGTTCGGCAAGACATCCATCGCCGAGCTAGCGGGAGAGATTGGTACGATGCAGCGATTTGCAGCCGAAACAAGCCTTGCCCTCTATGTGGGGATGTGTCCATTGACGCATCAATCTGGACAGATGTGTAGGGCAAGGATTCCACGCCAGGTCAACACCCGCTGCAAGGCGGCGATGATGACCGCCGTCGCGCACCACAAACGCTGCGTTCCCCAATCTGAGGTGTACTACGACCGCAAGCGAGCTGAAGGCAAGACCCACAACCAGGCAGTTCGTGCTCTTGGAAGACACATGGTCCGTGTGATCTGGGCCATGCTGCGTGATCAGCGTGACTACGAATTAAGGGAGGATATCCACCCAATGCCTTGAAAATACAAGAGGGATGTTCTGATCTTCTTTCTTGGCGTCTTCGCTTCGAGATTAGGCCGTTAGTCTCGAATCCCTCACAGCTTCTCAATGAATCACCGAGAGTCATCTCCAAGGTTGAATCTCTATTCTTTAGATTCCCAGCTGTCTTCACCGTCCTGATCAAACTTGGCTTCCTTCATCAGGCCAAGTGGATGGGAGTTGAATCTCTCAAGCGTCAACTCCAAGCGGCTCATCAGATAGCAGAGGTGGAGTTCCACTCATGCGCGCAAACACCGAAAGAGAAGACCTGATCTGGAGGCCGGGCTCCGCCTGTCTCCCGCAGAGGCGCACCTGAGACGCAGAGAGGGGCATTCTTCGACGCCAATGACGCCAGGAGCATCGTTTAAGATCGGAAATGGGGTATGTGGCCCGCTCGTTTCCCCGCCTTGAGAAGATGCCGATTCAGCTGATGAAACTCGCCACGTACTCCGTCGGGGCGGGCTGTCCCCCGAGCGTGGGTTCTTCCACAACCCACGTCCCCGTCACACCCATCTCGCGTGACGCGAGATCGAAATGGCATATGGCGATCCCCAGGTCAATCCGCTGGATGTCGGGGAATGCCGCGCCCTTGCTGCCCAACAGTCGCGTTGCGAGCCCCTTGCCGTAACCGGGCGTCCGTTCGAGGTAGAAGTGCCAGGTCTCTCCGTCTTTCACGATTCTCCAGGGTTGCTTATTCGAGCCGGACGGGGCCAGTCGTATGAGATCCAGCATCTTGGCGAACCTTCCGGCGCTCTCGCGCAAGAGAGGCGCACCGAACTTCTGATCGAAGAAGAGCGTCTCCCAGGGGAGGCGGCTCTCCGCTTTGGTAACGCGGCGAAGCAAGCCCTTTCTGGCCTGCTCCAGATCGGCCACACTCCCGATCGAGGCCACAGCCGGCATGTGTTCATCGCTCGACGCATGGATCTTCTTTGAGAAGCTCGACCGGGTGAACGTCCCACCGAGCCAGCAAGTGCCCAATTCGAGGTCCGTGGCCGCAAGAATGAGCGATTCCATGACATAGCCATAGTCCTCAAAATCCTTCGCGCCACGCCCAACCGCTCCGACGATGAACCCAGTCGCGCCCCGGATGAAGCCGTAGGTCCCCAGACCTTTCAAAGCCGCCTGGTCTTCCTCTGTCGCAGCCACCAGTTCAAACCGTAGCGGCGTGCCGAACGGACCTGCAGTAATCGACGCCATGCGGTCGCGCAACTTTTTCTGCGCCTGTGCAGCCATCGGTTGGTCGGCGTACGTGCGGCACGAGAAGCGCCGCTCAATGAGTTCTGCAATCGGCTTGTCGTAGATCATGACGAACCTCCTTCTAGCGCACCGGCCCCCGCCGTCCCAGCGCTTGGATAGGTGTGGGCTCAAGGCCCAGACCCCACGGGAACGTTATCCTCAAACCAGAAGACGCACCAGCCCCTTCCACGGTGTGCCCGAACTTCCTATCCTAGGGCCGTGAAGCTGTCGGGGCAATGGCAATGCTTTGCATTGCTTGGGAGAACGGCAGGGGGCAGGTTCGCACGATGTGCCCGGAACTGAGTGCGTATGCCTCGCCATGCCGATCACAAGCCACACAGATCGAGTCTTCGGTGCACACGCGAACGATATTGAACGCGAGGGTGTGTGTCTGTAGGCTGTCACGCATGGAGTGCTAGTTGGCAGCGTCAACAAAGATGTGGCGGTGCTACCGCAGACCGTTTCGATGGGGACGCCGACACCGATTGGATGGACAACTCACGATCATCGAGGAGTACTTGGTATGGATGGACTTCTGTTTAACCCGGATATGCATCGCAAAGCAGGTCGGCTCTTGGGAGAGCTTCTTGCGAATTATGAAGAGACAGTATCAGATCGACCTGTGTTCCCCAGCGTCGATCGCGATGCCATGCGCAGGATTCTTGAGGAACCTCTCCCCGAAGAGGGCAAGTCAATTGACGATCTCTTCCAGGAGTTTGAGAATGTCATCATCCCCAACTCCACCCACGCAGCACATCCGCGATTCTTACCCTATGTCCAACCGTCACCCAACGGGATTTCAGCCTTTGCTGACGCCCTGGCGAGCACACTCAATCAGAACTGCAATCTGTGGACGCTGTCACCGGCAGCCAATGCCGTTGAACAACGGGTGATCTCCTGGTTCTGCGAGTTGTTCTCGTTCCCAGAAGGGAGCGGGGGAATCATTACAAGTGGCGGCTCCATGGCCAATCTGACTGCACTGGCGGTTGCCCGCGATACGTACATGGGGAACGCTGCAAGAAACGACGGTGTCCAAGGAAGAACATCTCCACTGATCCTCTATGTGTCGGAGGAGGCCCACAACAGTATCGACAAGGCCGCCGTCATTCTTGGGCTGGGTCTGAATCATGTCCGCCATATTGCCTGTGACGCCAGCTTCCGAATTCGAATGGACTTGCTGAAGGAGACAGTCGCCAAGGATCGACTAGCAGGCCTTAGTCCGTTCTGCGTTGTCGGCTCCGCAGGAACAGTCACCACCGGATCCGTGGACCCGATTGACGACCTGGCGGATTTCTGCGAGCAAGAACGTCTGTGGCTTCACGTTGACGGAGCGTATGGAGCCCTTGCGATTCTCAGTGAGAGAATGCGAGACCAATTCCTGCCAGCCGGTCGTGCCCATTCCATGTCGCTTGACCCGCACAAAATGCTGTTCAATCCACTGGAGGCAGGATGCGTTCTTGTCCGAGATGCGGAAGATATGCGCTCTACGTACAGCTTTGTTCCCAGCTATCTTTCCATGGTGCCTGATCCAGATTTCCTAGACTACGCGGAGTATGGTCCGCAGCTTTCGCGAAGCTTCAAGGCACTGAAGGTGTGGTGGTCGTTACGCGCTTATGGACGAACAGCCTACTCGAAGGCAATAGACAATCTGATCGATCTCGCCGCATACATGGGCAATGAAATTCGGGGCAATCCGACGCTTGAGCTAGTGGCTCCGATTACGCTGACCGCCGTCTGCTTCCGCTGCTGCGAGCTCGACGACTCAGGCAATGCAAAGGTACTCTCACGCTTGGTGTCAGAAGGGATCGCATTCATTGGGAAGGCACGGGTGAATGAGACATTTTGCATGCGGGTGTGCTTCCTCAACCTTCGCACCACAACAGAAGATGTGGATCTGATTCTCGAAAAGGTTGCACAGTTTGCGCTTGAGGAGATTTCGCACTAGCTGAACAGAGGGTGGTTCGTGAGCATGGGAACAGACAGTCATCACATGCTGCGAGACAGCCCGGTTCGAAGTAGCCGATGCTTCCCATTCGCATCCCATGCTCCACCTCAGTAACATTCGGCCTGACCAGATCGAACAAGACGTTCGACGAGCCCGAATCCCTCGCAATGTGGATAGCACGTCCCATCGCGCGGCACTCATCATAGAGATCCTCATGGGGGTCGTCGAGGCTGTTGTCGGGTGCGGGCTAGATCTTGCTTCTTCATGTCGGGTATCGCTGCACAGCGAAGGATATTCGTTGCATTCAGCGTGTGGTCTCTGCTCACCATCGATGCGTCTCTGGGAAGAGTACGCACTGCCTTCCCGGGGAGGAAGAATCAAAGATCAAGACCCGACACTCAATCCCTCACTCCTTCGACAGGATTTCCTTCACCCGGTCAACCTCACCCGTTTCAAGGCGAACCTTAATCCCGTGTGGATGCGTTGGAGAACTTGTCAAAATGTCTTTAACGACTCCTCTTGTAAGGATGCCGCTACGCTGGTCTTGCTTCTGTACAATTTGTACCTCTGAACCTGTTCTTATCTTGTTTCTTTCAATGGCACTCATCTTGTCCTTTCCGAGAAGACTGCTGCTATCTGTCTTCAGTACTCATTCTGCCCAACGGGGCAATCCGCTGAACCATCAGCCGTCCGCAGCATGGCAAGATTAGGGTCCGTACTACTTCCTGTCAAGCTGAACAATCGCGACTATGCGAGCAACGTCAAGCACACCTACTAAGCAACGCTCATGGTATCCTCGGAATTGGAGCATGTATCCCCGCTTCCAGAGGGCGGGTCGTCCCTGCCGGGCCAGCCGTGGGCTTAAGACGTGTTCAAGGCAACGGCGGCTCGAACGAGAGCCTTCAGAGCCTCCTCGTCTATCTTCTCGCCCTCGTGGAAGTCGATGGCACGCCTTGTGTTCCCATCAAGACTGGAATTGAAGAGGCCCGAAGGATCCTTCAGGGCCGCCCCTTGGGCGAAGGTTGTCTTCACGTGGTCCTTGTAGGTCTCGCCTGTGCAGATCAATCCGTCGTGATACCACGCCGGAACCCCTCTCCACTTCCACTCCTCGACGACTTCGGGATCGGCTTCCTTGACCAAGGCACGGATCCGGGAGAGCCTCTCGCCCCGCCAGTCGCCTAGCTCCTTGATTCTCGCGTCTATTAGCTGAGAAGGAGACTCACTCTTCTTCATGTTGTCACGATCCATCAGGCTTCGTCTCCTGCGCATCGGCGATGCAATACGTGGCGATCTTACGAACGAGGTCTTCGGGAAAGCGCTGGTCGTAGGGGATCTGCACCGTGCCCTTCCCGGTCTTGTAGTTCGCAAGCTCCTCGGAAAAGCGCTTCATGGCGGCCAACCCGGGGCCGAAGCTGATGTGCGCCTTGTATGCCGCAAAGCCGAACAGCATTCGGCGCTCCCAGAACACTGGCACACCCCACTTAATTGCCTCCGTCCCGTCGGGAGCGACACTCTTCAAAATTCGGTACATTTGGCGCAGATGCGACCTCGCCTCCGGCGAGGCGGCTTCGATGTACTCCTTAATTGTGGCCGGACGCTCTTTCGCCATGCTCGTTTCCTCACTTGAAAACTATGCTGATTGTGCACCTAACCATGAGTACTCTGCGTCCGTACGCACCGATATTTTGGAGGTTCCTCGCCTGGCTGTGTGCGATCGCTCGACATTTCCTCACGTCATTCTGTTCCTATTGACAGGCATAGCCCATCCTACGGCTGCGTCACACCTTGATCAAATCCATGAACGTGCTTGCCCAACCACGCTTCCCGAGAGACCGACGAGTTCTACAGCCACCGATCAATAGCGACTTGGGTTCATCGAGATACAGATGCGGATTAGGCTCATTTCGGAGACATGACAGCAGTCGTTTCCGAGCGTGTCCTTGCCAACAAATGCACGATACAAGGCCCGACCCCGAAAACGCGAGAATCTTTCGTGTGTCAATCGGATCGGTCTTGGCTGCGCCAGGAAAGACTTCCTTGAAGAGAGCGAGCTAGAGGTTGTTGACGTTGAACAACCGGAAGCCCTTCTCTTGGACAAGCCGATCGAGAGGACGTGCGTAGCCGTTGTACCCTTCCATTGCGACAGCAACAGGCAAAGCCAGCTGCTGTCTGCGT
>Ga0307379_10003736_pt1 | contig 21987 bp, 36 predicted proteins | sample UN2MG_FD_202237 | JGI IMG/M metagenome (GOLD analysis project Ga0307379, IMG submission 202237) | Soil microbial communities from Risofladan, Vaasa, Finland - UN-2 | ecosystem: Environmental > Terrestrial > Soil > Coastal area > Acid sulfate soil | place: Finland: Risofladan, Vaasa | collected... | reverse complement strand
TCCATTAGAAAAAAGTTTTTCTCTTCTAAACTAAGATTATTGAAATTAAGAAGGATCTTATTATTCTTCCTAAAGAAGCTAATTATATCGGCTCCGATTTTATTCATAACATAATACTTTTTTGAAGTTCTCTTCAAAATAAAGTTATAGTCACGTATATTATCTTCTATTACAAAACGATTTGTTTTTGGAAATAGATTTAGGACTCTATCAATAAGTATTCTGGTAGGTTCTTGAAAATCTAATTTAATTAAATGAACACGCTGTATATTCTGAAATCTATTATCAGAAAAGTTTTTTTCGTTCAGACTTATATAGTCTGTTCCCACGTTTGTTATTCTCATTACTCTTACCCTCCAACAGTTTATTAGAAATAGTAAGTTTGGCATAAGCTGTAGAAAAATTTACAGAGTTTTGGGTAATAAGCTCATAGACATTTTGAACATTTTTACCTCTAACGATACTATTTATATCATCATACTCTGAAAATTCGGAGGGATGGAAAAAAAACTTCACTTGTCGGGAAAATTTATTTTCCTTCATGAATTTATGTAAGGCTTTTTTTCCTTCGCTATCATTGTCAAGTGCAATAATAACTCCTTGATTCGTCATTTTTAATAACTTCTCTAAAAATTCCTCTGAAATATATTTACCTAGACAAGTAGTTCCCTGAGTGCCTACCATCCATGCATCTATGATACCCTCTGGAACTATAATGTACTTATCAGGATCAAATAAGTGAAAATTCATTATGATAATCTCTTTCGGAGAAGCTGGATTATCATATTTCGGTATAATACCAGTTTTAGGTATTCTTCTTGCTTGGAAATAAACTATATTATCATCCTCATCAAATATAGGAAATATAATTCTATTCCTATATCTACCTTGATAAGATATATATAACTTATTTTTTGGATCTATTCTTCTGCTTTTATAAAAATCCTTTAAAGCATTAACATAACGCTCTGGTGGATCTTCGCAATCTTCTCTTATCCAATTATAATGAGTAAATTCTACTTTCTCTTCTTCCGCTTCTTTTTTATTTAATTTACTTCTTATTCTGGCTTTATCCCATTTCCAATTCTTTAACTGTTCTACTGCATCATCATAAGATATGCCTTTTATTCTTGAATAGATATTAAAAAAATTACCACTCTCATCACAATTAAAACAATTCCAACCTGGAACTCCATCATTGTAGTCAAGATTGAATCTTCTTTTAAGTTTATTCTTCTTACTATCACCACAAATAGGGCATCTAGCTAAAAAATGAGTGCCATGTTTTGTAACTTTGACTTGCTCAAAATGAGCATACATAAATTCTGTAATAACTTGAAGATCTATCATTTAATCCTCATAAAATTCACAATCAAAATCACTAGGTGTATGAAGTATAGATTTATTCATTTGAATTTTTTCTTTAAAACATCCTTTAATACAATATATAAATCCTTTTTTTGACTTACAATTAAAGCAATTCACACATAGTTTCAAACGAACATTTTGCACAACTTCTGAATTTATTTTTGGCATTTATTTTAATTTCCTTTTTAATTTCCATAGGAAAGAGATTAAAAAATTTACTCATTTCTGCATCATTATCTATTGATACTCTTAAAATTTGCGACATAACAACAGCAATTTCAAAAGAATCTAAATGTTTATTATACTTCTTTAACAGTAAATAAATCTTTTTAAATCCTCTCTTCAAAGTCTGTGATACAGCCATTCTAGATACACCTAGTTCATTAGAAACGTCCGTTCCAGACATAGGTTTACCATTTAAAAATACAATAAAATCCTTTTTTAATTTCTTCCCAATATGTTCATCAATAAAAAACGAATATCCTTCCTTTATTGAAATAATATTTTCCATACCTTTCCTCCAAATTAAATTTCACATGAACCAGTTCCACAAGACATCTCTTCTGCATCGGTATGTACTTTTCCTTCTTCGATATATCTTTTAACCTCCTTTTTAGATTTGATAGGAACAAGTATCTGCTCTTCACGACTACCATCAACGTAAAGAGTTACCCCTTTTAAGTCTCTAATATATTCAAGAAGTAAATGACTTAACTGCTCTGGTTTAAAGCCGCTAGGAGTATTAATAGTCTTAGAAATAGCTCCATCGGTATACTTCTGAATTATAACCTGTGTTTCAAAATGATCCTCTGGTTTGAGATCTGTAGTGTCAACAAACCAGTCTGGAGTAGCTTCATTTGCTTCGATAATCTTCTGATAGATAGGATGAACATACGCTCTATCTCCTACCTCATCATGTCTCATAAAAGCCTTGAATACCAGCGGCTCCGCACTACTAGTTACTTCTGGAAGCAATGAGATAGTTCCGGTAGGTGCGATAGCCATAAGAGATACATTTCTAATACCATATTTCTTTATATCCAATCTCATATTAGCTGGAAGAGATCTAACAAAATGAGCTTTACTATACATTTTTGTATCGAACTTCGGAAAAGCTCCCTTCTCTTCTGCAATTTTAATACTAGCTTCATAGGCATAATTTCTAATATTTTTAACTAACTTCTCAATTTCGTCTATTGCTTCTTGAGAACCATATCTAAGTTTCTTTGCAAACAAGTAATCACCTAATCCCATGAACCCCAATCCTATACGTCTACCATCAAAGGCTTTACGCTGAATCTCTGGAATGGTAATGGGATATCTGTTTACTTGAATTATATTATCTAGAAACCTTACTGCATTATAAACTGTTTCCTGCATAAGTCTCCAGTTTGTATTTTTTTGAGCAATGAATTTAGGTAGGACTAACGAACCAAGACAGCATACACCATGCGCTGGCAAGGGAACTTCACCACAGTTTTTTGAATAAATCCAATTACTTAGAGCAAATGAGTTAGTAGTTGATACAGTACAACAATATACTTTTTCATCAATACCATCTTCTTCTATTGAAACTATCATATTATATTTTTCTTTAACTAGTAGTTTCATTTCTCTATCAGAAAAATCTTTTAATCTGTTAAATTTAACTAGTTTAGAAAGTTCAATAGAATATCTTTGTGGTATATTTAATCTATAAGATTTTTTACAATTATATTCTCCATATCCATCATTGAAATCTTTTTTTTCTGCTTCTTTTCCCAAAGATAATTTTGATTGAACACCGATAGTTTTCAAAAGTAACTGAATATCAAAGAGCATTTTCTTACTATTTGCCCATACTTGATATCCATATCCACTTATTTTTGAATCTCTAATAGAACCATCAGCATCAAAATATCCAGCTAAAAATTCACATTTAGATTTTAAATTCCATTGAAATATTTCTTTAGGTAATTTACTTTTATATTCATGACACCATTTATGAAGTTCATTTTTTCTAGCAGTTAATCCAGTAAGATTTTTTCTGTCATTACCTTCTTCATAATTAAATTCCAATACTTCTATTGCATTAGTATTAATTTCTTCTATATTAATTTCACTAGCAGATTTTATTAGATTTTCTTCACAACAATATTTTGGTTCATATAATCTAAGCAATGGTTCATCATTTCTTTTAATAGAACCATCTCCCAATAAAAACCCTTTAATATAAGATCCATTTTCTTCTATGTTACCATGAACTAATGGAGCATTAGAAAAAGATAATATATCTCCTTCTATAAGTTCTCTTGCTTCCTTTGAATTTGAATTATCTTGAAGATGAAATTTATGATATGGGGTAACTCTTAATTCAGAACCATCATATAAAGTTATTTTTAACATTTTCTGATTTTCACCAGTAACACGAAAATTATCTATAGATACCCAATTATTTCCATCCCAAACATCTACTTCCTTACCTACTAAATCTTGAATTTCAAAATGTCCTTGTTTAGTTAAAACCTTGATATCATTAGAAAAACAGGGATTTGTAGAAAGGATGGAATCAAAATAGTAAGAATTATTATTTCTAAGATTATCCCAATTGATAAGACCTGGCTCCGCACATTTTACCATATTATCAAGAACCAGATCCCAAATTTCTCTAGCTCTAACTTCTCTCCAAACTTTATGATGCCATTTTAAATTCCATTTATCATCTGCTTCTACGGCATCTATAAATTCTTCCATTACTCCAACTGAAATATTAAAGCAATTCAATTCACCTTCTACTAGTTTAGTGTTTATAAACTTGAAGATATCAGGATGAGACACAAGCATTAACGCTAAACAAGCGGCTCTCCTTGCTCCACCTGTCTTAATACAATTAGCTCCTGCATTAGCCCACTTTAGAAAAGACAAAGGCCCACTTGACTCCCCTCCTTTCTGTACAATTTGAGCATCCTCGGGTCTAAGGAAAGAAGCGTTACATCCAACTCCTCCACCTTCTGACCATAAGATACCACAATTCTTTTGGAAATCTCCAATTTCTTCTATAGAATCCTCTAGTGGTTCTACATAACAATTAAACAAAGTACCTCTAGGTCTTCCCATGTTCCTAAGTATTCTACCTCCAGGAAGAAACAACATATCATTAATCATTTTAGAAAATCTCTCTTCCCATTTACTTCTATCTACAGGCTCTACACTAGCTCCTCCACGTCCTACTCTTGTAGCTAAACCCCCCCAATCTTCTTGTTCGTTATAAGCATATCTGCTTTTAAATATAATTTCAGCTTTACTATTTAATATCATGTAACCTCCCTATTACTAAAAACTCCTACCACTTTACCAGTAGTAATCATAAAACAATATCCGCAACTTGGGCAATGAACTCTTTCTTCTTGACGTATAGAATCAATTGGTCGAAAAAGTTCACTATTTCTGAAAACAGTAATTGTACTACTCCTTGTAGTAATAACAGAAATTTTATTATTACAATTTTTACAATCCTCTTCCATAACTCTGTATTTAGAAGGATTACAAAACATTTGCCATACATTTTCAAATGACTTATTTGATTTTCTATCTTGATATGCAATGATTCTATGAATAAGATATTCCAATTCTGATGGAATATCTTTTCCAATTTGATAAACAAGAAGGTTATAAAATTCCTCATAGGTATGAAAATCTGGAATTACTGGTTCTGATACTTCTTTTCTATACTCTTCTGCTTTATGCTCTTCGAATATATCTTTCCAATCTCCGTTTACAAAATCTTCTAAGTCATCTAATAGCAGTTCTTTACTCATTAGATTGTATCTCCTGTTCATCCACAAGTGAATATCCACATTTAGGACACCAATCCCAATCCTCATTCATTTCTACAGAACAATTAGGGCATACCATACCTACTCTTTCTCTTATCCATTTTTCTAAAGCCATTTGCAGTAAGTTAGTAGTATAACCAATGGGATCTTTAAAGTCAAATTTTGGATTCTCAAATTGCGAATCAATAGTAAGTTTATCTGTATCAAGACCATAAGATAAAGTTACAATAACAATTCTATTGTCTTCTATCTTTACTCCTTCTTTCTCTACAAATTCCATATTAACCTCCGTATAAAGGCAATAATTTATTTTCTACTTTATGAATGTTTTCTAGAAATGTGTGCATGTTGTTCTTTTCGAAAAACAAATAAATGTTTTCACTAGGTGGAAAATTATAGCTATTATTATAACAATCTACAATTCTTTGTACTAATGTTTGTGGTATCTTATCAAAATCAACAAGGATTCGGTTTCGCTTTAAATTCTCACTAAGATTTACCTTTCCGTATATCTTATTAGTATATCCAGCATCCATGAATCCTTTTATGTCTTGTCTAACTTCCTCCCATTTTTTAGGGCCAAATCCAGGTCTTCTCTTACCTTGTGTTGATTCAGTTAATCCCCAATCATTAGGAGTATATATATTTGGAATGTCATCTTTTTTCTGACCAGAAAAGATTAACTCCAATAGAAAATCCTTCACGTCTGGAATGTCATCTGGACTGTAAAGGACTTGTTTTATAGGATCGTATATTCTAAGGTTTTTTCTTCTTGCAAACAATTGGAAGTAATCTTCATCTCTGGCAATGATGATAGAGTCATTTGACATTTTTCTTGAAAGTACTGCAATAATATCATCAGCTTCGGCAGATTTTACTTTCAAGAGTTTAAAGGGGAAATGATGTTTTAAATCAGCGGCAAGGATGTTCATGTGCTTATAAATATCATCCCAATTATGATCTGATGTTTTCTTTTTAGAACTTCTGGATTCCTTATACCTACTGTAATAGGCTTTTCTCCATTGGTTCTTATCATCAACCGCTACCACTACTTCTGTTACATCTTTAATTTTCCAAAGTGTAGTCATTATGGAGTTAATACAATTATATCTCCATAATCCCCATTGAATATTTGAAGGTGTTTCCCAAATATCCTTGTTACCCATATAATTTCTAATAGCAAGATTATTAAAATCAAAGAATACAGTAACATCATTGAATTCATCAATATAATCCATCACATTCTCCCCTCTACACAAATTTAACTACATTGACTACTTTATTTTTCGCATGTATCCATCATCTTTATTCTGAATCCAGAACGGAGCATTATATCTGCTTCCCTTCATGAATTTCTGTGTTTCGCTTCCGTTTTTAAAACGGATTCTCTGTCTTCCGTAATTCATATTCTGATAAAATTCACCATGATCTACTTTAAATACTGGAAGACCATCTCTTTTATTTACCGCATCTGCATAGCAATCTGGAACATTAGTTTCAACCCTTCCTTCTGGTGGTGCTACCGCTTGATCTTTATCTTGTGCTATCTTTGCTTCTGGACTATCTTGAAATGTACCAGCTAACTCACCCATTATAATCTACCTCCTGCTTTAAAACTTCTACTATTAAATTTATTTCATCTTGTTCTAGTTCTTCTTTAAATAACTTTCCACCTGTTATTTTATTTATTAATTTTTTAACTATGCTTCTCTCTGTTCTAATATTCTTAACCGCTTTACTTGATCCTATTCTTATTGTTTGTAATTTTTCACCACCTTCACTAGCAAAAACTTTCTTAATTCTTTTATATTCTCTTCTTCTTTCTGGATCTGCATCCAAATAATATTTTAATAACTTACCTTTAAAAATATTAGCATTTTTACTCATGAAGTCGTTAAATTTACTATCACCAGTTACTACTTTTTCTGGATTAACTGCTTTATCTGCTAAGAACAATAAAGCAATATCACCGAACTCGTCTGGTGAAAGATTGAGAATTGCCATTTTTACAATCTCCCTAATTTTTCTAAATCTTTATGACAACCAAATTCACAACAGGTTGTCCAAAAAATTCTGTCTAAGTTTTTATATCTATGACCATCACAATGCATAGATAGTCTATATCCTGTTCTTTCTTTATGTTCTTCATTAGTCATTCCACATACTTCACATTTATCTTGACCAAATAATTCCCTTGCTTTCTTATGGATATAAACTGTTTTCCCACCTTTCCAATTAGGATGTTTATTACCATAATATTTATCTTTTCTAGCTTTACTCATTTTTTTCTTGGATTCTGCTGTATGTTTACCAGTAAATCCTTTACTACCTTTGAGTAATTTAGACATCTTTTCTTTTGTTTCTTCTGAATGTTTCTTACCATAAAAATGATTATTCATACCTTTCATTTTTTTACTTATATTTTTCTTTGTTTCTTCTGATGGTTTATTATGACCTAAAATATATTCAGGAACACCATACCATTTATGATAATCTTTTACAACTATTTTTTCATCACATCCACATTTACATTTCAAAATTGCCATAATCAATCCTTTTAGGTTTATTAGGTATACAAACTTCTTGAATATGAATAGGTTTGACTAGTTCAAAAAAATCATTCATATCAAAAAGAAATAGATCTTCCAATGGATGTCTTTTACCACATCTACTACACTTTATATCACTTCCCCATGATAAAGAAGCATAATTCAATTCCTTAATTAAGAAGTAAAGACTATCCTTGATAATACTATTTATACCAATAATAGGTTTTCGTCTCAATTTCCTGTAAATTAGCATAGGATACTTATTTTCAGGAGCATCTTCTATACATTGCACCCAAAAATCTTGCAAGGCGAACTTGGTAGAAGGGAAATGTTGCCAAAAGGAAGTCTTACCATAACCTGTTTTACATTCGATAGAAAAAACATCCGTTAGAAATTCAGCTTCTCTAGCTAGTGGTTTTATATCTCCAGTAAGATGAACATTCTCCGCATGTATTGTAGCAAGACCTCCGCTAGCATCCTGTCTCCAATACTTATATGGTTTCTCTGTACCTGTCAACCATTTTGTTAAATATTTAGAAATTTCTCTTTCAAACGATCCACCTTTTGCCATTACATTTTACTCCTCAAAAAAAATAAAGGGGAAGCAAATTATATTTATGCTTCCCCTTTTACTACCAGGCGGCTTTGAGCTTCAACGCTAATACTTTCCACAGGTCACTCCCGTTTACCTATTAGCTCCACCCAACTCCAATTTTTGTGATTGCAGGACGCTTATGAGACTCAAGCGTAAGAGTCTTCTATAGTCGGGCAATCAGAATTTACGCATAATTTAATCTCTTCTTTCTTAGTTTAATTATTAATAATTACTACTCTAATATATACTCCATTCTATATTCTATAACTACTATTCTATGTTTGCTATGGAACCGAAAGAATTATTTATATAAATTTAACGGGTAAAATGGTAATTAGTCCTATCAATATCATTGGCATTAATACTATTTTTAGGATCATCAAAATACCGATTAGTTCCACCATTCCATCCACGACCAGTTTGACCAAAATTTATTTTTTCTTTGAACTCCTCTTTCAACTTTTCTTCGTCTACTTCTACCTCATCTAACTGTTTTACTTTAGCAGTAATACGTAGAAACGCACCACAAGGAGTTTTAACCCTGATATGACCAGCGATACCATCTTTAGCAACCAAAAGACTTACATTATGATTGCTATTGATAAAGGCTTCATCATGACCAGAGAAACCAGCTTTGTCATGTCCTGCTCCACCCATTTCATGATGAGAGTGAATTACTCCAACAACCCCAATATTATTATAATCTTCAAGACTTACCTGATTGACTAGAGTAGCATCAGCACTTTGATTAGGTAGAGCTAAATCTAATACTTCTACTTCATGATCTGAAATCCATCTACCAACAAGATAAGCTAACCACTCCTGTCTTCCAGCCCATTTCATGTATAAGTTTGTTTTCTTCCTTGCTACAGAAGAACAATATACAAAGGCTTTATCAGGTGCTTTACTACATGCTGTAACACAATCAAGATGTTCCGTAACATCCCAACCACCATCTGACATTTCAGTAATACCTTCTGTATCCACTCCATTTCCACCTTTATGATCTTTAGTAAATGTTATATCATCACCATCAGGTAGTAATTCTTTGTCAAGAGTAGTAAATTCATCGTTCAATTCCATTTCTCTAAACAAAAGAATTTCATCAATATGAGCTTTTAAATCCTGTTTGATTCTACGAACATGACGTTTAGATCCCTTACCCAAAATCTTTACACATGCTTTAGCAATGCTATCAGGAGCATATTCAACTTCTGGATCTGTCAACATATTAACAATAAATCCCTGTAAAGGAGTTAAGTTAAGGTTGTCAACCATTTCTAATACTTTCGGATGTAATTGATTTACATTCATTTTAGTTTCCTTTCTATACCATTTTTCTAGGTTCATTTTTATCTATCATTCCTGAAAAGTTTATCCACGCTGGATATTACTTCTTTCTTTTCGTATTTCATAACTTTTGCTACTGCTAAAGCCGCTACAATCATAGCAGGAACAGCCCATGAAGGAACAATAGTATATCCTTCTCCATCCTCTCCCCATTCAGCTACGGAATTATGGATTCCAAAATTTTCTCCATCATACCCTGCTTTGAAATATTTCGCTCCAAGCTTCCTAGCTATTTCCTGATTTTCTATTTGCGCTTTTGCTTTATCAGTACAATCAATAATCCAATCAGTTTTTTCAGCAAGATCTCCAAAAGGAAATGGAAAGGAATAACAAATACAATCTTCCCTGATTCCTAAAATAGCTACTTTAGCAACATCGGCTTTATTTTTTCCAATGTATTTATAAGGAATGTCTAACCGATTAAGATTATGTTCTTCTAAAATATCTGGATCATAAAGAAGGATTTTGCGAATTCCAGACATTGCCAGAATTTTAGCTACCCAATATCCAATTCCACCACACCCTACAACGGTAACGGTTTGAGACTGATTGAGTTTAAGTTCTTCCTGTCTTTGATACAATCCCATTTCATTTCTCCCTTCTTAGTCAGTAGACCATACATCTACTTCTTCAATTTTATCTTTATTAATGGCATCTTCAAAAGCTATGTTATTAGCAGTAAGATTATCTTTAACAGTATCAAGTCTAGGAAGACCAACCGGATTATCTTTTGCAACACTTCCTTCATTGATAGTCTCAAGTACTGCCAATGCATCTTTAGCACATCTGATAATATCAGTTGGACTACCCCAATTTGTAGGATGATGCCAACTACCCCAACAATCGGAATTACTAGACATTTTATGATAATGAGAAAAAGCACTCATATTAGCATCTGGATTACAAGTGTATACTTCAATGATTTGAGATCCCTTTGTTTTAATACGAACAATGATATCTTTTACTAATCTTTGTCTAAGATCTTTTTTGATTGCTTTTGCTTTTCTAGCTCTTGATTTTAAAAAGAATTTAGCCTGATACCTACCACGAAAAAGCCAAAGCAATTCATCATGATTACCATCATTCTTTACTACCATAAGACCTTTCTTAGCATGTTCATAAGTAATATCTGGCATCATAGCGGCATTGTTATATTTTTCTTGAAGGGATCTTTCTTTACGTTCAAGCTCATTTTGTTTTTGTTGATGCATGGTAAGAAGTTGATTGATTTTAGTATTGATCTTTTCCCTGATTCTTTGTTGTTGAGAATTCAGCTTATTTCTGAATTCTCCACGAATCTTTTCTTCCAAATCTTCATCATCAATTACTTCCATATCAGAAAATTTGAAAGTTTTACCAGCAAAATTTAAAGAAATACCACCTGATCTAATATCATCTAAAGTGATACCATCTAATACTTCCATCATTTCATCTTTACGTTCTTGAACTTGATCTTCAAAAGATTGTGTAGGCATTTCACAATATTCCTTTCAACACATTTTGAAGCTATTGGTAGATAGGCGTAGCTATCTATTTCGATTGGAAAGCTTTATACCTGTATAGTATCTACCAATAGCTTTAACTGAAACCGATTTTTAAACAACCCAACAAAAACCAGCTTCATCATAAGGACGCAATTCAACCTTATGATCTGCTTGGAATTCAGTAGGAGCGGTAGTAGGACGCACTTCCACATGATTAACAAAGGTTCGGAATTTACCGAAACCAGCGTTAAGAGCGGCATTTTTCACGGTCTGTAAAAAAGGCGCACCAACTTCCACACGTTGAAAAGAACCATTAATAAGGATGCTAGCACCATTAGTAGGAGCATCCAAAACACTCACTTCATTACGTTCTTCATCACCAGTTGATTGATCAAAAAATTCACTCATAATATCCTCCTTAAAAATTGATTAATGGTTTTGAACAATTTTCAGTATATATTTCCAATCATATACTAATTCAAAACGGTTGTCAAGCTTTTTTTTCAAGTCTTTTAAATTGTTTGTATACACATATTTATCATAATAATATATCAATGTCAAGATCTTTTTTTATCTTTGTTGCAATGATAACAGGCAATATTTTTCGGAACCATCATCAGCGTAAACATAGACCATTCCTAATTCATTATCTACATCATATGTAAACTTAGCCTTGAATCCCTTTTCAATATTCAATACGTTCATTAAGTTTACCATATCTTTATATGAAAAGCAAAGGGATAAATCATCTCTGTCAAGATCATCCAAATGAAACTTTAAACCATTAGAATGTTGATTGCTCTTATCGGCAGTTTCAAGAAAAATTTTCTTATCCTTAACCTCTAAATAAACTTTTCCAAATCTTGCACCTATCTTTTTAATTTTCTCAAACTTCTTCATGAATTCTTCACCAACTTCAAATTCAAAAAACCAATCAACATCTTGTTTGACATCATCAGTACCTAGACGTTTAGGAACTGTAGGATAACAAAATGAGATTCTACTCTTCTGTCTTCCATCGACTAACATCATATATCCCGATCCAGCAGAACCCTCATAAATATCAATTTCAACTTCTTCATTGTCGAACAATCCAATAAACGGCATTACATTTTGTGATACATCTGAAAAATTGAACGTAAGCTCTTCATCAGTATCTAGTACATCGTTATTAACTTTCAAAAGTGAAATACTATTTCCGTCATTGGATCTCATATCAGATTCAATAACTTTACTAAACCTTAATTGAAGAGTCTCAATACTAAAATTGAGAGTTGCTTTCTTTAAAACATTTTCTAAATTAACTATATTTACTTTCATGATTACCTCCACATTTTATATTTCCATATCTTCTTTCGATAAAAATCCCATAATATTCATCTTTTTTTCTAACACATTAAGCTCTTCTTCTACAATTTCACATAAGGCTTTAAATGCTTTTTGATTATTAATGACAGCAGAAGAAGTACAATTTTCTCCATAAACAGGATGAGAATGTTCATGTGACATAAAACCTACTTTTTTTTCTACTCTCTCAAATAAACTCATTTCTTCCTCATATTCATATAAAAGCTTACGATCATTCTTGCTTCCCTTGTAGACAATCTTGGATGCTTCTCTTTAAGTTTAGTTATACCAAGATCCAATGTTTCTTCCTGTTTTTTCTTGGGCCATTTAATAAAGCGTTTTCCTTGTGGTATCTCATGCCATAAGAATTCATAAATCGCTTCGTCACCTAATGTATACAGGTAAGGAAGAACCTTGTCAACAACTTTTATCAAATCCTTGAAAAAAGAGAAATGTAGACAAAGGAAATAAGCAGAAGCAATCTTCTTATCATATTCTACTTTCTTTGACTTCAAACATATTTGGTCGATAAAAGTGAATGGTGTTATTTTATCAGGATCTTTTTTCATTTCAATATATCAACATGTTTTTCAGGATGTCTTACTTTATCCTCAATTTCTCTAAATACTAACCATAAATCAGGATGAATATGACGAACCTGATATGGTTTTCCTTTTTCTTCACAATCATCAATACCCTGCTTCATTCCTGTAGTCATTCCCAAGTCCATATAAAAAACAGTTTTCTCCGCTACATCTCTCCAAAAGAAACCAGCTTCAATTCCTAACTTACGCTCTTCTTTATCTTTATCTCTTAACACATATTTGCGAGTATAAAGCAAATGACTAGCATATGGAGATTCATTATAGTTCTTTAAACAATCTCTCATGCAAAGTTCTCCGTATACTTCATTGAGATATATATCCGTATCTGATTTTCCAGCATACGGAGATTCAATTATTACTCTTTTCATTTTTCCTTCTCCTGTTATTCTGCCAATGATCTTTTATATGTTTTGATTTTTCTTTCCATTCACAGTTATTCGGATAATATCCCTTTGAATTATCAATCCTATGAAGATGATATCCTTTTGGACGTTCTCCCATATCTTTTTTAAAATTAAAAAATGAATTAATCCATTTATCACATATTTCATGATCGCAATAGTATTTATATTGTTTTGAATTAAGTTCTAAACATCTTTTTTTCATTGCTCTCCATGATTCATATGTTAATGTTGTTTGTTTTCCTTTTCCTTTAAATTCTCCATGTTTAGTAACTTTATCTTTTTGAAGGCATCCACAAGATTTAGTATGACCGCTAGATAATGACATTGTAGGTAATTCTATTTTATTTCCACAATCACATATACATAACCAAATAACCATTCTTCTATATCTTTTTTCAGTATTTTCTAATACCGTAAGTCTACCGATTTTCTTCCCTATTATATTTTTTGGTTTACCAGACATTAAACCACCTTACCATAAATAAAATCCATTACCATTGCCATAAACCCGATCTCAGGAACAGCAATAGTACGATGTTGATATAAATATTTTCCTATTAATAAAATAGCCGCTCCAGGTTGCTTAAATTCTCCTGCATTTTCATAGAAGTAAAAATACAAATCTGGATAGTCAATGTAATTACCTCTTAGCTCTTTTCGTAGATCCTCAATGTCTTTATCAATTACTTTCTGTAACAATTTCTTATTCAAAGCTTCTGTAGCTGATATCATTGAACCTACAAGCTTACCCTTGCTACAATTTTCATGCAATGACCATATAGTTTTACGGATATCTGGAAAACACTTCTTGACTATATCCAAAACATCTTTTCCTTCAAATTCAATATTCTCTTCCCTCAAGATATGTAAGCAATGTTTAGCAATTTCTTTGATCGGTGGATTTGAAATATTAATAACCCAACACCTTGATTGTAATTCTGGCAACATATCATTTATGTTGTTAGTAAGAAAAACAAACCTAGTTATTTTATGGACATCTTCCATTAACTGCTTCAACATCTTTTGAGCGTTCTGCTTACCAGAAGAGGTTAAAGAATCAGACTCATTCAAAACACAAATTTGCCGTTTAGTCATTGGCATTGATTGAGAAAACGGAGCTATCTTATCTCTTACAATATCAATGCCTGTCTCATCGGAAGCATTAAGCCACATATGATCATATCCAGTTTCCTTGAGAAGTATATTAGCAAATGTTCCTTTGCCTACTCCAGCCGTACCATAGAGCATTAAACCTGGAAAATCCTCAAATATCACATTCCTCAACTTCTCTTTAATATCAGGATTGAGAATCATGTCATCAAATTTTTTCGGCTCGTACTTAAATGTCCAAAGATCACCCATTACTATTCCTCCTATTTTTACTCCTCCAAATTTTTTCTTTTTCCATTCTCTACATATTGACAATTACGTTCATCAGTTGTATCACTAGTAAACCCATAAAACCCCTCAAGTATACCAGTAATGGGATAACCATTATCATCTATGTAAAATCTGGTATCAAATCCTCCAGGATGATATTTATCTATCCATTCAAAATCCCATTCATTATATTTGTATCTTTTCATTTCATACTTTCTTTTATAAAAATATCCTCATAAACATCTTTAGGAACTACTGCCGTTCCAGGTTGACTCACAACATATCCAGCACAAGCATTAGCTATTCTAGCGGATCTTACCATATCCACTCCTCTTTGTAAACTAACTGCCATTATAGCGGTTACGGTATCTCCTGCTCCGATAACAGAACTATTCTCTACATCAAGAGATTTAATGGATTTACTCCATCCTTTTGTGGATAAAGTCATTCCATCTTTACCTTTGGTTATTAAAACATATTGAGGATAGTCAGGTTGTCTGTATCTCATTTCTCCATGTTCAATATCATTAGGAGTCATTAATAAAACTCCAGAAGGATATCTAGCCCAATTTTCAGGTTTAGGATCTATGATTATTTTATTAACATACGGAGTAAAGTACTCCATAAAACTTGAAGTTATCACTCCTTTAGCATAATCTGATATGATTATATAGTCATATCTATCCAACCAAGTACTTTCTAACCAATTTAAAGGAATTTCAAAAGGTATAGGAGTTTTAACTTCCGTATCAATTCTTAGCAATGGATGATTACCTGAATAAATTCTTTCTTTAACGGTAGTAGGTCTTTTATTATTATCAGTCATCAAATAAAAGAAAATTCCCTCATCATTCAAAAGCTTCTGTATTACTTTACCAGCGTCATCCATTGGATCAAAATATCCCAAAATATCTACAGTATTTTTACCAGTTATAGAAGCAATATTCCTTGCACAATTAGCGGCTCCTCCCAAAACATCATACTGATATTTAACATTTACAATTTGAACAGGTGCTTCTGGAGAAATACGATTTACTTCTCCTATCGTATACCTGTCTAACATTATATCACCTAAAACCAAAAAATTCATATCTTTATATTCTCCAATCATATCTTTATATTCTCCAATAAACCTTTAATATCATCTATAGTCATATTTCGTTTTATTTCTTCAAGTAAAATTCCAACCATTTCAGTTTTAAGATCAAGAGCGAATAAACTTTTTATTACTTCCGCTGTCTGTTTTTTCCAAGTAACTGATAACATTTTGGAGCTAACCATATTATCATTTTCATCTAAAACACATAATCCAATTTTAAACATTTATAAATATCTCCTTTTTTAAAGCGGAGCATCCATAGGAAAAATTAAGGAGAAAGAAACCAAAAAACCCATGAATACTCCGCATAATGGAGCGGTGAGCGAGAATCGAACTCGCAACATTGACCTTGGAAGGGTCACGCTCTGCCTAGTTGAGCTATCACCGCATATTCATAAAACAATTTAAGTTAGAAATACTATAACAGATCCGAAGTAATTTGTAAACCAATTTTTTTTCATTAGGTAGGTTTACAATTACTACTCCTTATGTTATACTTTTCAAAAATGTAGAAATATGTTACTTGTGGAGGAAATATGTACCAGCGTGATGATTACGATGAACTATTAAGAACTGTTTACAGACAAGATCCTTATTTTCAAAAATTAGAAGAGGTCTTTGATAGATGCAGTAGAGATAGAAGAAAAAATATTGTAGATAGAAAAAGAGATATTTATTTTTTCGATTTAAATGACAAATTTCAAAAACATTATATTCCATTCCTTGAATGTCTAACCAGAATTAACTTCCAACATAAAGATTGTTTTAAATTTATGATCGTATTATTAAAAAAATGTTTAAGTGAGGGAAAACCTTTTTTAGTATGTAGGAAAATGTATATTATTAATCAAGTCAATTTTGACCGTATGACATTTAATAGAGTCATTAGAGAATTAGAAGAAAAAAACATGATTAGAGTTCAAAAAGAAAATGATTTTGTTTTCACTCCAATTATGGCTCCTCTTTCTTGGAACTTATCAGAAAAAGAGAGAGAAGAAATAAAGAGAGAAGTAGAAAGAGATATGAAGAGATTGGATGATAAATGGATTCTACAAATAACAGATTAACCCAAAAAATTTTACCGTTTATATCGTTTATATCGTTTAAGGTACGTTTATTACGTTTATATCGTTTAAGGTAAGTAACTATCTGATACAGTCAATGTAACTAAATGATACATCAATGTAACAGATTTATATAGTACGTGTTACATCAACGTAACACGTAGTTACATTGATGTAACAATATGATCATGGAAAATCACTAAGGAATGACTAGGAGGACATATGGAATTTAATGATTATCAAGAAAAATGTAAAGAGACAGATTTAGGAAATATCGGTGGACGAAAAGAGTTAAAACCGGAATGGATGTATTACGTTTTGGGTATGGCTGGAGAAATGGGAGAATTCCAAGAAAAGATAAAAAAGTTATTCAGAGATAATGATGGAAAAATAAATCTAAACATTCAAGGTGAATTGGGTTTAGAGATGGGAGATATTCTTTGGTACATGGCTAGGTTAGCAGATAAAATAGGAATAAAATTTGATTCCATTGCTGAATGGAATATAGAAAAACTATTATCAAGAAAGGATAGAGATTTGATTCATGGAGATGGAGATGATAGGTAAATACAAATGTTTAAAATGTAATCATGAATATTCTCATCCTGTACGTACAACTAAATGTCCTAAATGTGGACATCTCTATGTGAAGTGGTTGAATTATGATGAGTTATTCGGAGGAAGAATATTAGAGGAGGAATATTATGAAAGAATACGTGAGAAGTAAAGAAGAAGAAGAAGCTATGGGTAATCCTGCGGCTGGAAGATTTACTAAAGGAAAAATTCGTTATGATTTAATAGCTCCCTGGTCATTGGAACAATTAGCTAAAGTATATACCTATGGAACGATTAAATATGATGATGATAATTGGTGGAAAGGTCTTAAATGGAAAGCAGAAGTTTTCGGATGTATCACTAGGCATATCTGGAAATGGATGAGAGGAGAAAAGCTTGATGATGAATCAGGACTCCATCATTTGGCTCATGCCGCCTGGAATTGTTTTGCTCTAATGGAATATGAACGATGTGGTTTAGGGATTGATGATCGTTGTCCTTATGTTTTAGATCTAATGGACGATGAGGAAAGAGAGAAGAGAATTAAACATTGGAGAAAATTAGCTGATGAAGGAAAAGATACGGAGTACAATGGATTAGATGTTTAGAATTATCAGATCTACTACTTTGTCGCTTATCTCCGTTTGTTCAAGTCCACAAAGATAATGACCGAATACATGTCTTGCATGGTGTTCATAATAGCTATCATCATTCAAGACATGTAATCTTATTTCTTTCGTGTCTGTATAATCACAAGGATCTTCTGGTAGGGAATGGTAAATATGGGGAATTGGTAAGTCATATTTTTCACACAATGACTTAATCATTTCTGAAACAACTTCGAACCTATCTTCTTGTATCCATTTACTAGTCATGCATCTTCCTTTAAAGTTGGTGTGGCTGAGAGGAGTTGAACCTCCAAATTCAAGATCTTAAATCTTGCGCCTATGCCAAATTCGGCTACAGCCACTTATATTTTGTTGTCCATTTATTTATAGTCTTCCTATATCAAATTTAGAGTCAAAGGATTTTATTATACTTCCATCTTCAATAATAGCTATATAATCTTTAAACTCCAATTTAGAGATTTCTTCTTTAGTCATTCTTACAATTTGAGTTTCACTATCTTCTCCAGAGTTGTCAATGACTACAAGATAGAGTTTATCCATGTTCTTTTTGTGTTTCTTCTTCATGTCATTGTCTTAATTCCTTCCACCATTTTTTTAATCGCTCCAGTCTCCATCTTAAACACATATGGTTTTCGAATTTATCATTAGACATATTTTTTCTACACCATCCACAATAAATCATTTTCTTTCCTTTCAAAATTGGTGCGAATGAGAGGAGTCGAACCTCCAAATTCATGATCCTAAATCATGCGCCTATACCAATTCGGCTACACTCGCTTATCTGTGGTGGGAGATGGAAGAATTGAACTACTCGCACGACCACCCGTATTTGTTTTAATGTGCCAGAGTTTTACAGACTCCTAACAGGAACATCTCCCTTATATAAAAATTTTCCACATAATAGAAAACAAAATTAATCCTATGATTAATATTACTCCTGCAATTTGATGACTTCTTTTTTCTCCCATTGACTCATCAATTTTTGAAAATAAATTAAATTCTATTTCTTCTCTTTCTTCATTCATTTTTATTTTCCTTTCTTATTTATAGAAGTACTTATCAAATTATTATTACCTTATCATTGAATTATTTTTTTGTCAAGAAAAAAAAATTGTTGACATTCTTTTTTATAAATACTATTAGAATGTTTAAAAGGAGAAGATGTTATGAATAAAGAAGACTTAGTAAAATACATATCAGATGAAATAGGAGTAGTTCAAACAGAAACAGCTATCATTGTAGACGCAGTATTGAAGGGCATCTACAAAGGTATAATGAAAAATGAAAAAGTAACCTTCAAGGATTTCGGAGCTTTTCATCATGTCAAGCGTAAAGCCAGACACGCCAACAATCCACGAACAGGTGAATCCGTAAAGGTTCCAGCTAAAACGGTAATCTCATTTAAGATGTCTCAGAAAATGAAACGTGAATTGAACAAATAATTTTCAGGGTGTAGCTCAGTCTGGTAGAGCGGGTGCTTTGGGAGCATCAGGTCAGAGGTTCGAATCCTCTCATCCTGACCATTTCCTATCAATATATCTAATAAATTCAACAACTTAAAAATTTAAAATATATGTCGATTTTACTTGACAAAGTTTCTTATACAAGATATAATAGGTATAGAAACTCAAACAAGGAGATTAAACATGGATTTTGACAAGGCTCTTAAAGAAATAACAAATTTTTTAAATGTTTCCGAAGATACCCTGCTGTCACAACCTGTTGATTTACTTGGGAAAATGGTCGAAGCTGTTAAAGATGAAGATTCTTGGAAATTACATCATCTTGGATATTCAATAAAATCGGATAGTTAGAGATTGAAAAAAGTTCTTGACATCCCTATTAGAATATGGGATAATGAATTATAAACAAATGAGGAAACCATACAAACCGAAAGGACAAAAAAATGGCTAAAGCAAAATTAAATTTCGCAGACATGGTAGAAGAAGTTGCAAAACCGAAAACCAAATCAACTTCTAAAAAATCGGATAAGGAAATTATTGTTGACGCTCCTCAAGCGGTGAAAGAAGCTATTACCGCTGTAGTCAAAGCGAAAACCGAAAAGAAAAAAGCGGAGTCTGATATTAAAGTCAATGAGACTCCAGTTATCGAATTTGGTAACAAACTGAAAGATGAAAAAGCTTTCAATGGTGACTATAACAAGTCCTATAAAATTGAAGGTTCAGAAGGTGAAACCATTACCTTTGTAACTGCCAACAAATTCTCCCATAACGTGGAAGATGAAGAAGAGCTTTCTGAATTGATGGGGGAAGAAAATTTCGAAGATATGATTCCGAAAGAACGTATTATCAAAGTCAAAGATGATATCTTCACCAATCCTGCAATGCAGGAATTTCTGATGAAACAAATGGGAAGTCGCTTCAATGAATTCTTTGAAGTTGAAACCAGTCGAAAAGTTATCTCCACTTTTGATGAAGAGCTTTACAAACGATTTGATGAAGCCAAAGTTGCTGATATCAAAGTTTTCGTAAAACAGGCTAAACCGTCAATCAAATAATCCTACCTAAATCTTAAAGGGGAGTTAGCAATAGCTAGCTCCCCATAGGAGACACCCAAATGTCTACCGAAACCTTGCACATAGAAAATGTCGATGAAGAAATTGAAATAGAAGTGGAATTTGATTATGAACCAGATGAAGCAATGACCAGAGATTATCCTGGTGCTACTGCTAGTGCTGATATTTACGAAGTGAGAAGGACGGATAACGGAGTAGAAATCTGTCTCCTACCAAATGAAAAAGAACGAATTGAAGAAATTCTGGTAGAGCAGGGAAGAGAAAACGAAGAAGAACGTAGGCAATATAAACGATATGGTTACATGTTAGAAGATTATTAAAATGGCTAAACAAAAACAAATAATAAATCCTGAAAAAGCAAGACAGAAAAAAGCACTTAGGATTCCTGTACCCAAAAAATCCTTTACGTTCAAAGATAAAACTGTATATAATCGTAAGAAAAAACATAAGGTTGAAATTAATGAAGATTAAAAAATTTAAGTTTTTTTATCCAGAAAAACCTGTACTCATGCACATTGATCAAGATGCCTTTGAGCAAATGAGCGAAGATCCTAAATATATAGCTGAACCTAAATACAATGGTGCAAGGTGTGAAGTCCATTTGATGGATGGAGAAGTAGAATTTTGGGATCGTCATGGAAAAAAGCTTGACTTTAATGATAATCCATTGTATAAAGAGGGAAGAGAAAAAATTAAAAAAATTCTGATTAGCCGTTTTGGAAATATCGGTTACTTCCTATTTGATGGAGAATTAAGACATAATAAAGTAACTGGAATACAATGTAAACTTATCCTATGGGATTGTTTTATATATGCAAATGAGCTATTAAATAAAATTCCTTATTGGGCTAGGCGTGATAACCTTATAAACAAAACAGTAAAAGGTGGAGTTAACTTTGGAGATACCAGATCTTTATCATATGACGATGATACCGTTATAGTCATAATGCAATTCAAAGATAACTTCCGTCAAGCTTATGAAGACTGTATCTCTGGAAAATACGGAGATCCAGAAGAGTTTGAAGGACTGGTAATTAAAAATGTAAACGGTATGTTGAATCTTGGTAGAACTGATGGAATAAACTCTAACTGGATGTATAAGGTTAGAAAACAAACAGGGAGACATAGATTCTAGGAGATAAAATGTTTCTATTTAAAGTAACCGTATTTGCAAAAAAACCTTGGATGAATCTCCCATTAGAAATGT
>Ga0307379_10003734_pt1 | contig 21989 bp, 21 predicted proteins | sample UN2MG_FD_202237 | JGI IMG/M metagenome (GOLD analysis project Ga0307379, IMG submission 202237) | Soil microbial communities from Risofladan, Vaasa, Finland - UN-2 | ecosystem: Environmental > Terrestrial > Soil > Coastal area > Acid sulfate soil | place: Finland: Risofladan, Vaasa | collected... | reverse complement strand
ATCAGATGTAAAGACATCAACAAGAAATTGTCTGTCGATATAGACCAAGCCAATAATTTCCTTTTTCTCTTTTTTTAAAGGGACACAAACTACTGAGCGGATATCCAGGGATAAAACACTTTCTGCAGTTGCAAAACGGGAGTCACCTTGAGCATCGGTAACCCAAATTGGTCTCTGAGTCTTCAGGACTTTCTCAGTAATGGTGCGGCTAAAATTTTTGAAAAGAGCATCCTTCTTTTCGTCAAATTTTTCTTTTGTCCGAATTACCTGAGAATAAGGCTTTCCTGCTTCATCCAGCAGAATGAGAAACCCACGATCAGCATTGGTCACTTCCATTATATACTTAATAACATTGTTTAAGACAGCATCTAAGTCCAAGTTACTGACTATCAGTTTCATAAATTCATCCAGCATTTCTATTTTTTGGCTTGGTGGTAGGGATGGTTCTTGAGTCAACTCTGGAGTTGTGGATTTCTTCTGCCTCTCCTTCAGAACCTTGCGAGCTTCATTGGCTCGAGATAATTGAAACTGGTTATCAATGATAATAAATTTAGCTGAGGCTTCCTCTAAAGCTACGGTTGCCTGCTCAAAGTCTTTTAATTCCATGTAAAACTTGCCTAACTTTAACTGAATTATCCCTTCCTCTAAAAGATTCCCTTGGGACTGAGCTATCTTAATACCTTGACTAAAATACCCTTCTGCTCTTTCAAATTGCTTCTCTTCTTGAGCCACCAACCCCTGCAACCTCACTAGATGGATATGATAATAAGAATCCGGCAATTCTAATTCTGTTTCCAGTCTTTGTTGGGTCTGCTCCAAATACCCTCTGGCTTCGGTTATTTTATTCTGTTCTAAAAAGACCTCTGCCGTATTATAAAGAGCAGGAATCAATTGTTCCACTTTTTTCTCCCGTCCCAAGGAAACAGCTTTCTTAAAGTACAATAACGCCTCTTCTATTCTTTTTAATTCAAAGGCTGCCTTTCCTAACAACACGTTCCCCTGGACCTGCAGGTTTATATATCCTAACTTAGTAGCCAATTCTAACAACCTACTTGCCCATTCCTGGGCTGACTTAAAATCTCCCCGATTCAAGGCATCCCCGGCCAAAACGGGCAGAACGAAGACCTCATAGGTTGACGGCTCTTTCAGCCTTTTCAGACAATTAAAAATCAGACCTTGCGCCTCTTGGACCTGGTGTGTCCTTCCACAAATACCCGAGTAGTCGAGTTTACATTTATTAATCCAGAAGACTATATCAGTAAAATCATTCTCCTCCGCTATTCGGTTGACCTTTTCTAAATATTGACCTTCACCTTTTCTCCCGAATCGACAAAAAGCCTGCTGGTAAAGACAACAAGCCATTGCATAAACCCACCAAAATTCCTTATCTCGTTCCCTTTTTCTCTGTTCACAAAGCTCTATCACCTCTTTCATCTGTCCAGAACAGGCCGTCCCCAACCCACGGTCAAGTAAATCAGGAGCTTGATTTATCAAATTTTTACAATACACCAGAAACTTTTTATTTGATCCCCAGATAGCTTTCTTTCCCAAAAAAGCTACTATCCCTTTTAGCCCCATCCTTGCAAATCCTCCTTCTACCTTAGTCTGCCTTGAAAAAGTCTATTTTACATATCCAAAATGGGGTCAGCTCTATTTTTGATTCATTAAAATAGTGTCCCCATTTTTCCTTTTATCTTTTTTTATATCTGTCCAAAAACTTTCTCAGTAAAACCACATCCTTTTTACTTAACTCTACAAAACAGACTCCTGTGCGAAAGATGTCTTTATGCTCCTTTGAAATTGGTTGGCTATAAGCTATACGTGCTTTTACATTAATAAATTTAGGTTTAGTAGATTTAACACTCTTATCTTTTGGAGGAAACCCAATTTGGAGATTCATAGCTAATAAGGGGGGTTTATTGCTACCAACAAAACCGATACCTCGGGCGCTAATATCTTTAGCTATTGTTCTTATCTTTAGTTGCTTTTTAAATGGAGGTATGGTGATATTATAAGTTACCGGGAGAGAAATGTCAAATCTACGGGAGGCTCTCTTTTCCACATTCTTCTGTTTGTTTTTCATAGCCTTCTCCTTTTTCATTCTGTTTCCTTTCTTACGCTTTATAACCAATGTTTCCAATTTAATTTAGCAATTGCCTCATTTACAAATTTTCTTATCACTTCCCTATCTTTCTCCTTTAACTCAAGAAATTCAACACCATACCTGTAAGGAGGATATTCATCCCAATAATTATCCAAAACATATACGACACGTCCTAAAGTACCAATGGTAACATGAGGCAAAGGCAAGGTTATCTTTAGTTCTAATATTGTTCCAATATCCAATTTCTCCGGTATCTTCATCATTATTCCACCCTCGCTAATATTTACACTAACTGCTTTTATTAGTGGGGAATGGGAATCTTTAATTTTGTATTTTAGGCCAAAATCTATCCTTACCCTAAGGAACTTTCTCTTTTCTTTCCCCATCCAGTACCTCCCTTTCAAAGCAAAATTTATCTTTTTTTGATAATCTTTGCCCTTTGATAAACTGGTCTTAATCTATCCATAAATCCTGACAAATTCTTTATACCCTCCTTTACTGGACAATGCATCAATTCTGAATAATCGTTAAATCTTTTATAATAAAATGGTTCTAATGGACAGCGATCGTTAAAATCGAAAATAGGATTAAAGCCAATTCGTTTATAAATGGTTGATGTTTTGTATTTGCTCCCACTGGTGATAATCATATCGTCTATATGGTTTTCAGAGCAGAACCACGCAACAGAGGTCATTAATGATATAGCAACTTGGCTATGTACATTCCTAAATCTTCGATAAGCTTCTTCGATAACTAATCTCGAACACTCTACTACCCTCCTGTTTTTTTTCACTAACTCAGCTAATAAATATTGGAGCGCTGTCTCATACTTTTGTAAGCCCAGTTTTGGGAAAAGGATTTGTGAGGGCATCTCTTTTAAATTTTTATCTAAAGATAATGAATCTACCATTCGCACCGTGCCTACCACTTTCTCGTTTTCAATTGCCAAAAAATGAGTTGCCAACTTATCATAAACATCGGTCTCACGACCGTCCTTGGTGAGATCTTCTTTATCTAAAAGTCCTTCAGTGAAAAATATGTCTCCTCGCAAGCGACATACTTCCCTTAAATAAGACCACCATAAAGAATCATCTTCGATGATGCTTGAATTTCTCGTAAATATCCCTTCAGGTTGAGCAAGTATAACTTGTTCCATTAACATTACCACCAGTTTAATACTACAAGACTATATCAATTTCGTCAAATAGGACTTCTATTGCTTTGGCAACTATTTCACTTTTTCTTTCTCTTTTAACTTACCTCGAGAAATTTAATAGACAGTATTGAAAAAAGCATTACTACTGAACAAATGAGAAAATTTACTCTATACCCCATTGAATCAACAATTATTCCCCCTAACGGTGCACCAATAATCCATCCCATATTCCAAGCAATATTATTAAAAGCCCAGAACGCACCTCTTCGTGAGGCAGGTATGACCTTTGAAAATAGTGTAGACAATATTACAAGAGTTCCACCAACGACAGAACCAATAACCGCTAATATTATAACTTGGTCAACATTTCTAACATAACAAAATCCAAAAACCACCAATGTTTGTACAGTCAAGCTAAAATAAAGTAATTTTTTTATTTTGATTTTATCCACTAAAACTCCATAAATTATTGACACAGGCAAACCAATCAACGCAGGGATTACCATTAACATCGGTATTCGAGAATCTGGCAACTTCAAAATCTCCTTAAGAAAAAGTGGGAAAAAAGGAAAAAATAATCCCATTGAAATTGTTAGAAGAAATAATAAAAATATGATTTTCATAGATTTCCTTTCTTGAAATAAGCCAATTATATAGGAACGAATTTTAATCTTTAAACTTGTTTTTTCAAGAATTTTATCTTTGTCATTTCTAATCAAAAAAGGCTCTTTTATAGTAAAAGTCGTAATCCCTGTAACAACTAATAAAAAAGCCGCAAGATAAAAAGCATAAGATTTTTGCACCCCATACAAAGGCCCTCCAACCATTCCTATCAGCACAGTAGCCACTGCAGCCCAGAAGTGAAAAAAACCAAAGGCCTTACCTTTCTGCTCAACGGGTACTACATCTGAAAGCAAAGGTCGAATAGGACCACTGGCAAGATTAATCCCTACCCATATCCCCACTAAACAAATTATTACCACGATAAAATTTAAAGAATGTCCACATAAAACTAAAGAAAGCGTAGCTATAACAATACCTAACAAAATAAAAGGTTTTCTTTTTCCAATAGGTGTCCAAATTCTGTCACTGTACCATGAAGCAAAAGGAAAGACAATCATGCCTATAAGGGAACCTAAACTCATTACCACACCAATTGTAGTTTTGCTCTTAGTGAATCCAACAAGGAAAAGAGGAATAATTATTGCAACGAAACTAAAACCCGCATTGATACCAAGGTGTAAGGACCCGATTGTTAATAGTTTAGGAATTGACCACTTATTCATATTCTTTATCAAAAAGCATCATCTTTTTACTTTGAATTTCCGTTTTTATTGTAGTTTTGCCATATTTTGATGGGAGAAAATCAATATCTACCTTTTATTCTTTAAATAAATACCTCCTTTTCTCGGTCTATCCTATATTTCAGTCCGAATAGAATCCCATAAAGAGCAGAATAAATAACTACAAATAAGAGGCCAATCAAAGCTAAGACTCTAGGAAAGGGAAAATGTTTATATCCAAAAAGAGTCTGATGACCAAATCGCAAGTACAGGCTCATCAATCCACGGAAAAGCATACAGACTCCCCCAAGGTCTCGACATCTAATATACTTAAAAGACATAGCACAGTGTCCCATCACACCTCGTTGTCCCATTTTCAGCAAGTCTTCAAATCTTTTAAGGCCATAATGAACCACTTTCAAAGAAGGTAAAACCCCAACTTCGAACCCTCTTTTCCTCACTCTATAAAAAAAATCATATTCGTACGTTGTTAAAGGAGTGCCTACCCCCAACTTTTCATCAAATCCACCAACAGTATCAAAGATATTTTCTCTTATCACCATATTTGCCCCAATACCTGAGTTGACAAATCTTGAATGTAATTTAAAGAATCTCTTTTCCGAAGGTAAATAAGTGGGAATAATACCCTTAGTAGTATCATAGGAAGATGCTTCTACACTTCCAAATAATAAAGCTAAATCAGGATAGTCCCTAAACGTAGCTACTATTTTTTCAATCCAATCCTTACTAACCATACAATCGTCATCAGTCATAGCAATAATATCTGCGTTACAATTCCTGATACCATAATTTAGCGCTTTGGTCTTTCCTGTGGTGGTCATAGGTAAATATCTTACTCTTTTATCAGCTAAAATATACCCTTCAACTATTTCTTGTATCTTATTGTTAGCACTTTGATCAACAATAATGAGTTCAAAATCTTTATAAGTATTGTTAAGGATGCTTGCAATAGCATTACTTATAACATCGGGCCTATTTAGAGTCGTAATAAGAACTGCAATTTTCATAGTAATTAATCTTAATTTGTTTAATTTCTATTTTGAATTAATTACTGAAGAGTATACCTCGTGATATTTTTGTACCACATTAGCAATATCGAACTTTTTTGCTTTCTCTAACGCGTTCTGTCCGAGTTGAATCCGATATTCTTCGTTCTCTATAAGAGAATTTAATGCTCCTACCAAAGTTTCTTGATCTCCATAGGGTAAGAGCAACCCTTCCTTCTCGTGAGTGACTGCTTCATTCACGCATTCAACATCAGATACTACGCAAGGTACCCCCATAGCCATAGCTTCCAAAACAACGTTATCAAAAGCACCTACTGCTGGATAAGGGGTATATACAAATATATCTGTCTGGGCAAGAATATCAGGGATATCTCTCCTAATACCTAAAGACTTAATTTGCTTTGCAGTCCACGGCTTACCTCCCACAATCCAAAGTTCAACATTAGGATTGGCTTCTAATACATCCTTCATAGCAAGCCAAAAATAAGGAGCACACTTATCAGGGCGAGATATCGAAGTCATTATTATTTTGTCAGTCTTCTTCTTTGCCTTTTGTTTATGAGTAAACCTTGTTAAATCAACACCATTTAGTATTACCACACACCTATTTCTTTCATCTTGAATGGCTCTCAAATTCTGAGCTACACAACATATCACACAATCCAACAAAGGTAAACGATATCGCCAGCGTAGTGTTATTATATAAGGAACTTTCACCTGTTGAGTGAGCCATAATTGACACCAATCAAAGTATAACCAATTCATATGGATAATATCTGCTTTTTTTAAAACCTCTAAGGCTTTTCTATAGCGCTCGTAGCTATTTTTTATATCTTCTAAAACGAAGATTGGAATACCTTCCTTCTGAAACTCTCCCTCCATTTGTCCCTGGAGTAGACTTACAACCATAGATTCTATAGTTTTACTAAATTTGCATAAATTCAAGACTGACCATTCTGTCCCTCCGTAATTCAAACTAGGTAATATATGCACAACCTTTATCATATTTTCCCCTTCAACTTCTCAAAATTTAACTTTGGTCAAATGTCTCCTTGCAAATGAATCAAAAAAAGTGAAGATCGCATTCAGAGTCAGTTTTCCATCCCGAAGTAAGCAACGAATGATACAATTCATCATGTTGTAAGGCTACATCAACTACGTTAAATTTCTTCACTTTTTCTAAGGCGTTGTGACCAAGTTCTTTTCTATAGTCTTCATTATTCACAAGGATATTCACCGCATCTGCGAAAGATTCTCTATCTCCATAGGGAGTCAATAATCCTTCTTTCCCATTAGTAATTGTCTCTCTCACACATTCTACATCAGATAATACCGACGGAACACCCATAGCCATAGCCTCCAAAACCACATTTTCTATTCCTCCTATCTTCGGATAAGGTGCATAGGCAAATATATCTGTCTGAGCAAGAATATCAGAAATATCTCTCCTATAACCTAAAGACTTAATTTGCTTTGCGGTCCACGGCTTATCTCCCACAATCCAAAGTTCAACATTAGGATTAGCTTCTAATACATCCTTCATAGCAAACCAAAAATAAGGAGAACATTTTTGAGGATAGGATATTAAGGTTATTATTACTTTGTTAGTATCCTTTTTTTTCGTTTGCTTATAAACAAATTTTGTCAAATCAATACCATTTGGTATTATTACGCATTTATTTCCTGGTGCCTGCATAGCTTTTATACATTGAGCCGTACAACATATTACACAATCAAGAAGAGGTAATCTTGATTGCCAATGCAAAGTGAATAAATAGGGAACTCCTGCTTCCTTAACAAGCCATACAAACATAGCAATAATTGGGTCACGATATAAACAATGAACGTTAATGATATCGGCTCCCCTCAAGATTTCCAAAGCTCTTTCGTATCTCTCATAAGGATTATTAATAGTTGGCATTACAAACATTGGTATATTTGCCTTTTGGAAATCTTCAACTATCACACCACTTCTTATCGCCAGAACAAATGGTTCAGTATTCTTAGTATATCTACACAAATTAAAGACTAACTGTTCCATTCCACCGAAATTCATTAATGAAAGAATATGCACAATTTTTATCATAATCTGTGTAATTAAAGTTCAAACCTTGTTGTTGTTCCTATCGAAAAATATCTGATACGAGAATCCTTCGCTACACAGCCTTCAACAATTTTCTTAGTTATATCGGTTGTACTCTGATCTACGATTAAAAGCACAAAATCTCGATATGTGTTTGCTAAAATACTTCCAATGAGAGAACCAATAAAATTTGGACGATCCCGTGTAACTACAACTATTGAAACACTCATAGACTCAATACTATCTAACTCAACAAAAAGTTGTTCCGTTTTAATTTAAAATCTTTATGAGACAATTTTCTTAAAAGCATCGCACGCAGCTTCAAAAATCTCTAATAATATTTTAAGGTGTCTTTCTTTGCTCAATTTTTCTTGAACAAATTTCCTTCCATTTTCTCCACATTTTCTTCTTAACTTACTATCATCCAATAAATTTTTGATTTTGTGCGCTAGTTCGCGCACATCTTTCGGTTTTACCAAAAAACCTGTCTCACCTTCTTTTACCATCTCTTTGATTCCACCTACACCACTGGCAACCACGGGAACTGAGTTTGCCATAGCTTCCAGAATAACAATTCCCAATGGCTCCGGCCAAACTGAAGGAAGAACAAATACTTGAGCTTTTTTGTAGTATTTCCTCAACTCCACATTAGGTATCCAACCCCAAAATCTTACCCTATTACTTAATTGCAAGTTGCGGGCAAGTTGTTCCAATCTTTTTCTCATTCGCCCTACACCTATAATATCCAAGTGATATTCTCTATCCAGAAGTTTCATCGCCCGAATCAGAAAATCAATCCCTTTTGTTTTTTCCAATCGGCCTACATACAAAATATTCTTACCAGTTGACTGATGGCATACCTCAGAATTGTTAATCTCTTTAATAAAAGGGAGATTTACAACAATTCTCTCTTCATCAATGCCTGCAAGAACTAATTCCTTAGCCACATATTCACTTACAGCAATCATTCTATGTACTTTTTTATTTATCTCCAAATCCACTTTCATCGTTACGAGCCTTGCCAATCTATGATGAGGCAGACGTACCCCGCATCCTCCAATGTTTGCGTAAAACCAACACTTTAGTCCAGGCTTATCAGTACAGATTGTATTTGTCAAATATCTGTAACGCAAGGCACCAGGACAAAAAATCCTATACTCAACAATTTCTCTAACAGTCGGTTTAAGACCTACCGCAATCTCAACCAAAAATGGATTCCATATTGTATGGAAAAAAATAATGTCAGGATTTTCTTTATTAATTATTCCAGCGAATTCCTTACAAACTTTCCTTCTTTTATATGGCAATATCTCTGTAACACTGGGGAAAATCGAGGGGAAATGATAACTTTTGATCTGGGGATTATCTATGGTATCTTCTTTTTTTATTCCATAGACTACAACATTTTCATGGCCTAATTGGTTAAGTGCCGTGCATATGTCCACAAGATATTGTTCTGGCCCAGCGCGAGGACTCCAAACTTCATTTACATGCAAAATTTTCATCTGTTCTCCAATTAACAAATCTCCCCACGCACACGGGCAATGTGGGCTCAATCCATATACATCCAAACTTATTTTTATTTTTGCTTTGCATAGCAGACAGCAAATGTATCTTTTTTGGAGTAAGATTACGCATATCTAAAATCACCTCCGATTTATCCTTTTTCTTTCCGAGCAATCGTCTCCATCCCATCGTGTAAATAGTTATTTGAAGCATGTCATCTATCTATCTCTATCTATCCTATCAAATCTTTGTCGCATCGATTATATTATAACTATTCTTCAGTAAATCGACCGTGAGAAATCTGGGAGCACAAATAGGCTTTCTTACATTGGGCAAAATATTTTGTAATAATATAACAACACATTCCGTAGCGACTAATGAAGCTGATAATGCTGGCGCCAGTGAAAGAGAAGGAATGAGTTGGTGTCTTGCGAATTGTTCGCCGATGATATTCAAAGTAGAAGAATCAAAATTCTCATCTAATAAATTTAATAAAATATATAGAGCAGATACATTCTTTGAGATTGAGCGCCTTTTTTTAACTCTCTCTTGTAATATTCTGTAAAACTCAGTTGCGCTCATGCCATTGGGCAAATAAACAATCATAAGTGCGCCGAACCCGCATATTCCTGGCGATATAACATGAATACCTCTCTCTTTAGCCTCATGAAATACCTTTTCCCTCAAACCTCTATTGGGCAAAACATAATCTAAGCATTCCACAACAATATTACTCTCTTTTAAAAAAGTGTCCAAATTATCTTCTGTAACTCCTTCATTAATCTTTTCAATTTTGATACCCGGGTTTATATCTCTTAGAACCTTTTCATAAGCCTCTACTTTGCTTTCCCCCAAAGTTGATTTAAACGCTGCCCACTGACGATTTATGTCTGGTAAATCAAATTTGCCTGGATCGGCTAACTTAACCCCCCCTACTCCTAACCTGGCAAGAGTGATAACGGCAGCACCTCCAACTCCACCTAAACCTGCTATTGCTATTGTAGAATTTCTCAATTTTCTTATTCCATCCTCGGTCAATATAGGAATGCTCCTCTCAAGAAAACCATAATAATGTTTATCTCTTTTATCCATGTATTTTCCTTTTTCAAGAAAGGATATTTTCTTTTATCATAAATTCTTTTAATGCACCAACTGCCACTTTTGCACCATCATATCCTCGTATTGCTCTCTGCAGTTCTTTAGCAGAATCTTTGTAAGTCGCCTTATCAAAGAGAATTTTTATCATTTTGTAAAGTATCTGAGGATTCAGTTTATGCGGATACATCCAGAGTCCTGCTCCAAGTTCTTTTATCCGATGGCTAGAACCTAAATGCTCTAGACTAACAGGAATGCTCAAACTGGGAATTCCAAATGCTAATGCATTCATTAAAATTCCAATTCCGCCGTGGCATATAACTATTATGTTTTTTAAACGAAAAAGGATTGAGGAAGGAACATAAGAGGTGATTTGAATATTAGAAGCTGGCTCAACCTCTACATCCTTCCCAGAGGTGCTTATGATTACCTGGAACTCGGTATTATTGAAAGCTTCGATAACTTCCCCGATGAGCTTTTTGCATAGAATAGCATCCAAGGCTCCACCAAAGCTTACAAAAATAGTAGGAATATTTGAATTTATTTTTAAATTATATTTTGAAAAACTACCGTAGCTTTCTGATGTGCTAAATTGATACTCCTCTTCATTAAGTGTCGGCGATTTAATACCTGCCAAAGGACCAACATATTTTGCGTTATCAGGAATGTCAGTAATGCCAGTTAAAGCCGGAAAATAAGGCAAAAGGCATAGAGAAGGTGAAACCAGCAGCTCGTAAACATTACGGATTAAAGGAAGGTTATAATGCGACAAAAAAGGATGAAAATTGTCTGCAAATTTGCTGGTTAACATCGAAAGGTGTTGAAAACTGAAATCTGAAATTCCTGCTTTAGGGTCAAATACAGCTTTTAACCACTCTTTAAACCCTTGTAAATCTTCCTTTTTAACTCTTTCAATCACGTCTAAAGCAGCCTTCTGTCCCTGAGGTAAATTATAAATCATATTAATCGATGCCCAGGGGATGTTTGCAGCTCTTGCTGAGATGCCAGCAGTATATCGACCATCACTGATAATCAAATGGGGTTTAAAATCTTCAATGACCTTCAACTCTTGCTCCAGGCATTGCTGAATATAACGGGACTCACTCCATGCCTGAAGTTTTCTGATAAAATCAAGTGTAACTTCACGTTCAGCCAAAGGATAAACTCTTTTATACCCATTTTTTTCTACGAACTCACAATTCCTCTGGCTTAAGGCGAAACTAATCCTAAATCCTTCTTTCTTCAATTCATCTGCGATTGACAGACAATTCATAATATGCCATAGACCAGAACTTACCGGCTCAAAAAGAATTCTGATTTCTTTACTCATCTCAAATCTTCCCTTTCTCCTTCCGGACATCTAATTTCATACTCCTGCGTAACAACCCTACCCAAAATATTTTCTCTGTTTATAATTTTTACATCAGGAAAAATTAAGGAGTCCCTTATAGTAATTGGGTGATTAATCACTACGTTATTGCCAATTACTGAATTTATAATCTTGGTATTTTTACTAATCTTTGTATTTAACCCAATGTCCTTGTTTTTATTAAGCCTTTTTAATTGCAATAAGTTACAATTGAGTAAGTCACAAGGAAACGTCAGATTTATATCTTCCTTAATGATTTTCGCTACCTTAACAGGGAATCCATCGTTAATAAGTATTTGTATAGAGTCGGTTATCTCGTATTCATCTCTATAAGCGGTTTTTGGAGTTCTTCTAATGGCGTCAAAAATATTCAAACTGAATAGATACAAACCACACCCTTTCAGTCTACTTAGGGTATATCTTGGCTTTTCAATTACCCTTTTTACTAAATCATTTTTATCTAAAATAACAGCAAAATTTTTCTTTATCGCTTCTAAATTTTTTTCTTCTTTTACTGCCAGGACTGCTCCATCATTACATTTTTTGAATATATTCAGTATAGATTTCGCCTCTTTGTAAATACAATATATATCTCCCAATAAAAGCACAAAAGGTCTATCAATATAATTCTCAATCTGAACTACTGCATGAGCAAGGCCTAATCTTTCTCTTTGCTCAACATATTTGATATTTACTCCAAAACTACTGCCATCTTTAAGATAATCGATAATACCTTCTTTTAAATGCCCTACGACTATTACAATTTCTTTTATGTCTAATTGTTTCATTAACTCAATTTGATAGTGTATCAAGGGCTTATTACATATGGGTAACATAGATTTCGGATATCTATCACCAAAAGGATATATACGAGACCCTTTACCTGCGGCCAAAATTACTCCCATAATATCACTTCTATTTGTCATTGTATTTGATCCTCCTTTTCTTGGGTTTGCTCAATTACTGTATTTCTTTTCTTAGATGTTTTGTTTCTTCTAATGCCCATTTATAACCATCCTTAAAAGCTTCAGGAGAGATTAACCTCGGCTTAAATACAATGTGTGCCTGATCATATAAACTCCAGTCCTTAGACAAAATCCTTCTTTCCTGTTCAAATTGTTGATAAAGTGGTGTATTTGGGTAAGGTGTTAAAACTGTTAATGTAAAATATTTCATATCTGTTTCGCTGATAAATCTTACGACTTTTTCAAAAATAGTTTTATCGTGATTTTCAAAACCAAACATAAAATATCCCCAAGTTTCAACTCCATATCGGTGGATTTTATTTATAATCTCTCCCTCCTCTCTATTGCAGTTTGAAATATTAAGAGAAATTGTTTTGCATCCACTCTCAGCTAATAATCTCAATAACTCTTCATCATTTATAATTTTAAAATCTGAGATGATGCTAAAATTAATCTTTAAAGGCTTCAGCTTTTTTGTTAACTCAATAATATAATTCCTATCTCCTGCTCCAAAGATATCGTCCACAAAAAAAATACCTTTCCTTTCAATCTCCTGAACTGTCTGAACCTCTTGAACTACCTGACTGATATTTTTGAGACGGAACTCCCAGCCAAACATAAATCGAGTAGGACAAAATTTACATCCCATCGAACATCCCCTTGAAGTCTGTATCGCATGATGAAGATATTTGTTATTTTGTAATAAATCAAACCTGGGCAATGGCACGGTTTTTAAATCTGCTTTTTTAGATGACGAATAAAATTGTCCTAATCTATTTGCTTTAATATCATTTATGACCCTGTGCCAGACATTCTCAGCCTCACCTACTACAACAGAATCTGCATGCTGAATGGCCTCATCAGGCAACAAAGAAGCATGAACACCCCCCGTAATAACCTTTATATTTCTTCTTCGAAATTTATCCGCAATTTCATAAGCTCTTTTTGTTGTCATCGACTTAAAAGAAATCCCTATTACGTCTGCCTCAATATTAAAATCAATTGCTTCATTTTTTTCATCTAAAATACTAACTTTTATGTCAGAATTAGTTAAAGAAGCTATAATAGGTAAAGCTAATGGTGGGCAAACCCACTTCATATCTGCACCAATGTGCCATTGAGAATATAGTTTAGTTCCTATATTATCTACTTCAATAAGTTTTAATCTCATCACATTTTCACACTACAACGGTTTATTTAATCTTTTTAAAATTTGAGAAATAGCAACATAATCCCCAGAAAAAAACAAAGGATTAAGCAAATGACTAAATTCTTCTGGTAAGATACCAATTTTGTGAGAGAGTAAAGTCCCATCTTCTCCTGTTGTTCGAAAAAGGCCTTCTTTTATTAAAACTTTGACAAAATTTCTTTTTTCAATTGAGATTTCTCTATAATTCTTCCCGTTAAACCGACCCGGTAAAAAACCACTGGCTGAATCAATATCTAAGTACATCCAGCATTTTGCAAATTCCGCAGGACTAGCTGACATTTCAATATTATATTTATCCGGATTCTTTGCCCACTCAGTTCCGGGAAAAACGCCAGGTGGATTAATGAAAAGACCATCCAACTTTAATTCCTTGACCAAATCAATTGTTTCCTCTTTAGTTGAATCATTTTCAAAAGGTAAAGGGAAGATAAAACTTCCGATAACGAAAAGACCTGCTTTCTTAGCAACTTTTACGGCAGTTTTTATTTGACTTACTTTACAGTTCTTATTTATTTTATCAAGGAGATATTGACTTCCTGATTCAATACCAAATAAAACCGATACTGCTCCTGTCTTTTTCATCTTGCGAAACATTTCTTCGTTTGAAAAATCAACTCTGGCCATGAAGTGATAATAAACCTTTAGGCCTCTTTTCATAATCTCTTCAGCAATATTTTCCATAAGCTTAGGAGGAGGATTTGACCCTGCGAATCTGAACGAGTTAATTCCATATTTTTTAATCATAAATTCCATTTCATCAACAATTCTTTTTGCTGTTTTTGTCCGAGTAAATGTCCCACTTTTTTCACGATGATTACAAAATGCACATCTATAAGGACAGCCCCTACTTTCATCAAATACAACGACCTTTACCTTTTTATTGCCTCTCATACTCAAATAGACATCTTCATCATAGACTGGAAAAGGTAAATTATTTAGGTCTTCAACCCTCTTGGCTTTTGTAGTGATAATTTTGCCATCTCTTCTAAAAATTAAATTTGGAATTTCTTCCAGCTCAACTCTTCCTTGAACAAATTCAGCTAACATAACTATTGTTTCTTCTCCCTCTCCATAAGCTAAAGCATCAAAACCATCAAATTCTCGATAAATATGTTCACGGCAGATATCTACGGTCGGCCCTCCGGCAAAAATTTTTAAATTAGGATATCTGCGCTTTATTTTCTTTGCTATCGAAATAGAACCTTTGAAACCGCCGCCTACAAAGAGTTTAAATCCAATAAAATCGATTCTTTCGCTTTTAATAATATTTAAAATATCCTTAGCAGTTTTATTCTCAAAACGTTTTCGAAAGCTAACCAGCACCTTTTCTATAAAAAACAATTGAGTCTTCCCCCAAATTTTCCTCCTCTTAGTATAGATTTTTTTTTGCCATCTTCTAATTATGCCTAGTGACATCAATCTCATTGTATCCACCGTTCCATAATCTAATATTTTTATCTTGTGCCCATTTTTAATAAGGCATGCAGCAAGACTGGCTAATCCATTATCTGGATAGAGATTGGTCAGATTTTTAGGGCATCCTGTATAACTGATTAGCAAACTCGAAGTTTTCTGTATATCTTCATTTGTCATAATATTATTTCTTCTCTAATAATTTTCCATTTTTATCAGAGTATCTTATTTTATTATGTAAAAGCTCAAATACTGCTTTCCCTGCAGAAAAACAAGTAGGAATGCCCCCTCCGCAAGGAGTTACCCACTGACTGGCAGCATAGAGATTTTTAATTGGGGTTACTAATCCACTTTCTCCAAGAGCAAATATCTGCTTTTCTTTAACATTCCAACTCCAACCAGCTGTAGCACCTTTGGTGTTTTTTGTGTAACGTTCGTGTGTCAAAGGCGTAGCAATCTCTCTGACGACAATCTTATCTGATAGTCCTGGGATAACATTCTCAGCAGTTGATATCAGTTCGTCTCCCACTTTCTCTTTCAAATATAGATAATGGATCTTATCTCCTCCGCTATGACTTGACCCCCACGTATCCATCCAATCATAGTTAGCAAGGGCTTGTAATATAATGGTACTTTCTCCTTCAGGCGCAAAACTTGAATTAACTACCGAAGGTGCAGTAATTTCAATATACGACCTTTTATATAGATCCAAATCATCAAGATTATCGAGATCAATAAGGTCGTAATCAGGAATGTAAAAAATATGGTGAGCATTCATATAACTCCGCATTGTATCTTGGTCAATATCAACACCTAAATATACAGTTACAAAACTTTCAGATACTTTGGCAGATCGAATCTGACGTTTACGGCTGGTATCTATCTGATTTTTTTTAATTAACTCCCCAAAGGTCTGTTTTAAATCACAGCAAGAAACAACATAATTACTGTTAATTCTTTTCCCGCCAGATGTAATTATACCCATTGCCTGTCCACCGGACACTATTATCTCATCTACATCAGTGTTATAAGAAATAAAGCCTCCTTGATTTTCGATATTTTTCCCCAATATATTGGCAAAATTCTGCATACCTCCTACAGGATACCAATAGTCATATAAAAAAGAAAACCACATCCAGATAGCAGTTAAAGCGGATACCCCACGATACCCTATTTGGGATAGATATTTTATCAACCGATCGTTTTTAAAATGCTTTCTGGCCAACTCCTCAGCAGAAATATTTGAATAATATTGTTTTAAATTTTCTATGTCTTCGTGTCTTTTTATTTTCTCTATTACTTGGAATATTTCCTCAAAATATGATTGAATTCCTTTTTCATTACCAGGGATAGCATTTTTAATTGCGCAAGCCACACTCTGAATAGAATCAACCTTAACGTCAAATTTTGAACCTACTAACCTGAAGTCAACTTTCACAAATTGAATTTTACTTCTGAGCTTCAATTTCTCTAATATGGGGAAAACAACCCCAGATGAAGCAAATGATTGGATTCCAGCGTCAAAATAGAATCCCTTTCTTTTAAATCCTGATAGATATCCTCCAGGAGATCTCGACTGTTCACAAATCAGAATTTTATATCCTTTTTTACATAAAAAATTACCACTGACCAACCCAGCAATGCCAGCTCCGATGAGGATGACATCATAACGAGCCTCTAATTTCTCTTCCATATCTCTTCTTTTCCTTCCTCAATATCATTTAGCAGTTTCTGGCATTTCTTTATCTGGTGGGCATTATTTATCTCAGAAAACTTATCCATTGCCTTTTGAATCATTTCTTTAGCAAACTTATGTTGAGTCAATTTCATATGCAATCTTCCTAATTGGAAAAGAGTTTGTCCTTCTTGGATTGGATTTTCACATTCCCGTGCTATTACTAAACTTCGCTCTAAATACTCTTTTGCCTTTTCAAAATTTTTTCTCTCGATAGCAACCTGACCTAAAAGACGAAAGGTATGAATTTGGCAATATTCATCAAAGGATCTTTCACTTGTACAAATGTGATGAGCTTCTTGGATAAGTGGGATTGCCTTCTCAACTTTGTCTATTTCCAAATAGACCTCTCCTAAGTAGTAAAGCGCTGCTACCAATTTCTCGCTCCTGTACTTACGACACAACTCAACAGTCGATTCCAATTGACCAATCGCTTCCTGATGTCTGCCCTTGCCGAAATATGATAAACCTAATATGATTTGAGCAAATATATTGTAAAATACTTCCTTGTATTTCATAGCTATACTTATAAGTTTGCGACTCAACTCAATACTCATATCAAACTCACCACGCAGAAGATAAAAAAAATCCTTCCATATATTCATTGGTAGTTCGACCCAAGGCGGTCGACTATATTGTTTTACTATATCATACATTTTATTCAGTGTCTCATTAAATCCTTTCTGAACACCACACATTGCAAGCCTTGCCAATCGAATCAGGTGCATCCGAAATTCCAAATCTGGCATATTTCTTTCCTCTGCGATAGAAAAACCTTTTTTTAAATATTTTTCATCTGGTTTTTTCCCTGAGAAAACTATTTGAAAATTTATTACCATACAAGCTCGCCCATAACCCCACCATAACTCTCTTTCTATTTGCGGACCATAATATTTAAAATTCCTCTCATTTTTTTCAAAAAGGTCACAAGCCTCGGAAGAAGCTTCGATATAGCTTATAGCATCACCTATCTGCCCAAGAGCAGAAGTCTGTCCTACTTTTACTACTGCTTTGATTACAGATTTTGGATCGGGAATATATCCTAAAGTTTTCTCACTCAATGAAAGAGACTTATCATATTCTCCCACGAGGCAATATCCAAACGATAGCAAGCTTTGATCCTCAATTATCTTTGCGATGATTCTGAGATAATCTCCTTTCAATTTTGATGTCTTCGAAGATGGCTGATTAAGCCTATTTTTTATATTTTGAGATATACATTTAGGTAAATGGTTTATTATTTTAAAAAGCATCTTTATACGCTTAAGAGCTTTTGAAATATCACCTAAGTTGTGTAAAGACGAAATAGCTTTCTCAAGACTTTCTATGGCTACCTCTGGCTTACCATACATATAAATTCTCCCGATTTTACTCCTAATATCTATCAGAATTTCCTCTTTGTCAGGATAATCAATTTTTTCAATCAATTCCACCGCTTTTATGAAATATTCAGCTGCCTCAATATCACCCGTCAGCTTATCATGGGCCTGATAACCAGCCATCAGAAGGTACTTCGCTGCTTTTTGTTGATTTAAACCCTTGCTGAAATGATATCCTAATTGACCTATAGTCACATTCCCTTTCCCTGAATAATATTGTTCCTCTAAAATGGTCCCTGCTTTTTCGTGTAATTCTTTTCTTTTCTCTTCTTGCAATTGATTATAAAGAGTTTCCCGGACACGATCGTGGTTGAAAATATAAAGTTTTTCTTCGGTTTTCATGAATTGACGTTCAATCAGCTCATCCAAGATTTCGAAGAGCCTCTCGTCTTCCAATCCACTCAATTCCTTTAGGAAAGATAAATCTAAATTTCTACCTACTATGGAAGCAATCCTAGCAAGATTTAGAGTTTCGGGGTTAAGAAGTTTCAAACGGCGAAGTATGGTTGATTCAATTGAAGTAGGTAGCTCTAATGTACTTATATCTATAGGTAAAATCCAACGGCCCCGCTCTAATTGTAATTGTTCTTCTTCAATTAATGCCCTCATTGTCTCACTAACGAAAAAGGCATTTCCTGCAGTGACAGTATATACACGATCGGTAAAATCTTCGGTTAACTCAATTCGACCTAACATCCCTTTAATTAACGATTGAACATTGTCCTGGCTCAAAGTTGATAATTTCATCAGTTGTGTAATTTCTTCTTCTACTGTTTGAAAGATAATACTGGTGGGTTCTACCTCGTCATCACGAAAAGCGCCCAGAATCATAATCGGATAATCCTGTAGTTCTCGAATGCAAGCATTCAGCAATTCCAAAGTGGCAAAATCAGACCAGTGCAAATCTTCTATGCAAATAACAATCGGGGTAACCTTTGATACTTCTTTTAACCATCCGGTAACTTGCTTGAATAGGCGTACCTTTTCTCCAACTTCATCTAATTTTGGAGCAGGTTGGTAACTTTTTCTCTTTAATTCGGGTATAACCTTAACAAGCACTGAACCATATTTATCTAATACATCTTTTTTAACTAACGGTAGTAAAGGGTTAAAAGCATCATCTAAGGGTCGATAAACAGTCATTCCTTGCTCGAAACATTGCCCTTCAACAAAAGTAACTTTTGCTAATTTGACTTTTAATTTAAACTCTTGAATCAAGCGAGTTTTTCCTACCCCGGTTGGAGCAGCGATAAAAATACTTTGGCCTTTTCCTTGGGTTGTTAGAGTAAAGGCATCTTTCAATTTTTGCATTTCCCTTTCGCGGCCAATTAGTTCACTGCAGTTGAGATAACATTTTCTTTGTTCAAAGGTTTCTATAGCTACTTTCTCGCCGGTGAGTTGAACTAAATCATTAATTAATTCTGCTGTTGTTTGATAGCGGTCATTTTGATCCTTGGCAAGAAGCTGTAGTACTATCTTTTCTAATACCGGAGGGATGCCCTTTCTAATTTGACTGGGAGGAATGGGAGGTGTTTCAATGTGTTGTCTTATAATATCTAATATATTCTTGCCCACAAAAGGAGGATGTCCAGTTACCAATTCATAAGCCATCACACCTAATGAATATAAATCAGAGCGGGCATCAATAATACCGCCCTTAGCTACCTCGGGTGGTAAATAAATGACAGTCCCGGTTATTTCTCCAGTACTGGGTAGCCCCATCTGCTCCATTAGACCGAAATCCATTAGTTTGACATTTCCTTCCGGAGTAATGCGGATATTTGATGGCTTTATATCTCGATGAACCAAAAGCCTGGAATGAATAAAATTTAAAACTTGAGAGGTCTGAATCAGAATTCGATAGACTTCCTCAAAATCCAATTGCCTCTCTTTTAAAATATTTTGCAACTCCTGGCCAGGAACTATCTCCATAGTTATATAATCGTCCCCATTTTCTAACACACCATAATCAAATACATTTACTGTATTGGGATGTTTTAATTTAACCATAGTTCTAAATTCTTTTTTAAAGCGAAGACTTTCTTCGGTTGTAGCCGTTAATATAGTGGATAGCCGTACCCCTTCTCTTTGGGTAGCTTGAATTGCTTCAGGAGTGGATTTATCTTTTTGTGTGGTAGATACCTCGGGATCTTCTTTTTTGTAAAATTGTTTAAGAGCTACTTCGTGCTGTTTTACAGTGTCATACACCCGCCAAACTATTCCCATCCCACCCTCGCCAATTTTGTCAATTATCTTGTAACGATTTGCTAATAAAGTTTCTGTCATCAATTTTTCTTCTTTCATTCTATCCTTATTCATTTTTGGGCAATGTAGACTTTAAATATTTTTATATAACTCTCGTATTCCCTAATATTTCTGTAATTTGTAATTCTTAAAAGTTCTTTCATTTCACTTGTTGAAATCAGAGCATTGCCCTTAAGAATTATTTCATATTATTAGGGTAAATTATATCATCCTAATTTAAGTTAATCCATTTTTTCCATCGCTCTTCATATCTATATATTTTCCATTTATCTTCTTTTCTAAATTTTAAAATGCCTGAATAAATTAAAATTAGTGCCTTTCCTTCTTTAGTAGTTATATTCGAAATAATATCGACGGTAGCTATAGCTTTATGATTAAGGACCTCTATGACCATATTAGTGATTTTAGAACGTCTATCCGGCATAAAATCGAATTCTTCTTTAAGTTCTCTCATCCCCTGTTTTTCTCCTATTGCTTGATGATTTATTGTTCCATCAGGATTGTAAAAAATCAATTTACAGTCTTCAGTTCCATAGGAACTAATTTTTTTAATATCCTCCTTATCCCACGCAGCATACATTTTGATTATAATCTGTCTAATGAGTCTCTTGTCTTTATTTTTTTTTGACATCAAATTTATTCTGTTTCATTTTACTCCCAACGAAACCTTTCCCATTCCACTTTCGCCGATTTTATCAATTATCCTGTATCGATTCGCTAATAGTGGTTCTGTCATTTTTTACCCCTGTTTTTAGAAGTATTTCTAAAGGCTTGCAAAAATCTTTCCTCTGTTTCTTTTTCAGACTTTACTCTAGAAACGTCAATCTTCATAGGCATAACTATTTTAATAAAGGTATTAAGTATGGAACTCCGAGATGGTTTCTTTCCTCCAGAAAACCTTATTTCTCGGACTATCTTATCGATGAAGCTAATCTGTTTCCTGTTCAAGCCTATATTTGCCACAAGGGAATTTTTATTCTGATTTCTCATTTGTCAAATCCTGTGTGGTCCTGTTCATTCTTTTGAATATTCTTCTTTCCAACTCTACCTCACTTTTAATATTTTTGAAGTTTACATTCAGTCTTATAAAGGCGTTAATTAAACTTCGAATAATATATGACTTAGGAAGTTTATAACCCCCACTAAGCTTCATTGAAATACCCAGGTTATGAAGCCAATCATCCGTCTTTTTATCCAGAGAAAGGGGGACACGAAATAGGTTTTTTTCTACATCAGATCTAAATCTTTTTTTCATTTATAGTTATCCCCTGATAACAAAAAACCGAACTGCTCTCTTGCAAAAAGCAGTTCGGCTAATAAGTTAATTAAAGACTTCTCTGCTATCTTTATAATTGGTTTCGGTAGCCCGGCCGTCATTCTCACTTTTTCCTTGCTGAC
>Ga0307379_10003731_pt1 | contig 21999 bp, 22 predicted proteins | sample UN2MG_FD_202237 | JGI IMG/M metagenome (GOLD analysis project Ga0307379, IMG submission 202237) | Soil microbial communities from Risofladan, Vaasa, Finland - UN-2 | ecosystem: Environmental > Terrestrial > Soil > Coastal area > Acid sulfate soil | place: Finland: Risofladan, Vaasa | collected... | reverse complement strand
AGGAGGGCACATTGTGGCTCCTACCGGTAAAAAGGGAGGATGACGAAAGCTAGAGGCTAGTCCTTGAAATCGGCCTTCCGCTTCTCAACGAAGGCTCTGGTGCCTTCCCTGATATCCTCGTTGGTTTCGGCCAGGGAACGCAGGGCAACGGTGATATCGAAACCTGTGCGTTCGTAAGCGGCCGTGGCCTGATTGATGGCTGCCTTTGCCAGCCTCACTGCCGCCGGGCTCTTGTCAGCTATCTTTCGGGCCAACTCGCGGGCGGCAGGCATTAGCTGGTCGTGGGGGACGACCCGGTTCACCAGCCCGATACGCTCGGCAACATCCGCCGTGATGGTATCTCCGCCAAGGAGCATCTCCATTGCCCAACCCTTGCCGACAAGTGGAGCCAGCCGCCAGGTGGCCCCGCCGCCGGGAAAGAAACCACGTCGTATCTCGAAGAGTCCGAAAGTGGCCTTCTCCGAGGAAATGCGGATATCGCAGGCAAGGGCAAGCTCCAGGCCACCGGCGATAGCGAAGCCGTTTATGGCGGCGATGGTCGGCTGGGGCATTCCGGCCACACCGGAGTTCTCGCCTGATTGCACACGCCTCTCCCAGTCTTCAATGGGCGTGGACTTGTACTCGCTGTACTCCTTGAGGTCTCTGCCGGCGGAGAATGCCCTGTCTCCGGCACCGGTGATAATCACTACCCGGACCGTCCTGTCACTCTTCAATTCCTCCATTACGGTCCTGAGTTCCTGGTTCAGCCGGGTGTTCATTGCATTGAGCACCTCAGGACGGTTGAGAGTAATGGTGGCTATACCATTCTCCCGGGCGACCAGAACGGTCTTACCGGTCATTTCCTGCCTCCTCGGGTCCGTTCTGCTTGAGCGGGCTATGACGAGTTCTTGCCCATTCGCTCAAGCTCTGCTCTGGCCTGGTCCGGGAAGTCGGTGATTATGCCGTCCACGCCCAGGTCAAGGGCTATGCGGACCTGGGTCATGTCGGCAAAACCCCACACGAAGACGGGTAGGCCGGCCTCATCGGCCTCGCGGACGAGGTCGGTGTTCACACTGGGGAACATCACGATGATCATATCCGCCCCTGTCTCCCGGACCAGGGTGACGTGGTCTTCCATCGGGGTGGCGGTGATGACGCCCCGCCGTATATCGGGAGCCAGACTGGCCAGTTCCATCACAAGGTCCCTGTTGAATGAGGTCAGGAACACCTCGTCCGGTTGGATACCCGCCCGCAGGATATCAAGGAAACGGGCCAGAGAGTCTACCCGCTTGACTTCGACGTTCAACCTGACCCGTTCGTGGCACAGGTCCAGGGTTTCTTCGAGGGTCGGTATTCGGAATCGGCCACGAAGCCGGGTATCCTTGATTTCGGATAGTGACAGATGGCCTATGTCCCTGCCGGACAACTCGGCGTCGTGGTATATAACAAAATGGCCGTCGGCGGTCTCCCGAACGTCACATTCTATGGCATCGACCGGTATCCGGATGGCGGCTTCAAAAGACTCCAGGGTATTGTCCGGGAAATCCCTGGTGAAGCCCCGGTGGGCTATGTTGAGGACGTGCTTCATGAGTTTACACTTCTCCTGGCGTCGCGGCCCCGTCGGTCAGGTAATCTCCCAGTCGTGATAGCCCTGCTGGATTACTGCCAGGTACTCCCGCGAGGGTTGTGTTTCTTCCGACTGCTCCCGCTTGATATATGTGACTGCCCGGACGGCCTCACCGTCCTCGTCGATTACCCTCACGTTTATATGGTCATAGACGGTGGGGTAACCTTCGTGTTTGTCCAGTCGTTTCAGGCACAGCTCTGATATCTCGTAGACCGCCCCCGGGACCTTTTCTCCCTGGAAAGGTTTGATACTGGCGGTCCCACTCCGCCACTGCCTTGACCAGCCGGTGAATATCAGCTTGTAGTTGGGCAGTACGGCGCGAAACCTGGGCTGGTTGTCAGAACAGCGCTCCGTCATCTGCTTTCGGCTCAGATTGCTGGCATAGGCAAAGTAGTACATCCTACACTCTCCGACCCGGTGTTCCCCGAGGGTTTCCGGGCGATTACTGAGACATATTATACACCATAGTACGCCATGGCCCGTATTCCCTGTGTAAACACTCTGGTTTCTAACCTCGCTGCTAACACTTTGCTGACACTCCATTGACTACTCGGGTGAAGGAATCTCATCGAATACGGCACTGAGGCGCTCCGCGGCCGACCCCCGCTGGCCCTTTGAGCAGGTGTCCGTAGATGTCCAGGGTTGTCTTGACACTGTGATGTCCGAGCCACATGGTGAGGGTCCTGGGGTCTACGCCTTGCCTGATCAGCAGGCTTGCACACGTATGTCGGATCTCGTGAAACGACCGGTGGGGTAGGCCGGCGGCCTTAGTTGCTTTCTGAAACCCCCTCTGGAGTTCGCTGCGGTTAAGATGGCCGCAGAACCCGTAAAACTAACATTGCAGGTGGTACAGTAATGGGGGCAAGTCCACTATCTTCAACTCTAACATAGGGAGAGGTATCCTTTGTGGGGGCATGCCAGGGCAAAGGCAAACGGTAAGTGCCACGTCCCCATGCGTCAATGATCCAGTGCAACTGACCCTCTTATTGGTATGAGTTCACCGCTGATATGGTCAGACAATGCAGAAGCAAGGAAGAGGGCCAGATTGGCAACCTCTTCAGGACCATGGGGAAATTGCAGCGGCGGTACCGGCGTGCCGTCCTCGGTTTTATCGGGTGGCATCCACCCCGCACTTTTAAGCCCTGGAGTCGCAGTCAGACCGGGGGCAATACAGTTGACATTGATGTTGTGTTGCGCCCACGCATTAGCCAGGGACTTGGTCAGGTTGATAACACCAGCTTTGGCCGCCCCGTAATGAGCCATACCCGGGGAGCCCTTAATGCCAGCAGTCGAGGAGATATTGATTATCTTGCCACTCTTCTGCTCAATCATTACCTTACCGGCGGCGATGCTGCAGAGGAAGGGGCCGGTAAGATTGAGGGCAATAATGGTATTCCAGTCCTCAAAAGAGAGCTCCTCCGGCATGACGGGGAGGCTGCCGCGACCGGCGTTGTTGACCATAATGTCAATCCGGCCAAACCTATCCACCGTCTGTTTGACCATGTTGTCTACCTGCTCCGGGATGCAGACATCTGTGGCGATGGCAAGGGATTCCCTGCCGAGAGCCTTGATTTCTGCGGCAACCTTATCCAGATTCTCCTGGTTACGGCTGACGGCAACGACATTGGCGCCAGCTTTCGCATACTGTAGAGCGATACATGTACCGATACCACCAGCGCCACCAGTAACGATGGCGATCTTGTCTTTAAGTTCAAATAGAGACATACAGGACCTCCTTCTTGCTTTCCTTAACACTAGTTGGGATTTCCCATTTGAATTTGCAATGAGGGTATGAATACCTCATTGCTCTTGTCCCGACAATATATCCATGACACTTGGTTGTCAATCTCCATTTCGGAGCCATGCAGTTAAACACGAATCCATTCTGTGTGATCAGTGGTCACGCCAGCGCGGAATAGGGTCCATCGGCTTCCACGCCTAAGGGCCAGTCGTACACCTGCCGCCCAAAGAAGTCACTTTCGGAACTTGCCGAAGTCCGGCTGTCGTTTCTCCATGAAAGCATCGCGTCCTTCTTGCGCTTCCTCAGTCCGGTAGTAAAGGGACAGACCACCGACGCCAAGATTGGTAATGCCGACAATGCCGTCCCACTCAGCATGAAAGGCGTACTTGAGCATCTTGAGGGCTAGTGGGCTTTTCGCCAGGAGCTCACTGCACCACTTGTCCACTTCTTCGTCAAGCTTGTCCGGCGGCACGACGCAGTTCACCAGTCCCATGTCAAGAGCCTCCTTCGCGGTGTAGCGCCGGCACAGGTACCAGATTTCTTTCGCCCGTTTCATGCCGACACACCTTACCAGGTCGCCCGTACCCACGCCGGGGTCGAAACTGCCGACTCTGGGGCCAGCCTGCCCGAACTGAGCTGTCTCCGAGGCTATAGACAGGTCGCAGGCTACTTGCAGCACGTGTCCGCCGCCGATAGCATATCCGTTTACCCTGGCGATGACCGGCTTGGGTAGACTCCTTATAAGTTGAGTAGCCTGCTGCCAGATGACTTCGAGCGGTAATGTCATCGCGCCTGTGGCATAGCCTCCTGATTCCCTTATGGACTGGTCTCCCCCGGTGCAGAATGCCCTATCCCCCACCCCTGTGAGGACGACTACTCCTATGGAGCTGTCCACCCAGGCATCGGAGAGAGCCTGTACCATTTCCGTCATTGTTGTTGTCGTGGCTGCGTTGAGCTTCTCCGGACGGTTGATTGTGATCCGCGCGACGCCGTCCCTCTTTTCGTAGATGATCTCAGTGAAGTCCATCTGCCTTTTCCTCCATGATTGTCCTATGCCATCGTAAGCCCGCCACTGACACTGAGGGTCTGACCGGTAATGTAGCTTGCCTCGTCAGAGGCGAGGAACACCACTGCATTTGCCACCTCCTCGGACCTACCCAGACGCCGCATCGGTATCGCTCGCTCCAGGGCCTCAGCCAGCCTGGGGTTGTCTGAGGTCACTCCGGCCAGGAAGGGGGTGTCAGTAGGCCCAGGGCTAACGCAGTTAACCAGCACGTTGCTCCTGACGAGTTCGCGTGCGAGTGTCTTGGTGAAGGCAATGATCCCACCTTTGCACGCTGAGTAAACGGACTCTCCTGAAGAGCCGACTCTCCCCGCATCGGAGGCGATATTCACTATCCTCCCGTAGCCCCTGGCTATCATGCCGTCCAGAACTGCCCTCGTCACGGTCATGGGCCCCCGGAGATTGACGGCAATCACTCTGTCCCATATCTCCTCGCCGAGTTCAACGAAAGGCCCGGTCTTATCCCACCCGGCGTTGTTTATCAGGACATCAACCTTACCGAACATAGCTTCAACGTCTTGGACCGCTCGCCAAACATCCCGGCTATCGGTGACGTCCGTCTTCACGCCTATAGCCCTGCCCCCGCTCGAGGATATATCGTCCGCGACCGCTTGCGCTTTCTCGTGTTGAATGTCAAGAATGGCGACCTTTGCAGACTCAGCCGCAAGCTTACGAGCGATGGCCTCGCCTATTCCCTGAGCTCCGCCTGTCACGATGGCAACTCTATCTTGAAAACGCTCCATGATGATTGTCCTCCAGACGTGAATGGCTGGCCGACCATATCCCGAGAAGGCCAAACGCGACTGATAGGGCGCAGACCAGGTGTTCCATCGCTGTCTTGGGCCGGCCGCTAATTAACACTCTAGGTACGTGGGCCATCTTTGTCAAGGGTTCTCGACCCGGAAGACACTCTTCATCTGATTGTGCAAGGCATTAACCATTTCGTTGTTTCGTGTAATGGGCATATCGGATGCGAGAGGCTACAGGATTGGTACAGTGGTATCCAGACCATCGCTCCATGACCGATTCGCTTTCAAGGTGACCTGTCATTTGCCATAGTTGACCTTGACCGAGGGTAGCTATGGTGGAAGTAACCAGGAATCGTACAAGAAGACACGCAACGCCTGAGGGTGTTCTAGAGCGTATAGTTTTCCTTAACGAGGAAAGCGGTTTCACCGTCGCCCGGTTCCAGGTCGCCCGGCGCCGTGACCTTGTCACAATCATTGGTGCTCTGCCATCACCTACGCCTGGGAGACCTTGAGACTCAAAGACGAATGGGTGATGGGTGCCAAGTTCGGTGAGCAGTCCCGAGAGTAGAGACCTGCCTTTCCGTGCTCCCTTCTACGATCACCGGTATTCAGAAGTACCTTGGCTCCGGGTTGGTGAAGGGCATCGGACCGGCCATGGCTAGGAGACTCGTGGACAGCCGTGTATCTGGCTCATTTTGGTGGTACACTATTTGGGGGTAGATCACTGCAGAAAACATCAAGAGGTGAGATTAGTGGGTTGGCGAGAAGAGTACAGAAAGAAGCTGGTTACCGCAGAAGAAGCGGTCAGTATTGTTAAGTCTGGGGACCGGGTTGTGTTCACTACGAACGACCAGTCAGAGGCCCTCTCAGAGGCGCTAACTGCCAGGTTAGTCGACCTAAAAGACGTGGAAATCCAAATAGGTAACCCTATAGTAGACTATGGCTGGTACCAGCCTGGCTGGGAGGAATCTCTTAGGATAACTGTTATAAGCTACATGGGGTCACTGGCGCGTCCAATGGTGAATGAAAAAAGAGCAGATTACTCACCTGTCCTGTACTCCATCCAGGGAAAGGCCGAGACTGAGGGAAGACCGGGGATAAGAGGAACAGATGTTTTCATAACAGAAGTGTCCCCCCCGGATGAGCATGGTTTTTGCAGCTTCGGTCCCGCGATATGGGCCAAGAAATGGTATGTCAAAAGTGCCAAGAAGGTTCTTGCCGAGGTAAACGAGAACCATATTAGAACTTATGGCGATAACCTTGTGCATATTTCCGAGATAGACTACTTCGTGGAGTATACTCGCGAGCCGCGGGAATTTGTACTGCCGGAACCTGAAGAGTATATGAAGGTTATTGGACAATACGTTGGGACCTTAGTCAAGGATTGTGATACCCTTGGTATCGGCGCTGGTTCAATTGGCCGCACCCTGTGCTCTCAGGGGATCTTCAACGACAGGCATGATCTTGGTTACTATGCCGAGAATCTTGTTCCGGGAGTTGTGCAACTGGTAAAGGACGGAGTGGTCACAGGGAAGTGCAAGACATTTCACCCTGGCAAGGTAGTCAGCAATAACTTCGGTGCAGTGGCCCCAGAGGAACTTGCCTTCATTGACAATAATCCCATGTTTGAACTCTATCCTCAGGACTACGTCGTCAACATCAGGAACGTCGCCGCCAATGACAACATGGTGGCTATTAATGCTGCCCTCTCCGTTGACCTCACTGGCCAGATTGCATCGGAGTCAATAGGGCCTCGCATGTATTCTGGCTCAGGGGGGCAGCCCTCTTTTGCTATCGGTGCTATGCTCTCGAAAGGAGGTCGCTCCATTACAATGCTACGTTCAACTGCAGCTGATGGAAAGATTTCACGGATAACGCCCTTCTTTGAGCCTGGGACAATTATCACCGTACCTAGGAATTTCGTCGATTACATCGTCACCGAATATGGCATTGCCAGTCTTCTAGGGAAGTCTCAGCGAGAAAGGACGCAGGAGCTCATTGCTATAGCGCATCCTGCCTTTCGTGCCGAACTTGAGAGAGAAGCAAGGAAGCTGTTCTGGCCTTGGACCACACTGGATACTAGGACTCTGTGCTGACCTGCCCTCAAAAGGAATACCACCTGTTAAGTTAGAGTTACCTCGATTCTACCAATCACATACACTCAATCCTGGTGACAGCCAGCTAGACCATCTTCCGTTTCCATCTGCCGATGTGAAAGTAGACGATGTAAGCAACCGCACCCGCGAATATACCAATCACCAGTGCCCAACGGACCCCGTAGACACCAAAATCCGTCAGCCGGGGTAAAAAGTAAGCCAGCGGTAACTGCACAACCCATATCATCATCAGGCTTATCAGCATTGCCGGCATGGTGTCACCGGCACCGGACAGTGCCTGCTGCAATACTACCGTAAGCGCCATCAGAAGGTATCCGGCAGCGGCTATTCTTAGAAAAGTGCTGGCAATATCCATAAGACCGGGTTCATTGTTGAAGATGCCGACAATACCCTCTGCCCATAGCAGTATTACCGTTGTTACTGCAATCATCACTACAGAAATGGCAGCGCTTGCCAGCCACACGCTCCTCACCGCCCGCTGTACCTGTTGGGCGCCTAGATTTTGCCCCACCAGTACTCCGGCACTGGATCCAATCGCCCACGTAGGCAGAATAATGAGCATATCAATCCGTTGAATGAGACTATGTCCAGCTACGGCAAAGGTACCGAAGGGGACCATGAGCCAGGCGAGCACCAGGTATCCCAGTGACCTCTGAATATTCATAATGCTTGCCGGCATACCGATCTTTACCATGCGCCGGATGATATTCATGTCAATCCGGAAGTTCTTCAAGTTCAGCCTGAGGCGCGAACGACCCGTAATAAGGACCCAGAGTCCAATAGCCATGGCGAAAGTGTGCGTAAACACATTGATTAGAGCAGCGCCAGTAACTCCCATCTGGGGGAATACCCACCAACCAAGGATAATAGCAGGGGCAAGTAGCAGGTGGATTGACCTTGTCAGGATAGTTATTTTCATTGGCGTTAACGTATCACCGGAAGCTTGCATGATATTATCGGCTGCTACCCTCAATGAGAACGCCAAAGCACCGGCTAACGTTATCCTGACGTATGTCACGCCTTCAGAGACAACCTGAGGTTCTAATCCGAACAGGTTCATGACAGACTCGGCAAGCGTTACTCCTGCCAATACCGCCACTAAACCAAAAACGACTGCGATTACGAGAGCCTGCGTGGCCGCGTGGTTGGCGCTACTAATGTCTCGCGCCCCGACAAAACGGGCTACTATCGCCCGTACCCCCATTATCAGACCGACATTGGCACCCATTACCAGCATGGAAACCATACCACCGACACCGGCACTGGCGATAGCAGCCGAACCCAGTCTGCCCACCCATATCAGGTCAACCGTCATCACCAGCGAACCGAAGCCTTCGGTTAGCGCCATCGGCCATGACAGCCCAAACAGGTTTTTAAGGATACTGCCCTGTGTCCAGTCTTTTGTTATCATCGTCATGCTTTTCGCAGAGCGGACCTTTTCTTTCTTTACGTTCGCAAGCGTAAGTAATACACGTTTATAACTGGAATTATGCCACGGATATTCTTACTTCTCGAATCAACATCCGGGATACATTAACAGGCATTGTATCACTTGTTAAGCAAGAAAGCCCAAGACTGGAAACACCCTGTCTTGTCATTCGGTAATCATTTATGATTAATCAAGATTAACATTTGAAAGCAAACTTGGCCACGGAAACAGCGGTGGATGTAGTTGTGAGAGATGACTTCGGCTTCTCATTGGTTGGTTATTGTGAGGTACCAGGGTCGGCAGAAGGTAGGGTGAAATCCCCCCTGCCAGAATGGCTGATGATTGGTGGTTAATCCTCGGCCCTAGCAACCGAGAATCACCAGATACTCGGTAATATCCCGTATCGCCTCCTGCCTGGTCTTGTACCGGCGACGATGGGCAAGCTCCTGCTTGAGTGTCCCCCAGAAACTCTCCATCGGTGCATTATCAAAGCCGTTCCCTTTCCCTGAGCTTCTGGTCATCGCACCACTCGATATACGCCCGGTAGAATGACTTCCCTGCCACCTGTTGCTGCCGGAAAGTTTACTCCCGCCAGGCAGTAGCTCTAGAAACTCCTGTGCGGACTTCACGACCTGGCCCTCAACTTTGCTACTGGACTGGACTGCCGCCAGCTCTTTGCGCGGGCCCGAGGGACATTCCCCTGGTGCAGGGCAGCTTGCACCAGGAGAGAACTCGGCGGTTGCTAACACCGGTGCTAACAGACCACGTGACACCGGATGGTAATCGGCGGCATAGGTGGCTGTTTCCAGACATGGTGTCAGGCACGGCGTGATACCATTTGCCATTGGGGGGTACAGCCTGTCAGAGTTGGGGTCTGACACACCATCAGGCGCAGGACACCATATTATATATCACAAAAACAGGGGCGCACCTTCTCCAGAAGCGGCGCCTCTTCTGAGAGGCGCTTTCTTTGCTATCCTCTCCGGTAAAAGGCTACAATTCTACCGGGGTGAAGCACTGATACTTTGCCCGGATAAGAGGAGGGATACTATGGCAAAGGTGCAGCTTGGCCCGGAGACGCTGGTCTATCCCATGCCGGTGTTTCTGGTAGGAGCAAATGTCGGCGGGAAACCGAACTTCATGGCAGTTGCCTGGGGTGGAATTGTCAACGGTTCACCGCCGATGGTTTCCGTGGCGATAGTCTCTAAGAGGTACACCTTCAAGGGTATCCGTGAGAACATGGTGTTTTCGGTGAACATACCATCGGTCGACATGGTAAAGGAGGTGGATTACTGCGGTACTGTTTCCGGTTCCAGGGTTGATAAGGTCTCTGTCTGCGGCTTTCGTGTGTTCTACGGCAAGCTGGAAGCCGCCCCGCTCATCGAGCAATGCCCCGTTAACCTGGAGTGCCGTGTGGTGCACATTATGGACATGGGAAGCAATTTGCTGGTTGTCGGCAGAATCGAAGAGACCCACGTTTCCGAGGACTGCCTTACCGATGGTAAACCGGATGTGACCAGGATTCGGCCGTTTGCCTACGTTACGTCGCCAGCACAGCAGTACCAGGCTCTTGGCGACATAATTGCGGATGCGTTCAGTGTTGGTCGTGGGCTCGGGGAGAAGATATAGGTGCTGAGGTTGAGAAAGGGAACGCAGTCTGGCATAATCTTGATTGTGTAATGGAGAAGGAGACGGGATAGGGTTCGATGATAATTGGAATGGAAAAGGGTGCCAGCCGGGAAGCGGTGGATAACGTTGTTAAGAGGGCTGAGTCGTTGGGTCTGGAAGTCCAGTTGAATCTCGGTACGGACAGGACGGTGGTTGCCATTCTGGGGAGCACCACCGGGCAGATTTCCACGGATGTTTTCGCCGTGCTTCCCGAGGTCGAAAGTGTCACCCGCATCATGAAGCCTTACAAGCTGGCGGCTCGGGAGTTCAAGGGCAGGGACAGCCTGGTATCGGTTGATGGTGTGGAGGTCGGTGGCAAGCGCATAGTCGTTATGGCCGGGCCCTGTGCTGTGGAGAGTGAGGAACAACTCATGGAGGCGGCCCGTGCAGTGAAGGCGTCCGGGGCAAGTATTCTGCGCGGTGGTGCCTTCAAGCCGAGAACATCACCTTTCAGTTTCCACGGACTGGAGGAAAAAGGTCTGGAGATGCTGGCGAAAGTGAGTGAGACTTTCGGAATGCCCGTGGTAACCGAAGTAGTCGACCCGCAGGCCGTCGATATGGTGGCCAGGTCCGCCAGTATCCTTCAGGTCGGTTCTCGCAACATGCAGAACTTTGCCCTGCTGACCAACGTCGGTAAGAGCAAGCGTCCCGTCGTTCTGAAGCGAGGTTTTTCCTGCACCATAACCGAGTGGCTTACCGCTGCCGACTACCTGCTGGCAGAAGGAAACGAGCAGGTCATCCTGTGCGAGCGGGGAATAAGGACTTTTGAGGACAGCACGCGCTTCTCGCTGGACATCTCGGCGATACCGGTGATTAAAAAGGCCAGTCACCTGCCGGTAATTGTCGACCCCAGCCACGCCGCCGGTCACTACTCGCTGGTACCGGCAATAGCCAGGGCGGCAGTGGCCGCCGGTGCTGATGGACTTCTCATCGAGGTGCACCCCAATCCAAAGGAAGCCCTGGTAGATGGTCTGCAATCATTGACACCGTCGGACTTCGCCAGACTGATGGACCAGTTACGAGCCGTAGCGGAGTCGGTAGGCAGGTATATCTAGTGGTAAGCGCAGCACGACTCCGGTGCAGAGCAGGATTGAAATTATCCGGTGACAGGTCTCTCGCCATTCTCAGGAGGCAAGAGAATGCCCGGTATCTTACACCGGTAACGTAGCGGGGTTGGCGGTGTGCAGTCAGCCGTCTCAGCAGGACAGAAGGAGGGTATATGATACAAGGTATCCATCACGTAGGGATTGCAGTGCAGAGTATTGACACGGTAGCAGCTTTTCTCAAGGAGATGTTCGGGGCGGAGTTCGTCGGAGAGCGTGGTCTTGAGACCCCGGAGTTCCTGTCACGCATGGTCAAGATTGGTGGCAGTCTTTTCGAGCTTCTAGAGCCGAGGGGACAGGGTGGCCTTATCGAGCGGTACATCAGCAGCCGCGGTGAAGGAATCCACCACTACAGCCTGCAGGTGGACGACCCGGAGGAGGTCTTCAAGCTTTGTGACGAGAAAGGAATGAAGGTGCTCGCACGCCGTTTCATTCATCCTAAGAGTGCCCATGGTATGCTGATTGAGATTATCGGTACCAACGAGAGGTTTTAATCGCAATACCGGTCAATTGGACGGCGAAAGATGGTATTGCTATAATTGGTGAGACCGGAGCAGGAGTTCCCGGATAAGTAGAAGCCGTTGCCTTTTCCGGGGATAAGGGCCAGGTGTCCAGGTAAGGTAAGAAAGGAGAATTATGATGAGTGAAGCCACAACCGGTAAAAAACGGCTCCCCTTGAGGCGGGCAGGGTTTATCATACCGGAGGACCCCAAGGCAGAACCATACCTTGTTGGCTGTAAGTGTGGTAACTGCGGTAAGTACTTCGCACCTCCGAGAGTCATCTGCCTCAACTGTGCGGGGCAGCAAATGGAACCGGCGGCTCTGAGTGGTAAGGGCACGGTATATAGCTATACGATTGTCCACCAGCAGCTACCCTTCTCCGTGGTTCAGGTACCGTACGCGATTGTTATCGTAGCCCTGGAAGAGGGATGCCAGACTCACGGGGTAGTCACCGGTAATCTGGATTCTGTGGCAGTGGGTGCGCCTATTGAGGTCTACTTTGAGAAGGTCAGAGAAGACGACGAAGGCAACGACCTGATAGTAAACAAGTTTCGTATTGTACAGAAGTAACAGAAGTGTTTCGGAGGAGAAGAAGGCATGAGTACTCTTGAAGCCTGGAAGAACATGAGAGAGGTTTGCATCGTCGGTATCGGGATGCACAAATTCGGCCGCTGGCCGGACAAGAGTCCGGGTGACCTGGTGCGTGAAGCTGCCCTGGCCGCATTTGAAGACGCCGGATGTACGTTCAAGGATATCGAGGTTGGTTTTAGCGGCCGGGTGCAGGCGGTCACCGGTACCGGCCAGTACGTCTTCGGTGAATTAGGCCAGTCCGGTATCCTCATCGACAACGTGGAGAAAGCCTGCGCCAGCGCCTCGACGGCCATCCGGGTAGCCACCTGGGTCGTGGGTGCCGGTCTCTACGATGTCGCCCTGTGCACAGGGGTGGAGAAGATGCAGCGGGGTCTGCTGGGAGCACCGATGAGTGAAGCCTCGGCAAGCTACTCGCAGTTGATGGGTCTGGGCATCATGCCCGGGGAGTATGCCATGAGGGCCAGACGGCACATGAGTGAGTACGGCTCCACCCGGGAGATGTATGCCCAGGTAGCGGTGAAGAGCCACAAGAACGGGGCACTGAACCCCTATGCCCAGTACCAGACACCGGTCACACTGGAAGAGGTGCTCAATGCGCGCATGATTGCCGACCCACTCACCCTGTACCAGTGTTCCCCGTCCAGTGATGGAGCGACGGCGACAGTGATATGTGCCAGAGAGGTAGCGCACCGCTTCCGTGGTAAGCCGATAACAATTGCCGGTTGGGGCAGCGGTACCCCGTCCTACAGTCCGGTGGGGATTGGTGGTGATGTTGCCGAGGGATTCATTGCCAAGGTGAGCAAGGAGGCCTACGAGAGGGCCAGCATCGGTCCCGAGGACGTTGATGTTTGCCAGGTGCACGATGCCTTCAGTGCCGGTGAGGTCTTTGCCGTGGAGGAGCTCGGGTTCTGTCCCATCGGTGAAGGCGGCCAGTTCATCTGGGAAGGCCGGGCGGACATCGGTGGTGATAAGCCGGTTAATACCGATGGCGGTCTGGAGAGTCGGGGGCATCCAATGGGAGCGACCGGTATTGCCCAGGCAATAGAGATTGTCCACCAGCTAAGGGGTGATGCCGGACCGAGGCAGATACCGGGAAACCCCACGGTAGGCCTACAGCACAACGTGGGCGTTGGCGGCTGTAATATCCTTATCTATAAGAAATAGATGGATTTGCTCCGGACCCCATGTCCCATCTGAATATAGGGGAGAATAGGCGCAGCCGACCTTACGGTCGGCTGCGTTGATACTTTACGCAAGCGTGACAGGTTGAAGGACGTACGTCTCGTAAGCTATACTTAGCTTAGATAGACTCAATTAGTGCATTTTCTCATTTTGCCCAGGAGAATGGATTGCTTAAGACTCACAATTGTGGTGAAATCCGAAAGGAGCACGTCGGGAGTAAGGTAACACTGGCCGGCTGGGTTGACCGACGTCGTGACCATGGCGGGCTTATTTTCATTGACCTGCGAGACCGTGAGGGGATTGTGCAGATTGTTTTCAATCCGGATGTGTCCCGCTCCAGCCACGAAACAGCGAACGACATGCGCAGCGAATACGTGGTGCAGGTTACCGGTGAGGTGGCATTACGTCCCGCCGGTACCGAGAACAGACAGATGCCTACTGGCGAAGTAGAGGTGATTGCCGATAGCACCGCCATTCTGAATACATCGGAGACCCCGCCGTTTTACATAAACAGGGATATCGATGTCGATGAGAACCTGCGTCTTCAATACCGCTATCTTGACCTACGCCGCAGCCGGATGTTGAAAAATCTGATTCTCCGCCACCGGGCAGTGAAGTACATGCGTGACTTCCTGGATGCACGCGGCTTCCTGGAAATCGAGACTCCGATAATGATAAAGAGCACTCCGGAAGGCGCGCGTGATTACCTGGTGCCGAGCCGGGTCCATCCGGGTAAGTTCTATGCACTACCGCAGTCGCCCCAGCAACTCAAGCAGTTGCTGATGGTGGCCGGAGTAGAAAAATACTTCCAGATAGCCAAATGCTTTCGGGATGAAGACACCCGCGCTGACCGCCAGCCGGAACATACCCAACTCGACCTTGAAATGAGCTTCGTAGAAGAGGAAGACATTCTCCAACTGATGGAAGAACTGTTTACGTCACTGGTAGAAACGGTGACTCCCGAGAAGAAGATTATCAAACCGTGGCCTCGTTTGCCTTATGAAGACGCCATGGAACGCTATGGTAGTGACAAACCTGACCTGCGCTTCGGTCTGGAACTTGGTGACCTGTCTGATATAGTAGCCGGCTCGGAGTTTGGCGTATTCCGCGATGCTGTTGCCGGAGGTGGCAGGGTAAAAGGTATCCGCGCTCCTGGATGTGGCGGGTACAGCCGGAACCAGCTTGAAGAATTAAACAAGCTGGCAAAGAATTCCGGAGCACGAGGGTTGTTGACCATATCCCTCGGCAGCGAGTCGGGTGACCTTGATTCGCTCACTATGGATATGGTGAAATCGGTCGCTGCCAGATTTCTTACCCTGGACCAGGTAAAGGAAATAGCGCGAAAACTGGGCGCGAGCAGGGGAGACCTTCTACTGATTGCCGCCGGGGATATAAAGATGGTCGGTCGTGTCCTGAGTGATTTACGACTCGAGGTGGGCCGTCGACTTAACCTTACCGACCCGGATACACTGGTGTTTGCCTTCGTGCAGAACTTTCCATTATTCAGGTGGGATGAGACTGCAGGACGCTGGGACTCGGAGCACCACCCCTTTACCGCGCCAATAGACGAGGATATCCCCCTGCTGGATACTGCGCCGGGTGAGATGCACTCCAAGCACTATGATATCGTCTGCAATGGACTGGAGCTTGCCAGCGGCAGTATCAGGATTCACCGGAGCGACATACAGCGGAAGGTGTTCCAACTGCTGGGTTATACCGACGATGAGATTGACGAACGTTTCGGACACATGCTTGAAGCATTCGGGTACGGCGCGCCTCCTCATGGTGGTATCGCCCCGGGCATTGATCGCTTTGTGATGATACTTGCTGGAGAGGAGACAATCCGGGAAGTGATTGCATTCCCCAAGAACCAGAACGCCGCAGACCTTACTCTGAATGCTCCTGCACCGGTAAGCGAAGAGCAACTGGCTGAACTGCACCTGCGGCTGCGTGAGGAATGAATCACAGCCCGGCGGAACAATGAAAGTAACCAACGAGAAGACAGAGAACAACGAGACCTATTTGACCGTCGAGATGGATTCTGCTGAGGTGGAAGAGTCCGCGGAGAACGTCTACCGCCGGCTGGTCAAGCAGGTAAATATTCCCGGTTTCCGCAAGGGAAAGGCGCCGCGCCCGATACTAGAGCGGTTTGTCGGCCAGGAACGTCTGGTCAATGACATGCTGGAAGACCTGGTACCCCGGGCTTACGAGAAGGCCATTGAGGAGCAGCAGCTTGAAGCTATTGCCCAACCGAAGATTGAAGTAATCGAAACCGACCCGGTGAAGTTTCAGGCGGTGGTGCCGCTGAAGCCGGTGGTCAGCCTGGGCGATTATCACAAGATTGAGGTCACCGAAGAGCCGGTGGAGGTAACCGAAGAGACTGTTGGTCGGGTGATCGAAGACCTGCGCCACCAGTATGCCACCTGGGAACCGGTGGAGCGTGCTGCACAGCTGGATGACCTGCTGAATCTGGACGTTGAGAGCACGATTGACGGAGAGCCGTACATCAACCAGAAGGGTGCCCGGTATCGCCTGATAGCAGATTCACAGACCCCGGCCCCGGGATTTGCCGAGCAGCTCGTGGGGATGAACAGAGGTGACGAGAAGGAGTTCAACCTCCAGTTCCCCGAAGGCTACTCGCAGAGTGAACTGGTTGGTAAAGAGGTTGTTTTTAAGGTAAGCGTTCCGGAGATAAAAGAGGAGAACCTGCCCGAGGTGACCGACGAGTTTGCCACACAGGTTGAGGCTGAGATAGGGAGCGTGGAGGAGTTGCGCAAACGGATTCGCAGCGACCTCGAGAGCAGGGCTGAAGACAGGACCAGAATGGATTTCGAGCAACGGGCAATCGAAGCTGTGGTGGAGGTAAGTGAGGTGGAGTTCCCGCCCGTGCTGGTGGAGACGGAGATTCACCGGCTGATGGAAGACCAGGCAAGGACTCTCCAGATGCAGGGACTTTCGTTTGAGCAGTACCTCAGGAGTGCCAGGAAGACGGAGGAGGAGTTGCACGAGGAGCTACGCCCGATAGCTACAAAGAGGGTGGCCGAGTCGCTTGCACTTATGAAGCTCTCGGAAGAGGAGAACATCGAGGTGGAGGGAGCGGATATCGATGCTGAGATTTCGCGGGTGACCAAGGACACTGCTGAGGACAGAAAAGAGGAACTGCAAAAGACACTGAATACACCGCAGATGCGGGAATCAATACAAGCGACACTGCTTACCCGGAAGACCGTGGAGAAACTGGTGGAAATCGTGCGGGATTCGGGGGAGACCGAGGCGTCACAGAAGGAGGAGAAATGAACACCAATCCGATGAATGTTATCCCGATGGTCATTGAGACCGGGACCAGAGGAGAACGCGCTTTTGACATATACTCGCTGCTGCTGAGAGAGCGTATCGTCATGCTCGGTATGCCGATAAACGACCAGGTAGCCAACGTGGTTATTGCTCAGCTGCTCTATCTTGAACGGGAGGACCCGGACAAGGACATCAATCTTTATATCCACTGTCCCGGCGGCATAATCAGTGCCGGACTGGCGATTTACGATACCATGCAGCTTATCCGTCCCGATGTTTCAACCATCTGTGTCGGACTGGCGGCCAGCATGGGAACCCTGTTACTCTGTTCCGGAGCCAAGGGGAAACGCTTTGCTTTACCCAATGCCACCATTCACATGCACCAGGCGGCTGGTGGTGCGCAGGGACAGGCGTCGGATATTGAGATTGCTGCCCGTGAGATAATGCGGATGCAGGAGCTGATTCGGGGTATAATAGCGAAGCACACGGGGCAGACGATGGAGAAGATAGTCCACGATACCGACCGCGATTTCTACCTCGACCCCACGCAGGCAGTCGAGTACGGGATAGTCGATGAAATCCTGACCAAGCCGAGTGAGGACAAGGACAAGGAAAAGGTCAAGGCCAAGAAATAGTCGCAGAAGGTATTGTGCCAGTCTGCCGATGGGTTTGGTCGCCCGGCAAACTTATACTTCGCGTAACTCGGTGCTTGGCAGGGTCTCCCCGGGTAAGAGTTGGTCTACTCTGTACCGAAGCTCTTCAAACTCGTGCCGGACAGCCTTAATCTCCCCCCGGTCTTCAGTGGGCTTCGCTATCTCGTAGTCACTGTCCTTACCGGTTTCACCGGCCTTACCGGGTTCACCGCCCAGTATGTCCAGCGTAATCCTGGCGTCGGCAGCAACATCGAGCACTTCCGATGCATGGCTGCTCCTCATATCGGCGCCCCGGGTACGGTAGACCTCACCCTCGACACCAATCCTGGCCCACGTCCTGACCGTCCGTGTCCGGCTCCTTACTAACGGAATTCCGAGTGGAATCAGTAGTATCGTCACGCAGAGCAGGGTGCCCACCAGAATACGGAGGAACCAGAACGAAGACAGCCTCTGACGGTCCTTGTGGCCAACGAGCCAGTCACTAAAGGTGGCCGTGCCCTCAATGGGACTCTCGGCAAGTATCAGTTCATGGTATTCATGTGCAAAGCCGCTGTCCTCCAGAAAATCATGGAGAGACCGCCACAGCTTCCTCGGGGAGCCGGTCCGTACATCCCATCTACCGGAGAATGGGGCCCTTATTCGCTCGGACATGATATTCTCCTTGCCGTGCCCGCTGGCATGGTCAGGTTATGCACCTGTCAGCCGCTATTCCCGGCTATAAGCTCGTTAATCTCGGAGGTCAGGTCATAGCCGTCGATAACATTGCCTTCGGCGTCCGTGATTTCCCGGTCTGGGTCTATCTTCACCATGCCCTGGCTGAATGCCCGGATGGTGGACAGTACCAGTGGGACCTCACGGATAACCCCGTTCTGCCGTATGAGTTTGAATAAGGGGTTGTTCTCACCCTGCGTAGCGCGTGCCTCGTCGAGGGAGCGCTGCCTGATATCCCGCCAGTGTTCGTTGAAGGCGCCGCCCTTTATCGGGAACTTGCAGTATGTCACCACCGGTCCTTCGTCCAGTTCGGGAATAGCCAGGTGCATCATGGCCCCGGTCTCATCGGCATCGGTCTCGATGAGCTTCCAGATAACGTCCTGCCACATCAGGCCGAGAGGTCCGTCTGGAGCTGCCGGGTGAAGGTTGATTATGTTATACTTGCGGGCCATTTCTTTACCGAGGATAAGCAGGTAACCGGCCAGCACACAAAGGTCGGGTAGGAAGTCCTTCAGGCGGGCCATACTCTCTTTATCGTAGTCGAGTCGCCACTGTGGCATCGGCGACCCCGGTGGTGGAGTGCGCTCGCCCCTGGCACGGCGGTACTTCTGGTAGGAGAAACAGACCAGGGGAATCCCGTAGTCCTCGACCATCTGGAGAAACTGGTCGGTAGGTTCGGTCTCACCACGCTCACGGCTGCAGAAGACGAACTCTATCTCTGCTTCGAGTTCACCTGAAGTTATTGCAGACTGTGCAGCCCGGAGAAGCCCCTTAGAACCTTCGCCTCTGCCCGTGGAGAACCAGCCCAGCTTGTACATTTCCGTCCTCCTTCGAAATACCCTTGTAAGGAGGCTCTCTGTAGAGAAGCCTGTTCTTAGAAGGCCCTCATGAGCTTAGCCCAGAGGGTGCGGAAGTGGACGAGGGGATTTGACCGGAATCCTCTTATCTTGCCTTTTGCCAGTGCCTGGAGGCACCCTTCCTTGTCACTGAATTCGGGCATTTCCACATATGCGTTGCCTATCTCTGCCGGGGAATGAGCATCGCTGCCGGCAGATTTAACAATACCATGTCTGTCGGCAAATGTTGTTGCCTTTGTTGTCGGCCAGGGAAAAGGGCATCTGGCGTTGAAGGCTTCGATAATGTCTATCTCACCCACAAGCTCTTCGACTTCTCTCTGGTTCATTCTCAGACCACGAAAGGTATCGAATGGGTGCGGTATGCAGACCAGGGCATCCTGCGCACGGATGCGCTCTATTGCCTCTATGGCCGATTTGCAGGTGGGTATGGTCTGCTTGAGAAAGACGCCCATTATCTCACCCTGTGGGGTCAGAATCTCCTCGGCAACCAGCACTGTAAAGGGGGCTAGCTCCTGCATCTTCAGTGCCCCCTCGATGGTGCCGTGGTCGGCAATGGCGATGCAGTTTATGCCCAGTTCATTACAGCGAGTGATGATACTCTCCAGCGGTGTATTGCAGTCCATGGAATACCTTGTGTGAATATGCAGGTCAGCTTTAAACAACTCAAGCAGCCCTTTCCAGATAGACCCCCGTTCGGGTGTCTACCTTGATAACATCTCCCTGATTGATAAATAGAGGTACCTGGACGATGATACCTGTCTCCAGTGTGGCGGGCTTGGTGCCCGAGGTTGCGGTATCTCCCTTGAAGCCGGGGTCGGTAGCTGCTACCTCAAGCTCAATCGTAATCGGCAATTCGACACCAATCACCTCTCCTTTGTAGTTGGACATCTGGAGCGACATACCCTCCTTCATGTAGTTGATGGCATCACCAAGCTGGTCGGTACCAAGGGAGATCTGCTCATAGTTCTCCTGGTCCATGAAGTAGTGGATGTCCCCGTCCCGGTACAGGTATTGCATTTCCCGAAGTTCGATGCGTGCCCGGACCAGTTTATCGTTCGACTGAAAAGACCGTTCAAAGGTATGTCCACCCTGGACATCACGTAATTTCACTTTTGCCAGGGCGGTCCGCTTCTGCTTGATGTGCTGGTAGTCCATTACCTGGTAGAGCTTTCCGTCCAGTTCAATAACTATGCCCTTTCTCAATTCGGAACCGCTTATCATATCAGACTTTGACCTCCGGTCATGTTCAGTTTTATTGCCCTGGAAAGCAGCCTTGCCTTACCGTTTTCCATGACTGCCAGATCTTCAATCCTCACCCCTCCCCAGCCGGTGAGATAGATTCCGGGTTCAATGCTGAAGACCATGTTCGCTCCCAGTGCATCGGTGGCGTTCGAACCGAGACGTGGCTCCTCGTGTGCTGCCAGCCCGACACCGTGACCGAGGGAGTGCCCGAATGCTTCGCCATATCCTGCCTGCTCGATTACCTTGCGAGCAAGGCTGTCCGCTTCGTGGCCACTGATGCCTTCCCGGATGCCCTCGATTGCCACCAGTTGGGCTTCCAGAACGGTATTGTAGACCCGTCTGAAAGTATCATCCGGCGTGCCCAGGCAGAGTGTACGGCTGAGGTCGCTGCAATAGCCGCCGACTCTGGCCCCCATGTCGATGACTATCGGTTCACCTGCCTGAATCCGGCGGTCGGAAGGGTGGTGGTGGGGCAGGGCGGCATTGGGGCCGGAAGCGACAATGATATCGAACGGCATTCCTTCGCTGCCGGACTCCCGCATGGACTTCTCCAGTTCCCAGGCGACCTCCTTCTCCGTTATCCCCGGTTGTATTCTGTTCGCAACCTGTTCAAGGGCGCTATCGGATATTGCAGCGGCTTGAGATATTGTATCAATCTCGGCGGGTTCCTTGGTAGCCCGTAGCGATTCCACCATTCCATCAACAGGGGTAAGGTCAAGGTTTGGGTTGGTCTCGGCCAGCACTTCAGTCAGTTGTCGGTGCAGGACGAAGCTGACATCCCCGGCCTCAAAACCGAGCTTGCCGGAGTCCACTCCGGCAACAAGTCCGGGAAGCCAGGCGGATATCGGACCGGTTATCTGGAAGATGCTGAAGTCAGGCGCTTGCCTTTCCGCCTGCTCCGTGTAACGGAAGTCGGTGGCCAGGGTTGCGCCGCCGGCAGTGACCAGCAGGTAGCCCGCCGAGCCATCGAATCCTGACAGGTAGAACCGGTTCTCCGGCTGCGAGACAAGAATGGCAACAAGCTCCTGCCTGGCAAGGTCCCGGCGAAGGTTAGTTAATCTGCTGTTCAACCTGTTCATCCTCTTTTTGAGCTTCCGCCATAGGGTGGGCCGAGAGATATACTTTTCGGGCCTGACTCTTGCTAACTTGAGTGTATATCTGTGTAGAAGAAAGGTCGGCGTGTCCCAGAAGCTCCTGGACTACCCTGAGGTTGGCACCGCCATCCAGCATATGGGTGGCGAAGGTATGACGCAGTATGTGGGGGTGTATTCTCCGGCCAATTCCGGCGGTACGGCTATACTTCTCCAGTATCTTCTGTACCATTCTTTCAATAAGCCGTTCTCCTCGGAGGCCCAGGAACAGGGCGTTTCCGCTCTTCTCGCCTAGAAGCTCCGGCCTGCCGTAGTCAAGGTAAGCCGTAAGCGCTCGGGCAGCCGGTTCTCCAATGAGTACCATGCGGTCCTTGGTGCCCTTACCACGATGGACCTGTATT
>Ga0307379_10003729_pt1 | contig 22008 bp, 22 predicted proteins | sample UN2MG_FD_202237 | JGI IMG/M metagenome (GOLD analysis project Ga0307379, IMG submission 202237) | Soil microbial communities from Risofladan, Vaasa, Finland - UN-2 | ecosystem: Environmental > Terrestrial > Soil > Coastal area > Acid sulfate soil | place: Finland: Risofladan, Vaasa | collected... | reverse complement strand
CCCTACTATACACCAGATAATTATAGAGGCTCCCAAAATTGCCAGAAAAGCCAGAGCAGGTCAGTTCGTAATCCTCAGGATCAATGAATCCGGAGAGAGGATCCCCCTGACCATTGCAGATTTTGATAGTGAAAATGGAACTATCACCACCATCTTCCAGGAAATGGGCAAGACCACAAAACAATTATCCAAATTAAAGACAGGTGATAGTCTGCTTGATTTTGTGGGACCACTGGGAAATCCATCTGAGATAAAGCATGTCGGTACAGTGGTATGTGTGGGCGGCGGTGTAGGGGTAGCTCCCATTTTTCCCATTGCCAGAGCCCATAAAGAAGCCGGCAACAGGGTTTTGACCATTATCGGTTCCCGCAACGCGGAATTATTATTATGGGAAGACAGGGTGCGGGACGTGAGTGATGAATTATTTATCACCACCGACGACGGTTCAAAAGGGCATCACGGTTTTGTGACCGATATTTTAAAGCAATTACTGGAAGGCGATGAAAAAATATCCCTGGTTATTGCTATCGGGCCGCCAATTATGATGAGAACTGTTGCAGGTGTGACCCATCCTTTCGGCGTCAGGACCATGGTCAGTCTGAACAGTATTATGGTAGACGGTACTGGAATGTGCGGTTCCTGCAGGGTGCTGGTAGGGGGCGAGACTAAATTCGCATGCGTGGATGGTCCTGAGTTCAATGCCCATGAGGTTGATTTTACCCTGCTTATGAACAGGCTTATGATGTACAGGACTGAAGAACAACTGGCAGTAGAGAAATATGAATGCGAGCGGGAGGGATGCCAATGTTAGACCGGCAGCACATGCCCAGACAGGACCCTGAAAAAAGGAGAACGAATTTCGAAGAAGTAGCCCTGGGATATTCCAGCGAACAGGCCAAAAAGGAAGCAAGCCGCTGCATTCAGTGCAAGAAACCTGCCTGTATAGCAGGTTGTCCGGTTGAGATCAATATTCCTGCATTCCTAAAATGTATAGATGAAGATAATATGGAAGGCGCAGTTATTGAGCTTAAATCCATGAACGCCCTGCCTGCTATCTGCGGACGTGTATGTCCCCAGGAGAGTCAGTGTGAAGCGGTCTGCGTACTTGGAAAGAAAGGTGAACCAGTGGCCATCGGCCGTCTGGAAAGATACACAGCAGATTGGGAACTGGGCACTAAACCTGTTCCTGAAGAAAAACCCGAAACCACAGGGAAAAAGGTTGCTGTAGTGGGTTCTGGCCCGGCAAGTCTTACGACAGCTGCCGAACTGGCAAAACTGGGGCACAGCGTGACCATGTTCGAGGCCCTGCACAAAGCAGGGGGTGTGCTGGTATACGGCATTCCGGAATTCAGGCTGCCCAAATCCATAGTCCAGAATGAAGTGGAATATGTTGAAAGACTTGGAGTTGATATTCAGTATAATAGTGTTGTTGGCAAGCTGGATACGCTTGATGAATTGCTGGAAGAGTTCGATGCTGTGTTCCTGGGTACAGGTGCGGGTCTGCCCAGATTTATGGAAATTGATGGTGAGAACCTGAGCGGAGTATATTCTGCCAATGAATTCTTGACAAGAGTGAATTTGATGAAAGCTTACCAATTCCCTGATTATGATACTCCAATAAAACGCGGACAGCGGGTCGTAGTAGTTGGAGGAGGCAATGTGGCCATGGACAGTGCACGATGTGCAATCCGCCTTGGTGCAGAAGAGGTCACCATCATATACCGGCGCGGTGAAGAAGAGATGCCTGCCAGGAATGAGGAGATCGAGAATGCCAAGGAGGAAGGTATCAAGTTCAAGATCTTATCAAACCCTACGAGGATCTTAGGAGATGAGAGCAACTGGGTCAGACAAATAGAATGTTTGAATATGGAACTCTGCGAGCCAGATGAATCAGGCAGGTGCAGGCCAGAGCCGAAATTGGGCACTGAACATCTTATTGATGTGGATGTGGTAGTAATAGCAATAGGCACCTCGCCTAATCCATTGATACCAATGACCACGAAGGGTCTGGAAACCACAAAGTGGGGTACTATAGTTGCTGACGAGAATGGTATGACATCCATGGAAGGTGTGTTTGCAGGGGGCGATGTGGTTACCGGTTCAGCAACTGTAATAAGCGCAATGGGAGCAGGTAAGATCGCTGCAAGAGCTATTGATGGTTATCTTAAAAAATAAGTATTTATTAGCAAGTATCATTGATAAAAAGGAGGGATGTAGCACCCGCATCATCAGATTTTTTAACAGTGTAATAAGGAAGCTCCCCACAGCAGAGCTGTGAGGTATAACGATTAAGATAAAGTTTATATGTAAAAACAGATATATATATAATTAATGTGAGCGGGTAAGAAATTGTTTTTTAACAACCCCCCCCATTCCCAACCGCTCACACATTATTATTTCATTTAATCATTATATATAATAATTAGTATATAATATTTTGAGAAAATTATTTATTCAAGAAAATCATACGTTATTATATGAGCGGGTACAACATTTTTTTAACAAACCCCCCCACTCCCCAACCCGCTCATACATAATTGATTTTAAATTATAAATTACTGTAGAATTATATTTATTAAAGGTAAACCTAATCTGCTATAAGCTACAAAATCAACATATATGGCAAAGAATGTGGTCATCATAGGTGGGGGAGCCGTGGGGATGAGTGTTGCCACTTATCTAAAACGGCATACCAATCACAATGTTGTGGTTTTTTCATCAGAATCTTACACAGCCTACAGCCAGTGCGGATTGCCTTTCGTATTGGAGGGAAAAATTTCTGGTTTCAATAATCTGATTGTCAAGTCGAATGATGCATTAATGGGAATGGGTATTGCACTTCACCTTGATACTTTGGTTAACATTATAGATGCCAATAACCAGAAAGTAATTTCTGATATTGGGGTTTTTAATTATGATTATCTGATCATCAGCACTGGAAGTAGGCCATTTATTCCGCCTATTCAGGGTCGGGAACTAAAGGGCGTATTCCCTCTTCATATAATGTCTGATGCCATTGCAATCGATAAATCCCTTAATAATACCAGCCGTGTGTTGATCATCGGTGCCGGAGGGATCGGGGTTGAAATAGCGGCAAGTCTTGTGAAAAGAGGACTGGAAACCACACTGGTTGAAGCTCTGTCCCAGGTACTACCTTTAACCCTGGACCCTGATATGGCTTCCCTTATCGGGAATTATCTTAATTCTCTTGGGGTCAGGGTAATTACAGGAATACAGGTTGAATCAATAAACGGTTCACAACATGTGGAATCTGTTACAGTTGGGGGAGAGATACTTCTTGCAGAAACAGTGATCGTAGCAACAGGACTTAGGCCCAATGTGGATATTGCCGGGGAGGCAGGATTTGATATAGGTCCCACAGGTGGGATCGTGACAGACGAGAGGTTAAGGGTCAGCTACCAGGGTGAGTTTCTGGACAATGTATATTCAGGAGGAGAATGTGCCCAGGTAATTGATCTTATTACAGGGCAGCCCACAATCAGCAGGCTCGGCTCGGCTGCAAGGCGCATGGCCCGGGTGATCGGCGAGAATCTCAATGGCAAGATTTCCAATTATCCACCCACATTAAGCCCAAATGTGGTTGCAGTAGGTGATCTGGTGGCAGGCCAGGTTGGGATAACCTCCCATATAGCACAAGTAAATGATATCAGCGTGGTCAGTGGGAGTTCCAAAGGACTTACCAGGGCTGGTTATTATCCAGGTGCCAGGCCGCTGCATATTAAACTGCTGTTCGCCAATGAGAAGCTGGTTGGTGCACAGGTCATATCTCATGAGGGTGTGAAGGAGAGAATTGATGCATTCAGCCTTGCTATTAGAATGGGTGCTACAGTAGACGACCTGCTTAGATGGGAGACCTCGTATGCTCCTCCTGTGTCAGGTGTTATCGATCCTGTAACTTTTGCAGTGGATGATGCCAGAAAAAATATGGAAGCTACTGCGTGATCGCAATTGATGGTTCATTTGGTGAAGGCGGGGGCCAGATCATACGTACGGCAGTAGCCTTGTCTGCAGTCACGGGAAATGATATTTCAATCAATAATATCCGTAATAACAGACTGCAACCGGGCTTGAAAGCCCAACACCTAACTGCTGTCAGGACTGCTGCGGCTTTGACCCATGCAGACGTGACAGGCCTGGAATTAGGGTCCACACAGGTGATTTTCAGGCCAAAAGGCATCTTCGGCGGTCATTATAATGTAGACATCGGGACTGCTGGCAGCATCACATTACTGCTCCAATGCTTGATGCCTGCTGCTGCCATGTCGACTGAGACTGTCACTCTTGATATAATAGGGGGGACTGATGTGGCCTGGTCGCCGCCAATTGATTACTTATCCAATGTGCTACTGCCAGTGCTAACATCAATGGGCCTGGATTGTAGTATTCATCTCCAAAATCGGGGATATTATCCCAGAGGCGGAGGCAGCGTAAAAGTAGTTATCAATCCATCTAAGTTAACTGGATTTGATATTGAAAAAAGATCATCTGATATTAAGGGTACATCCCACAGTTCTAATCTACCTGAACACGTGGTGCAGCGCCAAGCTGATGCTGCTGTAAAAGAACTTGAGGGTGCAGGTTACCGATCATCCATTGATATGGAAACTGCCAATAATGTTTCAACTGGCAGTGGGATCACCCTCTGGTCTGGCAATATTGGCGGGTCAGCACTGGGAAAGCGGGGACTTCCTGCTGAAAAAGTAGGTCGGGCAGCTGCCATGGAAATAATTTATGAACTTGATTCTGGTGCGGCTGTAGATGTATATCTGGCTGACCAGTTGATACCATATATGGGTCTTGCCGGTGCGGGTAGTTTTACTTCTCGGGAAATATCAAAACACACCAGCACCAATATCTGGGTTGTAGAGCAGTTTTTGAAGATAAAATTTAACATAAAAACTGAAAATAATCTATATAAAATATATCTATGATCCGACGATTTGTAAAAATTCTGGCGGGACCTCTTCTGATAATACAATAAACTCATTGACTATCATCATATTCACACCATTATTCATAGCATCAAATGCTTCTATTTTGAAGATAACAGGGTTCTCTGAGTGAAAACTGGCTGCTTCAACAGCCTTCGCATAAGAAGTACTCAGGTGAACATATCTCTGACGTACTGGCCTGATCCCCATCTCCATAATCATTTCACCCTCTTCCTGAGAGCTGCCATAATAAAGAAATTCCATGTCATTCTCTGGAAAATTAAGTTCAATATTTACTGAATGACCATAACGGGCTCTGATCTTATTGCCACTTATCTGATATCTGCCTTTAACGTCTGATTCTACCAGAGCTATAAGTCTCTGGGCCGATGCCCATGGGTATCTTGTTAACATAACATCCAGCAAAACCTCCATATCTACCCAACCATGCTGGTCCATTGCCAAACCCAGATCATCAGGGAAATGCCTCAATGCGCCTGACAGAAAACGTCCCATTCGTTCAGTTCGCTCATCATCAAGCACTAATTTGCCGGACTCGCCGCATTTACATTTTTCACCCCGGAAATATCCGTGGTTTGGACACTTTCGAATCATGTTATTGTATTATAATAAACACATCTTATAAACCTTATTAATTCATTTATAATTACTGGACATAATTTAATATCAAAGAGGTTGAATATATTTATTAAATAAGGTGGTTCGGAATGGGTTCTGAAATAAATAATTGGATGTTCCAATTGGTAGACGAATTGGGACCTGAATTGATAATCCATATATATGATGTCAAAAATGGTCTCAAGGCCATTGTTGTAGTTGATAATACTTCTGCAGGTCCGACAATTGGCGGTATCAGGATGTCCTTGGAGGTCACGACCAGGGAAGTTGCCAGGCTTGCCCGCGGAATGACCCTGAAAAATGCAATGGCACGGCTGCCTCATGGCGGAGGTAAATCCGGCATCATCGCTGACCCTGCAAAAGTAGATAAAGAAAATCTCATCCGCGCATTTGCAAGAAAGATCAAGCATATTTCTGAATATATTCCTGGCCCTGATATGGGTACCAGTGAGACCGAAATGGCATATATCAAAGATGAGATCGAACGCGCTGTAGGTCTGCCCCGGGAACTGGGGGGAATTCCACTGGATCAGATAGGCAGCACAGGATACGGTGTATACATAAGCACCCGGATCGCAGCCCAATACATTGACCTTGACCTGAATGGTGCCAGGCTAAGCGTAGAAGGTTTCGGGTCAGTAGGAAAACATTCAGCTCGTTTTCTGGCTGAAAAAGGTGTTGTCCTAATAGCTGCAAGCGATTCCAAGGGAACGATATACAATCCTGAAGGGCTGGATGTTGAAGAACTTATCCTGTTCAAGGAAACTACAGGTTCAGTACGTAATTATCCTCATGGGGATAAATTGATGGTAACTGATCTGCTGGATATCAGCACAGACATTTTTATACCTGCTGCACGCCCGGATGTGATAACCAAGAGTAATGCTGATGTTCTGGATGCAAAACTGATCGTGCAGGGTGCAAATATCCCTATTACGTTAGAAGCAGAAAGATTGCTCCATGAAAGAGGTGTACTGAGTATACCGGATTTTGTAGCAAATGCCGGTGGTGTGATCACAGCATCTGTGGAATATCATGGAGGATGTGAAAAAGATGCCTTTGATCGGATCGAAGAGACTATCAGTTCCAATACAAGAGATGTGCTTGAAATGGCAAATAAGCAAAACCTGACCCCCAGGGACGCAGCGTTATCTATTGCCAGTGAGAGGGTAAAAAAAGCAATGGAGTACAGAGAATAGGAGGAGTAAGATTTCTTGACATTAAAGGCAATTTTCGAACCAGAATCAATAGCAGTGATAGGGGCTTCATCTTCCCCAGGCAAATGGGGTCATGTGATATTGAAAAACCTGCTAAGTAATGGGTATAAAGGAGAAGTATTTCCAGTAAACCCAAAAGATCAAACAATTTTAGACAGGAAATGTTATAATTCTGTTTTAGACATACCTGTTCACGTAGATCTGGCAGTGATCGCAGTGCCCAGATCTTATGCATTAAATGTTGCTGAGGAATGCGGTAAAAAGGGTGTTAAAGGCATTATTATGATTACTGCAGGATTCAGTGAATTGGGTGGTGAAGGACGAGAGATTGAAAAAGAACTATTGGAGATCATCGAGCGTTACCACATGAGGCTTGTGGGCCCAAATACCCTGGGTGTTGTAAATGCCCATACTGGTATGAATGCCAGTATCATCTCAAGACTGCCAGAGGCTGGTGGAATATCTTTTATTACTCAGAGTGGTACATTGGGGTTGGCACTGGCTGACTGGACCATGGAGATGGGATTGGGCCTGCATCTGGTTATCAGTACAGGCAATAAGGCAAATATCGACGATGTGGATCTGCTGGAATATCTTGCCCAGGATCCAAATACAGATGTTATCGCCATGTATGTGGAAGGGATCAATAGGGGAAGAGATTTCATAAAAGCAGCACAGCGAATTTCCAAACCAATACTGGCACTGAAAACAGGCAGGACAAAAAGTGGAGCAAAAGCGGTATTCTCACATACGGGCAGCCTGGCCGGATCTGATGAGGTGTATTCAGCTGCCTTCAAACAAGCGGGTGTCATCAGGGTTGATAATATCGAAGACCTGTTCGATTCTGCCCTGGCCCTGTCAGTACAGCCTGCTCCTAACGGAAACAGGGTGGGTATAATCTCAAATGGAGGGGGTGCCAGTATCATTGCTTCCGATGCTTGTGAGCGCCAGGGTATTACCATTCCTGAACTGCTGCCTGCTACCCAGCAAAAGATAAAAAAATTAATCCCTGAATTTGCTTCAGCCCACAATCCAATTGATACAGCCGGATTAGCTAAATTCGAGACTTATAACGGCATTGTAAGACATATGCTTCTGGATCCCAATATTGACGCGTTGGTGGTAATATATGTGCACACCATTATGGGCGATCCTGCACAACCAGCACAGGCAGTAGTAGATATCAGGCGTGGAGACTGCAGTAAACCAATAATAACATGCTGGATGGGAGGTTCCGGCACTGAACCAGGGGTTAAGATATTGAAAAAGGGCGGCCTTCCAAATTATCCTGTACCTGGCAGGGCTGTTGAAGCTTTGGGTTCATTGGTTAAGCACCATGGATTCCTGGAGAAGGTGAAGATATGAACGGGAAACATGACGTATGGGAATTGCTGAAAGAATGTCAGATTCCTGTATTGCCAAATGTAAAAGCATCCTCAATTGAGGAAGTTGTTAAAGTTTCAAATTCTCTGGGTTATCCAGTGGTCATGAAGATTTCATCGCCTGATATTTCACATAAAAGCGATGTGGGCGGAATTATATTGGATATTAATTCTGAAGAAGAGGTTAAAAATGCCTACCGTGATATGATGGAAGCTGTTAGCCAGAAGGTTGTTGATGCCAGAATAGATGGGGTAATGCTGCAAAAAATGGCCGAACCCGGAATTGAAGTTATAATCGGAGTTAAACTTGACCCGCAATTCGGTCATGTTATAATGTTCGGTCTGGGTGGGATATTTGTTGAAATTTACAGGGATGTTTCATTCAGGGTAACACCTGTAAATAGTGAAATGGCTCGTGATATGATACTTGAAATTAAGGCCAGCCCAATTCTAATGGGTGCCCGGGGGCGTTCAGCTGCTGATATTGATGCTATCATTAATGTAATTGTTAAATTATCAGAAATGCTGGAAAAAAATCCGGATATTGTTGAACTGGATATTAATCCGTTGATTGTATATGAGAAAAACGCAGTTGCAGTGGATGCTCGGATGCTGAAAAATGACAAAAACTGATTTTAGGTAAATATATGTAGTAGTTAAATATATGTAACTTAGTCAAAACTTATTAAACGCACATTGTTTCTAGTGAGGTGACGAAAGTGGAAAATGACGATGTAGTATATATCGGTAACAAACCGGTTATGAACTACGTGCTTGCAGTGGTAACCCAGTTTAACAGCGGTGCAGACAATGTGGTCATTAAGGCTAGAGGAAGGGCAATATCCAGAGCAGTGGACGTTGCTGAAGTAGTAAGAAACCGGTTCATGACTGATCTGTCTGTCAAGGACATACTCATATCTACTGAAAAGATTACTTCAGAACGCGGCGAATCTAATGTATCGGCCATAGAAATCACTTTGGGCAAATAAGAATACCTTGAATATTTTTATTATCAATGAACCAAGGGTTATGAGAGTCGAAGTTTATTCCGAAACCCTGGAGTATGACGGTACCCAGATAGAACCCCTTTGGGCATATTCAAAAGGGATGCCAGGAGATAGTATTGTAGTATTCAGGGGTGGTATGGATATCCCTGACACTAACATCAAGGACCTGGAAGACCTGATGGATAATAAAGCCATTAAAGGAGGGGATATGCTGCATTTTATAGTGGAGCGTTTTGATTCCCCTGCAAGTATGAGACTGGCATATTATATGCAGCGTATGCTTGTGGTGTGTGCCCGGGATGTGCTGGCACAGCATGGTATTACTTCTGTTAGAAACGGTGATGACCTTTTCGTGAATGGAGGCAAACTTACTGTAAGTATAGCTTCGGCCGGGATATCTTCAGAAAAAATTCATATGGGTATTAATATCTCTTGCAGAGGCACACCGCCTGATGTCAAGGTTGCTTGTCTTGAGAATCTGGGAATTACTGACGTTATGGGACTGGGAGAAGAGATTGCCCGCAATTTTGCTTCAGAGATTAATGACATTGAGTCAGATATCGTAAAAACAAAGAGCCTTTGATCTTTCTTGTTTCGAAAAGAATATATCGATTAACAGCGTTAACTAATTTGATTATTTCAATCTATATCAAGGTGGTTATCTTGGAGGTGAATTCTGGATAGGCGGTTATCTCATGAATAAGTTGACAGTACGGGCACCTGGCCAGGAAGTGCTTGATGAGATCGGTGTGCCTTATAAGGAAGTGGAGCCAGGTCTGTTTGTAGCAGATGGACCCCATGCATGTTCAAAACTTGTCGTTGCTGCGTGTGATGCAGGTGCAAAGATCATTAACATGACAAAGGTTGACGATGTGGTCAAGCGAGAGGGTCGTGTTGGTGGTGTAGTAATTAACTGGACGCCGATAGGTGCACTTCCCAGAGCTATCACCTGCGTCGACCCTGTAGCTATTAAATCAAAACTTGTGATAGATGCAACCGGACATGATGCTGTTGTGGTGAACTGTCTTGTGGAGCGTGGCTTAGTCGATATCAGAGGATTCGGCGGCATGTGGGTAAGTGGGAGTGAGGATGCACTGGTTGAACATACAGGCGAGGTGTACTCCGGGCTGCTTGCTACTGGAATGTCTGTAGCTACCGTGCACGGACTTCCCAGAATGGGGCCCACATTTGGCGGGATGTTGATTTCAGGAAAGCGAGTGGCGGCCATCGCTATGGAGCAGTTGGACTCCGTTAGATTGGAACCACTGATAAAGGTCTAAGTTCAAAACACTTTGTAAGGATTGGTCTTTGCAGGATCGATCCAATTAATTATTCTTCCTGAACTTCAAAACCCTGAATTATTGAAAAAAGCTATTGATGGAAGCTAGTAGAAGATAGATAATTATTTCTATGAAAGGGCATTCTGTAAGAATCATGTTCTCCTTCCCAGAGATATTTTACCTAATTGTTCTTACAGAAGGCCCTATTTTATGAAAGTCATACTCTTTTCCTCTCCTACAGTACAACCGGATTTTGATTTTATAGCTACCGTTCCGAATCTGGGGATAGCTTCAATTGCCGGTAATATTAATGATATTTGTTCCGTCCATGTGGCAGATGTACATGCACTGAAAAAGAAAAATCACCTGACTTTCATGGAATCTGCTATTAAAAAGCACAGACCGGACCTGATCGGTCTTAGCTGTATGAGTTTCCAGTACAAAGATGCCCTTGAAATGGCAAAGAAGGCAAAAGAAATGGATGTTCTGACCGTTGTGGGCGGCTACCATCCAACTCTTATGTATCAAGAGATAGCAGATTCTCCAGATTCTGGTTATTTTGATTTTATCGTCCGTGGTGAGGGCGAAGCTACTTTTCGGGAATTGTTAGAATCGATAGATAAAGGACAATTTGATACGATTAACGGATTATCTTACAAACATGGAGAAGAATTCGTCCATAATCCTCCCCGCCCCATATCTGATCTTGATTCTATTCTATTTCCTGATAGGGGATCAAGGCTTATTACGAAAGGTTTCAATGCCTTTGGCAGACCCATCGATGTGGTTGAAACCAGCCGGGGATGCGTGCAGGGCTGCAAGTTCTGCAGCATCAATCATATGTACGGCAAGACGTTTCGGACCTTCGAAATTGAAAGGGTCATCGATGATATTAGAAGGGCCGAGATAGATGGGGCCAGATCAATACTTTTTGTGGATGATAACATCACATTGAATCCAAAACGACTTATTGAGCTGTGTAATGCTATAGTTGACGACGGCCTTGACCACATTCATTACCATACCCAGGCCAGTGCCAAAGGTATTGCATATTCTCCTGAAGTGGCGCGAAAAATGGCAAAAGCCGGGTTCAAATTCACTTTCTTAGGAATTGAAAATGTTCTCCAGAAAAACCTGGATTTCTTCAACAAAGGGCAGATGTCCAATGATGCAGACGTGGCTGTCCGTAATTTACGGGAGAATAATATCATCGTTTCAGGTGGCCTCATTATGGGCACCCCCGAAGACACGAAAGAGGATATGTGGGATAATTTCAGAGCTGCCAGGGATATGAAGATCGATATACCCATCTTTTATATATCCACTCCTTATCCCAAGACCGAACTCAGAAAGGAGATGCTGGATATGGGATTGGTGACCAATGTGGATGATTTTACACGATACGATGGTCTGACTGCAAATATCAGGACAAAGCAGATGACTGACAGGGAGATACAATTCGAGACATGGAAAATGGCAGCACAGTTCTATGATAGCAACTGGAAGAATTATACGACCATACACAGAACATATCCATTGTGGTTTGCAAAGAAGGCTACAATTTTATCTGTAAAATATATCCGCCGTAAACTGCTTCGTTTGCTGGGATTAAAAACAATTGAAGATTTCTTTGAGGAAGACTGCAAAGCCAGAACCTTCAATATGAGCGTATATTGATCATAACAACCTTTTTTAGGTAGGTAATAATCTTTTATTAAGAGATTGTCGGAAAAGCATACATTTCGTCGTATTTCAAGTGTATAAATTTATTACACCATAACGCTGCATGACGATTTAGCAGATGAATGTAATACTAAATGTTCCGATTTTTGGACTTTTCCGACAATCTCATTAAACATCAATCTCATGTCTTTGACAATTATTTTATATATTTGACTTATTGAATAAAATCCAGCCGCAATTTTTCGAAAATGTCATTCTAAAAAATCAAGATAATTTCATAACGTTTTTATACATAGAATTCTACTCAAATTCTAAAAGGACATTTAGGTGATGATATGGAGGAGATAATTCCAATTATTGATAATTTTATTCCGGTAGCTATCTTTCTGGTATTTGGATTAATAATACCCTTGGTAATAATGTTTTTAGTTAAACAATTGTCGCCAAGAAGCAAGTCGCTTGCCAAGTACACGACCTACGAAAGTGGTTCAATACCTACCGGTAGTTCGAACATAATGTTCAATGTTGAATATTATGCATTAGCAATTCTTTTTGTGCTGTTCGATGTTGAGGTTTTATTCTTATACCCTTGGGTTACAGTCTATGTTAATGATGCTGTGAATATTCCCTCATTCAATACCGGACTAGCTTTGTTCGAGATGTTAATGTTCTTATTCGTAGTGTTTCTGGGATATGTATATGCCTGGAAGAAGGGGGTTTTGGCATGGGTGAAATAGAGATGGAGCTTCCATCAAATGTGGCATTAACAACCACCAGTGCCATACACGATTTCATAAAAGGTTCACCACTACAGAAACTGGTTAACTGGGGCCGTAAGAATTCGTTATGGTTTATGGTACATCCGATGGGTTGCTGCGGAATTGAGCAGATCTGCGTAGGTGTGGCACACTATGATACTGACCGGTTCGGTATCATCCCGCGAGCTTCTCCGAGACAGGCTGATGTAATGATGATCAGCGGTTATGTTTCCAAGAAATATCTGCCTGCTCTAAAAAGAGTCTGGGACCAGATGGTAGAACCTAAGTGGATATTGATGATGGGTGAATGTGCAATATCTGGCGGTCCATGGTGGGAATCATATAGTACTGTTATCAATATGGATGAAATATTCCCGGTAGACATCTATATTCCTGGTTGCCCGCCAAGACCTGAAGCTCTTCTTCAGGGTTTCATTGAACTCCAGAAGAAAATTGAAGCACAGCAAGACAGGACTGTAATTCCAAATCCAGCAGATGAAGGGGTGTAAAATATGGGAGACGAACAAGCTGCGAAACAAATAATCGACAAAAACATCATGATTGAATTATCCAACAATTTTCCGAATGTAGTTTCTGATGTGGATGTCCCCTCCCCTAACAGGGCGGTAGCCAGAATCGATTCAAGCCAGGTAAAAGAAATTATGCAATTTTTACTTGACAAAGGTTTTGACCATCTTTCCTGTATATCAGGTGTGGATTATCCTCCTGATAAGATGGAAGTGGTATATCATGTCACATCATACTCCGGACCTTTAGTCATAACATTAAAAGCTTCAATACCCAGGGATGATCCGAACATTGACTCACTTTGTGATATCTACTGGAACGCAAACTGGTATGAACGGGAAACGTACGAACTTTATGGGATTATATTCAATGATTGCCCTTATTTAAAGGTTCTATTGCTACCAGAAGACATGGAAGGAGAATGGCCACTGCGTAAAGATTACGCAGGATATCCAAACCCAACATAGGTGATAAATAATGACGCATGAAGCAACTCAAATTACTTCCCCAACCAAACCATCTGAAATACTCCTGCATCTTGGACCACAGCATCCACTGCAACCAGGTCCCTTTTTGCTTGATCTGAAGATCGAGGGTGAGACTATAAAAGAGGCCGAACTCAAGATAGGTTATATCCACAAAGGTATGGAAAAGGTGTTTGAAGACCGGACATATATTCAGATTCTTCCTCTGGCCGATAGGATATGTTATCTTGCCTCTAATTCTAATAACGATGTCTATTGCCGGGGTGTTGAAGAACTACTTGGTATAGAACCAACAGAGCGTGCTAAGTATCTAAGGGTGATAACGAATGAACTTTGCAGAATACAGAGCCACCTGTTAGGAATAGGTGAATATACGACTGATGTAGGCTTTTTGACCATGTTCCTATATATGATAAGGGAGCGAGAAGGGGTAGTATCCCTGCTGGAAGCTATTACAGGCTCAAGGTTAAACCATAATTATGCAAGGTTCGGAGGGGTAGCAAATGACCTTCCCCCAGGCTATAAAGAAATGGCACTAAAAACCTTTGGCGAGCTGAAGAAACAGATAAAATCCCATGATGAGCTGTTATCCAGTGATTCAATCTACCTTTCAAGGACTAAGGGTGTAGGTGTATTAACTGCTAAACAAGCAAGTGAACTTGGAGTTGCAGGACCTCCGTTAAGAGCTTCAGGTGTTGAATACGATCTGAGGCGAATAGAGCCATACCTCGTATATGATGATCTTGATTTTAAAGTAATTACCCAGACTGATGGCGATGTATTTTCACGGGTCAAAGTACGACTTCTGGAGATTCTTGAGAGTATCTATATTATTGAGCAATGTCTGGACCAGATACCTTCCGGTCCTTATAAGCAGGATGTAATGCCTTACATTACACGGCCAAAACCAGGAGAGGTATATAGCCGTATTGAAGATCCAAGAGGAGAGATGGGAATGTATATTATTTCCGATGGTTCTGATAAACCATATCGTTTCAGGATCAGAGGTCCTGCTTTTGCTACTGCGCAAGCGCTTCCGCCATTATTGATCGGATCATACGTGGCAGATGTAGCTGCTATTGCAGCGAGTATGGATTCGTGTACAAGTGAGGTAGATAGGTAGGAGGTGCAAAATTATGGGATTTTTAGACACAATTATGAATTATCTTGTTATAATTTTTGCAAGCAACCAATTTGCTCCTTGGATAAGAGGTGTACTTGGTGGACTAGTGATCGGAGGCGTATTTGGCGGAGCTCTTGTAATGGTGTATCTTGAGCGGAAGTTCCTGGGAGATATTCAATCCAGAATAGGGCCAAACCGAGTTGGTGGTAGATTTGGTCTACTGCAGTTGATTGCCGATGCGATCAAACTTTTCACGAAAGAAGATATTATTCCTGCCAGAGCAGATAAATGGTTATTTATAGGTGCACCAATTGTTGCACTCACATCCGGATTTTTGATGGTGGCAGTACTTCCCTTTGATCTATTAGTAATCAAGGGGAATGAATATGCAGTAGCAGTATCCCGAATGGATGTTAGTATCCTGTATCTTGAAGCTGTCTCAGGATTGGCAATATTTGGATTGTTTATGGCAGGCTGGGGTTCAGGCAGTAAATATTCATTGCTTGCGGGTTTCAGGAATATAGCAAAAATGATCGGTTATGAAGTTCCATTAGGTGTTTCAATTATCAGTGTTGCTGTGATGGCACATTCATTGGATATTGTAGAAATAGTTAAAGCCCAGTCAAGTATTTGGTTTATTATTGCACAGCCGTTGGGTTTTATAATTTTTGGTATAGCTCTGTTAGCTGATCTGGGACGAATTCCGTTTGATCAGACTGAAGCAGAAGAAGAACTTATTGCAGGCTGGGCTACAGAATATAGCGGTATGAGATGGGGGCTTGCATTCTTTGCTGAATATTTCCATGCAGTAGTGGGAGCCTTAATTGTATCCCTGATATTCTTAGGTGGATGGAATGGTCTGCCATTTGTGGGTAACCTGGGCATCCCAGGTATCATCTGGGTTCTTATCAAGACAATAATGGTGATAATGTTACTAATATGGATAAGAGGTGCTCTACCCAGGTTAAGGATAGATCAGGTTAGTGATCTTGGGTGGAAGGTATTACTCCCACTTGCGTTACTGAACCTTGTGTGGGCAACTATAATAGGATTAATGTGGGCATAGGAGGGGAAAAAGATGGTATTGAAAAATTTACAGATAACTCTTCGCAATGTATATACAAAATCTGTTACAAGACTTTATCCGGAAGAAATTATGGATTTGCCTGATGCGTTCAGAGGGCAACAGCATCTGGATAAAGAAAAATGTGTGGGCTGTGGTATCTGTTCCCAGATATGTCCCAATGATGTCATTGAGGTAGTAAAAAGCGGAAAATGGTATCCACAATTTGATAATGGACATTGCATGTTCTGTGGACTGTGTGTTGAATTTTGTCCTAATGGGGCACTGTCTATGACAAAACACTTCGAATTGGCTTGCTGGACACGGGAAGAAACAATATATAGCCCGGACCAACTTGCAGCTCCAAATAAAGCCGAACTTGAAGGCAGGACAGGAGGGTATAAGAAATGATAGATCTTCAAATAATACCTTTTGCAATAATTTCCTTAATCATGATAGGTTCGTCCATCATGGTTATTAAATCAAGGGAAGTTGTACACAGTGCTTTTCATTGCATAATAGTCATGATGAGTGCAGCCGGATTCTATGTACTTCTTAATGCCCAGTTCATTGCGGTTGTGCAGATACTGGTGTACGTGGGAGCTATTGGTGTAATGATACTCTTTGCAGTGATGCTCACTACCAGACAGGAGGTGGATTGATTATGGAACAATTATCAGGCAAAGTTGGAAATATGATCAATTTAGCTACCGCACTCCTGTTGATAGCAGCATTTGTATTTGCAATAACAATTGCATCAACCTCCAATACATGGGGTGATGCTAAACCTATTGATTATACAGTGTGGGATGACGGTTCAAAAGATATGAGTGGGATCGAACACGTAGGAGGACTATTATTTACCAAATATGTAGTCCCCTTTGAGGTCCTTTCATTGATCCTGTTGGCAGCACTATTAGGGAGTATTTACATGGCCAAGAAGGAGGAGGAGTAATGTTACCTGTTAGTTATTTTCTAATTGTTTCAGCTATAGTGTTCAGTATTGGCGTATATGGAGTGATGACTCTGCGCTCAGGAATCATGATAATGATGTGTGTAGAATTGATGTTAAATGCAGCCAATATTAACCTGATAGCATTTTCATCACATTTCAGCCAGGTGAACGGTCATGTTTTTGTGTTGTTTAGTATTGCCCTGGCAGCGGCTGAAGCGGCCATTGGATTTGCAATATTGATGAGTATATTCAGGTCCAAGCAAAATGTCAATATCGACAATATTAATGTCCTGAGGTGGTAAGATATGGATTACGGCTCTTTAGCTTTCTTGATCCCGACACTACCTGTGATTGCATTTGTGCTTACTCTTGCATTCGGTAAAAAGCTCCCGTCTGGCGGAGGACATATACCAATTATAGCAATTGCAACGTCCTTTGTTATTTCTGTGCTGATATTTTTCCAGATAGGGAAAACCGGGCCTGTTGAGCAGTCTGCCCACTGGTTCAGCGTGCTGAACGTGGGTATATACATAGACCAGCTTGCCGTTGTGATGTTGATGATGGTCACTTTCGTGAGCATGCTCATTCACATTTATGCACTGGGTTATATGTCACATGATGACGCAAAGCCCAGATATTTCGCTGAAACTGCATTATTTACTGCAGCCATGCTGGGTGTGATCCTGGCAGATAATATCTTACAGTTCTTTATTGCATGGGAATTAGTAGGTTTATGTTCATATCTGCTCATCGGGTTCTGGTACAAAAAACCATCTGCAGCAGCAGCAGCTAAAAAAGCATTCCTTACAACCCGCGTGGGTGATGTGCTGTTTTTGGCAGGTATTGTGATATTATATTTCAACATGCAGAAGTTCGTTCTTCCTTCACTCGGCAGTCACGATATTGTTTACCTGTTACAGTTCAGTACCATCTTTGAAAACCTTCAGATGATACCGACAAATCAGCTTACAATTATTACATTACTGTTCTTTGGAGGAGCTGTCGGTAAAAGCGGTCAGTTCCCGCTGCATGTTTGGTTGCCCGATGCAATGGAAGGCCCAACAACGGTCTCTGCGTTGATCCACGCGGCCACAATGGTGACGGCTGGCGTATACCTGGTTGCCAGGACATTCCCTATGTTCGTAGCAGCTCCCAATTCACTATTAGTAGTAGCTTATGTGGGCGGCTTCACTGCCCTGTTTGCTTCCACCATGGGACTTGTAATGAATGATATTAAACGAGTGCTTGCCTTCTCTACCATCAGTCAGCTTGGTTATATGATGCTGGCCCTGGGTATGGGTGCCATAATTGGTGGCGAAGCTGTAGGAATATCAATGTTCCATTTAATTAATCATGCCTTCTTCAAAGCCTGTTTGTTCCTGTGTGCTGGTAGTGTTATCCATGCTGTCGGAACTAATGATCTGCGAGAGATGGGCGGATTATACAGCAAAATGAAGATAACAGCTATCACAATGCTGATAGCTTCGCTAGCTCTTGCAGGTATTGGATTACCATTTTTAGAGATCGCTGGTTTTAAACTTGGAACCAGTGGTTTTGTCAGTAAGGATGCCATCATCGTAGAAGGTGCATGGTCATATGCTCATTTCACAGGTGACTGGATTCCATTCTTCTTTGGAGTTTCTGCGGCATTATTAACTTCAATTTATACTTTCAGGCTGTGGTTTATGGCATTCGGAGGTAAACAGCGTAAGGAACTTCATGCGCACGAGTCACCTTCGACGATGACCGTGCCTTTAATGATACTGGCAGTTTTGGCATTGGTATTCGGATCCCTTACTTTCACACCATTCCTTGGTTTCCTGGAAGGGACATACGAGGAACCCTACCTTGAAAAATTAGGTGAATTCATGGGTGGTAACGAGATCCAAGGTATAGCCCATAACCCGGATACAATCATCTTATTGCTTCCGGTCATTGTAGGAATTTTTGGATTGGTCTTTTCCTGGGCCGTTTATCATAAGCGTTTATTCAGCGTTGCATCGATCGGACATATGGGAAATCCCTTATTCAAGATACTTGCAAAGCGGTATTACCAGCATGAGATATTCATTGAATTAATCTCCCTGAAATTCACCTATGGCATACTTGCCAGGGCCGGAGAGTTCTGTGATCGCAAGATAGTCGATGGCATAATAGATAGCATCAGTTCGTTTATTGTAGGAGGAGCAGAAGTTTTGAAAAAGATACAAACAGGTGTGGTGCAGAACTATGCCACTGTAACAATTATAGGTGTGGGCCTCATAGCCCTTATCCTCTCATTCAGGGGGGTGGTATAACGTGTATGTACCATTGAATGTACTATCTCTAATACTGTTCATACCCTTGATCGGAGCTGCTATTACTCTGTTCACCAAGAGCCGTGAACAAGCCAGAATAGTTGCATTGTTCTCATCAGCGATCCCATTGATATTGACTGTAATGGCATATCTCGAGTTCAATCAGGGTCTGGCTTTCCTGAAATTCCAGTTCGTGGAAAAAATTCCATGGATAAGCAGCCTGGGAATCAATTATTATCTTGGTGCTGACGGGATCAGCATGCCGCTGATACTGTTAAATGCCATCCTGTGCCCATTGACGGTGATCTATGCATGGGGAGAGAATAAACAATCCAACCAGTTCTTTGCTCTGATACTGATACTTCAGGCCGGAGTATTCGGGGTATTCATGGCCCTGGATTTCTTCCTGTTCTATATATTCTGGGAACTGACCCTGCTACCACTGTACTTCCTGATAAGCATCTGGGGTGGTCCTAACAAGGATTATGCAGCCATTAAGTTCTTTATTTATACCCATGTGGCAAGTCTTGTGATGCTGCTTGGTATATTTGCACTGTATTTCAGTACTAATGTTGGTACCTTTGAGATACCAGTGTTGCTGCAGGCATTTGCTGATATAGCATCTCCTGAAATGAGGGCTGCCATATTCCTGGCCCTGTTCTTTGGATTCCTTGTCAAAATGCCTACCGTACCTTTCCATACTTGGCTGCCTGATGCCCATGTCGAGGCACCCACCGCAGGCAGTGTACTGCTTGCAGGAGTGCTGCTGAAAATGGGAGGATACGGATTATTCCGGGTACTGTTGCCAATGATCGATGGATTGGGACCATATCGCTCAGATATAATCACATTGATGGCGGTGCTGGCTGTGGTAAGCATATTGTATGCCACGTTCCTGGCACTGGCCCAGCGGGATCTGAAGAAAATGGTAGCTTACAGCAGTGTGGCCCATATGGGTTATGTGATGCTGGGAGCTGCTGCGTTAAATTTCATGTCAGTGAGCGGGGCCATGTTCCAGCAGTTCAGCCACGGACTGATCACTGCCGTGCTTTTCATGAGTGTTGGCGTAATACAGCATAGTGCTCATACCAGGATCATAGGAGACCTGGGCGGACTGGCCCACAAAATGCCTAAACTAACCTTCCTTATGATGGGCGGGTTCATGGCATCACTAGGACTTCCGGCGATGAGCGGTTTTGTAGCCGAGTTTTTAGTGCTGACAGGTAGTTATATTACGCTGCCTGTATTTGCGCTGCTTGCAATGCTTGGTATCGTTGCTACCGCCGGTTATCATCTCTGGGCTATGCAGCGTGCGATGTTCGGTAGTTTCAATGAGAAACTTGGTGATCTTCATGACCTGGCATTCTATGAGATGATGCCAATGGCAATATTAGTGCTATTGATAATACTGTTCGGAGTTTATCCAGGACCTGTGATTAACATATTTGAAGCTGCCAGTAAGATTATTCCAGGAGTGATTTAAAATGAGTATAACAAATTTGATGTCCCAATTTGCTCCTGAATTGATATTGACCATTGCAGCTCTTGCAATTATGATAATCGGTCTGGGACTTGAAGCAAAAGGAAAAAGGGTTTTGGGATATATTGCTGCATTATCCCTTGTTGCGGCAAGTCTGATAGTCATACTCAGGGGAGTCGGTTATGTGCCACTTGAAGGCATAATAGCAGACTCACTGACCATCGATCCAATGAGCCAGTTCTTCAAACTGACCTTCTTACTGGTATCACTGATCGTGGTTATTGCATCCATTAAAGAGTTTGATAACAATTCGAATCAGGATGAGTATTATACTTTGATACTACTGGGGACTATCGGTATGATGGTGGTGGCCTCAGCTATTGATATTGTGACTATATTCATCGGATTTGAACTGGCCAGTTTGTCCACTTATGCATTAGCAGGGTTCAACAAGAAGGATCCGGCCAGTATGGAAGCTGCCATAAAATATTTTATTGTAGGTGCCTTGTCATCCACACTGTTGTTGTTCGGGCTTTCATACGTTTATGGTATGAGCGGAGGCCTTACTAATATCGGTGAACTGGCTGTATTTTTCAGCACCAACCCGGGCGTGATCCAAACCCCTATCGGTATAATGGCTATGATGTTGATTGTAGCTGGATTTGGGTTCAAGATGGCACTTGTGCCGTTCCATATGTGGGCGCCTGATACATACCAGGGTTCTCCTACTGTAATCTCAGCACTCTTGGCAGCAGGGTCAAAGAAAATGGCTTTTGTGGCAGCGTTCAGGGTATTGCTTATTGCCATGATAGCCATAAAGATAGATATTGCACTGGTATTTGCATTACTGGCCATTCTTACTATGACAATAGGTAATGTGGTGGCTGTAAGTCAGAGGAGTATCAAACGAATGCTGGCTTATTCTTCAGTAGCCCAGGCAGGATATATTTCACTGGTATTTGTGGTAATGTCGCCTGAAGCATTGACTGGCGGTATACTATATGTGATGTCCCATGCATTTATGAAAACAGGGGCTTTCATTGCCGTAGCAGCATTAGGATATGTGCTGTTAAAAGAGAACAGCAATGCCAAGGATGTAGATCATCTAGACAGATTTGCAGGCTTAGGAAAGAGATCACCATTATTAGCAGTCAGTGTA